>Ga0255047_10001091_pt1 | contig 20568 bp, 21 predicted proteins | sample JV7_2_1_MG_FD_183640 | JGI IMG/M metagenome (GOLD analysis project Ga0255047, IMG submission 183640) | Seawater microbial communities from Jervis Inlet, British Columbia, Canada - JV7_2_1 | ecosystem: Environmental > Aquatic > Marine > Inlet | place: Canada: British Columbia | collected 2016-10-06 | reverse complement strand
ATAAAGAGAAGAAGAAACGTAAGCGTTGGTGCTTAGAAGCTATGATGGAGGCTTCTAAGGTTAAGAAGCTTTTTAGCTGGAAAGAATACCATGAGCTAGTTAAACTTGTTGACGGATTTTCGCCCGGGGTCTATTCCCCGTGGAATAAAGGACTTTTGAGTTGGGCTCATTGCCAAAGTTACGCGGTATTGAGTGTTATTATCAGCGGTGAGGTCCTTACAGATATTAAATTGGCGGAGATATATGATTCCCTTAGAGAGGACGGATGCGCCGTCGACTTATATAAAACAGGATCAGCTATTCTGAGCGTAGACTTCGAAGACCTACCTCTCCATTTAGGCGGGAATCACTTAGAGATCTGCGTAGCTAGGTGGCGATTAGAAATCGGAAAATAGTTATGATGGATTTTCTTAGACACAAGCTACTAGAACCTATTAGTACCTGGGTACGTAGGCAAAGCCTTAGGGTTGTCCGCAAGGAAGTCGATCTTTCTTACGAAATCGACAAGATGTTTACGGATGGGATGAAACGCGAAATAGTCGAGTGCTTGCATTCTCGGTGGGATGCGTATTGCTATGGCGAAGATGGTGAGTACTTAGAGAGTAAAGATAACGACCGCTTAAACATGTTGGACCTGTTATGCGGAGGCCCTAACCGTTACTTGGTGGGTATGCTTCCGGAGGGTAGTACTTATTTTGGTGTCTTAGAAGTATTCGATGCTCGATACGAGGACCTGCCTTTGTTCTTAGGTGAGGTCGGAGAGAGGAAGATAATCAGCGTATTCGCCACCAACCTACTTAGTATCGGTCCTCATAAATTTAGAAAATAGTTCTTTATATCGGTATCTAAACTTCTTATATTAGTAGCTATGAAGTTATTCGATAGAAATAATATTGCTCCAGGAGATGATGTAGCTGTTTGGGTACTGGATACCGAAGACAAGCTTAACGATCTCAGGAATGTTTACACTCGATCAGAGTTAGACAAATTGTTGGTCCTTTTGAAAGGCGCTAGCAAACGTACAAATAGGTGCGAGAGTAGATCTTGCTCAGCTGTAATGGATGCTTTATGTAGCAATAGCAAATCAAAAGATCACCGAGAATTAGCTATCGCATATAAAGAAAATACGCTTCTCTGTGGAGCGCTTTTAAATATCCTGTCTATGCCTTTAGAGGATGTGCCTCTAAAGTTATGTTCAAATATATTCGTGGACTACATGGCCCGCTGGCGCCTGGAAATGGCAAAATAGTGGAACCTTTAGATACTGGTCCCTACATAGATAGGCAATTCTTAATAAATCAAGAAACATCAAGGAAGGTTATAGGCTCAAGATATGCTTCTGAAGAACGAGATGAGCTTAGGAGCCTACTTGGAGAATCTGATAACATATTACATACAAGTGTGTTTTATGCGATTATATACCTTTTGGGGGATCTAGAGTTGTTGGATGTTTTGGGAGAAGACTCACCTATATACCCTCCTTTATACGATCCTATGATAGAGACGGATCACATGACACGAGCGTATCAGTTTTTCAGAGACCAGTACCCTTATGTAATTAAAGAGAAAATCGCATACTGTAGAATCAAGCGAATCCTTACTGCAAAGCTTTTAGAAGTCCCCTTATACATGGGAGATGAGTTTTGGGTCGTATCCCATTTTGCTAAGTGGCGATTGGAGCGGTGTAAATGACTGGCCTGCTTTTTGTACTCGCATGCCTAGTCTTGTTAGTGGTGATCTCACCTGTCTTAGTGATCATAGCATTAGAGTGGTTTTCTGAGGACGGTAAGTCCTTACGTAGTTACCTAAAAGAATTAAAGACTGAAAAAGATAACGAAAAGAAGTACGGATGGAATGAGTTTTCTTCTTATGTTGACGAGTCGTTTGGAAAAGACGGACACTTTACAGGTACCGTTAAAGAGGTGTCAAGGGAGCTCTTCCAACTACCTCTAGAGGATATGCCTTTATTCATTACTCCCACCGGTTTACGTAGATTCGCTGTAGAGTGGCGCCTGGAGAACGGTAAGTGATAGTTCCGATCCTTAGGTATAGCTTCTCAACAAAGACCATTAATAGGTCTGAGGTCTTACACCGTACCATCTGTAATTATACTGAGGATGATTTAGAAGAGCTCTATAATGAGATGCACTTAGGGTCGGATGAAGGTGTACTGAATATGCCTCACAGCCCTTCAGATAGCATAACTCTCCCATACACGCGTATGGGGTCAAACAACTCTTTATACATGTGCTTACTTTTAGCACTCTCGTCGTCCTTGGGCCTGAAGTACGATGAGTGGGATGATAGTTCATATAAAGGGCATATTGAGGGGTTATTGAAAAGGGACCAACCTGCTCTGGATACTCTCTTTAAAACATTAAAGTGCCCTTTAAGTGACGTTCCTTTGCTGATGGGGAGCGATTACTACGCGATAAGGAAAGTGGTCGATTGGAGGTTAGGGTTATGCGTGTAGTTGATTGCTTGGGCCCGGCTAAGGATATAGGGATTGAGTTTCCTGAAGGTTTGAGAGAGTTTCTAGATATCCACGAAAACTATGATCTTCGCAGAGTTTTAAAATGTAAGACTAGAGTAGATGTTGAGACTTTCCTTTCACATAATTACCAAAATCGAAGGTATAGCGCTCTTCCTGCAGAACACTACCTCATACTGAGGTATCTACTAAAGAAAAGTTCTATGGTAGTTGGGATGCATCGAGTATCAAACGGGATGAAGGCTCCTCCTTTCATGTATGGGATAGGAAGATTTCCTTCAAAGTTCCAAGACTCTTTTATAGCAGCTATTTACTGTGAGTTAGAAGACGTGCCTCTCCTAATGGGAGATGTTCCTGGCGATGAGTCAGGGGTGGTGCTTTCCATAGTAACCCTTAGATTAGAGCTTGGTTTGTAATTAGCTATTTAGAAAATCTCCCTAACTTCTTATATTGATGAAAACGGAGATTATACATGCGTAGTGAATTTAGAGCTTTATTAGAAAAGTTTAAAGATGATGTTTTTATAGGTAAGTGGTGCCAAGCTAGACTAGTTATAGGCGGCAGAGTCTGCTCTGAGGTATTAGTAGACTCTGAGAGATCAAACCCTACATCATCGATACTTAACCAAGAACTGGACGAAATCTTAAGCAAGAACGACCACTATGTACCTACTATAGTCCTACTTCTTCACCATGTAGAGAAAAGCAAAGTTTTACCGGATTCTATCATTTTTAGGATGGTATCTCGCCGGAAGAACTCTAATACAGTAACACAGGGAAGCACGCCTTTTGCTGTGTTAGTAGGAAAAGGCGCTAAGAGTGCCCTCATGGCTAAGCTAGAAGACGTTCCTTTGATGATGAGGTCTGTTGATCCGTTTATAAAGGAAATAGTATCACTTAGATTAGAGAATGGGGTCTAGCGTTATGGATAGTATAAAAAATAGAGTGCCAAGCACGGTTAAAAGATTCTGCCCCTTGGCCCTGTTTCCCGGAGTCGAGTCTATCACAGTTAAAGGCCAGACATTCCATCAAACCAGTTTTGGCGGGTTTCCTTATCGAAGCAAGAATATAACAAGTAATCAGATCATAAGAAATTGTCCAGGAAGGAAAGGGCCTGTCCGGCATTCATCTTTGGAGCTCATGTCTGTAAGTTATATCTTAGATAAGTTTTCTATGAAGGAGCTAAAAGAGTGCCTTTTAGGAACCATGGAAGCCTACCACTACTCTGTCCGTAAAAAATATAAAGAGTACGAAGGTCGACCTGAAGCGATACCGAGCCAAGTTGTGCTTGAGGCCCTCTCTTTATCGAAAGCAGGAGCAGACCCGGGCGGTAACGACAAGTCATGGAGACATTCGGCGTTCCACGAAATGTTATGCGTGAGGCTCGAAGACTTACCTCTATATATGGCAAACATGGAAGATCGGAAGATTACACGAAGAGCCAAGATACGAAGCATCGTAGCTCATTGGAGGCTAGAAAAAGGTGTATAGCGTAGAAACTCATTTAGAAATTAGACTCACCTTTTTATATTGGTTGATATGATAACAGGAAATTTTATAATAGGAGCAGCGCTGACGATTATGACGGCGCTTATTTTAGCCCCTCTACCTACGTTAGCTTTGGTAGGTACGATCTCGATAGGATCCTTATCCCTTTCAAGATCGTTTAAGAACCACTCGGTGAGTCGATTCTGTTTAGTAGCTATATCAGCTACTCTTTTATGTATAGGCCATAAGTACTTATACGGCGGTGCATCATTAGATGATCTGTTCGAGGCTGCGAAACACTCTGCATTGAGCCTCGCGCTCAATGCTTTGATAGGTGTGCTTGCGGTAAATATGCTTCTGCTTGTCGGATGGATAAAAAAAGACGAAAAGATTGGCATGCTTAAAAGCTGGATCGTAGTATCAATGCTAGGGTCGTTGACGTTTGAAATTATACAAGGAATGTAATGTTTACAAAAGATGGAAATGGTTTTAAGGTTTTAGCCCAACCAGGAGAGGCTCCAACTCCGAGAAAGAATATGACTACTCGTACTTCATGGGAAGCTACCGGAAGAAGCAAACCTAAGGTAAAAGAATTACCAAAAGAAGTACCAAAAGAAGTACCAAAAGAGGTACCAAAAGAAGTACCAAAAGAGGTACCAAGAGAAGTACTTAGTGCCGAGGAAAAAGCTGCTAAAATCAATAAGGGATATTTTCCTTCTGAATTTATAGGAAAAAGCGAACCAATTATTCCAGACGAGATAAAATCTCTTCCTAGGGATTTAGTAGAAGTTAAGCAGAAGATAGAAACTGAGGTAATGGGCTCTGAAGCCATACCTAAAGAGGACTTGATACACAGTACGACTTACATAAACGAGAAAGACATCTCTGCGACTTGGGACGGTAATGAAAAGTCATTCGTACAGTTGAGGATGAATGCGCACGGAATGAATGTCGTCTCTGTAGAGTACTCCCCTTTCCCTTCTAATAGTAGGTATTTATTTTACCCAATAAAAAGGATGGCTCTATGATAGACCCAGTACCTTATATAACTGTTGAAGATGTGACAGAGTTGGGAAAGATGATGGGAAGATCTGTATACTCTGTAGGTATGCTAAAGGATCCTGAATCTTTCTTGAAGAGGATTAAGTCAGACTTTGAAGTACAGAAACAACTTCTATTAGATAAAGACTATGATGACCTCCATAAGTTCGTAGCTGATTCTGCTAGGCAGAGAAGCGTGTTCGCGCTGTGGCGACTGAAGATAGAAAAATAGTTATTTAGAATTTCACCCTATCTTCTTATATTGTTATAAAGATACGCCACTAAGGGCTTTTGTTATGAGTAATCAAACATTTAAATATCATTTTTTCGATTTCGAAACCGGCGGCACTCTGATCGGATCTGAGGACGAGTTCCCTACAGTCCCTATACAGTTTGCTGCAGTCATTACAGATAGGCATTTAAACCTTGTAGATAAATATGACGTCTTCATTAAATTTGACGAAGAGACCCACTCTTGGAGCGAAGAAGCAGAAGGGATCCACGGGTTCTCTCGAGAGTTCTTAGAAGAGAATGGAGTTCCGTTGGAGGAAGCCAGACAAGGTGTCATCGACTTTTTAGATCGCAATGGCTTTGGTGTTCCTAACGAAAGGAACCCTAAGTACCTGCACAGAGCTAACCCGGCAGGACAGAACGTAGATTATGATATAGGAATACTAGAAACTCTTTTAACAAAGAAAGAGTACGATAAGCGCTTCTCATACCACAAGCTAGATACGATGCCTATCGCTTCTTTTGTTAATGACCTACATGCTCAGATGGGAAGCACAGCGCCCTTCAAGAAGACCTTACCTAATGGGGATCGAATAGTCAGCTCCTCTCTAGATGCTCAACGAGGAGCCTTTAACATCCCTCTCAAGGGGAATCACGACGCTAGAAAAGATACTGCCCACACAATCGCATGCTATAAAGGCACCCTCTTATTACTATCGAATAAGATAAAGAAAGGCCACTACTCTCAAGACTTCAAAGAAAAGGCTACAGGCATTGTCGGTCCTGCGCACAAACACCACTTATTCAAAGAGCAGGTTATGCGTAACCCAGAAGAACTTTTCGATCTAGTATGCAAATTCATCGACGATGGGCGTGTGGTTTAAAAAAACTCAAATTAATTTTACTGGGGTTATCGATTTTATATAAAATACCCCAAAAAGGCAATAAAGAGCACTTTATTGTCTTTTTTAGTGCCTTAAAGCCTGAATATATCTTGACAATTTGCGTAAATATTTGCAAAAAATTTCGCATTTTCAATAATGTGTTAATTTTTTTCACATTAGTAGATAGAAATAGCTATGGGGCGCATATAAATGGCATCGAAGAAAACTACGACACATCTAATAATACCCGACTCTCACGCTAAGCCTGGAGCATCTAATGACAGATACACTTGGTTAGGTAAATTTTGCGCCGATAGAAAACCGGATGTTATTGTAGACATCGGTGACTGGGCAGACATGGAATCTCTTTGTCCATACGACAAGGGAACAAAAGCTTTTGAAGGTAGAAGGTATACCGCAGATGTAACGGCAGCGAGAGATGCCAGAGAAAAGTTCATCACCCCCATTAACGAGCTAAACAAGAAATTAGGTAAGGGTAAGAAGTATAGCCCTAACATGGTAGCCTGCACAGGAAACCACGAAAACAGAATCAACCGCGCATGTCAACTAGCTCCTGAGTTAGATGGAGTTCTACAGATAGAAGACCTCGGTGCCGAGGAATTCGGTTGGAAAGTATACGACTTTATGGATCCTGTCATCATAGACGGAATCGCATATGCACACTATTTCCCATCAGGTGTAATGAACAAAGCGATAGGTGGTGAGAACCCAGCATCGTCAGTTGTTAAGAAAAGATTTATGTCTTGTACCTTTGGCCACACTCATATCTATGACGGTCCTGCGATACGCTCTCTGCCTACTGGCCAGAAGATCATGGGACTTAATGTCGGATGTTTTTTCGACCATTATGAAGGATATGCAGGCGAAGCGAATAAAATGTGGTGGCGTGGAGTTATATTAAAGCATATAACAGGTCACGGAACATATGATGTCGAAATGGTATCTATGGAGAGGCTAAAGAACTTATACGGCTAGGAGGGTACCATGTCACATAAGAACTCTTTGATAAGGAAGATAGTGAAAGAGTTTGCCAAGACTATCGAACGTATGAAGAAGGAATTCGACCCTTCATACGGGGAGTTAGTAGGAGCCTTAGAGGTGACCAAGCACGTAGTTCTGGAGCAAATCGACAGTTTAAGGTATGTTAGTGATCTCCCCGAGGATGACGATTCAGGTGAAATAGAGCGAATCCTAAAAGGAGAGAGCAAAGACGATGAGGACGAAATAGGCCCCGAAGACTGGGCGAATCTCCCGTCTCTTGAAGACATAGCAGACACAAAAGCTTTGCCGGTCGATATTAACCCGGACACCGACCTCGACAGGACTGTTGAGGATATCCAAGCAGAAATCATTGAAAGCATGCAAAGAGTTATCGAAACTAAAGAGAAGACTATCGTCCTCCTAGAAGCCATCATAAAAGATGTGTGTCCTGAGAGACTTGATAAATAATCTCTGCATACTCAGAAGTTCTGAAATATATTAGGACTTATTATGAAAAAGATATCAGCTTCCCTAGATGAGATAGCAAGCAGGCTCCAAGAGCGTGGATTGCATAAGCATGCCTATGATTTAGATATCATAGCTAATACAGCAGACAAGAGCCCTAAACCTAAGTTTATGTCCGCTCTGAGATCCCATAACAACTTTATAACTCTTTATCGCAGAAAAGAAGGCCCTATCCCTTACGAGCTCCAGAAATCCCTCAGAGAGATTATGAGAGAGTATGATCTAGGTAAGATAGATGCCTCTCGCATAAAGAAGAGCCAGGATGACATAAAGGCTTACCTGTCTAAAGAAGTTATCGAAGAGAGCGTATTGAAGACTCTTCTTAAGATGGACATCATTTCCCGTATCTTCTAAAACTTTAGTTTTCCACAACTAGTTCTTATATTGTCTATGAACCTGGAGTTTGTTGATGATAAAGTACACGGACGGAGAGATAGAAGATTTGAGTAGCAGGCTATATGGAGTCTGTTGCCTGGACGTATCTTCTTACCTCCCTATAAGCACCTTATTCTACTCTATACACGCACCGCATATACATAACCACAATGACCTACACTCACTAATCGTGAGCGCAAAAGACCAACCCACTCTGGACGAAGAGACATTAAAAGCGAATCCTATTGGGTTGGCAACAACTCAAATGACCATTTCTAGGATGCTATCTCAGAGGGATAGAATACTATCCGGAGAAACAGATGAGTCTGACTGGGCTATGGTGCATGTTTGCGAGGACTGGGACCACCAACATTCGCACATTAAAATCTATAATATCTACGACCATTTCTACGATATCCTCTTTACAGTGAAATTAGAAGATGTTCCGCTATTAATGGAAGATACTGTCGTTGGATTCTTTGCTAAGTGGCGATTGGAAATAGGAAAATAAAGAGGGAACGATTCAATAAATCACCCCCTCTTTATGGAGTCAAATGGCATGTGACTTTAATTAAAAGTACATTAATTGGCCCAAAAAGAGCAAAAAAGATTTAATCCTTTAGTTTTTTACAACTCATTCTTATATTGGTTTTATGGATATAGAATACACAATAGAAGAACTAAACAGCTTTCTTTCTCGAGAAAGCCAGAACAAGGATAATTCTTCTGCAGCAAGAGCCTCTTATCAGACTTTAAGGTTATATACTTGCCTAGGAATGGATAGGGTCATAGAGGAAGCGAAAGTAACGGATTCTGCTACGAAGAATTTTAAGCTCTCTGATGCATTATGTGGGCCATTAGAAGATATGCCCCTTTACATGGCTGACCCGGAAGTTATGGCCATCGCCGTCTGGCGCCTGGAAATGGGCAAATAACCTACAATTATAATCTCTTAATACACAGGCCCACTATTATAGTGGGATATTACGTCCCTGTTTTTAGTAATTTGGGATTATATTATGGCTCTAGATCCTATTAAGGTAGTCGAGAAGTTTCAGAAATCAGCTGGAGATAAGAAGCTGAATTTTAGGAATATAGCTCGAAACTTGATCAGAATTTTCAATATCACAGAATCCGAAGATAAAGGCTCTAAGAAAGAAGCTTCTGGCGGAACAGATAACGCTCGTTACACTCAAGTGGTTCAGGCACTTTTTAAAGTGTTTGCTGACGAGAACGGGGATACTTCATCTCAACATCTTCACGAAGACATGGGGAACGTTTTAAAAGACGGATCTAAGTTTAATGAAGTACATAAGTTGATCGAAGAGGGAGTTAAGAGAGCTACCGGAATTATCCGTTCAACGATAAAACACACACCTACAGATCGTAGTGCAGACAGTGTAGCTGATGATGTTTTCACTGAATTAGTTGAACACACAAAACACTACTTAACTGAGTTTCGCCTGGCGAATAAGACAAGAGGTGGCGGTGATTATAAGATTAAAGACGAAGACGATATCCATGAGAGCTTAGGCCTGCCTACAAGCGAAAAGAAGAATAAAAAGAAACATAAAAAGAAGCGAAGAGAGTCTACTAGAGGAGCCTATGTAGCTCTTGGTGTTAGAGGGTTAATGGAGAAGAACTCCGATATCTTTAAGTCTCTGGAATCTTTTTACGGAGAAGGCAGCCATTCCATTCCTGATGAAAACTCAATGAAGAATGCTCCTAAGATCGAGATTAAGGTGTTTGATGACGCCGCAGAACGCGGAGCTGATACACTTGGGAGAGGCGACACTTTTGTCCCTGATATAAAGGACGATAAAGGTAACGTAACTCAGCAGGGCGGAAACTTTGCTAAGTCTGGAACTAAGATCGCTCTCATAACTAGAATCGGTGATCGAGTATTCCCTAACGTTAAAAATCCTTCAATGACTGATTGTGAGAATTGTACATACGTTTCAAGCACCAGGAAAGATTTAGGTGTAGGCGGAGAGAAGACATCTCCCTTTAAACTACAGGTCGGTAAGACTTACGAATTAGTGTTTGGTCCTTACAGTATAATGAAGACTAGAGGAAGTGACGCTCACATCATGCTAAAAGTGATGAATGACGCTCACCAACACACAGAAGAAGAACTCAATTTAGGTGACTTAGAGATTCCTAAGTTTTTAACCTTTGCTGCCTCTACGATAGTTAACGCCTTGCATAAGAAAGGTGAGCTTAGTTTTAGCTCTGAAGCATTAAGCGAAGACGAAGAGTATCAAGGGTATCAGAATAAATCTCATGAAGATTTAGCTGACATAGCTCATAAATCTAGGTCTCTTGCTTTCCAGGATGATATCAAAGAAGCTTTGAAAGGTGGAGATGAGAAGAAGGTTTCAGCTATCTTAGAAGCTATCTACGCTGATATGGCGATGGGTGTTAAAGAGAAGCACGACGATCCAGGTATTCGGGATTTATTGAATAACATGTCCCAAGACCGAGACATCCTTAAGACTAATGAAATTAAGAAAGAAATCGAAGACAGATTCGAGAGTATTAAAAGCATCGTACAAAAGAACAAAGGAATGAGCCCAGAGGATTTTATCCACAAAGCAGCCTTCTCGAAAGAGATCGTATCTTCCGTTCTTGAAGTGATGCTAGGTGATCATTCAGTAATGACGCATTCTAAGCATTTAGAATCTGTTATAAAATCTGTTATCGCTAAGGAATTATCAGACAAAGCAGGTGCCTTCTTTCACAGATATGTGAACACTTCGCACCATGTTAAAAAAGACGGAAGAGAGGATCTAGGGAGTAGTGAAGGCAGTAGGCATAACACTAAGCTCATGAAAGACCACACACGCCATGTGGCCGCTCTCCTCCAATCTGCTATAAACTCCAATAGGTCTAACGACTTCAGAGAGGCTGTCGAGTCTCGTATCGTTGAACTAGTCGGAAAAGGACCTGCACTCGAGAATAGTTTAGTCGCGGCAGTCTTCCGCCCAGCAGTAAAGGTTAAGACTAAAGAAGCTGGCCAAGCTGTCAGGTTTTCAGGCCCCTCCGGTGAAGTCCTTAACGCTAAGACTAATATCAATGTCCACGACTTCAAAGAATTCTTTGAGAAAGGAAGCCACAACATTGTCCAAAACGAACTTACATCTGATCCAGGCTCATTGGACTCTTGGTGGGAAGTAGGAGACCTTACGGACTCTCACGATCACATAGACGAAGGTGACGTAGCCGACGATATCTCAGGACGCTTGTATAAAAGCCCAGACCTCAAAGGCGTAGCTACTGAACTTCTAGATTTCTTGAGAGATGAGATCCAAGGGGAGGTAGGTGACGGTAAAATGAAATCAGTTAAGAAGCTCTTAACTAAGATGGAAAACTTTACTACCTACAGAGAAGGCGTTGAGGGAATTAGAGATGTGTACGACCTGGACGACATGGTTCAGAGTGAAGGACAGGCAGAGGGTACCGGTTCTTATAAGTCTAAGATGAAGAAAGTATTTAAAGAGTTAGGCATGCCTACTCAAGAGAAGATCTTTAAGCAATTAGAAGGCGATGAAGATCTTCAGAACCAATTCAGTTTCTTACCTAAACCTGCAAGGCCTTCTTCAGGTGATGTGACGAAAGGACCTTCTAAATACAACCAAGATAAAGACTTGGGTGTTTCTAAAAGCGATAACGTTAAGAGTCAGGTTAAGAAAGATATTTATAAGAAAGCTAGCGATGTAGAAGTTGCTATGCTGATTAGAAGTTTAATGGCGAGAGCATAAAAAGAGATCATAAAATGGCTGAATATTCAAAAGCTTTATCTGGTAAAATAAAAAGTAGTGAGGCGTTCTTAAAGAAGTACCTCGGTGATGACGGTTTCGAGAAAATATCCGACCCAAGTCAGTATCACGATGATATCTATTTTGAAGGTGGAAGCAAAGGGAACCCAGGTGGGTCTTTATACTTCTTCGCAAAGAAAAGCTTAAACAAGCTTAGAGATTTGGCCGGGTTAGGTAAAGACGCTGATCTTGATACTTTGCACAGTGATCTTAAACCTAAGATTATAGACGTTTATAACATCTTTAAGCTAGCAAGACGTGAGTCGAATATATTACGTAAAGGTGATGCTCCTAATGAAGCATCAGAAGTAATAGCTGCGAAGCTTGAAGAAGCGAATAAGTTAGGTAAGGAGGCTGGATCGTTGAAAGCTGCCAGGCAACTTCTAGTAAGGCTTTCTCTTAAGTCTCGTTCTGCCGACGACACTAAAGCAGCTCAGAAAGGATTAAAGCCAATCTTCAATGGATTGGTTAAAAGTGAGTCTAGCAGTGCAAACGATTTGATTCACGCATTAGACCCTGTTATCTCCAAGTTAAAAGGAGATTCGAGAGACGCTGTCTCTAAGCTTATCAACTTCGCATATGATGGCGGAGAAGTACCTAAAGATGACCTAGTAGCTGCTATGAACACAGCGGCGGAAGGATTAGCGTCTTCGGCTAAAGAGATAGGTGAAGAGTATACTAAAGCCTCTAATGAAGCTACAGACACTCTTAAAGAGATGGGCGATCAAGGAAAGCTTGAAAGAGTTAGCATTCCTGATATCACTAACAAGGTGCAGGACAGTGCCTTACTTCGTAAGTTTATTGACATCTCTAAGACCTTTGCTCCTTTAGGGAAAAAGACTGTAATTGACAAAGAGAGCCTAGGTGGTTCTTTATTTAAGAGCTCCACTGACCCTGAAAAAGCATTCGATCGTATGTGGGCAAGATTGTACGGTGATAATAAAAAACACAGAGAATCTTTATCTCCTGACATCAGAAAGCAGATGACAGCCTTAGATAACTTCTTTGAAAACTTATATGTTATCACAAAAGGAATGGATGAGAAGATTGAGAAAGCAAAGACTTTACTCAACAGCTTACCTGCTCCTAAGGTAGACCTGTCTGCGACTGCAGCTCTTAAGAAATCTTTTGATAGAGCTAATAAGATATTCGGAGATAGCCTCCTTGACCAGTATAAAGCTGATTTTGCTGGAGATGACGACGCTGAGGCTCTGCAAGAGTTTGGACGTAAGGTTCTTGTTATGTTGATGAAAGTCGACCCGGTAACTTTGATTCCTTCGACTAACTACAGAAGCGGAAGCGAGCTTCCTTTCAATATCCCAGAGTTCTTATCTAAACATGAGGCTTCTCTTAAGAATATTATAGGGCGTTTATCTGATAACATTAAGACTTCTTTATCTAAGTTAGATAAAGAGAAAGAGAATGTTAGAGAATCGTACTTATCATCTGTCGATGTTTTAGAGGACGTGAATAACATCTTTAATGCTGGGTACGTGAAGAACAATCCAGGATCGATGAAAGAGCATGATAACAAAGCTATCGGCGAAAGCATCAGAGCTACTCGTAACTTCTATTCTAACACCATCAGTAAGTATCCTCAATTCAGAGCTATCGTCGATAACCATAGCCACATGTATGGAAAGTACTTCGAAGATGAGCCTTCTCCGAAAGCGGATAGGCTGAAATCTTTAAGATCAAAACAAGCTGCTACGAAATCTCCAGATGATATGGTTAATGATATCGAGAACCTTCTAGGCAAAGGTGAGGGCAAGCTAGAGAAAGCTGAAGAAGGCTTAGTAGGCAACGCTGTTTATGATATGATGATCAAGTACCATGATAAGATTAAATCTTTGATCGAAGCTGAAGAGGGCGGTGAGGTTAATGTTAAATCTCAGAATAGCTTAGCTAAGTTTATATCAGGTAAAGTAGACTTGTCGGATTTTGATGAGTTCTTTAAGATCCTGACTAACTTGACGACATTCGCGTCTTCTGATCCAGAGAAATTTACTAAAGCATTGGACGGGGCTTTCAATTCTATCGTCCATGAGTATATCCCTGAGGCTATCCATGAAGAGATAAGCCTTAGTAGGGATTACGCAAAATATAAAACAGATGACCAAGACGACAAGGACGAAGGTCCTAAGGTTGTTAAGAAAGTAGACTCTATAGACTTCAAGGACCATTTAGATCCTGGCAGGGGAGTTTACGACTTAGACTCTTATAAGAAGTCTATCATGAAGGCTTTGAAAGAGTCTGATTCTGGTTTGGAAGATATTAAGAAGTTGAATCCCGGGTTCAAGGCAAGCGATAGAGCTAGAATGGATAGTTATATCGAAAGAGAGGATGGCCTTGCTCACGCAGAGAAGAAAGACTTAAAGAAAATGAGAAGTACTGCTGAAGTACAAGACTTTTTCGAAGAGGTCACTTCTATCGATGCGGATTCACTAAGAAAAGCCAAGGAGCTTGCTTCTAAGGAGGAGCTCAGCGCTGATGAGTCTAAGGAATTAAAAGACCTCACTGAAGGGAATCTCCTGAAAGACGTAGTTGCTAAGCCTACTAAAAAGGAAGCTGGTGAAAGCGTTTCAAGCATGATGAGGACTGCTAGTTCTATACTAGAATCCCGCCATCTATTACCAGACAGAATAGTGGTCGCTTGTTTAAGAAGCCTAGCTGCTAGAATTAAGAAAGCCGATGAATCTGCCCAACCAGCAATGTCTCCTGCTTTGAGAAGAAAGCTTGAACGTTCTGAGAAGAAAGAACAGTTAACCTCTGAACCTTATACTAAGAAATGGTATAAGTCTTTGAATAGCCACGTCGATGGAATCATAGCTGGAGCTACTAAGCTCTTAACGCCTTTTATCAAAGAAGATAAAGGCGTAGATATGAAAGAGTTCCATAAAGTGTTCAGCGCTACTGATTACGGGTCGAACGAAGAAAGAGAAAAAGAGAAGTTTAAAGAAGTGGAAGTAGGGCACACTCCTGGCCGCTTTGTAAGAGAAGATGCCCCTGAGGAATCTACTGCGAAGAAAGCTGCTGAGGAACCTCAGCTAGATCCTTCAGGTATGTCCCTATCTGAGTTACTATTCGGAAGCCATATCCCAGAGAGCGCTTCTATTAACATGGTTAAAGAATTAAGAGCTGTTAAGAACGGTTTAGTTTCTGTTACTGATAACATCAGCCATGAGATTAGGCAGGGCGATGCTAAGAGAGTTATCAAAGCTATCGTTTCTTTAGCTAAGGCTGTTAGAAAGTATAAGATAAAAGGAAACTACTTCGAAAGAGGGTCTCATGGTGAACATGCAGATATCCAAGAGCTTGAAGATTTAATCGACTCGACTAATGACCATAAGAAAAAAGATCACGATGCTATCAAAAGGAATATCGATACTGCATTAGAAGATAACCCTGAAATGTACGATAGAGCTGAAGAGATCCTTGATAAAGATATCGACAGCCGCAGAGAGTTGATTGACGATCTTAAAGAGAAAGAGCAGACTCCTACGACTAAGTCTCGTATTTCTAAGCTTAGATCCTCTGTTAAGAAGTTGACAGACCTTAAAAAGTCTATCATCAAAGATCCGCATTCCAACACTATGGAAGCTTTTAAGCTTGTCGACAAGACTGATGGTGCTGGCCATAAAAAGTATTTAGCTGAAGCTAACGAGCAAGAATCTCGAAGTATCGAGAACCACGTTAAGTCTTCAAAAGAATTATTAGACAACTACTTGAGATATAGGAATCCTAACGGGTTTGATCCTAAGTACTTTGAATCTATTGCTGACTCAAAGGCTCTTAAGGGTGATGTCGTTAAAGCTATCCGAATGATCGATGGCCATTCCCAAGACAAAGACTCTGCGTCTGACGAACAGAAAGATAAGCATAACAAGACTATCGATTCCGTTAAGAAGATTGAAGACAAAGCTAAGAAGGCTTACCCTAATCTATTTGATGCCGATGAGCATGATGTCGCAGGTAAGCTATTCACAGATTCTGATGCTAAGAAGTTAGATTCTCTTAAGGAGACTATCTTTAAAACTGAGCGTCGAATCCTGGTAGAAAAAGAAAAAGGTGACGAAGGCGATAAGGCGTATATTTCTAAGAAAGAGAAAGACGTCCTCAAGAAGCATGATGCCTTAGAACATTTAAATAACCGATCTGCTTTGAAAGAGAAGCTAGTGGATGCTTTGCATACGCACGGAAAATCTAGCATCGAGAACCCTACTCCTAAGTCTTCTTTATCGAAGAAGCTACATGACTTGATTAAAGGTTCTACTCACTTAGGTGCTGCAGATGCGCATGCTTTAGTACTAGAAGTTTCCGGTAACTCAGAAATATCTGAAGGGCTTAAGAAGTCAGTCGAAGCATACATCGAAGGAAACTCCGGTGCAGGTGATGATGAGGCCATAAAAGCTGCTGTCGAGAAGTTAGCCGATGACGGTGCCGTATCTGATATGATTGAAGATGTTAAATCAGTTCTTAAGGGATCTGATCCTAAACTTCTTGAAGGCTTCAGCGAGTTAGTTGAATCTGGTAAGAAGTTGTCTACAGGCGTTAAAGCTAATATCTTATCTGAGTTTGGAAAGAATATCGGACCTGCCTCTAAAGACAAACACGAAGGGTCTAGGTCCAGTAAACACACTGAAGCTCTCGATTCCGTATCTAAATTTAAAGCATTACGTGAAAAGCTCCAAGGCGTGGAAGATGGTATCAAAACGTTAAAGGTTGAGCAAGTAGCGAAGACTCTTAAAAAGAATACCGATAAGCACACTAAGGAATTTTTGGATCATATCGAAGACGAAGTTAAGTCTATCAATGATCTGAAAGATAGCCACTTGAAGACTATTAAAGAGTCTGAGAAAGGTGAGCACGATCTATCTGATTCTGATATCGGTAAGATCCAGGAAGGGGTCGAAGCTCTCCAAAGTGAACAGGAATCTTTACGTAAGGATTTAGAAGACTATAAATCTGACAAGATCAAATTGATCAGAGATGCTAAGGACTGGCACTCGTCGGAATATATCAAGCACAGAGACCGTAGATTGCACGAAGAAGCAAACCCTACAGGAGAGTCTGTTGAAGATTCTAAAAAAGCTATCTCCGGGCATAGGGATTCCGAAAAGAAACACTTTAAAGGAACTGAAACCTTGAGGCATTCTCTGAACTCCGAGAAGAGCTCAAAGGCTGTTAAGAAATACGACGTCAACCATGTAGGCGATTTAGACATCGCTGAATCAGGAAAACACCAAGGCGATAACCAAGGGTCTCAGTTCTTATCCAAGTCTATGAGAGTGCCTCTTAAAAGAGGAGCCTTTAAGGACTCTGCTATTAACATATTCGATCCGTCTACTAATGACCAGGTGTTTATGCACAAATGGTCTCAGATGTCTATGGATAAGGTTAAGAGCGGCGGATACCCTACCCCTGATGATTTTGAAGGCCTCGTAGACACTGTTTATGGCGGATACTTAGACCATAATATGAAACGTGAGTTCTCTGCTAAAGGATTAGAAACTAAGGTTAAGGACGAAAAAGAAAAGAATGATCACTGGAAAGAGCTTAAAGGAAAGTACCAGGAATTAAGCAGCAACATCGAGAGAGACATACCTCCTGTATTGAAAGCTATGGGTAAAGCGTATCGTGAAGTACAGAACGAAATGGAAGATGTTGCCGATAATATGGATCAGTATAGTAAGAAGATGGATGAGCTAGCTGAATCTAGAAAACAAGACGAACCTGAGGTAGGTATCACTAAGGATGTAGATTACGAAGAACTTGAAAAGCTTCTTAGAAAATCCGAAGATGGAACTATTACTGAAACTGAGCACGCAAGTCTAGATAAGATTATTAAGCATACTGAAGCCAAAGGGGCTTTAAAGAAGCTTATCGAAAGACACGAAAGAAATGATAACATAAAAGACGACGAGCTTGCTAGCCTTAAGAAGAATACAGAGAACGCCAAAGAAGCTGGAGGATCTGATGATTCTGGGTTGATGGGTGATATCGATAGGACTCAAGAGGTTACAGAAAGTTATCCTGGACAACATGCAAGCCGCGAAGAAATGGACGAAGATGAACATGCAGAAAGAAAGCATCTAAGATCTAACCCATCGCTTCGCCAACAAATGAAAGCCGTTAAATTTCTTAAGACTCATTTCAAAAAGCTTCAAGCCGGTAAAGGTGAGTTAGCTAGGGTTGAAAAAGAGAAAAAGACTCAGTACACTCATGCTCAGGATTATGCAAAGACTGATACTCCTGAAGTTAAAGAGCTTACTAGTTCTGTACAAGATCTAAACAAACTTATCAAAGCCTTTAAATTTGACGATAGATTCCGTTCAGGTGATGCTGAGCAGGATTTCTCTTCTGATGCCTTAGATAGGTCTCATAAGAAGACTCAAGAGTTAAAGGGCCTTAAAGACCAATATGGAGCTGACCACGGGAAACTAGATGGGCAGATCGAAACTGAATATAATAACAGACAGAACATGATTAAAGGTCTTCATGACGGCGAAGAAGATGTAAATGCTTTAATGTCTGAGATGATCGATGAAAGGGATCGTATCCTTGAGAAGTCTAAGGCTGTTATCAATATCGGTGATGGAAAGGTTACTTATGGCCAGCTAGGTGAAGCTATCTCAAGCATGCTTGATGTTTACTTAGAATTGAGAGCTAAAGTAAGATCTACTATCGCTTTAGCAGACAAAGAAATTGGCCGTACTGGCGATAGACTTTCTGAGTTTGAGCAAATGAAGGAAAGAGCGGGAGAAGACGGAATCGGATTAAACGACGACGAACAACACAATTATAAGAATATCTATTTGAATAACATGTGGAAACGTATCGAGCATATCTGGTTATCTAACGCGTCCGCTTTCGAAGCTCAATATAATCTGAACTATGATGACTGGAAGAACATGTTCTCATTAGCGAAAGAGAAGTTTGGCGTACTAGGGTCTCCTAGGTTATCGAACATGATTAAGTTCATCTCTGAAGTTATTGAAGGCCAAAACTCTGTGAGATTTGGTCCTACTAGAGCTAGTTCCGGCAGATCAAACCCTGACATGACAGCTGATGAACTTTTAGATCCTAATCATATCAAAGAGTTAAAGTCTCAAAAGGATGAGATATATAAGCTTATGTACGCTTTCGAAGCTGCGGAGTTTGCAAGAGCATCGATAGAAGACCTTGTTAAGAAAGGAAAAGGTGATACAACTACCACTAAATCCAGCACTAACAAAAAGTCTTTCATGAAGCGCTTAAGTAAGCTTGAAGCTGAGTTAGGTAAATCTATGAGTAGCGTTAAGCCTGAGATTAAGAAAAGCATCGAGACAGGAGCCTTTGAGGTGTCTGGAGGGAGTAAAACTCCTGAAGCACCTAGTAACGCTCCTGAGAAACCTGAGAAGCCTGAAGGTGCCTTAAAACAGGCAGATGTTTATAGCGATCCTGACTTCAACCCAAGCATACTTTACGGGAAGAAGATGCAGGCATTTATAGCGAATAGCTTAAAAAACAACTAAAACAACTAAAAGCACCTGAAAAATGGTGCTTTTCCTTTTTTATTTGGATATGCTTAATATATGAACACGTCTTCTGAATATGATATAGCTCTTCTCAGATCAATGGAAAGGTCCATGCAAGAGGAACACCCGAGAGACCCGTCTTTCTGGCCAACTAACGTACATAAAGCTTTGCGCATAATATCCATAAAACACAACTCTATTGCAGAGGCGTTGGATGAAGCCTTTTCAGGGTATAAGTCGTCTATGATGCTTAGATCTACTAAAGTGGGTAATAAGAGTGTTCTGATGGATATACTAAGTGAGAACTTAGAAGAGATGCCGACCTATATGGGCAGCGCCAATCCAGATATAAGAGTACTAGTTAAATGGAGACTAGGAATAGGTAAATAACAACTAAGCAGCTGTTATCAACTCTATCTCTAAACCTAAGAGCGCATTCGCCGTCTCAGGGTATTTATCTGCTATGAACGCAGGAATTGTGTCACACTCGTGACGGATCTCTTCAAGTGAGAGAGGGTTAAATTTATTGAGCACATAAGTAAAACATCCTTTTGTGCTTTCGTCGTCTAACTCATTTTCAACTAGGTCCAATGCCATATTGAAAAAGTGGTCTTTTGTTTGACAATCTTCGATAAGAGACCCTAACGCTTTATGGATTAATCCGTACATAGCGTGAGGTGATTCTATTTCAGTTTCAGTAGTCATCTACTATCCTTTTTATACAAGCCCCCTACTGGCTGCTTCCTACATCTAATATAAAGAAGTTTTGTCTGTGATTAAACCAATTTATACAAGTAAGTTGCAGTCTCTAGGAGTGCATAATTTACGTATCTACATAATGTATTAATAGGTTATCACTTCTCTAATACGGAAGTCAACTATAAATTAGGAAAATTATGCTAGCATCTAAGGTAGAAAAGCACGAACTAGGGTTCGAATCCTCTAAAAAGGACACAAACGGCACAAAATACACGATTTCCACAAGAGATATTGGCGGACTTTCCGTAAGAGAATTAGATCCTTTGGGGGTAGATGACTACTTTTATGAGGGCGAAATAGAGAAACAGGGCATAGTTTTACATTTCACAGCAGGATACTTACGCGGAGATATGGGCGCTATGATACGCCAGGGGAAGCATGTTTGTGTCCCTTATCTATCTGCTCGCAGCGGAGATGTCTTTCAAATATTCGATCCTA
>Ga0255047_10001090_pt1 | contig 20579 bp, 20 predicted proteins | sample JV7_2_1_MG_FD_183640 | JGI IMG/M metagenome (GOLD analysis project Ga0255047, IMG submission 183640) | Seawater microbial communities from Jervis Inlet, British Columbia, Canada - JV7_2_1 | ecosystem: Environmental > Aquatic > Marine > Inlet | place: Canada: British Columbia | collected 2016-10-06 | reverse complement strand
CTTGCGCCAAAGATGCGAACCCTGCGGGCTGTATGGGCCTTGTGAGGCGATCTCAAGAGGAGTGCGCGAAAGCTGCCGGCGACGATCTGAAAGCTGTCGTTGCTGAAATGCACAGCCAGCCGCCGCATGGTCCGGGCTGGGGTGATTTCGGGCTCGCAGTTGTGAACGGTATCGTCGGCGGCTTCGGCTACGGCGCCATTTACGGAACTGTCCGCGAAATGTCGAAGACCAACCGGGTCGGCTATGAGAATATTCAAGCACCGGGCGCGGTGGATAACAGTCGAACGACAATCACCCGAGACAGCGGCAACTCGACGGTGAGCAACACGAGGAACGAAACGACCACCACCCGGGTTCAGGGCAATCTGGTCAACGGCGATTGGGACCAGAGTCAGATCAATCAGTGGACAGACAGCTTCAATCAGACGCTGCCGGAAAACTGCACGGTCATTGTGCTGCCGACGTTCGGGTTCTCGGCTGAAACCGGGGCGGTCACGGGGTTCAGGGTCGAGTGCGTGTAGAAATGGACGGTAAGTTGTGAGAAAAAACAGCGTTACCTACAGTCTCGAACTAGCGATGAAAATCTGTGAGCGTCTTGCCGATGGCATGTCCTTGGTGGAGGTTTGCCGGATGCGCGGGATGCCGAAAAAGACGGCGATCCACCGCTGGCGCTTGGATGGCGAGCATGAGGAATTTGCCCGCATGTACAAGACCGCCCGCGAGATTCAGGTCGAGGGCCACTACGACGAACTGATCGAACTCGCTGACTCGGCCAAGGGCGAGGACTCGGCGGGCGTGCAGGCGGTGAAGCTCGCCGTTGACACACGCAAGTGGGCACTGGTCAAGTTGGTGCCGAACACCTACGGCGATCGCATCGACCACACTCACGGCGCCAACGAGTCTTTGCGCTCCCTGATGGAATCCGTCGAAGCAGATGCCGACATCGGCCCGGGGCGGTCCAAGGGTCGTCGGGACCAGCCCAGTAACGACACCGACACCGACACGCTCCATTGATCCACCTCGATCAAAAGAAGGTCGGGGAAAAGCTCAAGGATCGCTGGTGGCGCCTGAACCACCTGTACAAGATTCGCGACAAGCACAAGAACGTCGTGACATTCCGGCCCAACTGGGTGCAGACGGTCATTGATGACAATCTTGCTTGGTTGAATCTGATCCTGAAGTCACGGCAGCACGGAGTGACCACTTACTCGTGTATCCGCGCCTTGGACTCGGCGTTGTTTCAAAGCAACTTCAGGGGTGGCATCATCGCGCACAACAAGCAGGACGCCGAGGCGTTCTTTCGCGACAAGGTGAAGTTCGCTTACGAGATGCTACCTGGTTGGTTGCGGGAGCAGAAGCCGATCATCCGCGACGGTGGTGGCGTTCTGGAGATCGGGGTGCCGAAAAAGAGCAGTATTGTCAGTGTCAGTACCTCGTTCCGAGGCGGCACACTGGATTTTCTGCATATCTCGGAGTACGGCCCCATGTGGGCCAAATACCCCGAGAAGGCGCAGGAGGTCAAGACCGGTGCATTGAACACCGTCCACGAGGGCGCAATGGTCGTCATCGAGTCCACGGCGATGGGCACCGAGGGCGATTTCTACATCAAGTGCAAGCGCGCCATGGAGCTCGATCGAATGATCAGGGCGGGCACCGCTGAGTTGTCGGACCGGGACTACAAGTTCTTCTTTTTCCCCTGGTACGTGGACGTTGCCAACCGCATGAATCCCCACGGTGTGGTGGTTTCGCGGGAACTGGAGTCCTATTTCGGCAAACTCGAAGTTTCTGCCGACGTCGAACTGACGACCGGGCAACGCGCTTGGTACGTGAAAAAACAAGAGGAACAGACCTCCGATATGTTTTCGGAGCATCCCTCGACGGCAGAAGAGGCGTTCCAAGCCAGCATCGTTGGCGCGTACTACGCGACCGAACTGGCGAAAGCGGAGAAGGACGGACGGGTGCTGGAGCTGCCGCTCAATCCGATGGCGCCGGTCTACACCTACTGGGACATTGGCCGATCGGACTCGACCGCCATTTGGTTCGTGCAAAAAAACGGTCCCTGGTTCGACCACGTTGACTACTACGAGAACTCTGGCGAAGGCGTCGATCACTACATCGCGAAACTGCTTGAGATCAGGGAAGATCGTGGTTTCACGATCTACGGCACTTGCTTTCTGCCGCACGACGGGGCCAACACCGACTGGTCCTCTGCTGGCAACAAGCCACGCGACCAGTATCTCCGCGATGCGGGGTTCAAGGTTGAGATACTGCCCAGGGTCGATGACCTGCAACAAGGCATCGACTGGACACGGGCCCACATCACGCGCTGCCGGTTCGACCGCAAGTATTGCGGGCCGGATGAAAACGATCGCGGCGGTCTACCGTCGCTGAAAAACTACAGAAAAAAGTGGAACGATCAGCAAGAGTGCTTCCACGACAGGCCCCTGAAAAATTGGGCCGTCCACGGCGCAGACGCCTTCCGACAAGAGGCGCAAGCGTATCAAGAGGATCGTGGTGTCCAGACCGGCACCTCGCGCCGCCGCAAGAAGGTGGCGGAGCGCATGGACTGGCGTCACGTTTGATATTCAGAGGAGACCACTATGAACGAAAAAGAAACACCGAAGTACCGAATCGACCAGCAAGCGGGCAATCGCCCGTTCAAGATTCTCGATGCCGCCGGCAACATCGTCGGCAGTTCCGAGACCAAGGATAAGGCGGAACGCTCGATCAAGCACCGAATGGCGTCGCACGAGAAGAAACAACAGGAACAGTATTGAATCCTGTTCAGTTCTGGTTTGCTCGTAATTTCATCCGATGCCTTCCCGCCGTGCGGCAGGGCGTCGAGGATGCGCTACACCATTGCGAGGAAATTCACTCGTGCGCTGACCATCTCCCAGGCGGTGGCAGTCACGATCAACCATTTGGCGAGACCTACACGCCGGAAGATGCCCGCGAGGGCGTGCTGGAAGAGGCGGACAACGCTGCCGGCATCCTAAATAGGTTATGGACATGAGAGCAACACCAAACCACATCGCGGAAAAGAAGTACGGCCCACTGGTGTTCAAATCCGGCAGCATTGACGAGGATCGCCAACCGATCCCGCACATGGTCATCCGGCATCCCCGGCGCAAGGCGACGGTCGCGATCAGCGAGGGCGTGCTGTCGGACCTGTTGATGCCGCACGCATCAGTCACGCGCACCCAGGAGGCGTATCAGCGGTTGTACCATTACGCCGAAATCCTTTTTGGGTTTGTGACCAAGGCCGATTTTCGCAAACTGGTTGACAGCATTCTCGACTACTACCCCGAGTGCATCAACGTGCGACCGTACATCGCGGAAAAGGATGCTCTGCTGAAACGCATGGAGCGCGATCGCGTTGAAATCCGCGCCAATGGCGAATTGATCGAGTTTTATTGAGGGCGCTGGCATGGGATTTGAAAACGTCAGAACCAAACCAATGCACCAGCCCGGGCTTGACGAGGGAGGCACCCACGAGGACGGACCCAAGCCCGCCAAGCGCAAGGACGGCACACTCACGACCAAAGAGCGCGAGCAGCGCCTGGAGAAGATTCAGGACTGGTGGCTCATTACCCGTGAGGCCCACGCCGACAACCGCATTGAGATGCGCGGCGACGCTGATTTCTACGACCACATTCAGTGGACCGAAGAAGACATGCAAATCCTGCGGGCTCGCAATCAAGCGCCGCTGGTCTACAACAAGATCAAGATCGCGATTGATTGGATCATTGGTTCCGAACGCCGGTCCCGTGTTGATCACAAGGTGTTGCCCAGGACTGAGGAAGATTTGCAGGAAGCGAATCTCAAGCAAGCTCTGCTCAAGTACATTTCCGACACATCGCGGACACCGTTTGAACGCTCCAAGGCGTTTGAGGATGCGGCCAAGGTCGGCTGCGGGTGGATGGAAGAAGGCATCCGAGGCGACGAGGACGAGGAGCCAATCTTTCAACGTCATCTCCATTGGGCCAACGTCTGGTGGGATGCGCAATCGCGCCGACTGGATATGGACGATTGCCGGTTCATGTTCCGCTCGCTGTGGCTCGATGTGGATATTGCCGTTGAACTTTTCCCCAAGCACGCCCGCGCCCTGGTAGAGCAGGCGACGCAGAACATCTTTCCAAACAGCGAAACGCCCGACGAGGACTTTGATCTGCCCGCCCTGTTTCAACAGGTGGATCACTATGGGCGCAGCCGGTATCGGACCAGCTACAGCGGCATCGTGGACGCGCCACGCAAGGCCCGCCGCCGGGTACGTGTCATCGAGTGCTGGCACAAGGTGCCGAAGAGTAATCAGCGCATCTGGTCAGCCGATTCGTTCGGCGGCGAGACATACGACGAGAAAAACGAACACATGGTCGATGAGGTCCAAAACGGGCTGGCGACCCTGACTGACGCGATCACCATGCAGATGGAGGTTTGCATCTTCATCCCCGGCACGCTCCTGTACCACAAAGAGCGGCCCTACGCGCACAACCGTTTCCCGTTCACGCCGATCTGGTGTTTCAGGCGCGATCGCGACGGAATGCCCTACGGCTTCATCCGCGGCGCGAAAGACGCGCAGATGGACCTGAACAAGCGCATGAGCAAGGCGCTCTACATCCTGTCAACCCGGCAGACGCTCTACGAATCCGATTCGATTCCCGATGTGGACGAGTGGCAGTCGCAGATCGCCAACCCCGCCGGAATGCTTGAGGTCCGAACGGGGGCGCTCAGTGGGAATCGGATCGAGATCAAGGACAACACCGACATTCAGCAGGGCCATGTCCAGTTGATGCAGTTGGACGCGGATCACATCATGGACGTTTCCGGTGTGACTCGCGAGAACATGGGCCTGGAGACCAACAGCCAGTCCGGTGTTGCCGTCGAGAAGAAGCAGAACCAGGGGCAGATGACTTCTGCCGGCCTGTTCGACAATCTGCGGCTCGCCGTCCAGCTCAGTGGCGAAAAGATGCTGAGCCTGACCGAGCAGTTCATGATCAAGGAACGTCAGATCAGGATCGCGGGCGAAGGGCAAGGGGGCTTGAGCTTCCTGAAACTCAATCAACCCTTTTTTGACGAGCAACTGGGCCGGTGGGTGTGGCAGAACGACATCAGCCGTACCCACGCCGATTTCGTGGTTGACCAGCAGGACTTCCGCGAATCCATGCGCATGGCGCTCGGCGAGAAGTTGCTTGAGTTGGTGGGTCAATTGCCGCCAGAAATCGGCCTGAACCTGCTTGATCTGGTGGTCGAGATGATCGACCTGCCGCAACGCGACGAGATTGTACGGCGCATTCGCTCCCTCACGGGAGTCAAGGATCCGAACGCCGACCCGAACTCGCAAGAGGCGCAGATGCAAATGCAAGCCGAGGCCGAAGCCTCCGACAAGGAGGCCCGCATGGAAGCCCTGGAAGAAGGTGCTGCGCAGGCCGAGATCAGATCGAAGTCAGCGACTTCGGCCCAACGGGAAGGGCAGGCCGCGAAGAGTATGGCCGATGCCGAACTGACGCTCCGCGATGTTCAAGCGGCAGATCGGTTTTTGGAAGAGGGCGGTTCTGCCGCCGAATACATCCACGAGGAGTAAGACATGACCGACGAGAACAGAGGACACGACAACTCAAGCACCAACCACACCCCGCCCGCCGACGATAAAACGCCGACGGAAGCCGAGCTTGAGGGACTGACTGACGAGGAAAAAGCGGAACTGACCGCTGCTGACGACACGCCAACCGATGAAGGCGAAGAAAGCGCACAGGATGCGGGCGCAGCCAAGGATGGCGCAGCCGACGAAGTGGACCTCGATGACCTGCCGGCACTCGATGAGGGCCCGGCGCAGATCGTAGTCGATCCCAGCGATGCCGAGGCACAACGCTGGGCCGGTGTGGATTTCAGTGCCGAAATGAAAAGGCTGGAGACAGAGAAACAGGGTTTGACGGAGAAGCACTCCAACGGCGAGGTCAGCGACTCCGAACTGATTGACCAGCGCGAGGCGTTGATGGAAAGACGCATTGAGTTGCGCGACCGGGCCAAGGACGTTGAGCTTTACAACGCCCGTCAGGCCGATGCCGACAACCTGTTCAACGAGGCCCAAGAGGCGTTCTTCGCCGACACTGAAAACGCCAAGTACCTCGAAAACGAACTGCTCAAGGGGTTCTTCGCGCAAACGATGGACCAGGTAGCGCGACAGGACGGCTCGTCGGGCAAATCCTATCTGTGGCTGTTGCAGCAGACCAAGCGACAGGTGGAGATCGGTTTGGGGACGCTGCGCACCAAGCGTGACGCCGCAGATCCACCCCCTCCTCGCCCCAGTCGCAACAAGGAAGAGGAAAAGAGATTGGCTGAGTCCAGCAAGACCCTTGGCAACCTCCCCGCTGCCGATATAGACAGCGGGGAAGAATCCAAGTGGGCGCATATCGACAAAATGGACATCACCGATATGGAACACGCGATCGCTCGCATGGACGACCGCGAGGCCAACGCGTTTCTTGCCGAGCATTGAGTTTTGGCGCTTCACTTTGAGCTTGACGCAGGCGAAAGCGTAACGGTCAACAAGGTCCGTATCACGCTGGAACACAAATCCGGCCGCAAGGCCCGCTTAAAACTTGAAGAACTTACAACGCAAGACGGCGACGGCGACGAGCCCGAGCCAACCCCGCCTGGGTTTGAACGACCCGGGCGGCATGGCGGCGCTGCTCAGTAGGGCAGGCCCTAAAACCATTCAGGCGCAGTAGTGCCCGATCCCAAAGGAGTACCACATGGCTATCACCACCGTGGGTCTTAACGACGCAAAAGCGGTAAAACGCTGGTCGGCGAAGCTGATGGTTGATATTGGGAAAAAGGCATACTTCACCAAGAAGTTCATGGGTGACGGGCCGGATTCTCCATATCCAATTCAGCGGTTAACCGATCTTGAATCCGAGGCTGGCGATCAAATCAGCTTCGATTTGTCGATGCAACTCAAGCAGGAGCCGACCGAGGGTGACGACACCCTGGAAGGCAACGAAGAGGCGCTGATCGACTTCACTGACACGGTTTACATCGACCAAGCCCGTCACGGCGTGAACGCTGGTGGCCGCATGACGCGAAAGCGCACGCTGCATAACCTGCGGACCATCGCCAGAAACAGGCTGTCAGATTACTGGTCTCGTGTCTTCGATGAGCAGTTCTTCATGTACCTGTCTGGCGGTCCCAATACGTCCGACAAGTCGGCGAACTACATCTTCAAAGCCAGTTACACCGGGCGCGGCAACAATGCGTTCACAGCGCCCGACGCTGATCACATCGTTTACGGCGACGGAACGACAAAGGCGACTGTAACAGCCGCTGGCGTGGTTACTGCTGACCTGATTTCAAAGGTCAAGACCAAGGCCGACGTACAGGGCGGTGGTTCTGATGGGTTGAGTGAGCTTCGACCGATCATGGTTGAAGGCGAAGAACATCACTGTCTGGTGATGCACCCCTGGTCGGCTTTCGACCTGCGTACCGCGTCCGGTGCGTCCAACTGGTTGGAACTCCAGAAGGCCGCTGCTGGCGCAACCGGCAACAAGAGCGCGATCTTCAAAGGCGCTCTCGGGTTGCATGATGGTGTTGTGCTGCATTCGCACAAGAGCGTCATTCGTTACGGCGACTACGGTGCCGGCAGCAACGTCGATGCTTCGCGGGCGTTGTTCCTGGGCGCGCAGGCTGGCGTCATTGCCTTCGGATCACCAGGCTCCGGCCTGCGGTTCGACTGGCACGAAGAGACTGACGACCGTGGCAACCAGTTGGTTGTGACATCAAATGTCATCTTCGGCATCAAGAAATGCCAGTTCAATAGCGATGACTTTGGCATTATCTCCGTGGATGTGGCTGCTGCCGCTCCGTAAATCTCACCAAGAAGTCTGGGACGAGGGTCGGCAATGTTGCCGCCCTCTCGCCTCTTAATTCAACCACAAAGGAAATATGAATTATGGCTACTTTATTGACCCTGGCCGCTGGCCTGAATCATGCCCCATTCACGGGTGTTCCAACTCCGGTAAGCAATACGCCTGTCACCGCGAGCCACAAGTTCGATCTCGCGACTGACGGATCGACTCCCGGTGTTGCGTTAAACGACAACGATGTCATTGAGATGGTCTGGTTGCCGGCGCTGTGTGTGCTGGTTCCTGGTCTTGTCTATCTCGCATCCGGCGAGCTGGACGACCACGCCACGCCAACAATGGTGTTAAACCTCGGTGTTTCCGTTGGTGGAACGCTGGACGAAGACGCCATTATTGACGGGTTCACCGTCGGCGCAACCTGGCAAATCCAGAATGGTCCAAACAACGCCTTGGTAGCAACAGGCGCGTTTGAATCAATCGGGTATTCCGATAGCGCCCGGGCGGTGAGTATCACTGTCGAAGGTAATCCAGCCGATGACACGGTAACTGGCGTTATTGAGTTGACGATCGGTTATCGCATGAAGCGGGCAGGCGACACCAACACCGATTAATTCTTGATCGGTAGTTCTAAGACTCCCGCCTTTCGGGGCGGGTTTCTTTTCGCTTGAGGGCGTGTCGCGCCTTGAACCGAGAGGAAACAAATCATGGCAACCATCTTCACATTGCCCAGTGGGCTAAACAGAATGCCCACAAGGGTTCCGCTCCCGGTAGACGAAGAACAGATCACTTCGGACTTCGTGTTCGATCTCGCTAACGACAACGCTGGTGCCGCACTGAACGACAACGACGCCATCGAAGCGATGTGGCTACCGCCGAACTGTGTTCTTATCCCAACCGGTTGCTATCTGGCGTCCGATGAGCTGGACGAACACGCTACACCCACGGCGCTGTTGAATGTGGGTGTGTCGATCGCAGGCACCCTGGACGAAGACGCCATCATGGTCGGTTTCACAACTGGAGCCACCTTTCAACAGCAGGTTGGACCCACCAATGCCGGTGGAGCATTCCACGACATTGGTTACTCAGCGAGTAGCCGAAAGATAATCATTACGGTCGATCAGGATCCGGCAACGGACTCCACGACCGGCACGATTTACTTGTCAGTCGCTTATCGCAACATGCGTCAAGGTGACGCTCTGACCGACTGATAGCCCCCGCGAAACCCAAAGAGGAACGCACCAATGGAAATAGGATACTTTGAACGAATCTGCAAAGACCCACCAGCCCCCAAGCACAAGCCGAGGATAGTGGTCGGCGTCAGTGGCAAGAAATACCATTTTGCCCGCCTGGACCCTGACGACGACGAGTCGCCACGGGTCGCCAAGGTCGAAGATGCCCGGGACATTGCGATGTTTATGCGCATACCCGAAGGCTATGCCATTTTCGAGATGCCCAAAACGGGCAAGAAGGGCATGCCGCGGCCCGCCGCTGCCGCTCCAGTCGCTGCCGTGGGTCCGGCCCCGGTCGCAGACGCCCCCGCCGAGAAGAGCCCGACCCCGCCGAGCGCCTATGACGGGTTCCTCGATCGCCCCGTGCCGGTAATTCGTAAGGCGTTGAAGGGCAGGCACGGCATGAACAAGCAGAAGCTGGAGGAGTTGCTGTTCGCCGAGAAGTCGGGCAAGACCCGGGTGAGCGCCGTAAGGGCCATCGAGGCAGCACTGGCGAAGTAAGGGGACGGAAATGAACCTGACTCAAATCATTGCGGCGGGCAGGCGACGGAACGACGACGAGGTAGTGCCTTACCACTTCAGTCAAACCGTTTATACCCAGTGGGCGAACAATGCGGTGGTCGAAGCGTGTCTTCGCTCGCGTGCCTTCCGCGATGACGCGACTTCAGCGGTGTGCAACATCACACTGACTCAGGCGACCGCCACCTACACCCTGCACGATGCGGTTGTGGTGCCTCGCCGAATCATCCTCACCGATGGGACGCGCAAGCAACCTCTTGAGTTGCTGACCTTCTCCGAAATTGATCACACCGAAAGTCGGTGGGACACCACGCAGGAGGGCGAGCCGGCCGCAGCCGTGTTGGATATGTCGGGCCGCACCATCCGTCTGTATCCGGTGCCTGACCAGACTTACACCATGAACATGCTGGTGTGGCGTCTGCCGATCCCCTCCGAGGAATTGTCGGATGGCTCGGATGTGCCCACGATCCTGCCGACCTGGGCGCATAAGGATTTGGCGGTCTGGCTGGCCTACGAATTCTTCTCACAGCATGACGTTGACACTCATGACCCCGACCAAGCCCTTACGGAGATAGCCGACTTCACCGCTCGCTTTGGCTCGCGACCAACGGCCTTTGAGCTCATCAAGTGGGCGCGGGACGGCAGACGGTCTGCCTACGCGCACTTCATGTAATGGCAAAGAATCGGCGAAGCGAGCTACCGGGATACAAGGGCTTCAAGGGGGCCGACAACACCTCCGGCGAAGCGACCCTGCCCGGTGGCGCGGTACGTGAGGCCGAGAACGTCGATTTTCGCACCGATGGTCGCGCGCGGCGCCGACAGGGTTCCACCCTCAAACACACCGGCACCGCGGTTCATTCGCTCTACGGTTGGAACGGTGGGCACGTATGGGCCGAGACCACCAACCTGTACTTTCGTTTTGGTGCCCCGATAGCCGGGTTGCCGACCGCATTGGTGACGGGACTCAGGCCGCGAGAGCCGATTTCCTACACAGAGATTGGTGAGGATCTTTTTTGGAGCAACGGGCGGACCTCGGGAATCATCAAGGCCGACCGGACCACTCAACAGTGGGGACTGGCATCACCGATTGGCGTGCCCACGTTGACGGCGAACGCGGTGGGCTCCTACGTGGCGGGCCGCTACCAGGTGACGATCACCTACATTGACGCAGACGGACGGGAATCGGGCGCACCGGGGCCGATGCTGATCACGTTGCAGGACAACCAGGGCATCGACCTGACCAACATCCCGCAACCGCTGGATGACAATGTGACAACGATCGCGGTTTTCGTGAGCGATCCTGATGGCGAAGTGCTGTTTCATCATTCGGACCTGCCGGACGGGACCACGACCGCCACGCTCTATCAGCAAGTCAAGGGCGAGCAATGCTCGACCCTGTTCATGGATCAGACACCCGCAGGGCACATCGTGCGCTACGCAAACGGGCGATTGATCTCGGTGGATAACCAGACCATCTACTACAGTCAGCCGTTGCGGTACGGACTCAGCAAGGTCCATGAGGACTACATTCGCAGCGCCAAGCGCGTGACCCTGTTGGAGCCGGTAAGCGACGGCGCCGAAAGTGGCTTCTTCTACGCCGACGATAAGCGCACGTACTACGTGGACGGCCCTGACCCTGGCAGCGCACAAATCGGGGTTGTGTACCCCGTGGGCGCGGTTGAGGGCTCCAGCACGTTCGCTCCCGGCACAGACTTGGGGCTTGATTATTCCGGTCATGTTCCGATCTGGCTGGCGAAAAACGGTCGCCCGGTCGCGGGCATTCCCGGTGGTCAGGTGATCATTCTCAATGATCGGTACGTGGCCGACGATTTTGAGCGCGGCGCGGCGCTGTACCGCGAGTCCGACACGATCAAGCAGATTCTGATCGCCGCCACCGGCAAACAGACAACATCAGGGCTGGCAGCGGCGGATAGCGCCGTGGCGTCGGTTCATTTTGCGCCGCAACTGCTGACCGATTCAATAGCGATCAGCGATACGGTTGTGGATACCGTTAATCTATTTGGCGAGATGAGCTTCCTGAACTCTGCCGGGACAGTGTTCCTGATCCCGAAAGATGTTTTGGATTCAGACGGAAACACGCACAGCATCACGGAAGTCTTTTTGGACAGTGATGGCAACGAGCATACGGTGATATAGATGTCAGCATTAGAGTTACTTGCACTCAACGAAAGCACCCCGCAGGGCGGGGCTCCCCAAGTTGGTGACACGGCGCTATTGCCCATTACTTTGCAACACGCCAGCGCCAATGAGATTGCGCTGGATATGAATGTCACGGTCAATAAGGTTGGTGGCAACGACACTTTGCTCCGCTTGAACCAGATCCCTACGGCAGCGCCTGGGACGAGTTTAATCCTCGATTTGGCAGTCAACGGAACGAGTGTATTGACCGCCGACGACAGCGGAAACCTCGATCTGATCGGAGGCAACATCCTCAACCCCGGCACGGGCCACGATGCCTTCTCTGATTTTGTTGCAGCCGAGCATGTGGACTGGGCGGCAGAGAGCGCCGGCACCATTCACGCGACGAACTATGCAAGCGACCCGCCAACCGTGGCCGATGAGGCCGCAGACACTACCTGTTTCATCGGGTTCTATACCGCAGCGACTGGCGCCCTGCCCCCGAAATCCAACGCGGCCTTGGCTTTCAATTCAGCGCTTGATGCGGGCTCGCTCGGTATTGGTGCCGGGTCGTTGCTGTCGGCTGACACAGGCGGGGGCGCACTCAGAAATGTGGCTCTTGGCCCCGGAACACTGGCCTCGTGTCAATTTGCGGATGATTGTGTAGCCATTGGATATAACGCACTCAATGCTCAGATAAATAATGCGCAATGCACAGCAGTTGGATCGCAGGCATTGGAGGTGAATACCGCCCACAACAACACAGCCATGGGGTTCCTGGCTTTATGGAAGAACACCTCGGGTACGGAGAATGTTGCCATTGGCCCAGAATGTTTGCAGCAGAACATCACCGGCAATCAAAACACCGCAGTCGGCCACCGAGCAGGTCAAACCCAGGCCGGAGCCACCGACGACAACAACACCTGGATGGGTCACGACTGCGGTAGGTACGCTACCGGCTCTGCTAGTGGTGGCAACACGGGCGTGGGCTCGCTTTGCCTTGACGCCCTACTCACCGGAATAGACAACACATGCATGGGCTTCAATGCAGGTGGGGCGCTTACTACTGCCAGTGGGCTGGTTGCTATTGGTGCCGGGGCTTTGGCCTTGGCGACTGACAATGAAAGATGTACCGCTGTTGGATTCAACGCACTCGCGGCACTGGTTTCGGGGGGATTGGAGGCGACGGCGGTAGGTTCCTCTGCGCTCGCCGCGCTCACGACCGGTGATCGAAATGTAGGCTTAGGCAATGAGGCCGGGAAAAATATCAACACAGGTTCAGGGAATGTTCTAGTTGGTGCAGACACTGGGTGGGGGCTTACAAGCAAGGGGTCTAATGCGGGCGTGGGCGACCTTGCTCTTGGGTTGGCGAATTGTTCTAACTCAACGGCACTAGGGACCAGGGCTGGTTATTTGAATACAGCCACGGGAACTGTTGCAGTAGGCTTTTATTCACTGTCCACTAACGCAGCAGCCCTAAGGGTTACTGCGGTTGGATACCAATCTGGAACGGCTCAAGCTGGTGCTGGCGACGATGACAACACATGGATTGGCTATAACTGTGGCGCTGTCGCAAACGGCAGCGCATCGGGCGGCAACACGGGAGTCGGTAGCCTCTGCCTAGACGCCCTGCTGACCGGAATAGACAACACATGCGTGGGCTTCAATGCTGGTGGGGCGCTGACTACTTCATCCAGTAGCACAATTATGGGAGCGGGAGCGGGAGCGGCAGCCACGGACACGTTCGCTGTAACTGCTTTTGGATTTGAAGCTTTGGCGGCCTTGGCGAGTGGCGGTAACTTCAATGCTGCTTTTGGGTACAAGGCACTGAACGCAATCACCACGGGTGATCAAAATGTGGCCGTCGGCTACGAGGCGATGAAAGGGGATGGTGGCTCAACAACTGTGACGGACACCGTGGCCGTTGGGTTCGCTGCTCTCAAGGTAAATAGAGCGTCGGACAATACGGCGATGGGTAGCGAGGCACTATTCACCAACTCTGCCGGTATTAATAACACAGCGACGGGGTCTAACGCAGGCAAATCACAGGCGGGCGCTGGCGATGATAATAACTCATGGTTCGGTAAAGACGCGGGATTGCTCGCCAACGGCTCCGCATCCGGAGGAAACACTGCGGTCGGTTCGCAGGCAATGGATCAACTCACCACCGGGATAGACAATATCGGCATTGGGCTCAACGCCTGCTCAATAGTAACCACCGGCAGTCAAAACGTGATGGTAGGCAACGACACCGCCACATCAGCAACGGGCTCCCTCAACCAAATCTGTATTGGCGATACAGTCGTCGCCACAGCAGACGACCAAGCATCAATCGGCAAATCCGGCGCAATCACATCAAACGATTTCGGCACCGATGCGGTCTGGACAAATACCTCGGATGAGCGCAAAAAGCGCAACATTCTGCCCAGTCTATTGGGGCTGGACTTCATCAATGCGCTGCGACCAAAAACATTCCAATTCCGTCCAGCCACTGAATGGCCCGATGAGTGGGGAGTTAAACCGGGAACCACGGTCAACACTGAAAAGGTAATGCACGGACTGGTGGCGCAGGATGTCAGGCAAGCCCTGGATGCTGCCGGTGTGGATGACTTTGCGGGATGGAAACAAACACCAACGGGTGAGCAGCAGATAGGCAAATCCATGTTTGTGTTTCCGTTGATCAAGGCGGTGCAAGAATTGACAGAAAAAATATTTGATTTAGAAAGTCGCCTCGAAGCGGCGGGAGCATGAAATGCCACAACCAGCAGTCATAAGAGCCAAAGGGATCGTTAACGCTTTGCGCGATGAAAACACCAGCGTACCGCAGACGAACATCATCATCGCCGATACGTTAGGCTACAAGCCTGGAATCGAAGACCCCGAGCCGAGCGAAGAGGACCTGGCCCGTCGGTACGTCCAGTTGTTCCAGCGGATCAGTCAAGGTCAGATTTCAAACGTACGGGTTGCTGATGTAAAATCAGCAACGCCCCACCAAGACGACATCGACGCGGCAGAGGCAAGCGCCCTTGTCGATATACCCGTAGAGCCCGACCCGTAATTCCAAAAGAGGAACCAAGATATGACCGAAGAAACACCAAAAGAGGAGCCACAACCGAGCCAAGCGACACCAACTAAAGACCTCGGAAAATGGACTGGTGCGGAACTTGATGCTCTGGTCCAGTTAATTGACCTGGGTGTCAAGTCAGGAGGCATTCAATTTGTACAGAATGCAGCAGCAATTCTACAAAAGATTCAAAAAGCACCCGCATGGGTGCCCCCGCCCCCACCCAGGAAATCGCGTGTCAGGGGCGGTAAGAAACCGGCGGGTGTGAGGAAAAAATGAGCCCGCAGGCAACGGTTTGAAAAACCCGCTTATCCTGGGCAGGGGTAAGCGGGACGCCCGACTCGATATTTGCACTTCCTGCCCGAATTACCTGAATCCCCTGGGCCGCTGTGCCCTCTGTCGATGTGTGATGCCGGCCAAAACATGGTTGGTCCACGCAAGTTGTCCCTTGAAAAAATGGAGCTGAATCCATGAACCCATGTATCAATATTGATAGTCACCGCCGGGAAGTATTGCAACGGATCGGCGCCCATAAATACGAGCGCCGCACTGACGGTGTGATTGTGTTTCCCGCGATGGGAATCATGATCGGCGGCTCGTGGATCACCCAGGTGAACGGTGCCGACATCGAAGTGACGCCGAACATCATACCGGACGAGGGTCTCGATGATCTGCTGGATGTGTGGCTCGGCAACGGCACGCAAAGCGCTACGTGGTACATCGCGCCGTTCTCAGGCAACATCACCCCTGCGAACACTTTGACTGCGGCGACATTCGACGGCACCGCCACCGAATTCACCAACTACGACGAAGCTGCCCGCGTGACCTGGGCTGACGATGCGGTATCCGGTCAGGCCATCTCCAACGCAGCTGTCAAGGCCGACTTCACGATGTCTGCCGGCGGTGGCACGATCTACGGCGCGGGCCTGCTTTCGGTTTCGACCAAATCTGCGGTGACTGGCAAACTGGCAGCGGCGACGCGCTTCGGTTCCTCGAGAACCTTGGCGGTGTCCGACATCCTGACCGTTCAATACACCCTGTCAGCCGCCAGCACGTAAGTCACACCCTTTGCCAGCCGGGTTCTACAACAAGCCCATCAATTGGCAGATCGAAGATGGGGAATCGCCTAGTGCCGAGCTCCAGGCCGCAATAAAGTCGGCGGCAGGCCAAGCCGCTAATCGACACGAAATTGGCGGGGTCGATAAGTGGTCGATGCAAATGAACGTGCCTGGTGGGCGGTCCGTAAGGTTTGTTCACCTGGGCGTCATGGGTGTTGCCAAGGTTGGTGCTGCGCCTGTCGGTGAGAGCCCCAGCGTCGGCAGCGTCGTTGCTTCTTGGGGGACGGAAGACCTGGCTGATGATTGGTACAGGATGTCGTTTGGTACTGATCACGGTCCTGGTTCTGGCGGTTCCACATCTCCCCTGCATTTTGAGATTTATACGCCAGACCTGGTGGATGTAGACGGAGGCGCCGCTGTTGCCGACTATAGGTATTTTGACTTCTGCATCGCAGGCCCAACCGCCGACGACACCGTTACATGGAGCTGGTCTGTTGTGGCGCTGGACGGCGCAACCCCAACACAGTGGTTAGATACTGATGCGGATTTGACTGGGTGCCCTTACGCGATGCTTGAGTTGGATTGGATATTGTCAATAGCTTCAGTAGCCCAAGACACCCCTGCGGCGACGTTTGAGATTACAGCCAGCATCTCGGGGCCGTCAATAAATGCGTCTGTTTTTACAAGTATGCACATTGGTGGCGGGGTCACTCTCTGATGGCAGACCCGATAATCAAACTCCAAGAACTAACCGTGTTGGCTGGCAACAAATTAGCAGCGACCGGCCCTGAAGTGGACTCTTTGACCATCGGTGGCTGGAGTGAGTTCAACGGTGGGTTTATTGTCAAGATATTGAACACCGTAAGCACTGACATAATCACCTGGGACCCGTGGTCGGACGTAGGTGGTGGCGACGTTCTGCGGCAATATATGTGGAACATCCTTTTAGCTCAAACGGATTGGGACCCTGGGGACTTAGATTTCGGGGCCGTTGTTGTTAGGGGTGCCGATACATTCACTCTAGGCCCATTGCCCGTAACGATAACTTGAGGATTCAGAAATGGCACAGCCAGTAAGACCGGCGCGAACCAAAGACAAGACGGCCACAACGGGAACAGGCAGCTACACCGTCATCGGCACAGCATTCCCGACCTATCAGACGTTTGCCGACGCCCTTTTAACGGGCGATGAAATTGAATACTACGTCGAAGAAGACAACGGGACTGACTGGGAGGTTGTGCGCGGCGTTTGGACCGAAGCTGGTGGGACGTTGACCAGGGGCGATGTGCTGGAAAGCAGCAACAGTGGTTCTGCGGTTGATTGGGCGGTTGGCAACAAGACGATGGGTATCGTCGTTGCTTCGTCCCTGGAAGGGATGGGCGATTACAAGGTGAAACAGGGCGGCGCTGCTGTTCAGGTCGATCTCCCTGTTGCCGCATGGAAAGGCGTGAGAACCTACGCTTACGGCAGACGCGCTGTAACCGGCGACTCGCAGGTGCATAAGGTTCCCATCAGCATGGTCACGACCAACGCCACCCCGGCCGAGTTTCAGATTGGCGCTGTAAACTTCGCTACTAACGAAGACCTGGATTTGCTTGACGATCGCCTATACGTCTTTGACGGGCTAATCGGTGCGTGGCAATACAGCGGCGCAACGGTGGGAGATTGCGGCGCTTACCGCATTGAGGGAGCTATCAAGGTGGTTTCAGGGACTTGCGCCCTGGTAGGCACTCCGACAATCACGGTCATTGGAGAGGACGACGCAGCCTGGACCGTTGCAATCACTGCCGACGACACCAACGACAGGCTGTCAATCAAGGTTACGGGTGCGGCCAGTCATAGCATCCACTGGCACGGACATCTCAATATGGTTGAGGTCGGCTAATGTTGCTCGGCTCCGCGATTATCGGTTCGGCGCCTATTGCGGCGCCAACAGCCGACGGCTCGACCGAGATTCACTTGCAGGAAAGCGTCACGATCACCCCGGTGATGCTCGACACCCTGATAAGCGGGTTGTTGGAAACCATTACGCTGACCGCGACTGACGCGCCAACGATTCAGGTGCTGGAGCAGTTGGCCGACGGCGCAACGCTCTCCGACGCAATTAAACTCGCATTCAAGGTGTTCGCAACCGAATCAGTGACGATGACCGTCACCGACGCCGCCTTTGCGACAACCGTGGTCAGGGCTGTTGAGGCTCTGACCATGAGCAGTTTGGCGCTCAGTCCGATTCAGGCGATCTATCAAATCGCCGCCGGCATGACGATCAACGACCTCTTGGAGGTCCGTTTCGCCCCGACCGCTTCGGAAACGATCTCGATGACTGCGGTTATCTCCGACCTGTACAACGCCAACGTGGCGGCGGTTGAGTCGGCTTTGATGACCGCCGCCGCGATCCCGACCCTGATGGCGGTCGTGACCGCCGCAGAGACTGTCTCTCTCGGCACCACGCTGGCCGACACATTACACGCATTTAACTCGTTGGTTGAAACCATCGAGATCGCGGTCCAGATCGTCATTGATGACAGAATCTACTGGGCCTATGTGCTGAACACCGAGAGCAAGGCGGCGAGCAACTACGCCAATTTTCCGTACAACTCGTTTGCTCTGATCGACGGCCAATACTACGGCGCAAGAGACAACGGCATCTACTTGCTGGAGGGCGCAGACGATGCGGGCACGCAGATCGACGCGCACATTCGTTCCGGCCTGCTGGATTTCGATTCGACCTATCTGAAGCGCCTGAAGTACGCCTATATGGGCTACACCACGGACGGTCAGGTGCTGCTGAAGATCATTGACACCGCGGACGGGGCAAAGACCGAGCGGCACTACGAGTTGGTGCAGCAGACGGCTGACACGTACCGTGAGGCCCGCCGGAAACTCGGCGGCGGCGTCAAGTCCCGGTATTGGGGCTTTGAGCTTGCGAACATTGATGGCGCAGACTTCGATCTGGAGAGCATCCAGTTCATGCCCATCATGCTGACCAGGAGAGTGAACAGTGAGTGATTGCATTTCCCCCAACGGTCCCTACGCGATTGTCGAAGCAGGGCTTGCCGACGCAAGGTCTTACGCCAACGGTTCCTTGGCGGCGGCAGGCAATGCCATCACCGGCCTGGGAAACTTTGAGCTCGATGCGGTCAATTTCAATATTGATTTTGATGAGGCATTTCTACGCGACCTGACCAGTTTTCGTTGGCCCAACTTCGGCGCTGAACTGGATTTGAACGATTACCCGATCACTTACAACGGTCCTGCCGCGCCACCAGCGCAGGATGTCCATGTGCCGGTCATTGGAGCCCCGCCCGTGTTCACCGACGAGCCGGCGGAATTGTCGTTCCCGGCGCAACCCGGCCCCCTGGACACGCGGACCTTTGCCGCGCCCGATCTGGACGATGTTAATCTGCCCGCCGTTCCGACCATCACCCTGGACGACGCGCCGACCCTGACCGTGGTCAACCTCGATGACCTGGCCGATCTGGCGCTCAACATCCCAACCTTCAGTGCCCTGACGCCGAGCACGCCCATACCCGACCTTGAACTGAGTTGGGATTACACCAATGCGTTCTACGGTTCCGCGCTGGTCACACTGGTCAAGAACACGATCACCGATGCGATCAACAATGGTTCGAGTCTGCCTGCCGCCGTCGAGGATGCGCTGTTTGAGCGTGCCGATGGGCGCGAGGAAATCAATCGTGTTCGTTCCCGCCGAGAAATCGACCGAGAGTTCGCCGCCCGTGGGTTCCAGTTACCACCTGGCGCGTTGGTCAGAATGCAAAATGAGGTCACGCACAAAACCGCTTCCGAGCGGTCGGCCCTGTCGCGGGAGATTTACGTCACGCGGCGCACCGATGAAGTGGAGACTCGCAAGCACTACCTGGCCCAAGGCATCGCGATTGAAACGCAACTGATCAACGATCATATCGCCTACTACGAGCGGTCCCTGCAGGCCGGGCGAATCATCTTGGATGCCAGTGTTGCGCTGTTTAACGCCAAGGTGCAGCGGTACAACGTCGAGCTTGAGATTTTCAAGGTTGAGGTTCTGCGGTTTCAGGCGCTCATCGAGGCCGAGCTTGCCAAGGTAGAGGAACTGAAGGCCGAGCTGGAGATTCGTTCGCTCAGGGTCCAGATCAACCAGCAGGAGATTGAACGGTACATCGCACACGTTCAGGGCGTCAATGCGCTGATCAACATCTACATCGCCCAGGTAAGCGGAGCCGAAGCGGTCGCCAAGGTCAACACGGAGCGGGTGGCGGCATTCGCCGCCGAAGTCGACGCCTACCGAGCCGAACAGGGAGCCAAGGAATCCGAGTACCGGGCGTGGGGTTCCGCGATCCAAGGCGAGCTTGGTAAGGTTCAGGTGTTTGAGGCCCAAGCCAGCGCCTTTGGTCGCCGGGTTGACGCATTCAAGGCCGGCGCCGATGTGGAAATCGCCAGAACGCGCAGCGATGTGGACATTGGCGGGCTGCGGGTGCAGGAGTTTCAGGCCAAGGTCGATGGCGCCCGGGCCGAAGTGGAAGGTGAGATAGCCAGACTGGAGGGTGCAGTTGCGCACTATGTAGCCCTGGTGCGCGTCTACGAGGCCAATATCCAAGGTCAAACCGCACTGGCGCAGTCCCATGAGCGCGTCAAACACCTGGCGATCCAGCAGAACAAGAATGCTGCTGATGTGAGTATCGCGTCTGCACAACTCCAAATCACTCAATCAACCGAG
>Ga0255047_10001086_pt1 | contig 20604 bp, 35 predicted proteins | sample JV7_2_1_MG_FD_183640 | JGI IMG/M metagenome (GOLD analysis project Ga0255047, IMG submission 183640) | Seawater microbial communities from Jervis Inlet, British Columbia, Canada - JV7_2_1 | ecosystem: Environmental > Aquatic > Marine > Inlet | place: Canada: British Columbia | collected 2016-10-06 | reverse complement strand
AGAAGGTGGGCAAGCCAAGCGTCAAGCGGGAGTCGGCCCTTCTCGGCGTAAGCGCGTGGCTTGAAACCGAAAAGCTCCGGCACAAAGATCATCGGTTGCTTGAGGATACCGCCGCGTGTCTCAAAATCTTTATCGGGGAGACCGAAACGCTTGGTGATGCAATCGCGTTCGCCCAGCGCCTTGGTGGGCAAGCCGGTCACATTCAGCTTATGACCGGGCACCGCGCGAAGGGGCTGGAGTTTGAAAAGGTCTTTTTCCTCGACCATTTCCTGTGCACGAAAAACGGGCAGGACCCGAACATCAAATACGTGATTGAGACGCGGGCGATTGACGATCTGATCTACGTCGACAGTAAAACTTACGAAACAAAGGAGTCGGATGAATGAAACCATCTCGCCAAGAAATCCGGAAGCACAATTCCTTCATGGGTGCCGCCGCTATGACCCGCGCCAACATGCGCCGCATCTAGGACAGTACCACGGCCACAAATGAAAGCAAAGCCCTCGCCAAACACATCCACAAACTCGCCACCCAACTCGGCGCTTCACTCAAAACCCGAAAGGACCACCTCAAATGACCCTACCAACTCCAATCCAAACGACAACCATCCCCAACACTATCATTTCCCGCCATGCCCAGGACCATATCCCAGAAGATTTGTGGAAAGAATTCCTCGCCCGCCGCAAAGCCCTTAATGTAACTGAACAACTGATCATCGACCACATTGCTGAGGGAATGGATCAACCGGTAACAAAACCCGCTAATTTGGTTTTCACCGGCAGCCGCTGGGTGGTTCAATTCCGCGCCACCATCAAAGTTGACGGCCAGTATCGTCAAGAAATCCCCGGCAACAAAACCGGGCACATTGATTACACAACTATGAACCTTTTGCTCAACAACAAAATCCTCACGATGGAAGAAAAACGCCAATTGCTGAAAGATCGGAATTTGTTGCCCGAGGTGGAAGGGAAGGCCGCGAAACCCGATTGAGCAAAACATATGGCGCATAAATAATATACACCAGCCATACATCAGCTCTTGACCCCTTTCCGCGCCCGTGATACGGTGTAATCCACGACCAAGACCAAACCCGCAATCCGTCACAAGGAGAAACCCGTGACCAAAACCATCCAAATCCATAAACAAGAATTTGACGTGACCACGCCCTACGCAGAAGGCCACCCGCTTACCGCGCCCGAAGCCAAGGCACTCAACCAAGTCCGCGCCGAAAACATCGCCAACAACTGGCGTAAGCGGATCAAAGATGCCCTCGAAGGTGAAAACGCCGATGCCGATATGAAAGGCATTCGCAAAGACTTTACTGCTTACGATGGCGAATATGTTTTCAACATGGCCTCAACCAGCTCCCGCGCCACAATGACGCCGCTGGAACGCGAGTCCAAAACCGTTGCCCGCGATTACTTGACCCTCATGATCAAAAAATCCGGCACCACAGTCAAGGCGTACAAAGAAACCAACGGCATGGATCACTACAATGCCAAGGTTGCTGAATTCGCCGAGCACGAAGCCATCGTCAAACAGGCCAAGAAAAACCTGGTCGATGCCGAAAAACAGGCCGACGCTCAAATCGACTTGGCCATCTAAACGAACCCTCGGGTCCAGGTTTCCTGCCTGTTACCTCCCTGCCCGAGTAACCTTGGTGGCGGTTTTTACCGAAAGGACACTGCCCTGTGTACCGCCACCTCTTTTCCCTTTAACATAGAGGCCCAACCTCATGCCCAATTACTCCAACGTTAAAATTGTCGGAATGCACTTTCGAGGCGAACACGCCAAAGCATACGCTGCCGCCCTTCAGCCCGGTGATGTCCTGCTTTATGAGCGGGAGACAGATAACCTATATGACGCCAACGCGGTCAAAATCTTAACCCCCGGCGGGAACGGCTTCCATATGGGTTATATCAACGCCGATGACGCTGCTTGGATCGGCCCCCAGATTGACGAGGGAATGGAATTCACCGTCACCGTTGAACGGCTGGAAACTTACCGGCAAACAATATACCCCTTCGTGAGCGTTCTTGAGATGCGCGGAGAAGGTAACGAAAGCCACCCACAGGATGAAGCAGGGTTGTGAACCCCCTTCTTGACTTGCTTTACGAAGCTATCAACACACCGCTCGGCATAATCGTCAGCACCACAGACCCGGTCCTCTTGCGCCAAAAACTCTACCCGCTGCGCAAGAGTGACCCGGACTTTGAACCGCTTACGTTTCTGCCGAGTCCCAAGCAACCTGACATCCACCTATGGATTGTCCGCAAACCGGAGAAGATAGTTGCCGAAACTTAATTTAACCAAACATACGCTGTTTCTTCGCGAAGGCGATTACCAACGGATTATCGATATATACCACGCTCGAGATATCAAAGCAGCCCGCGTCATTCGGCAGCTTGTATCTCAATTTGTGGATAACATCGCTTCTGGCTCTGGTGCCGAAAATATCATTATCGAGGAAGAGCAAGAATGACCAACATCGCCGAGATTTTCTCCCGAGATCCCGCCACCCACACAGAATCTGACATTGATGAAATCATAAAAATCTGCCGGGACGCCCGTGAAAAATTCATCGCCAGCCCCGGTAAGAAAAAAGGTTCCGCAGCAACCAAAGCTGCGCCCAAATTAACCGCCAAGCAGCAAAAACTTTCCGGCCTTGATCTCGATTTGAAATTGTAAGGATCGCCTTATGTTAGAACCCCTTCCAAACAACTCTGTCCGGGATGGCCAGCAGTGGGCATGGGATGCAACAAGCATTACAATGGCTCAAACTTGCCCAACGTATTACAAATACAAACTCATCTATGGATACCGACCCAAAAATACCAGTATCCATTTAATCTTCGGTCAACATTACGCCACGGCCCTTGAGCACTTCTATAAATACCGTGCCGCCGGTGCGAGCATTGAAGACGCCACCCGTCGCGTTGTACGCGAAACCCTTGCCGATACATGGGGGCTCACATTCGACCACGCGGCCAAAACCCGGTTCAGCCTAATCCGCAGCATTGTTTGGTATCTTGCCGAATTTGGTGACGAGTCCGAAAGCGCGGTAAAGACCCACCATCTTGCTGACGGTAAGCCCGCCGTGGAACTTAGCTTTTCCTTTGAAATGGAAGAAGACATTTTCCTCTGCGGCCACCTTGACCGCGTTGTGAATTATTCTGACTCACTTTTTGTGATGGATCAGAAAACCACAGGTGGCACAATCGGCACCTACTTCTTTGACCAGTTCAACCCCGATAACCAAATGTCCCAATACTCGCTCGCGGGTAAGATGATTTTCCACACGCCGATCAAAGGCGTGATCATTGACGGAGCCCAAATCGCCGTTAACTTTACCCGGTTTGAGCGCGGCTTCACACATCGCACACAAGAACAACTCGACGAATGGTGGCGTTCCGCGCTTAACACTATCCGTCTCACACAACACTACATGCAGATCGGCGAGTTCCCGATGAACGCTACCGCCTGTGGTAATTATGGAGGCTGCGATTTCCGTAATGTTTGTGCCTCTTCCCCTCGGTTGCGCGAAATGAAACTTAAGTCAGACTTTATCCAACAAGTCTGGGACCCGATCGAGAGGAGATAGGAATGGTGAACCCATTGCTAATAAGTGTCTTAGAACAACCCGCTGCGTCGCTAACAAAATCTTGGAGTTGATAAAATGAGCAACCTAGCCGACCATAGTTCTGGCGATTTCGTTAAACTCCTATTCGTAGGTAATTCTGGTTCAGGCAAAACCGGTGCTCTCGTATCACTGGTCAAAGCGGGATACAAACTGCGGATCATTGATATGGATAACGGACTCGATGCTATGGTGAATTTCATCAGAGCCGAATGCCCGGACCAAATCGGTAACGTTCAGTATGAAACCCTTCGCGACAAATACAAAGCCGGGCCAACCGGGAGCAAGGTATCGGGCAGCCCCAAGGCATACATTCGCGCCAACAACCTACTCGACAAATGGACCGACGATACAAAGCCCGAGGAGTGGGGAAGCGATACCATTCTCGTAATTGACTCACTTACCCATTTTGGTCGGGCAGCCTTTGCTTGGGCACGGGGGCTTAATCCCAACTCTCGCGATCCCCGTCAGTGGTATAAGGTCGCACAAGACTCCATCATGGACATTCTCGACACAGTTACCGGAAACATTTTTCAAACCAATGTGATAGTAATAACCCACATTGACTACCGAGAGAACGCGAATGGATTTCGCAAAGGTTTTGCGTCCAGTGTCGGTAAAGCAATCGGGGACAAAATTCCCAGCTTCTTCAACACCATGTTACTCGCCGAGTCTATGGTTATGGGCAAGACTTCCAAACGAACTATCAAGACCATCGCCACCACCGAACTGGACCTTAAAAACCCAGCCCCCATGAAAATAGATGCCACCTATCCCCTCGAAACCGGGATGGCCGACATCTTTGAAAAACTGAAAGGAAATTAAAATGGAATCAAGTGTAGGAATCACCAACCCACCAATAGGAAACCCCAACCCCTCAATCGCCGCAGAACTTACTCCAATGCAAGGTTTTATTGAACGGATAGTGGACAATACACAACGTATTCAAACTGCCAATAATAATTTAACCCGCAATTTGGATAGGTTGATTGGTTACGTACCGGAACCGGAACCGGAATTGTCGGTTGATTCAAAATCACTATCGGTTGAATATGCTCGAATGAACCTAATACTGGATGATCTAAGTTTGGCACTTTCTACACTCGAACTAACTGTTCAAACCACCAACCAACTTTAACATTTAACCGGGTAGTCATACCCCCAACCTCGAAGGAGATAAAATGACACGTTTCGCTGACATGCTAGACAGAAAAGCCGAAGACATCAAACAACCACCGGCGCTGCCCCTTGGGCTGTATTCGTTTCAGGTGGCCGCTATCCCCGTCCAGGATGATTTCACATCCAAAGATGGGATACTCTTCGACCGCATTAACTTTCGCTTGGCTGTAACTGCGCCGGTTGAAGTGGACGAAGACGAACTGGCTAACTACGGTAACGTCGCCGGGGTCAGCCTGTACCACACCTTTATGTTCAGCACCGCTGAGGAAGATGAACAGAAGCGCGAAGGCAGCCTTAATCGCCTGAAACGTTTCTTAACTGACCTTGGTTGCTTCGAAGAAGGCATGAGCTTGGGCGACGCTATCGCAGCCTGCCCCGGCACACATGGCAACGTTGAGGTTGATCATCGCATCAACCCCAATGATGACGAGCAGGTGTTTGCGCAAGTTCGGCGCACTTACCCGCTGGAATAAATAAATCGGGGGTTAGGTGTAATGCTACCTAACTTAAATAAGTCGGCTTAGTAGACTGCCCTAATTTTTGGAGCAAATCATGATCAAAATGCCCTCTTGGGAAATAATCGAAGAATTAGACTCCCCACGTAAAGTAGCCCCTTGGGCTGTCTATTGGAACGGTGAACAAGTTGCCCGTGTACGAACCCGCGAAGAAGCTCACGCGGAAGTTACCCACTATATCGCTAAGTGGGAAGACCAAGCTCACACCCGCGAAGACATTCTCAACAACGCCATCAAACACACCTGCGGGGATCGAGACCTTGAGTACGGCCCGCCGACCGAAAACCTTGGCAACATCGCTGTGCTTTGGGATGCTTATCTTGAGTCGAAATATGCTGGACAGACTATCGGACAGCTTACTGGTATGATCACTTCTCAAGATGTAGCTCATCTTAACGTCTTACAAAAAATGGCCCGGACATTCTCAGGTAAAGTCAAAGCTGACACTTACGAAGATATGGCGGCTTACGCTGGGATCGCATTCGAATGCGCAACGGAGGAAAAAGAATGACATCCGGCCACTTTGTCCAACTGGACCCCGCCCTCATTCACATTGACAGGGAAAACCGCCAACGAACTGAACTCCGCGACATAGACGAACTCGCGGAAAGCATTCGCAACGTCGGCCTGATCAACCCGCCTGTAATCGACAAGCAGTACAATCTGGTTGCCGGAGAACGCCGCCTTACCGCCTGTGTTCAACTTGGCCTCAACCCGGTTTCCTTTCAGTACGTGGAGGACCTGTCAAAAGATGAACTCTATTTAATCGAACTGGAAGAAAACGTTAAACGGAGCGAACTTGCCTGGGACGATAAGGTTCGCGCGATTGCAGAGTATCATCGGCTTCTCGGGAAAGATAACCCCGATTGGACCCCGGTGCAAACCGCCGAGGCCATGGGAGTTAGTTCCGGGGTAGTTCGCAACCACCTGCTGGTCGAAGCCCACATGGATAATGAGATCGTTCAGGGCGCGGATAAATATTCCAAAGCCCTCAACGCATCCCAACGCATCGCGGAAAGGAAACAAGCCAATGCTAAACGAAATCTCGGAGAAGAAATTGGAAAAATATTGGGAGAAACTGGCGCGGAAATACCTGAAGGAACTTCACCTAGGGATCAAGGACAGGGACAACTTACTGAAACTCCCCGAAATCGCGCAGTCATACAAGAAGTTGATTTTCATCTTTGGGCTCGGGATTATCGCGGGGAGCCTTTTAACCTTATTCATTGTGACTTTCCTTACGGGGTAGGCGTTGGCGACAAATCTGGTCAGTCTGCTCGCGGAACTACCGGCAGTTATTCCGACACGAAAGAAGACTACTTCAACCTACTGGAAACCTTTTGCAATCACGGAGATAATTTCATTGACCCATCAGCGCATCTTATCTTTTGGTTCTCGATGGACTACTATAATGAGACAATCGTGCAACTCGAGGCTGGCGGCTGGTCGGTATCGCGTTTCCCCCTCATTTGGTCCAAATCTGACAATGCGGGAATTATCCCAGATGCTAACCGTGGACCCAGACGAACTTATGAAACAGCCCTCTTTGCGTCCAGGGGGGATCGTAAGATTGTCCGGGCCGTTGCCAACTCTATTGCAGCTCCCACTACGCGGGAATTTCACACGTCGGAAAAACCCCGACCAGTCTTAACCCATTTTATGAGGATGATCTGTGATGAACACTCCCGAGTATTCGACCCAACAGCAGGAAGCGGAAACGCTATCCGAGTGGCTGACGCGCTTGGAGCAAGTACTAGTCTTGGGCTTGAGCTTGATCCGGAATTTGGAAACTCTGCGCGAGAAAATCTCAGACAAGGAATGGAAGAAACATAATCGACTATGACGCGCGAGAATTGAAACGAAGCGTCGGAGCAGCGTTTACACAATTTGACGTTCTGCAATGACCATCGACTACGCAACAGTGATATTTTTGAATAACAGGCTTGATTTAACTGATGTAGAATTGCTTGACACAGCTACAGCCATATGTTACACTTAATGTACCCGCCATATCGGAGGCCCAACCAATGAAACTTAGTGAATTTACCAACTGCTATTTTTGTGACAAAGGTATGGCCCACGCCGGGATTGCCTTTTACAAACTTACGCTAGATTATTTAATCTTAGACCTTAACGCCATTCGCCGGGCACAGGGACTGGAACTGCAACTAGGTAAAGCGGCGCCACTCGCCAGTGTCCTCGGCCCGAATGAAGATCTGGCTAAAAGCGTACAGCTAAAAGAAATTTGTGTCTGCCTTGATTGCGCCCTAACCAAATCGCTTGTGATTGGCGAGGTCGGAAACGAATGACCTGCGACATTATGATAGTCGGCGAGGCTTGGTCCCGACAAGATGTTGAGGAAGGTCGCCCCTTCACTCAAGCAAGTGGAGCCGGGCAAGTCCTAAATTCCATCCTTCGCACTGTAGGGATCGATCGGCGCGATTGTTACCTAACAAATGTTTTCAATTTTCAACCGGTAGGCAATAAACTTTCCTCGCTTAACGGACCCCAGACCGAAGCCATTCCAGGCTACCCACGCCTAGCCAATAAACTTTACGTTCACAACAGATACACTCCCGAACTTGAACGCCTTCATCAAGAGGTATATGATCAGAACCCCAATGTAATTCTAGCCCTCGGTGCCACCCCTCTTTGGGCACTAGGCAAATATATGGGGATCAAAAAGTACCGGGGCACTCCCATCCTCGCCCATGATGGTGAGCATAAAATCCTTCCCACATACCACCCATCAGCCGTTCTCAGATCGTGGAAGCTCCGGCCCATCCTCATAGCCGATGTATCCAAAGCACTCAAGGAAAGTACCTTCCCAGAAGTCCGCCGACCGCAACGTTTCATCCACATAGCTGAAACCATCGAAGATATTGAAACCTTTTTCAACAAATATATTAAGGATTGTGAGGTCCTATCCGCCGATATTGAAACCAAGCAGGAAACTATTACCGAAATCGGTTTCGCACCTACCGAAGATCGCGCACTTGTAATCCCCTTTTATAACCACGATAAACCCGGCAGTTATTGGGCCACCCCGGAACTCGAACGACAAGCCTGGGAATGGGTTCGTCGTCTTCTCGCGTATAGGGGTCTTGTAGGCCAAAACTTCTCATACGACCTTCAGTACCTTTGGGCAAAAATGAAAATCGCCTGTCCGGTGGTTGAAGATGACACTATGCTACTTCACCACGCAATGTACCCCGAGATGGAAAAGAGTCTCGGCTTCCTCGGCTCGATTTATACCAACGAACCGAGTTGGAAATTCATGCGTACTGACCAAGATAACTTTAGAGCGGAAGGATAAACTGTGAAACTTCTAGAAAAATTCAGCCAGTGGTTCAAGCAACGCAAAAACCGCTCGAAAAAACCGCAACCTTGGATGGTGCACTGGTCACCCCGGAAACCACATGCTCAAGCCTCAGTTGTTATGGCCCAATTTGGTCAGAAAAGGTATGGCCCCAAGCGATTGACCCCGGCCAATATCCGGGCCATAGAACGGCTTGAAGTCTTGCGGGCGGCACACGCCCGGATGGATCATACATGGCCCCCCACGCGCCAACAAAACCGGGCGCTTACACGAAAAGTCACCAAACAGCACCGCATTACCCCCGCCGAATTTGGTCGCCGTGCAATGGAGTTGGCCAAACGCCAGAAAAAGGTAGCTAACAATGTCAAATGAGTCCGATATACGCCAACTGAGAACGCAAGTAACTAAATTAATTGCGGAAATGTCCGCAGTACAAACCCGCACACATGAAAACATTGAGCGGATTGAAGCTACTGAGTCTGAAATAGATGCAATTGATATAACCATAGCTGATCATGAAACTCGGATCACCACATTGGAGCCCTAACATGCTTTTTTCCACCTTAAAAACCATGATAATCGAAAAGCATACTCCGGGTAATCCGGCTGAGGGAGGTTATTTTGAAATCGAGGTTCATTTAGATATGAAAGAACTCGCCAAATCGCACTCACCGCGACAAGCCGCCTTCCACGCCCAGGCGGTTATCCTTGGAAATGCAATAAAATCTACTGAAGTTCCGCGCGAATTTTGGTACGTCAGTTTCCCGCTCAACATTCAACGGGAGTTTAATCTCCCCGCCCAACAAAGGATGTCAGTATGACTTTAAAAATGGTAACTTTTCCACTAACCCGAGATCGACTATGCTATATCAGACAAGATGCTGTGGTAGCTATTAAAGAAGCTTTAACAGTCCTCGATTACAACACGGGGCATATAGTATGATTTATCTCGCCAGTCCCTACTCCCATTCCGAGCCCTCAATTCGCGAAGCCCGGTATCACGCCGTTGTTGATTTCGCCAGCCACCACCTTAACAAAGGCAAAGTCATTTTCAGTCCGATCGCTTACGGCCACCCGTTTGCCGCGCTAAAAGATCACGGCACCGCCCATATTGATTGGATCGTTTTCAACGAGGGTATGATGGATGCCGCTTCTGAAATGTGGGTACTGCGTCTTGGCGGTTGGGAAGCCAGTGTAGGGATTAAAGCGGAAATGGCTTACATGGAGGCTCAAGGTAAAACGATACATATGGTCGATCCCCTCGACGGGCGAGTCGGAGAAATGCTTCCGTGAAAATCTACAACACGGTCAACCTCAAGGCCAATACTAAACTCACCCCCAATCACAAGAGTTGGATTTACAACGGGCTTGATTGCTGTGTGACGTTGGAAGTTCGCAACCGGCTCCGTGAAGACCTTAAATATGAGCCAGACAATGTAAAAGAAACCTACGAAACAGCTATGGCGAAACTTGCGCCGGTAGGCTATATGTGCATGAAGGGACTGAAAATTGACTTCAACGCGCTCAACAAATCACTCAGCGAATACCGCTCAGAACTACGTCAGCTACAAAAGAATTTCGATAAAATTTGCGACAAAATCCTCGGCTACCCCATCAACTGGCGCTCACCCACTCAGCTTAAAGTCCTTTTCTACGATACGTTCGGCCTCAAGCCTATTAGAAAGCGAAATGCCCAGGGCTTCTTTGCGCCTACCACTAACGCAGATGCTCTAGAGCGGCTTTCCGTCTACCGCTATCCTCAGATTTGGGCACGGTACATCCTAGCTATGCGAATACTCGGCAAGAAGATCAGCTTTCTAGAAACGTCCGCCGACAAAGATGGTCGGATGCGAACCAGCCTCAACATAGCTGGAACCGATACCGGGCGCTTTGCCTCACAGTTCAGCGCATTCGGTACAGGTACCAATCTTCAAAACGTCGAGGATCGCCTTCGCCGTGTGTTTGTAGCTGACCCCGGCCACATTATGGTTAACGTGGACCTGGAACAAGCCGACGCCCGAAATGTTGCAGCGCGACTTTGGCAAATCTATTATGATAGCCACGGACCGGAGAAGGCGGGCGCTTACCTTGATGCCTGTGAGTCAGGCGATCTTCACACCCGCGTTTGCTCGATGGCTTGGAAAGAACTTGAATGGCCAGACCCTTGGGACGCAACACTTGCCCGGAGCATTGCGGACAGCAAAGCGTATCGGGAACTTAGCTACCGCGATATGGCAAAGAAATTAGGACACGGGACAAATTATTATGGACTACCTCGAACAATGGCTATGCACACAAAAACAGAAGCCAGTATCATTGAAAACTTTCAAGCCCGCTATTTCAACGCCTTTCCCCTTATCGGCAACATACAAAAAGACCTCAGCAAGGATGACTGGCACGGTTGGGTTTACCGTCAACTTAAAACAGTCGGCTACCTTAACAACCTCTTTGGGCGGCGCAGGATTTTCTTCGACCGCTACAAAGACCCGCGAACTCTGCGGGCTGCAATTGCATACGACCCCCAATCTACCACCGGGGAAGAGCTTGATCGTGGCTGGTTACAACTTTGGCATGGGATGCCGGAGGCTTTGCTTCAACTTCCCGTCCACGACTCGATCCTCTTTCAACTCCCCCTTGACGGGCTTCAAGAATTACTTCCTCGAGCTTTAAAATTACTCACGGTGACGAAAGAACTTAAGGGCGGGCGGTTATTTTCTGTCCCCCTTGAGGCTACCACCGGGTTTAATTGGGGCAAGAGTTACAAAGATAAAACTACAGGAATATGGATAAATCCGCATGGCCAAAAACTCTGGACAGGTAACGAAGATCGGCAACCCCCTAAACAAAAAACCCGACTTAAACATTACCTATCCTGATTGGATTGACGGATTTCAAGAAGCTACTGCCGGTATTACATCCCCGCCCATTTTTCGCAAGTGGGCAGGTATCATGGCGATTGCCGGGGCACTTGAGCGCAAGGTTTGGGTAAAGACCAAAGGGAGTGAATTGTATCCAAATTTGTACGTAGTAATCTGCGCCCCGCCCGGCATTGGTAAAACCGAGGTGACTTGGCGTGTCCGCGCTCTATGGGCTGATATGGAAGAACATCACGTAGCTGACAGTTCACTTACCAAGGCGGCGCTTATCGACAGGCTTGCCGAAGCTACACGCCGGGTAGTCCGCACTTTTGACCCCACACCAGTCCACACATTCAATTCACTCTTGATCGCCAGTAACGAACTTGGCGTCTTACTCCCCGCGTATGAAAATGAATTTATGAACACGCTCACAGACCTGTACGACGGTAAGGGCTACTCCGAGTCCCGCCGAACCCGCGATTTAAAAATCAAAGTAGACCGGCCCAATCTTAACATCTTCGCAGGTTGCACCCCCGGTTATCTTCGCGAAACCCTACCACCCGGCGCTTGGGACCAAGGTTTCCTCTCCCGCGTCATAATTGTTTACAGTGGCGAACAACCCCTCACATCCCTATTCACCGAGCGCGAAGATGACTCAAAAGTGATGAAAGTTTTACTAGACAGACTCGAGCAGATCGGGGAGTTATTCGGAAAATTTTCATTCACCACCGAAGCCAAAGAGTTTATGGATAGCTGGTATTTGGGCGGTCAGCCACCAAAACCAACTCACCCACGCCTCGCTCATTACAACACCAGACGGGCTGCCCATTTATTGAAATTGGCTATGGTGGCAAGTGTGAGCATAAGCGATAAACTGATCATTGAAATCGAGCACCTTCACCGGGCGCTAGATTGGATGGTTGAGGCTGAGGAATTTATGCCTGACATCTTTAAATCAATGAAAACGGGCGGCGACGGTCAGACGATCGAAGACCTTTACCACCACCTTTACACCCTGTATATGAAAGGTGGAAAAAAGCCAATTCAGGAAGCCCGGTTAATTATGTTCTTGCAGGAGCGAACCCCATCACACAATATCGTACGCATACTCGAAATCATGGAACGTGCGAAAATGATAGGAAAGAAAGCCGAAAAGGGGCTTGGTATTTGTTTTGTTCCGCTTAACCCACCAAGAGATTAAGTAGCTTCATCCCAAACTTTATCACAATTAGTTTTAAGAAAAATCAGTCGATCACCCTGTTTGGCAAATTCTTCAATGATGGTTAAACGACCATACCGGGCATTCTGTTCACAAGCCATTTTGGTAGCAAAATAAGTATCTTGTTCGGCACTTCGAGCTGCCGCAAAACATTGTAATTGATCTACCTCAATCCAACAGACTATTACAGTAACTAACCACATTAGCAGTTAGCGTCAAATTGCATGAGCGCCAATACTTCGGCTTCAAGCTGTTCGCGGGTCGCACCATCGGGAGTGGTCTGGATGGTTTCAAACCAGGTGGTGCAAAGTTGCTCAATCGACTGACTATTTGTTCCGCCGCTCAGCGCGTCTACGCAGCCGGTCACGCTCAGCACGAAGCTCAGCATCAGTGAGAGTCTTAACGAGTTTAGCATGGTCCTTCCTAACTTGTTTGGAGGCCTTAGCTTTCTCGATAGCATTGTTTGCGTCAGCCAAGGCATTTTTATTATTCACTCGTTGACGCTCAACATATTCTATCTTGGCGACAGCTCCAACCACCGCCAAGATAATTCCTAAAAGCGCCAGCAGCGCCCATTTGATATTGCCGATCATTTCTCAGTAAACCATGTGCGGAAAATTTGGATCAGCGCGGGTCCCAAGATCAAAGTGATTTCAGTCAGGTGTTCCTCATACTTGTAAGGTATCCAGTTGAGCAACACCGCGATGCCGATAAGCTGGATCACAAAAGAAGTCCAGTTTATCTTAGATAAGACTGGGGCGTTCATCCGATCATCGCGACAATTTTATCCCAGCCCAAAGCGGCAGCAGTTGCAATCGCCCCAGCAATACCTGTGGTAACTTCCGGGTTTTTCCGGGACCAAACTAGATAACCAACTACGGCTACAATAACAACTAAAACAACATAGTTCATTTGGATTTCCTTCCAAGTAGTTTCAAGATGAACGCCAAGATTGACGCCCAGGGGTTAGTAGCTTTTGGGGTTGAATGCCACTCGGCCACATTGAAGCCGGGACATTCCCGATTAGCGTGATCATGATGACCGGAAATTTTAGTGATAGTCGGGTATTTCTCCAACCATTCATCGATCTGTCTGCGCAATGCTCGGTCCTGCGCCGGGGTGAAATGATCCTCGAATTTGTCTGTTCGTTTACAACCTTCGCCGCCGATCAAAACGTAGCCCAAAGTGTGTGCGTTGTGCCCCGCAACATGCGCACCTGTGTCTTGTTCACGTCTGCCGGGGAACCGTTCCCCGCTGCGATGCCCAAGCATGTGGTAGCCGAACATACGGAAAGGCGGTTTCCGGTTCTTGTGCCAGCGATCGATTTCGTCAAACTGCATAGCCGCCGACGCTTTTGCCATCCATTCCGGTGGCGTGTCCGAACAGTGGATTACGATTTCATTTATCAGTCGTGACATCTTCTACCTCTTGCACCAGTTCCTCGACGCGTTTCGACAGGTCTTCAATCACAGCTTGTTGTTTCATGATGGCTTCGCTCTGTTCTTCGATCAGCGACACAGGGGGAACGATAATGGCCTCTCTACACACCGGGCGCAAAGGTCGCCCACTGATAGGGCTGAGAACCGACCAACAGGCGGTCATGAATCCGCTTTCCAATTGCGGGCAACCACGCAACCACAGCACTGGTTCACTGTCTCTGTCTTCGTAGGTGTCAATCCCGCGCCGGGTACATTCGCTAACCCTTAGACCTGTTGGGTCTGAATAGACTTCTTCCCATTCAGCATTGACAGGGATGGTAACGTCACGCACGAAGCGCACCGTCATCCCATCAACCGTCAGACTTTCAGGTTGAAGTAACAGCGACGATGGAAGCAGCGGGATCATAACAAACAACAGTATCACCGCTATTGCCAAATAGCCGGTTTGCAGAACAGCAGTCCAAATGTGTTTCATGAGTTACCTCGAATACTATCTAACAGATCAACACCGACCCCTTTAAGGATCAGATACGCAGCGCTCACCGCAGCAATCCAACCAGCCACGCTTTTCAAACCACTGACAAGCCACTGCCGCCGTTGGTCCGCCAGTATCAAAGCACGGGCGGCGATAAGTTCCTCGTCACTCAACGGTTTTTGTTTTTTAACTTCGGTCATATCTGCGTGTTCCTGCCGGTGTGCGAAGTGTGTTTTATAGGCCGAGTACTGCGGTAGCAAGGGCGTCGAACATAGCAATGTTTTCTGCCGCATCTTTCGCGCCCACTTGGGCGTTGAGTGCCTCATAAAAATTCGCTTGGGCGTGAACGAGAGCCAGATCAACACCGCTCGCAGATGTAGCATCAATTTCTTTCTGCATCTGGATGAGCAGATCGCGGGTTGATTGGTCCACGTCGGCTAGGTCAGTTGGGTTAAGGGGCATTGGTATTTCCTTTCTAGGTCCAGTCAGCGCCAAGCGCCGGGGTTGATGAAGTCCAGTCTACCAAATCAGTAGAAGGTAAGCGGCTGTCGTCAAAGGCGATCACAGCGTCATTGCTCAGCTGCCAGTTGACGCCCCAATTAGTTGTCTTAACTGTAGTGCCGCCCATAATTATGTAGCCGGATCGCTCTTCAAGCCAGTTATTGTAAAATCTTGGAACAGCCCACGGGGTATCATTCGCACCGACGATGAATGGCCGAGGGAAGGCAGCTGTACTTGACGTGCTAGTTGTATCGATAATGTTTTCGTAGACATAGTTAATATCCGTCATCGATGAAGTGCCCGGAGGATCAGGATAAATCGCGGCTGTAACTCCACCATTATAGTCACTCGCTCGCCATAGTATAGTATTCCAACGAACCCGAACTCCACCTATTGTATCGCCGATCCACTGCATAGCGTCAGCATGAGGGTTAACTTCTCTCCAGTCAGTATTCTCCCCATCGAAAAATGCTGTGTGGGCAGGAAGAGCATTCCCCGTGTTACTGGAAGTTTTGGAGATAAAGGTATAATAGGTACTACCACCAGGGGTAGAGCAAGCTACTTCATCAACTTCGTATGTTGTACCACCAGCCCACAACGCTTTTATGTTCGGCCAAGCCTTCGGTGGGCCAAAGAAATTATGCTCGATTAACTGCTCACCATAGGCAGAACCCGTTGGCTTGATCGCGTCGTTAGAGCAATTCAAAAATCGGTTATGATGGATATGCTCGACACCGTGACCAGCTTGTCCCTGAATACAGACACCGGCGTTCAGTACGTCGCCACCATCAAACGTGATGTAGGATACTTCTTTACACCGTCCACCTGTGCGAACATTGATCACCCAAAAACCAGCTATCGATATATCACTGGTACATTCTGTGATCAGCTCTACAACCCCGCCAGATTGTACGTCAATGTTGAACCCGTCCAACGCCCAATCAGTGAAGGTCACTCCGGTTCCGGTTACGTTAATCACAGCCCCGGATAAGCTAGCCCCGGTTGGAAGAGTATCTACACCGGGCACCTTCAGTGCGGCTACCGACTGACGACCAGTTATGGTTGTGTCCGTCTCCAGCGACACAAGGTACGCTTTTATGTCCGTGGTGGGTGGAGTCGCTGGAACCGGCGCATCTATGTTTGTCAGGATGGCCGTGGAAAGAAGTAAGGCCGGGATAAGTAATGAGGTCATGCTGCTAATATCTCCACTTGGTTTCCGATAACGTGATTTGTTGATGCAATAGTCGCTGTTTCATTCGATGAACTAGTTGCGCCTTCTTTAATATTTACTGCTAGATTGATGCCGCCATTACTTACAATCTGATTTGCACCTGCCTTGGTAATAGCGGCCCTTGCGCAGTAGATTTCAATTAGATCAGACCCGGATGTGATTGTGATACTAAGAGCGGTTATTGTGGTATTCCATTCTTTGTTACCACCATCAGTACCGTTATCTGTCCCACCTGATTGAGCGCCAGACCAACGTGCAGCAACTGCCGAGTAATATCCATAAGCCGAAGTAAAACCTAAAGTTGTTGGTTCACTGGCTCCGGCAGTTTTCTCGTACACAGCGTATTGAATATTTACGTCTTGTGTATCAGTGAACCGGGTAGAATAACTTCCGTCATTAGCTGTGGGTAGATCACCGGAAAGAAAGGCTAAGACAACAGCAATCCTATCACCACTATTTGATGCTGGTATATTGATTGTTGGATTACCCCCAACAACTGGAGTAGTTTGGTTGGTGGCTTCAAGAACCAGCCCACCACCCCCTGCTGCAGGGAACATCAACTCTGGCATTATTAGGCCGGGCATCAGGTCATCCTTACGATCATCGTGGCAGTTAGCCCGGCACCGGCGACAGTAGAACCAATCTGGTCAATTTCGAATTCAAACTTATCTCCAGCCGCGAAAGTGGTTGTGGTCAGGGCCGCTGCCGTAGCCGCGGTAGTTGTGTCGTTCTCAGATACGTCGATATCCAGTTTATTGGTGGTCATAATCGTAGTTCCCCCTTTGTGGATATCCACGATGATGCCAGCTCCAGTTGGCGCGGTTGTAACGCCAGCATGAACCGCTTCAATCTCACCTGCGAATGGGGCGTACCATGTCCACTTAACTCCTGTGGTCAGATCGGTAGCGGCATCACTCATAGCAACACTGATAGGAATTGCTGGACCTTTGATCAGTCCGGTTCCTTTAGCGACCAGCATCAGGTCAATGTTCGTGTCATCACCAACAGCTGAGATCAGTGCTGGGTTACCTGTTGCTGCGTTACCGAGTTTAGGGTTATTGACAGCACTGGCTACTGATCCGTAAGTTATGACCTCATTGTCATTTACATCTGACAGAGAAGACCCTTCAATAAGTGGCGTACCTGATACCCGGTTCTGTACGAAAATCTGGCCTAGTGTAGCATGGGAGTAGATAACCCTTGCGACCTCTTGGGCTACATCATCCGAGTTGCTCGGTATTGTGCTGGTCAGTGCGCCGGTGTCAGCCACGTAAAGAGCATCCCCTGCAGTCCAACTAGACGTGTCACACCCACTGATAACTCCGCAGATAATGATCACACCTGTCGCTGCGTTGAGGATGTCTGCGTTGACGATACCGTGAGCGGGCATTGTGCCTGATCCGTCGCTGTCAGCTTTCACTAGTGCGGGATCAGTGCCGTTTACACCTTGGAATAAGACCGGAGTGAGTTGGGTCAGGGTGCCACCAGAGCCGTTGTAGGCGGTGACTTGCGCAAATCCGCTGGCGGCGGCCAGTGTCTGCATTGTTGGTGCGGAACCGGGACCGTTTGATGTTAGAATTTGACCGGATATGCCAACACCGACCATCGTTGCTACCCCGGATGAGTTCCACGTAATCAGTTCTCCGTCAGTCCCATCGGCCAACATAGCTGCCGTTATGCTTTTGGCGGGGATTGAGACTAAATAACCGAGGCTAGTCCATGCAGTAGAACCATCGCCCATTTTTATGTAGTCTGTATCGGTCTCAATCGCGAGTTGCCCATCAGATAAAACGGGATTATTTGAGGTCCAGTTTGCCGCTGTATCACGCCGGATAAAGATTTCAATACCAGTATAGGCGGTCATGTAGAGTCTCCTTGTTCGAAGCTATCAACATAAGTGGTTGTTGAGTCTCCTTGATCGATAGAACTGGTATAGATAGTCGTTGAGTCACCTTGCTCAAAAGTATCTGAATTGGCCCAACCACTACTAGTTCCAGTTCCCCCAAAATGCATTACGGTGAGTCCCAGACCTAAAAACATTAATAAAGAACCGTGATCTGGTTGGTGGTGCCTGTGCCGGTGCTCAGTATCTTTTGCACCGAAAGTGGATGAAACACTCCGGCCACCAGGCCTTTGATCACAACCGAACTGGTATCCCCGGCCATAAGCACAGCTAAATCTGCTGAAGACTCAATCAACACACCTCGAGTAGGGCGTTGAAATACAGTCGAGTCATTAGGTGTGATAACTTCGGCAAACACGCCGGGTTTTGTAGCATTAGTCATAACTTACTCCTAACGGAAAACGACTACAGTACCAACTGCACCAGTTCCTGTTGCTAAAATTTGATTAACGGCCAAAGCGTGAACAACACCCCCTTGGACAGCCGGTAATACAATTGAATTTCCGTTAGCCATTCGTACAGCTAAAGCTCCCGAACTTTGTATCATGACCCCTCTGGTTTCATTGAATTCAGCTTCATCATTAGGACTAACTATTTCAGCAATCCCGAAAGGTTTGTTTTTATTTGTCATTTTAAACTCCTAATTCGACTTAATGCCAAAGTTTCCCATAGCCGCATCATTCATACGATCGAATATATATCTCAGGTAGAACACGTTCTGATAGGGCATCAGGGTTTTACCCTTATTGAAAGTGGTACTAGATGGGTCATGGATCGTGGTTACCACAGTGGACGCATTTTTAAGCAACCCCACCGAAGGACCAAATGCGTCAAGAAACGGATCGACAAACGGACTCCGGGATGAGGGCAAATCCGCAGCCGTGACAAGATTGTTTGTGGCTGGTATCCGCTCGCCCATTTTGATGGCTTCTTGCAGCACACCAATCATACCACTGCGCCCGATAGCTTCGTCTGCCCATCGGCCAATAGCTTGCTCATCGCCTTGTAGTGCTTGTTCAAACTCACGTTGCATCCGTTTGTAAGGCTGGCTGTTAACCCCGAAAGAGGTTGCCCAAGTATAATAGGAAAACGCTCCCAAGGCAAGAGATAAAAAGGTGCCATTGGCAATCTGCGCCATATTACCTAAGCGGATATCTTGCGCCGCAGCCACGCTAACTTTGTAAGTGGAGCTGAAAGTAAAGCTGCGGAATTGCGCCACCATCCGGGCAGGAGTGCTAGAGTCTACCCAAGATGGACGCTCAATACCGGGGGTTACAATCGTATCATCAACAGCCCGAACAAGTGATGCGCGGAAAATCTTAACCATTTCGGGATTGTCCCAGGCCTCGGTATTTGGCAACCGGATGCCGGGAGATACTTCGGTCCCGCCTTCACCTTCATTCACAACTCGATGAATATACTTAATCGTATCCTCATCAAGGTTAACCGAAGCTAAAAACGCCCGCTGCGCCTTGGTGGCTTTACCAGCCCCAACCCGGTCAATATCGTGCATCATTTTCCCCATCATAATGTTGGCGGAAAACATTTTCACCTCTTGGTTCCACAAATCGAACCCGGCCACAATACCCGTTTTTTGAGTAAGATACTGTAGCCCACGTTCGCCCCGATTACCATAGCCGTTGGTCTCGAACAAGTCAAACATAGATGTTGATCGACCGTGGGCGCGAAGGTCTAGGGCGGCTCCGGCATATTGTGCTTCCCGCGCAGTCATGCGGAATTTTTTGAAATCCTTCATCATAGGCAAAACACCATGCCGCATCGTGTTGACGAGGCCGTATTTCAATACTGGACGGGCAAGGTCGGCGACTGAACTAAGCACAACTGAGCCCATAAGCCGGGCGGTGTTAATATTCAGCGCCGCTCGGCCCATTCGGAAACCAATCGCATAGGGGTCTTTCGGCTGACCCCAACGGTGTCGGAGCCGGCCTTCCAGAACTTCAAGATCGTGTTCAGCTTGGCGAAACATTTTTTGCAACTTAATCCGCTCTTTTTCCGTCTTCGCCCCGTCTAGTGCCTCTTTGAATTCATCTTCAACCCGCGTCCAGAAGCCGAGAGTTTTACCTTCCCGACCGGATGGGCTAACCGTGCCGAAAACGCGCATCAGTTCCACATCCCCGGAAAGCGTCCGAACAAAGCTACGAGTGATGTTAGCCATATCCTGCTCGAGGAAGTCGCCGAACTTTTGGCCGTTAGACCAGATTTGTTCCGGGTCAATGTAGTAAAACCGCCAGGCTTTTTCAGGCACTTCTACCATCGAGTCGATAGTTCCGTGACGCTCAAAGGTGCCAGTTAGTCGATTATAAACTT
>Ga0255047_10001085_pt1 | contig 20615 bp, 26 predicted proteins | sample JV7_2_1_MG_FD_183640 | JGI IMG/M metagenome (GOLD analysis project Ga0255047, IMG submission 183640) | Seawater microbial communities from Jervis Inlet, British Columbia, Canada - JV7_2_1 | ecosystem: Environmental > Aquatic > Marine > Inlet | place: Canada: British Columbia | collected 2016-10-06 | reverse complement strand
CGGAAGATCCTATTGATAGCCTTCTGGAGCGTAACGGTGAGGTCACCTTTGACTTCAGTAACCCTTGCTGTCATCTTAACACCGATACCCATTAGACTTTGGCTCCTGCCAGTTCCGCTTGCCACTTCTGTTCTTCCATCGTCCGGATCTGGTTGAATGCCAAGATCAATGACTGTGCGATGATGTCTTCCTCCATCTCATCCCAACTGGCTTTTACACCAGGAGGACGAATACCGAGTCTTTCACATGCTTCCCACACAGCAAACTCCATTGATCTTCCTGACGGAAGATACAGTTTCCTTACTCCGCCGCCTCCGCGGTAAAAAAACGTTCACGTGCTTCGCGCATCCGATCTTCGCTGAGACTGTTGGCCTCCATGATCCCGTCCATGATCTTGGCGGTCTCAACGTCATTGAGTCCGGATTCACGAAGTTCGTCTTGCCACTTGACCCAAGTTTCAGGATCTTCTGCCTTGACGAGTTCCCATTCAAGACCTTCTGTTGCGTTCAAAGACGCAACGAAAAGCCAAGATGACTTTTTCAAGCCCCAGGCATCAAGGGCTTCTGTGTACTGTGGTTCATTGATGAGAATTTCATCCGGCTTGCCCGAGTCCGCAGGAAATGTCTTTTTGCGTGGCTCAGGGCGCGGACAAAGTTGTTCGAATTCTTCGTAATCAGTCACAGGCCCACATTTGAACACAATGTCGGCCGGTTCGCCCGCGTCATCAGTACGCGGAATGATCACCAGGACAGGTTTCGCAACTGCAAGTTTTTCGCCACCAATCTTCATCACTCACTCCTTCCAACATGTAATTTGGGGTTAGGCGGGTGGCCCAATGCCACCCGCCATCCCCAAAAATCAACTACGTCGAGGTCTGCGTGAACCGGGAGCTGACGGCTTCCGTCACATTCGCGCGACCAGAAATTGCAAACGTACCGGCACGAAGATCGTAGTCAATCTGTTCCCAACGGAACAGATCAATGACGGTGATCTCCAACGGATCGGACGCGGCAACCGTTGCACCCGAACAGACGGGTACGTGCCGCACTTCAAGCTGCACAGCAAACGGCTGACAGACATCAGTGTCAACAGACACCCAGTTGTCCGCAGCAGGTGCAGCTTCACCCGACCGTTTCAACGCATCGATGAGCGTCGGAGCATCACCCGCAAACGCGGTGATGAATTCCCAGACGCCATCGAAGCTGACTTCGACCGGCTGTTCGTCGCCTTCGTTCACGATGTCCAAGCGGCCACGGTCAAGAACGTAATTCATTTCTTGCCGCTCGGTCCACGTGAAGTTTCCTTCACCGATCTTGATCTCCAATTCTTGCGCTGTTGGCGTTGTACCATCCCTGATGATCAGGGTGGCATTCTTGAGGTCGATCTGCCCGTAGGCAGGATCGAACACATTGTATGCACGGAGCTTCATCTTTTTTAGTCCTCACACAAGGTTAGACGGAAGTGACCTTCGACAGTCGCTTGCATGACATTGAGACTGGCCTCTACTTGGCCGAAGTGGGCGGCAACGATTGCACGCTCCCTGAATTCACGACGTAATTGCAAGCATCCAATAAACGACTTGTCATTTGCCACATCAGTTGGGCAACCATATTTGAAGACCGGAATTTCAGCGTTCATCGCTTGGACGATTATCCCGACATATCGGTGTATTCGCCCGATGTCCTTCTTTTGAACAACCGTGATAGCGAGATTGATCTCGACATCATGGTGCCAATAGTTGTGACTCACTTCTTCGGACTCAGGGCCATCAAGCCGAAACTCAATGTACTCAGTGTCCTTGTCCGTCGTTCTCGGTTCACCTTCAACAAAGTACTTGAGGGATTCGTCGTCTTCGACGATTTTCCTGAAGTACTCAACGGCTGACAGGAAGATCCATTGTGGTAGTCTGGTGTTTGGCATTATGGTGTCGGAGCCTCGCTCTGAACTTCTTGAACCATAAGACCAATAGCTCGTCCTTCAAGGATTGTTTCGATCTTCTTGATCTCCCAGCGTTTGCTGTCAAATTCCACGTGACTCTCATGATCAATCACGTAGTCCTTGGGCAAATACTTGGATTCAATAATGATCGGACGCGCAGACTTCTCAAACAACGCACCATATGTGAAATTTTTGTTCGCAGCAATGAACGACAGATCGTAGTCAAAGTCTCGTTGACCGGCAGAAGGCAAAACAATTGCCCGACGGATCTTGGTCTTATCCGTCTCGATCTCAAGACAACCTTCCGTGAAGTCTCGCTCGGTGACCGTGGGACGAACGATCACGATTGCGCGACCATACTCTCTGTTGAGAGCATAGATCGTTTGTCGTATCATTCTCAGTTGACTCATGTTTATCCCTCGGTTTGGGAGCGGCCCGTCATTGGGCCGCTCCCGCCGAAAAGCTCCTTAGGAGAGCATTACCGCGCCGAGATCTTCGTCCAGCACCTTCACGCCGGCCAGGAAGTCCAAGGTCACCAGATGGCCCTGTTTGTTGCCATCGTAGGTGATCGTCACACGAATTCCCACGTTGTTTGCGGGATCGTTCACGACGGCCGAGCTTGCACCGGTTCCGGCCATGGCCGCTTCCAACGGACGCGTCACCAGAGACAGACAGTTCCGGTGGAACGTGAAGTTGTAGTTGCCCGCCGGACCGATGTTCACGTTGTCATCGTTGGCGATGGCCGTCTCCAACGGACGGTCGAGCGTGATGCCAACAAGTCCCGTGTCATCGGTGTCGATGATCACATACTGCTCGGTGCCCACACCAAAGCTGACCAACTGGCCAACCTGCGGCGCAACCGTGAAGCCATCGACGACGATTTCCTTGGCGTAGCCGGGCGTGCCGTCGGCCAGCAAGCCAGCGTAGCCAGCGACGAGGTTGACTTCACCCGGCGCATAGATCGTGATGACGGCATCGTTGGCCACCGCAAACTTCAGCGGCGTGTCGAGCGTGATCGACGTGACCGGATCACCAACAATCGCTTCGATACGATGCGGCGTGTCATCACCCGCAATCGTCAGATACGCACCAAGCGGCGCGTCTGCGGCTGCCGTTCCACCGTCAACGAGCAAGACCGTGTCACCCTTCGCGTAACCGGCAATGAGGTTGACCAACGTTGTCACAACAATCGTGTTGCCCGCCGCAATGTCGGACATGTTCTGCGACAGCAGCAACCAGATGCCGAACTTCTTGCCCAGAGACGCTTCACGCAGGGCCGTGCCATCGTCACCGATCTTGTCGGCCGTCATGAAGTTGTCGATTTCCAGGTAGTCCGTTTCGGCTTCACTGGTCAAGGTCTGATACCGCGTCTGCTGCGGCACCTTGTTGTCGTTCATGACCTTGCGAGTGCGCGTCAGCGAACTCTTGCTGGCACCGTCACCGAGCTGACCGGCCGAGTTGTTCAGGAACTGCGCGAACTGCGCCAGAACAATCTGGTCTGTGTGTCGCGCCATCGCGATCATGGCCGGTTCCAGGTACGTCACGATCAGATCTTGGAACGACTTGGAACGTTCGCCGTCCTTGATGAGGAAAGACACGTGGACGTGCTGGTCCAGGCGGACAGCAACGTTTGTGCTGACTGCATCCTGTACCGTCACGTTGTCGGCGTCAACCTTGCGCTTCGCCTTGAATTCCTGCGGCTTGCGCGTGTTCACCACGTCGCCAAATTCGGCGACTTCGGATTCGAAATCACGGTGGACAAGGGCAGCAGCCACCATCTGCTCAACGAGAATTGCGATACCTTCCTGTGCCCACAACTCAGGGATGAGGGCGCGGTTGTCGTTGTCGAAAGCACCGGCGAAGATCGCCAATGCACGCAGTTTCATTGTCTTCACGGTCGTAAACTCCTTATTGGTTCTGGTGCGCAAGTTTGCCTTCCTTACGCTGTTTTTGGTACTCAGAGGTTGACATCCCTTTGACATCCTGGGTCGCCACACGGCCACCACCGGCGTTTCCTCCGCCGACACCACCTGTACCCTTTCCTTTGAACAAATTGCCGTACTGAACATCGTCTTCACTCATCCGTTTCACAGCATCACGCACGGACAGATCGAGCGTGACCGGATTTTTCGTTTCAGGATCAATGTCGGGATAGCTCACAACGGGCGCCATTTTGCCCGTCGGCTTCCCATCACTATCAACAGTTTCCTTCACCACCGTCATCGGCGCCAAAATCGCAGGAAGAGCAGGTCCGGGCATTGCTTCGAATTCGCCCATCGCGCCGACGATCGCTTGGTCAATCACATTTGTCTCATAGAGACTCTTGTAATGGGCCGTTTGACCATTGGCGGTTTGAAGAGCTTCAGCATGGGCCGTTGCTGCTTTTTCCGCTGTTTCCTTTTGGATCTGTTCGGCGGACTTGAAGCGGTTGTTGGCGTCTTCAAGCTGCTTGGCGATCTCGTCTTTTTCGTCCTGCGACATCTGGACTTTCGAGGTCAGATCTTCAACACGTGTTGAAAGACCTGCGGTGTCCTTCTTCATGCGCGCAACACGCTCTTCGACGATCTTGCTGACTTGGGCTTCGGTGAAAGTCTTGGCTGCGCCGCCACCCTGGCCACCGCCAGCGGCACCACCGCCACCTTCGCCACCACCTTCGCCACCACCTTCGCCACCACCGCCACCACCGCCACCTTCACCGCCACCTTCACCACCACCTTCGCCACCACCTTCGCCTTCGAAAGCACTGGCAAAGATCGAACGTTGACGCAGGTTCAGAAACGCAAACACTTTTTTCTTGTTCTTCATCTTTCTTTTCCTTACACCCTACTGATTCTGATTTCTTCAGCATCGCGCAAGAATGACATGATGAATTGCCAGGCACGCGCGGAAGTGATTCCGTTGGCAATCCATTCTTGCACCTGCTTACGGTCGTAGGTAGTCCGTACTGAAGAAAATCCCCTGTTTGCGGCCGTCAGGTTCTCGATCTCATCTTCGGTTGATTTTCCATCCAACAGTGACATGGCCTCAAGAGCACATGCTTGTTGAATGGCAAGAGGAACAACCGTATCCTCACCCCTGGGAAATTCATTGACTTGCAATTCGTCAGCTTTGCAACCACGAAAGTTCAAGTTATCGATAGCGCGGGTCGCATCGATCAAAGCCAAGTTACGTTCGGGGACTTCAGCACATTCCCATGCCTCATGTTCAAGGAGGTTTCCGGTCAGATACGCATCCGCATCTGGTTCAGTCATGTATTGAGGCATCTATTCGCCCTCCCCTCGGGTCTTATCGGTAACAGTACCATCTTCATCCGTTTGCCGCGATTGTTGTTTCTCGATCTTGCCACTGTTAGTCTGTCCATCTTCGTCTGCCACGCCCCGAGCTTCTGGTCCCGCTTGTGCTTCCTTGATTCTTGCAAGTCGTTCCGCGTGTTCCTTCTGTGCTTCTTCGGTTGTTCCTTCAGGATAATTCTTCGCTTTTGCTGCGTCTTTAGCCGAAAGGATGCCTTGCTCAACATCCTTCTCAATGATGTCAGGATCAATAATCGTAAAGTCAGCGTCGTCGATTTCTTTTTCCATTTTCGTGAGATCTTCGTCAGAGACGCGGTTCCCCATGACAAGATGAACCGTCCGCTTAGCCACGGCTTTCTTGTATGTCGGTGACGGGATTTGAATTGCAGACTCCCGTAATTCTTTTGCTTCTGTACGTCGATCTTCATCCGTGCGGATGTCCCAATTCTCAGGATAGTTGACCGTCGCGGATTTACCACCTTCATACGAAGCCCAAATTTCTGCGAAGTCACGTTCACCAACTTCAAGTTCAAGCCCAATGGCCGAGAGTCCTGCTTCCAAGGCTCGATCATCGCGGTCCTTACTTTCAGCGGATGCACGTGTTGCCGTCACACGCGAGAGAGAAAGATTCATCAGGTTCCGGATATCCTGCTTTAACTCTCCTTGCTTTTCCATGCTTGCGCGAAGAGGTTCAGCAGAAGGACTGAGAAAGATCGGATAGTCCATATCCTTGGGAATCTGCCGTCCGGATGTACCGCCTGTTTTGATTTCCTTCTTCCCAGCAGTTTGTTGCGCGGCCTCACCTTCATTATCGGGGTTATTCGGACGCTTGATGTGTTGCGGAGAAGAAACAGGGTTGAACTTCTCAACATAGAATGGGTAATTCGATTTCAAGGAATAAGAAATATCGGAAGATGCCATGTTCATCAAAGCAATCTGAACATCACAAACATCTGCCAAGAGACTATCGGAAAGTTCCAAGATCACAAAAGGAATACGAGGAATGTTGAGTGCGATAGGCCCGCTTGTATCCGGTAGACCATTCGGGCTGATTGTTATGCCCTTACTGTCGAAGAACTGAATAAAGACTTGACCATTTTCAATCCACAACATACGGTACCGAGTTTGTTCCTCTTGCGGAAGGCCAAGAGATTCATGTTTTGTAAAGAAATGATCTCGGAGTAGGACCATTTGAAGTTGTGAGGGCTTTCCATCCGCCGTGAACTCCCAATTCAAGATATCTTCAGCTTGATAAAGATAAGAGTACGGGCGTTTGCCGCGTTGATCGGCTGCCGTCTCACCAAAGAGAGGTGGCATGTCAACATACAAACCAACCTTACCCATTCCTGCCAACTCTTGAAGGACCTGCTGACCAAGGAAACTATTCATTGAGTTTGAATTAAGATCAACACCACCATTGAGACCATCTGTTGACTGTTGATAGTCACTGGAACCACCAGTACGTGTCACATCGATGAGACGTTGGTGAATTGAGTTTGTCACTTCAAGAAGATTGGATCTTGCAAATGAAGGGACATACGTGATAGCCTTACGCCGATCAAAATCAGTCGTATCTTCACGATCGCTGAACTTTTTCAAGTATTTCTCGACGTACTCCCTTTGACTTTCAAGAGTGTAACGATACTTTTCCCAATTCGCTGTACTGTGAGTGTACCTCGGGTGCACAATATTGCCAATATCTTCGACCTGACCAATACCCGCAAGATGTGCAGACAGCAGAGGTTCAGTCAGCGCCGTATGTGGGAAGTACGCTGGATCGAAAATCTTGTGTGCGCGAAGTTTCGTCTTACTCACAGTGGACTCCTGATGTCTCGCGGTGAGCCAATGGCTGCCGCAAACTGTAGTGCGATCTCATTGTATGTTCTGGCGTGTGCAAAGTGGTCAGCACTTGAACCTTCGACATATCTCGCGATCGGATTACCGCTTGAATCTTTACTGTACACACGCACAGGTGCTTTCAAATGTGCTCTATAGTCCAATGACACGTCAACAGGTAACTTGATGTCTTGTGTCTTGAACCGACCTAACGAAAGATCCATCCAAGATGTGCGGTCAACAGTTACCATGTGTTCGTCTTCATTCACGTTGATTTCTTTTTCTTTGATGTTATTGCCATAGAAGCACATACTTGCATAGTCATGCCAACGGCGACAGAACTCAGCAGCCTTTCGACGCTCGGGGTTGGCATCAATGACAACATAATAGATGCCATAGTCGAACATCAGACGATCAAGATGTTCAAACTCGGCCATCCGTTGTTCAAGAATTACTCTAGGGCTGGCAGAAAGATTGATGTCATTATCAATGAGTGTCGGTGCAAGCGTCCACTCGTTAATCTCAACATCAAGCCATGTACCGACATCGACACCCATCGTGATGATTCTACCGTTATTCGTCGGACCTTTCTTGTGTTGGCCCATGCACGTTTCGATCATGGCATCGGTGATCCGTGCACCTTCAACAATGTGCGGCTCACCGAGCTTGGAGTTGTGGAACTCCTGCTCATCAGCGGGATTGGTCTGCGCACGGAAATGTGCCTTTGCAATCTCAGCAGGCTTAACAGTTGCAGCATACAACTGATTGACGTGGAAGCCTCTAACGCCGCGATCCTTGTGTTCAGGAACCCAATCGCCCTTGCCAATGAAATCGGGCTTAGCTTTGTGGTTCAGTTCCTTCTTGCAAAGATGACAAATAATGTGTGTGTTTTCAATGCTAAGATCGGAGATGTGATCGGCGGTGATCACAATGTTACGTGGGAAAAGAAGATCAATGATACGACCACAGTGTGGACAAGGGAAGTACCAGTGTTCCTTTGTTGACTCATTGAAATAGCGATTGATCCCGTAACCATCAATCGTAGGTGTCGAGATCTTCACTTGCTGCTTCACAAGCTGACCAGACATCCGTTCCTCTGCAAGAGTGATGTTCTCTTGGTTCATTTCATCGACTTCATCAAAAGCGATGAAACCGGCAGGAACGGATTTCAATTGGGATCTTGAACGAGAGCCACGAATATAAAGGTTGACTGAACCTGCACGCTTGTGACCAATATTCTTGACCTCGGAGAACAAGGCCGATAGGTGATCTGAAAGATCAAGTGCAGGATCAAATCGGGCTGCGGAGAAGTCCGAAGCGTCAGGCGTCTTGGTCGGCAAGACGTACAGGCAGTCAACCCTTTCAACATCGATCTTGTAAAACGTTCTGTTGAGAGCGGTCTCGGTAAAACCAACCTGTGCACATTTCTGACCTACCCAATCAACATTGCAATCATGCATTGCCCTTGTCCAGGGATGCCACTTGGAAGACCAATGACCAGGGAATGGCTGTCCCATGATACGAAACTGCTCAGCCCACCGCGTACATGTAGTCACAGTGGAGCGTTTCAATCCGGCGGACAGCCTGTCCCTAAACATTACTTCCATCTTATGCATTAGCAATGATCTGCCTCACAACCTTCACGGCTCGGGGTTCGTTCCACTCCACAAAGTTGTCTGCTGCAAACTTCGCTTGCGCAGCAAGGTCAAGAAGATCGTTAAGAACCAAGACCCCTGTGTCATCAGAGTCAAAAGTGACTGTCAAGAAACCAATCTCCGGAGAATCAACTTGGATCTTCGCGTCGGGTGATGTGAGTTCGATATCCGCTGCATCACCTTCGGCTTTCCCTGTCTCCTTAAGTGCAACCTTGATCTCAAGCGCAAGCCCAAGATTCTGCTCACGGTCGTCACCACGACGACACTCAAGAACAAAAGTGATCTGGTTGCCTCTTATCAGTTCTAGTGACATCTTAGGCTTCCCTATCCAAAGATTGGTGTTCCAGTGATCGACAGTCCAGACGCGGGTCCCGGTAGCAAGATTTCAATTGTTCCGCTTGTGAGTTGTGGCGGCGGCGGTGCTCCTTGAGGCCCAATAGACAAGATCCCAGGTGTATTTCCGAATGCAAAACCCGCAGGAACAAAATTGTCCCATGCGTCGGAGAAATCAACAAAAATGAATCCACCACCAAAATCAATCAAAGATACAAGGAGCTTACCGTTGTCAGAATTCTTACAAACAAGCCCATTGATTACCAGATTAGAGGGATTGATGAAGCCGCCTGGATCAAAGATCGTATACGGTGGACCATAGCCAACAACAGTTTGCCCTTCTGGTGCGGCTGAACTGCGAACGATGTTGCTAGGATCACCCGCACCACCATTGGTGGCATAATGAAGACTCCCAGACAACCCACTACCATTTTGTCCAACAAGTATTGGATCTCGTGATCCATTTCCATGGAGTACAAGTTGCGTTTTAGCAGCATCCTTGTAGAAAAAGACATCAAAGTTGGCGCGTACTGCTGTCCAATAAAGATAGCCGTTGTCAGTATTCAAATCGGTTGCACCGTTGATTATGAGCGCATCCGGGTTAAGCAGGATTGCTTTTCCTGGACCACGTACACGCCAACAATCAGGGCCATAGAATACACTTGCGCCAACACTGGCAACACGTTTCTTGGAGGCAGCCATTAGGAGACTATTCATGCCATTGCCTCCCCTGCGAAGAAGGCAAAGATCTCACCATCAATGATCATGACATCAATGATATCAATGTCACCAACACCGATACTCAATGTGGGTGGTGTATTTTGGTCCCACTTGGCTCCGGTGATCGCAAGAGTATTTGGTGCACCAGCGCCTTGACGTACGATCAGTGTGGCTTGAATTCGTTTGCCAGCAGGGATGTTGGAGAATGTGATCGTTGTATTGCCTACGATCGTGAGATCAAAAGTATTCTGACCGTCAAGATCAAGTGCTGTGGCACCTGTCACACCTGTTTGAACATCAAGAGCCTCACGATGCCCATTAAGATCCGCATTATTGGCGGGTTGTCTCTTATTAATGAGTCGAGAATCATTACCCTGGACGACTTCACCCGCAGCGGCATCGCCTCCTGCGGGGACATTCTTGGCGGCGGCTGTCCCCGCATTGCTGATGTCAGCAAGGACATGGCCGTGCGCTGTAGGTGTACGCGCATCAGTAAGTCGAGTATCCGATCCCAAAACAACCTGCGATACTGTGGCATTGCCAACAGCAGGGACATTCTTGGCTGCTGCCGTTCCTGCATCTGTTACCTGTGATAGATTGTGGTTATGTGACTTAGGCGGGACAGATGCTACAAGAGCCATCAGAGTTGATGTCCGGGTAGAACCAGGCCCGCCGGTAGCAACTTGATGCGGGATCAAGACGCCACCGTCAGGTGTCGGGTCACCGGGTAGATCTCTGAATTCTCTGTCAGCCATTAGACACTCACCAGTTTGTTTCCAGCGTCGTCAACAAGATTGTCACCAGGATCACCAATCAAAGACCCTGCAACGGCACCCGGTTGTGCTTCGTCCGGACGTTCTTTGATCTTCACCCGTGGATCATCCGAAACGATATCAAGCCTACTCCTGTTTGAAGTAACTTTAAGAGAGGTACCGTCTGATACCACACCCAAAGACACCTCTTCAGATCGTGCCACAAGCGTCGAAACATCTGACTCAATCGAGCCAAACGGGAAGAAATGATTAGAATTTGGTAGCACGGATCGTCCTTCCTGAGTCTTCGATCTTCTTGTCCAACTTGTCGTCAAGGTAGATCGTCGCTGCCGTTGTTCGCATTTCTGCTTCGGCTTCACGTGCTTTCTCATCGTTGTTTTCCATCGCTTGCAGCCCATGCTCAGCAAGCATCACTTGGATGTCACACAGATCGATGGTCTGCGTCTTTTCGTCTTCAGTCATCGGAGTTGCCATTCATCTTCTCCAACAGCTTGTTTTGCGTCTCGACGTACCCATCCACTTTCGTCATGACCATAGTAATTGCGCGTGTCGCGTCTTCGGCTGTTTTAGCCCTTTTATCGTTACACTTCTCGTTAAGATCCATGTATTTTGCGAAAATTGCAGCGTTCCTTTTAGCTGTTTCAGCCTTGTCAGACTCGTAATCCTCACGCTGCTTGTCATTCACCCTCCGAAAATTGCGCAAGATCCACCACATCACTGGTACGACGACTGCCACACCAATCAGTAACATCGCGCCGACAGCACCGGCTTGGTTCAGGATCGTTGAACCGCTTTCTTCGAGAACTTCCTTGCTTATCGGCGCGCCTTCCGCCAGCAAGATATATGTCAGTCCGTTCATTCATGCGTTTCCTTACGCTCGGTTGTCCACAACGGCATCAAGCACCGCTTGGTCAGCAGCGTCGTTGATGTCTTGTTTCAGTGATGTTCCTGCTTCCTTGATAACACGGACACGATCAAAAGCCGCATTGTAAAGACCTTCAATGGCTGCAAGATCCGCGAGTGAATAGTCCTCGTCGGCAATTGTTGAAACATGAATCGGGTATGCCAACCCCGCGTTTGCTTGTGCACGACTGTGGAGGCCGACCAAACTGACCTGAGCCAGTGCCGAAAGTGAGAATTGCTTGGCATCGTAGGTGTAACCACCCGCGATCAAGACCATTGTTTGTACATCAATTGCTGTAATCTTGTCAGACTTTTGATTGCCAAGTGACAAAGAAACAAGTTGCCAAGCATCGCCATCCCATTGGTGATACTTGTCATCGTCGTCACGGCAGTTTCGTGTATTCGCAGGGACAGGAACATCTGTTCGATAGGATTCGGTCCCACCATCAAATGTCCCATCGTTTTCGAAATCAGCGAACCCACACCGGAGTAGATCGCCAGTTGCTGTTTCAATCACACCATTCTGACTCATGATTTACCCCTTAAAGTCCTATTTTGCAGCCGACAACAAACAAGTCAAGTAGATTGCTGGCATCATTGTTGATGTATGCAATCTGTCGGCTTGCATCGACCTGTGTTTCAAGATACTGGCGTTGATAGCCCGCACCAAATTGATCTTGACAACCAACTTGGTTGGGAAATTGTGAAACAATTGTCAACACCGTGTCACCACGTGCAATACCTGCATAGTCCCCGTTACCACCAGGATCAAGATTGGCTCCAAGCATGACAGACTTTGTTCCCGGCGGGCAAAAGTCCGAAAGATCGACGACTGTTTTGGTCGTCGCAGCACCACCCGTGAGTGCTTGAAGATTCGTCCGAGGCGTATCGTACTCGTAAGTATCACCTTCCTTGAAGAAGGGTACAAGAGTTGACACGCCGCTGTTTCTCACCCAACCGACCAAAGCGAAATGCGTGTAGCCAAATGCTTCAAGATCAGCGATGTACGTGCCATTGAAGCGGGCTTCATTTACAAAATAGCCCGCTGGACCGACAGAATTGTCTTCGGCATCAACGGCATGAATGATGGCATACCACTCGTTGGAAAGTTCAGCATCGATGAGACGCCCACTGACACCCGCTGAACCGAGTGAAGCAACACTGGGAAGTATCTGCTCATAGATCGTAACCCAACCTCGACCTTGTGTATCAGGAAGAGTTGACAAGGTATTCACCTCGCCATAAAGAACCTGGAAACTTGAGAAATATGTAAACTTGGTCGGTTTGTCAGAAACACGACCTCGGAGTGTTGCATTCGTATCAATACCTGCGGTCGGCGGGCCTTCCGACAATGTATCGCGGTGGATTACCGTCTGCATATCCGGCGAACCGAGTGACCGAAGCGACGTGATTTTCGTGTTTTGAAGGTTCAACTGTACTGTTTGTTTCCCAGTCGTTCCCGGACCCTTGAGGAGGAATCCTGCGGCTGACGTTGGATCTTCGGTACAGTTTTCGAGCGTCAAGACCATTTCGGTCGTGAAGGCACCGTGATTGATTATGACATCGGTAGCATCATCGGTCTTGAGTACACAATCCCGCATCCGTACCTTGATGCCGGTGACCGAAAGGTCTGTTCGGATAAAATCACTTCCCGTGGAGAGGTGACAATTCTCAAACAGATACCGACCTTGTTGTGCAATGTGGAAGACACCGACATCCGTTTTGAGCTTGGTGTTTGTGAAACGAATATTGGAGGCAAACTTGGTGTCGGCACCCGGATCTTTGAATATGACCTCATTTGCAAGATTAATTTCAGGGAGATCATTGCCCGTCGCACCGAAGATGCCCAGGACTTCAGTGGGCTTGATGATCGTGGCGTCGGCATCAGTTGTCGTATCCCCATAGGCGAGGATAACACCGCGTTGTGCGAGAGCATCGTTGGTGATCGCATCCAAAGCATCATTGAAGAACGTGAAATCCTTGCCAGCACCGAGCGTAACGACTTTCGTTTTGCCAAGCGCAAGCATTGCAACGACTTGCGCAACGGTCAGATCTTCGGGGTCACCTGTTCCTGCCGTTGTTCGACCTTTGATCCTGGCCGTCGCCATGTTGGCAGCTTTGGTGTTATCGACAGCATCATTGTCAATATCACCCGTTGCAACGGTATCCTTGGCTGCGAGCGCACCATCATCCGTGATGTCAGCAAGCGTGTGGTTGTGAGCATTCGGGTCGCGTGGGTCACCAGCATCGTCCAGGTTGGCATCACTGATCTTGGCATTCAAAGCCGCAAGTGTTGCAGCATTGTGTTCAGCACCTGCCAAAGAATGAGCATTCGGGTCACGTGGGTCACCCGAATCGTCCAGGGTTGCGTCACTGATCTTGGCATTCAAAGCTGCAATGGTGTCAGCATTGTGTAATGCGCCACCAAGATCGTGCGCCACAGCGCCGCCGGGTGGCGTACTGACGATCTCGTCGCCAGAGCGAATGAGGACTTCGCCGTCAACAATATCGCCAAAGGGTAATACTTCGTCCGGATCTCTGACAGCACGTGCAACACCCGCTGACGAATTGTTGGCTGTGAGTCCTTGACTATTAAGTCCCATTAGAGTGCTCCTTCGGTGCCCCAGCTGACTTTCCTGTTATTCAGGAAAAGTACCAGCTTGACATTACTGATGATTCCGGTTGACTTGAACTTCCAACGGAACATTTCTTCGTTGCTGACGGGTGGGTTGAAACCCAAATTTGCGGCAATTGTCAAGATCCCCATGTCATCGACACCAACAGCCGGTCCCTCTTCTTGGACAGTCATCTCCTGAAGATTTTCGGTCAATTCCCAGGAAACGATATACGGGAAGAGACGTGCCATCTCCTTGACGCCGGCGTTGAGATCACCAAATACGCCTTGCATACGATCAGACCACGCTTTGTGAATGGTAAGCGCAGTCCCGCCTGATGCAGGAAGAACAAGTCGATACACTTTCATGCGGTGGACGATTGCAGCGTCCGAAACATTACTGGTCATTACTCTGCCTCCCTGCCTCAACAGTTGTTTGTGTAACCTTTTCGCAAATTTGGTCCACAACATCTTCTGTTATGGCATTGCGAATTGTATCCTCGTGTTCGGGTCCAAGCTCTTCGATCAACTTGTCCATTACTCCGTCGAGACCATCGCTGATCACGGCGATCAACTCGCCCGTTAGTTGTACGACAGCAGCCTTGTCGAGAAGCTGCCCGAGACTTGATTCAAGACGGTGGGCTGAGCAGACAAGCTTTTCGATCTTCATGACCCATTCGGAGATCATGGGCGATGCAAGCATAAGATCGGCCGGGCCTTTACAACCCTCCAACTTCTCTTCAAGCATCAAACGACAAATGGCGATTTCATCGCGGAGACTCGTGATCCCTTCGGAGTCTGCAAGCTCCTTGGCTCGGGTCATCCACTTGGCACGAGAGAGCCGTATATTACGAAGCTCGATTCGGTCTGCTTCGTTACCTGCACGATTGCCCCCATGCATGGGGCAGAAGGTTGACTTCTCCATAGCCTTGTAGATGCATTGACCCTTACCCGTCACCCCTTGGCAACGATCCGGATCGTCATCATCCTTGCATCGCTCGAATTTATTCTCACTCATTTTCGTTCCTGGATCGTGAAGGATCTTGAAACTGTGTCCCGAAACTTAATCGGGTGCGTCCACTTTATAATACGCTCCTTTGAAATAAAAGTAAAGTAGAAAATATCAAATACTTTCTGAAACAGATCCATGCAGGATCGTACCCGCGTGTACACGTAAGATTAATGATCGCGCGCACGTGAGGGGATATGTGTAATGGTGCACGGATCTTGAGTCACGGGGAATGGATCTTGGATACAAGCATCGGGCATCGGATGTTGAAAATTCTGAATTTTGAAAATCTGAAATTTCAAAATTCCGATTTCTGAAAATCGCGGAGCTGTAATAGTCACTAGGGCAGTATGGGATTTTGACACACCGTGTCTATCTGACACTGTCGATTTGACCCCACCACCTTTGTACATTGTGTGTACACGTGTTGTACACCCCCTGTACAGGTGCTCACCCTAACATCCCTATTGACGTATTTTGTCACATGCATCGGGTATCGGTAACATGCAACCCGTTACAGGGCAACAGGTTATGGTATCTATGCTTCAGATGACTTGAGTATCCATAGGTAGCATAGTTGTAACCTGTTGATATAACTAGACTTAGAGATTAGGGTAGAGGCATTGACAATAAAGGGGCGCAAGTACGTCAGAAATTCACAAGTGCACTATACTAACAATGTAGTATAACGTGGTCTGGAAGGTGTAATCTCATAAGTCCTTTACTGTCAACAACTTATATGGATCTTGTAAGTCCTTTGGTGTCAACAGGTTACAGGCCAGCCCATGATCCATCATCTACTATTATAGTATTCTCATAAGTCTATACATACCAACGGGTTACAAGTTTGGCACGCTATCTGCTTCTCTTACTCTTGTCCGCATGTTGCGGACGGGGCACCCCGCCCGACGGGGGATGGAGGTCTGAGCTAGGTATGGAAAAGAAAATATGTCCAGGGTATCAGCCCTCTGATACCTATGCGGACAGGCTTGAACCGGGTCAACCGGTCCCCTGCCGCAACCGGGACGAACTACAACGGTATGCACGTGCTGCCGTAACCTGCCGACAACGCCGAAACCGCACACGTGCGGAGAAGTGGAGGGCTATGCAGTAGGAGTATAGGCGAACACAACCCGAATACCCGCGTATACCAGGCGCGGATGAGTAGGGGTTACAATTAGGAGGATTGTAGGCTGCGGGCACGGAAGTGCGCGGACGAAACGTAAGCTGAAAGATCCTCCGACTGGAGCGTATCGGCAACCTCACTATGGAGATTTGCCCATGCGTACCATCATCAACACCATTCGCGGTGGATTCCACGACGGATGGACTCGGATCACGGTGAAAACCGTGGCGGGCCTGTCGTGGAACACACTCGTGCAACCGGATGCAGACTTCTCGGAGATTCGGGCCAGTTATGTGGCCCTCCACACAGTGGCGCGTTCGTGCTACTAAAACTCACTTCCCCTATCCCGCCTTCATCGCCCCTAGTGGGCCTGCCGATGCGCTCCAGGATTCACGTGGCTTGGGTGTGGCTCCCTTGTTCCTTTGGAGTTGCTCGGGACAGTCGGTCCCGCTCCACCCTACTGGAAAAGAGAGTCTCACATTGAGCCAGAAAAGTCGAAAGAAGACCAACCTGTCATTCCTGTTGACACTCCCGGTCGTGTTCGTGAATCTCGCGCGTTTGATCGTCGAGAAGCACAACAATTTCCGGGACAATGACGACTATGCGGAAGGCCACATGGGCGAATACCTGCACGAAAATGGTGTGCAGTTCGCCGTCGTCGTGAAGGCCGTCAATCCGGACGATCCGGATACCGACTACATCGTCATGCGTGGGAACCGGGAAACCTTGGGATTCGCCGAATGGGCCAAAAACCATCCGGCCGAATACCAAGCGTACATCGACGAACACGGTGGCGTCCCGGTGCAAGTCTACAATCCCAAGACGCCGGAAGAAGAGCACGACATTCGTGCCGATCATTCGGCCCAAAAGGGCTTGGGTGTGGGTGGACTGTTGCGTCAAATGGTGTCCTACCTCGCTTCGGGTCGGACGTTCAAGCAGGCTTTGAAGGAATTCGCGATCCAAGTCAAGGAAACGCTGCGAATGGACGTGTTGAAGAATGGCACGATCCAATCCTTGCAGATGATCCTGTGTCCGAAGGCTGCCTACACGCAGTTCATTCTCCACCAGGAGAAGAAGTACAAGGACATGATCGCGAACTTCACCCTTGCCGAATTCCGCAAGATCGCTGCGGCGCAAGCCAATGCGGACTCGTGGGACGAAGACACCGGCTGGGGTGCGGAAGCCTTGAAGCTGTGGAACGAAGTCATCGATCACAAGGATGGCTTGCGCTCCGCTGACAAGGAAGTCCGTGGCAAGGCGGAAGCGGAAGCGGCCGCCGCCAAGGGCGAAGACGAAAAGCCCGTCTTCGATGCTCGCGTCCAAGCGGGCCAGATGAAATCCGAGATCATGAAGAAAATCCTCGGATGCGTGCAGCGTTGCGACCTCGGCACCCTGCACAAGATCGACGAAGAGTTCAAGGTCGCCGAGGACAAGAAGGCCGAAGCGGCGAAGAAACCCGCCAAGGCTGGCAAGAAGTAGCACCACAAGGGAGCCACATTCAGGTCACGTGAATCACCGACGCTTGAATCGTCCGGCCTTGGTGAAAGGACGGTGCTTATGAACGGAATCACCCTGGTCGAAGCTGTGGAATTGGAACTGCACCCGCAGGACGAAATCGAAGGCGACCTGACTCGGATCGTGGAGAATGTCCAAACGCTCCAAGAAGGTGTCGCGGAAGCCAAAAAGGCGGAGAAGATTCTTGAAGCGAAGCTGAATGGTTGCTTGGAAACGCACGCAATCCCGCTCATCAAGGCGGGTTTGGTGAAGATCGTGCCCATCAACACTCGGATGAGACGGTACAAGGACTAAATCTTCCAAGGCCGGAAGGTTCAGGCGTCGGGGATCGGGATCGCCCGGATAAGGATTCGGGACGTGCGACCAATCCAAATGGCATTCTTTGGCTAACAATCCGGGATGCCTTCCGGCTCCCGATTTATGGTTCAAGGCAAGCCTATAAATGACAATCGTCGCCGCAAGTGTACATAGCAGCGGGGATTATGCACATGTGCCCCTTGAATCTCCCGGCGTCTGACCGATACGCTCCAGGTAAGCGCATCGTCTGGAAAGCGAGAATGCTCATGTGGAAGAAAATTCTCTTGGCGATTCTAGCACAATTGCCAGTGCTCAAAGACGAAGATTCTCAAGTCGAATTTGGTGAGAATGTCGGTAAAGCCGTCGAAGATGGCTTTGTCGATGAAGGCCCGATTCGTGGAGCCGTTGAAGCCGTGATCCTTGGACTCCCCGAGGATGCCGAAATCTCCGGCGGAATCGCACAAGCGTTGCTTGCGCTGTTCAAGGAACAGACCGCAGCAAGACCGTCAATGTCGCGTAAGTCCACGGGTCGCACCTTCAACGAACATCACGTGCAATCAATGATTGCATCTGTACTCACGTCCTTTATGAACGACGCGACAATGGATCTTGGCGATTCGGACACAAGCAAGGTTCAACGTGCCCGTGACAAATGGGACAGCCACAAGATTCAACTGTTCATCCGCAACCACTAACCCTCAACGAGACGGTGCGCTTGCCCAATACGCTCCAGTATAATGCCGAATCGTGAACCTCCGATCCCCGATTCGGTGTCCCTGCGGAAAGGAAATGGTGATTTATGGCAAATGATCACCCTGGGGATGATGTAAGGGAAGAAGCAAAGGCTCAAGGATTGACAGACATAATCCCGGCCGACCCTTGGATCATCACAAATGCTCGTGGTGAGTTTCTGGCAGTCTGCCCGAAGCATGGAATCGCCAAATCGAGCATCATAATCTCGCATTCCGGCCAAGAAGGCGAGGTAATCTTTGAAGCGAAGACCGGATCTCACACAATCGCTATGGCTCCCGATGGGAGCGAGTATCACATCAAATGCGTTGCAATGTTGCATCGCCCGGATCATCTCTAATCTTCTTGCGGGGACGCCGAATCGGGGATCGGGCAGCCCGGAGGACGCTTAAAATGCGTAAGATTGCTTGATAGTTGTGGATATCACGCCCCGTTATGCGATCAATATCGCTGATTGGGGTGAAGGAAGCTACCTGATCGAAGTCTTTGTCGATGGTGTCGAGAAGGGTAGGATGTGGTGTAAGCTCGATCATGAGGATTGGTTGAATATCGAGTACCAGCCTGATTGGATCGACAATGTAATTGGCTTGAAGATTTGCATTTTGAAGTGTGTCATGCTCGCTCACAAGGGCCATTTGCCTGAATATTGGGTCTATAATCGTACGGAAGTGATCAAAGCATTGCGCAATGAGTTGATCTTGATCTGAATACTTGGCTCCCGCACCCAAGATCCTTGGGTGCGGGAGCCATTTTTTGTGTCCAATCTTGTGAAAGAATTGAATCTTCCAGATTCAACAGTCGGGTATCGGCGTCTGATAAACCAGAATAGGAGAATCGGTTGCCCTCTCTCATAGACACTTGGGAAGTTGAATCTCGCAATAATTTGGCCCTGATCATGACGATTGGTAATCAAGATTCGTCATAAAATTATTTCGTCCAAGATCAATGAAACTGACTCATTTGCGGCAATACAATCCTGCACGAATCAGTTCCAAGAAACACACGAGTATATCAGTTTACTTTGTTTTACTTACCTCTATAGTTAGTAAGCTCATAAGTCCAAATACCACAAGGAGTTATAAGAATTTACTATTCTTTACTAATACTTTATAGACTTTGGTAATCTTAAAAGTAGAATAAAAAGAGAGTATTATATATAGGTTTTGCTTTTCTAAGTCAGTAACAGTATCTAGTAACCCTATGGTATGAAAGGACTTATAAGTCCAATGCTCCACCAGTAAGTAATATCACTTAGAATGGTAGTCCTCTATAGTATAATCTATACAGTCCGATGCCCGATACCCGACTCAATACACAAGATCCATACAAGCAATGATATACAACATCCGATACCCGACTCCTTACACAAGATCCATGCAAGCACCGCAAATAAGGACGCCGATCCTTGCACCTAGCCAATACCTTAATGGTATCAGCTCCTTTTAACCAAAAGGACTTGATTGCGGGCAGGGTATTCCACCATCTCAAGATCCTCAACGCTTGCAACAAATTCCTTTATAGCTCTGGTCGCAAGGATCTTGGGTCGTTGAGGAAACCAATCGTCACACAAGACTCCACCACCTAGGATGATACGGTGCCAGAGACACTTGAGTGTATGGATCGTGCCTTCATAGTGGTCAAGATCCAGATATACAAAGCAGTATCTTACTGTGATGTTCATCATAGATTCGGGCAGCCAACCAGCGACAACTCTAAGCCTCTTGTAGTCAGAGATATCGAGTATTGCATCAGCCGATGCGTTGCCGAATCTTCCTTGAGGATACTGTTCAAGATCCGTCGGCTCATGTGATGAAGGCATCCCTTTGAATGAATCGTACAACCATATCACCTTCTTA
>Ga0255047_10001084_pt1 | contig 20617 bp, 24 predicted proteins | sample JV7_2_1_MG_FD_183640 | JGI IMG/M metagenome (GOLD analysis project Ga0255047, IMG submission 183640) | Seawater microbial communities from Jervis Inlet, British Columbia, Canada - JV7_2_1 | ecosystem: Environmental > Aquatic > Marine > Inlet | place: Canada: British Columbia | collected 2016-10-06 | reverse complement strand
ATCTTTGCCCAATTTTACAAATTCAACATTGTGAGTAAGGGCGCGTATTTCAGCGCTTATAGCCATACCCGGCCCGCCTATATTCTGAGCCGATACTTCAAAAAGCCCAGGATTGGCTCCAACTTGGTCAGCAGTGCGCCGGATGCGGTTCCCTAGCAGTCCTTCAAACTTAGTATTCTTAAGAAGAAGCCATGGCAATTGAGCAGTGCGTATTGTCTCAATGCCAATATTTGTTTTTATTAACTCAGAGCCTTCAGCATAAGAATCACTTACAGCAGCATATTGCTGAAAAGTATTGTCGTTAGCTTCTATCTCTAACAAACGCGCTTCATACTGAGCAGGCGTTTCGTCTTCCTTTATTGTTATCCATCGACGTAATCCCTTCGGTGTTAACCCCTCTGCTAAATCCTCTGCGGTTCTAGGAAGTATCCCATCAATCGTATGTATTCCATGCAGGTCCGTAATTTCATTCGCAGCATCAACGACAGTATGCGAAGCATAATAAGAATCACTTATGTTAGATATCGTGCGACCGCCAAAAGATGAAATACCAGCACCGAGAAGGCCGGTAAAAAGAGTTGCGCCACCAATAGCAAGAGCACTTTCTTCGAATGTAGAAGTCGGATCAATCCCCGCACGGGCAATTTCAAAGGGTGCAAAGGTGCCGAAGCCAGCAGCACTAGCTTGCTTAAACCCCTTTAAAGTAGTCGCGGCTTTAAGAAAGGGAACAGGTATAAGATTAATAGGGTCTACAATATTCCCCAATATTCGGGGTAACCAAGAATCATCTTGTTCTAACTGTAAACGTCTAAAGTTATTTTCATCAATGACACGTTTTCTTAATTCAACTTGGCCCGGTGACTGTAACCCTACAAAATCTTTCCAAAGATAATTTTCAAGATCAGCATCCTGAAGAGGGTCATACCCTTCTATAGGAGTTAAATCGCCACCATCTTTTATAAATTTATTTTCTAGATTATTCTGGGCGATTATCTGTCCATAAAGCGTATCTAGCATAAAGGCATTTGTAAAATTAGGAGTCTCTGTTAGACCGCCAGGATGTCCACTTACAGAATAGAACTTGTCAAATTCTTGACGTGCATATTCCTCCCCTGTTTGAAAGGTGCCAATAGGGTCAATGAAGTCTTCATAGGCCATATTAAATACTTATCTTATTTTTCATCAACTGGAGCCAGCATCGCTCCGATGGGAGCCCCTAAATCAATCCCCCGTTCTTTAGAAGCATTGTCCATTATGAAACCAGTTAAGTTCGCAGCAGCATTATCGGAGGGAGGGTTATACCCCTCGTCTTCAAAAAGAGAAGTTTCAAGATCAGGGTCTTCTCTAAGATTGTAGGGATGGCTTTGATGGGATCGATCTTGATCGATGAAATCATTGTACGCCCTAATCTGTGCAACATAAGATTGTGCAAGCAAATCAGCCCTATGTTCATTCCTAATAGTTATGCCGGGTAGGTTATCTTTATTACTTCTATGTCTGATCTCATGGATAGCTCCCCAATTATCAGGAGTAAATTCCTCAGGATTGACATCTTCCCCATAATCTCCAAGCCAATTCCCAGCATGGACTGATTTGTAAAAATTAGTTTTCTTTCCTATAAATTTTGTACCACCATGATAATGAAGGTCCATAAGTACGCCCTTCTGGACCCCCGTTAAATCAACGCCACCATACCATTCTTCTACAGCTTCCTTACTTTTTTCTAAAAGATGATCTAAAAGGTCATCAGCGTCTTCTTTTCCAAGGCGGGATTTTCGCTTATCCTTTGGATACCCCGGTTTAGCTTCTTTCCGTGCGTTATTTAGCCATGACTGTCCAAACTTTTTAGCCAACCAAATAGCAGAATCGGACTTTCTACTTATATTAAAACCATACCCAATGGTTTTAACGCCCACTGCATCTTCGTATGCATATGCTTTCCACCCCTCCTTATCGGAAGGTTTTATTAATTCTTCTTTAACAAAATCCATTATCTCTACATCATCCATAACTGTATTCCTATGGGCTTACTTCTTGTAAGGCGGACCATACAAAAGGTTGGTCTTCTCTCTTACGCTGTGAAATACGAAAATTTTCTAAATCCTCTGGCCTGGTAGGTCTTAATGGTACAGTCTTACCAGTGCTATGACGGGATGCTTGCATTTCTGCGAACGCCTGAGAAGGAGATGGAGAAGCTATGAAATATTTATCACTTTTTGATATTCCGTTTGTCATGTAATCCCTAACTGCTCTATACGCGCTCTCATCTCTAAGGCTTAGTTTGCCTGAATTGTTAACAAGGCCAAAGAATGAATTCTCTCTTTCAAGCAGTTTAATTTCGTCTTCTCCTAGCTCTATAGCTTTCTCCATGTTTTGCTTCTCTAAATCTAACCCCTTACGAACGCTATCACTCTGACTTGTTTCCGGCGGATTCCTTTTTTTATCAAACAGTCTCTGCCTTTGCCTTGCTTCATCCTCCGCTTTCTCCTTCTTTGCAATACTTAACTCTAGTTCTTGCGTATTTATTATTTGGTTGCGTTCCGCTTTAAGCTTAGCAAAATCTATTACTAAGGGAACAGGGGGATCGCCTCCTTCTCCCTTCCTATATAATTGGACCAACCCACTATGACCCTCTTCATTTTCCCCTCTAGAAAAAATTCTGAACTTAAGTTCGTCATTATTTGTTCGTGATATTCGCAGGTTCTCTATTTGATATCGAGTTTGATTCGCTAGACTACCTTCAACTTTTTCTTGCTGGGACTTTCCGGATACATTTTCTGCCCCAACCCTAAGTACGTTGGCGTTTACAAATCTTTCTAATACAGGGGTTACCCACTCAGATGATCCTTTTATATCTCTAAGCACAAGTTCTGGAGAACGATGAACCATCCCTGACCCGCCCACGGGAATCGATGGGTCCAACTTACTTAATGACCACCCACCATCGTTTGAAACAGTCTCCCACGCATGTTGTAAACCAGCTTCAATCTCTGAAATATCACTGTGATCCGAATAATTGATAGCCACAAATTGGTGATGATAGTCCTTTACTCTTTTTAAAAAGAGTCCAGGTAAACGGCTTTGTGAATTCGGAGACGACTGAGGGAATCTACCAAGATATTTCAATCCACTGGAGTCTATATTTTTCTTTATAACCAGAGCCATAGCTTTTTCAAAATCACTCTGCTTGCCCGTGTATCCTGAAACTACTTCAAAACTATTTTTATTAGCATCATTAAAAGCCTCATCAGAATTGGAGAATTGTTTAATATGAGCAAATTTATCGCGTATTCCCTTTGATATACTTTTATCCAAAGAAGGTGGAAGATTAGGGTCACTGTTTAAAAATCTATAAGCTCTATACGCATCTTTTAAATCTTCTATTTTCCCAGAGCCAGCCAAGTCATTAATAGCCTTTGATACATTCCATGGGACTATCTTCCATTTTTTAGTTTGTTGGAGTACGGCATCACTAAGCCAAGAAGCTTGTGGCTCTCCCCGTTGAACAAGAAGAGGAAAAATATTTTCCGTCTGTCGACTGGCATGCTTCATATTTGCTTGGGTAGGTTCCGGCTTGTCTCCCTTGGCTATGATCTCTCTGTATTCGTTAAACTTCATCTCGGCTCTTCGCTCTGCGGCGGTTGCGCTAGCAAACATATTAAGAATCCGTGTTTTGGCAGAATCTGTTAGCTTATCATCTCTAAGCATAGCTATTACATGATCGGGTAAAGCATCACTAAGACCCTCATTTATAGTCAACATCGCTTCTCTTATCGCAGCATGGTTATACGCGGTTTGGCCCTTTGTAATTGCTTTAGTTATTTTTGTATGTGCATCTCTAAATTTCCGCCCAATCTCTTCTCTAAAAATTGATAACTTTATATGGTTAGGAAGTGTCTTAAATTGTGGGTAGGTTTCTTTTAATTCCGTATGAATAAAAGTTGCGAATTCTGGGTAGTAGTTCCCATCTTTCTCAGCTAGCTCTGCCATTGCCTCATTGGCCCATTTCTCAAGTGCTATAAACTTAATTGAAGCCGCCTCATTTAATGCAGCTTTAGCTAATACTCGCTCGCGTCTGGTTGCAGCTTTATCGTGTAAAGCAAAAGCTTTCACATAATCGTCTATTCTTTGGTTAACCTCCGCTATGCCTATTTTCCCCTCATTCCTCTTCCTCCATTCTTTAAATGCAGTTGGCGTCATGCCACCATACCCATTTGGATTAGCTTCATGTGAAGCGTTAATTACAGCTTCGAACCTGTCTAAAAGAGTCTCTAGTCGATCTGGGTTCAATAATAATTCATCATTTTGAACCGCTGTAAGCAGAGCTATTAAGCTTGTAGCCCGATTTGCATCCTCAGGAGTTTCGAATCCTCTATCTATCCGCTTTTGTATTGCCTTGTACAATGGGTCGTCTTTAATCTTTGTCCCATATTGTTTGCTAAAAGATGCCATAGAACGAACGGCTGCTATATGTCGAGAACCCAAAGTCCCTACATTAGCTGCATCATTTTGTTTTTGCCTATCACCTATAAATTGCTTTTCCAAAAAAGCAGATAAAATCTTTTGGTTCTCATAACTTATTTTTTCGAATCCTGTATGAAAATTACTAAGGCTATCATACAGTTCAGTATCTCTAGTTTTACCATCAGCTTTGAATGCATCAAACGCAGCCGTGAAAGACTTTGTGTCAGGCCCTCCTTGCTTATGAAGAAAATCTAAAAACTTACGCTTGTTTTGTATATCCCCAGATTTGAAAGGTAAATGCCGCCACCTCCCATTCAAAACAGACACATATGCAGATTCAATTTTTGATTTCACAAGCTCAGGTTGATTGGGATATACAATTGTAAGGCGGTCTTCTATATCTTTCTTAAGAATGTCTTGTTCGGATTTTCCAAATCCAGGTGCTTTAATAGCATCTTCTACAAATTCAGCTACTGATCTAGTTGCTTCTACTATTATCTCTTGAACTACAATTTCTGAATGCCTTCGTTGAGCAGGACGAGTTAGTGCACGAGCTACCTCAGACGCTCGCTTTACTGCCGCTACCCTTACAGAAGGATCAACATTATTTTCTAAAGCTTTGATATGATCGTTCGCTCTGCCTGTAGCAACTGAAAGACTAATCTCTTTTCTATCGTGGCTGGCGAAGATACCATCTAAAGTCTTTGTTGTATCTCTATCTAATTCACTAAGATATTTTATACGAATAGCTTGATTATAATTCTTATCAAAGACAGTAAAATTACCCTGGCTTTCGGGAAGAATCGCTATTCCCGTACTTGCATCACGCTCAATCTCTGCCGCTCCAGCAGCTTCCGCAGCTTGTATAATCCTTTCATTAGTCAAAGATTCTTCAGCCTCGGCAGCAAGGCCAGCTAAAGGATTGGTCGTTCCAAGAGGAGCCAAAGCCCCACGATTCAGTCGTGGCGCCCCAATAGGACCTAGAATGGTTGTGGAAGCTTGGTTAGTTCCAGATATTAATGGCATATCATGCTTTTCCTACCGTCCTGCATATTGGCCGGGACCCCCTCCGGGGGTCATTAAGTCAGGATTTATCGCTTTGTCGCCAGTCGAAGCTGGCCCTTTTAATTTATAAGCCTTACCTGCAAAATTAACGGCACTACTAACTACAGCTAACTTACCCTGTGTATTCGCAGCACTTGCCGCACTCTTATGGGACTCCAGCTCAAGCTTCAAATTCTGTTCTACCCTCGCACCCCTGTATCCGAAGGCGGCTATATCCCTCTCCATTAAATCTTCATTATAACCTTCTAATGCCAAGAATGAACGACTGCCTTGAGGATCGTACGCCGCCATGTTGTTATTTGTCGCTTTTTCTTCTTCTCTTGATCTACGCCTTTGAACCTCTTGCTCCTTTGCTTCAATCTTTGCAGCCTCTGCATTCTCTCTAGCCACCATTGCTTGAACATCAGATTGGTATGCCGACTCATCTGCTGCTGCTTTTGCTTGTGCCGCTTGGATTGCCGCACTGACAGCCATAATCGCTATTTGCCAACTCATGTCCAGACCTCCGTCCAAATAGATAATAAGTTAAATTCCAATGGAACATCCTGCGTTATGTTAATTGTTGGAGCTCTTGACCAACCTAAGAGACCGTCGAATCTATGCTTACCATCCTGCTTTGTAGGCGCAGAATTAAAATCATCATTTGCTTGTCTTACTAAAAAGTCCTGACCATTTACACTAAAGTTAACACTTGTCGAAACCTCTAGGACTACCGTCCCAAGACGCATCAACTCCCCAGACATGTCACCTTTTGTCGTTGAAACAACCGGAGGCAACGTCTCAATCAATCTCGTGTAATCTAGCCCGACATCTATCTGTGTAGCTGGATCGCTAAATGTAACAACACCAGACCCATTCGTTGTCAAATCGCCATGTGATACTGCACGATTATTCGCAACTCCATAGACTACAGTGTTCGGGAGGTGCGCCACAGTAAAACTGCTTGCGGATGCAGAATCAAATTTAGACGCGCAATCAAGAGTAAGATCAAAATCAAACTTCTCTAACATATATACTATGGAACCGTTGATAGTCCTCTTACAGGAAACCCAGGCTTGATTGTTCATAGTAATAACACTTTCAAACGAGCCATTAGTCTCCCAAGGAAACCACCCAGATATCTTCTCACTCCTAATCGTGTGGTAACAACTTATCGTACCATCCGCATTTACAATAAGAGCGAACTGCTCCGGTCCATCTATATGCCCATACAATACATCCAGGTCCTGCACATCATTTATCAAATTGCTAGAGATAAGACTGATCGCATCGCCAGTATAAGACTGCTGGAAATCATTATGGATAAGCTCACGCACAACCTTGCCAGTATCCTGGATATAAATATCAGCTCCATCCAGGTGGCGAGGTGGCGTTATTTGACGTGCCCCGTAAGGAATAGAGAATCTAGGATTAAAAGTCTTCGGGCTTACCGGGCTTGAATCCGATTCAGGTACGAAGACAATCCCTGTATCACAAAGAATCTGCATGTGCCTGCCAGAATGGCAATGCACAATCTCACCAATCTGCGCGACAGCAACTTCAGCTTGAATACTCTCATCATCAAGCGCAGTGCCTACATCGAAATTAAAATAAGCACCCTTTTTACTTACAAAAATATTCCGTGGTAACGACTTACTCCCACCAAACCAAAGCCTACGCCCATGAAATGACGCACTACGAGCATAGCCTCTCGCAGCAGAGAAAACATTTTCTGTCCAATCAGTATCTGCTGTGGCTGAAGGTAGAGTCTCATTAACAGTAGCCGCAACAACTGTCGCACTAGTGTATCCAGTTATGGTGCAGGTTTTATCCTTATACTGGATACGACTACCAACATGAGCAGCTTCCCAATGATCGATGCTTGTCGTTAGCGTTATCGATCCAGTCGTAGCAGAGGGCGTAATTTGTACTGCATTCAGGGCATACTTGTAATAGGGCTCAAGGAATGGATACCCATCATCATGCGTCTCAAATTCATAAAGAGCACTTGTGAATGTCGTAGCACTTGTTCGAACAATCCGACGCATCGGGAAGTCTTCATGCACTAGAATCGTTGTATCCCCGGTCTGCGTCCACTTCATCTGCCACATTGTCGTAGCATTCCATGGTTGCCCGGTTATCGTCTGAACTAAAACATTCGTTATCGCATTGTAGATATCAAGACGCGCATTGGAGAAAGCAAAAATATATAGTTGCTGCTCATTAAACTGGAGCTTACCCAAACGTACATGCGCCGGAAGCGTGGCAATGTATTGTGTGCCAGGACGTCTTCGTATCCCCCCAGTAGTAAGAGGGGAATTATTCTTGAGAGTCTTCCCCCCATTTTGATACATGGATGTGTCACGTCTCCCCAACATAGTCGGGTCAACCTGGCCACTAGAGAAGTTAGTCTGAAGATGGTTAAGCCCAGAGGGCATATTTTAAACTCCCCGCAATCCAGCAGACGAAGTTCTCCGGTTTGAAAGGAACCGTGTAGTTCTAACCTTGCGTGCCGTCTGTCTCTGGCTATCTCGTTTCCGTGCCTTAGCACCTTGTTGTGCAGCTTTTTGCTGGTACATTTCAGCAAGATCGCTCTTCATAGCAACCGACCCAGCAAAACAACTGGCTAAAGTAAACTCAGCATAGAGCCTAAACCAAGGAGCCCAAGTATTTTCAGGAGCCCTGTAAGTATAAATAGCAGTAACTACTTCTGTAATACCAGCATCTAGAAATATCTGATCGCCATAGACTTCATAATCAACAACACTATCTCCTACCAATACTGTACGAACATCAATCAAGTCAGAAGGAAGCTGGTAAGCAGCATCCCAAAGTACTTCAGGTGTTGCAGCTAAACGAGAGAGAGAATTGCTCATCTTCTTTGCAAAGGTCCAATCCTTCTCTGCAAGCAACTCTTCAACAACATCTTCATAAATTTCATTGGCGACAACAGCACCGCCATCATCATCTGAAAACGAAGAAATCGGCTGCGAGCCGATCATCACTAATGCATTAGACGCAATTGCTATATCTGTATCTGAGGCCATGGTGGTGAAGGGGGGGCCGAAACCCCCCCTATCTCCTTAATCACTGTCAGTTGCTGTAATAGCGAGGCCGTCTGTAACATCAACGACAGTACCGCTATTAGCGTTAACATAAACAATGTTAACAGCAGTACATGCTGCCACGGCAGCAGGATCATCAACAGTTTGGACGAAAATAACATCACCCAACGATAACACACTGGCTAGTCCATTAAAGTAACCAGCCGTGTTCACGGTAGCAATAGCATCGGCAGTTCGGTAAAACGCTACCTTACTCCCAGAGCCATCACCCATAACCGTGAAATGGACTTTGTTCAATGCCATTGAACTATCTCCTAGTATTAGCCCTTACGGCAGGTTATAAATTTTCTCAATGCACCCAGTGTCATCAATGAGAACAGAGCCATGCGACATGCAGGCTTGAATCAAATTCGACGCTTTAGTGGGTACATAGTCGATGCGGGACATGAAGTCCTTCCCAAGAGCATGCCCAACAGAAGACATGTGATAGAAGAACGCTTTCGGGTCCGTTCCATTCTTAGGTAGATTCTCATGTGGGAACCAGTGGAAACCGAGCCACTGTTTCGCTGTTACGCCCTGGAACCAAAGTTTCTCAGATGCAACATAATCAGCATTTGAGAACTCATCGATATCCATGAGATCGCCCCATGCTTCCCAAGGAACACAGGCATAAAGCTTACCATCAAACGGGATGCTCGCATTGCCCATCGCTTCCATGATTGCAATCGGCGCAGCCGCCGCAGTCCATGGACTCTCAGTTCCATTAGTAGCATTAGCAGATGCATCCATAGCGGTATGGATGATGTCATCCGTGTCACGTCCCATAGCAGCAGCGAGATTAGACGCTTGCGCGCCACGCTCATCATGCTGAATCTTCAGTTCATCGAGGTCATCAACATAGATACCGGCATACCGGTCCTGCATTGTGCACTCAACAGGCGCGTGAGATACGTCCTGCACCGGAATATCACCGTTACGAGATTTAGTTCCCGCAACTGCGTTGCCAATGACTTGGAACGTAGTGCTTTCACCAGTCACACCAGATTTGGTGCGAACAGTATTACGCATCTTTGAGCCCATTTGCTGGTACTCAATATGCGCTTCGCTTTCGAATTGCTTAACGAAAGCATCATCGATATCGGGAAAGGCCATTGCCAAACTCCACAATCAAAGTTTCACCAATCAGGGTGTCCTTGGATTATCAGAGCGGGTGTCCCCTAAGGGGCCGACCTCAAATGACCTTGGGCCTGTACGCGTTAGGAATACATCACAAATAATGAACTATGGCAATACACAAAAACTGGAATAAGGGGGGGGGTTATTCCTACAGCGAGCATACCCTTACCAAGGGTGTGCTCGCGTGTTCAATTCACGCCGGCGGCACCATTTAAATCAATGACTTACATATGAATTAAGCGAAACTAGATTAGGCGAAATTCAATTTTTGGGCACACATAGGGCACAAATCCAGCATCGGAAGTCGCCATTTTTGCTAAAAAGAGGGGTTTATGACTTCCCAATATAATAAATAATTCGGGGGCCAGGGGAGGGAAGCCCTGACCCCCTTGCCAAGAGGTCGTACACCAAGCACAACTTTCTACTCCTGACTATGCGGCACAGGACCAGACACAGTTAGCGCCGCAATTTAGTTAGGATATAATGTTTTAAACCCATCAGAAATGCGTTTCTGAAAAGCCGGATCGGCATTACGCGATTTATTGCGTGGGTCTTTTATCATTGCCTCGAGGTCTGCCCGCGTCAAAGGCGTATCACTCTGGATGCCCTCGTCATTACCACCCGGTTGCCCAGCCTTCCGAATGATCTGCTCCATCGCCTCTATGAAAGAAGCCTCACCCGAATAGTTGCTCATAGATATATAGGAATCTGCATCCAGATGCTTGGAGAGCCACATATCAACCCGGTTTACACGAGCCTTCCCATTCTCTCCTAGCTTGTCCATCTCCTTCGCTGGATCAGGGAAGAGAGACATTTCGTTCTGAACATAAAGAGAGGTAACCTCAGTGAATTGATCGGGGGTAAGCCCCATATCCAGCGCTTTCTCCTGCCATTTACGGAATATAGGGTTGTCAGTCTTCATACTGAAATCGTAACCCTCTGGGATCAAGCCTTCTGGAGGAGAATACTTATAATTCTCTGCCTTATCAGGAAGATCACCCTTCGCTACAAGCTGGTATTCAGATTCTATTTCGCCCCTGACTTCCTTAGCTATGTCAGTTCTTATGTCTCCGGTTTTCTTATCGTAAGCCGTGCGAAGCTGGTTATATCCCTCTTCTAAAGCCGGAGTATCTTTGTATTTGCCCGCCAGAAGAACAGCTTCTCCTTCTGTTGAAGCTTCTGCCTCTGGGGCTGGGGCTTCTGCTACCTCTTCACCCCCACCATTACCTTCTACGTCAGCCGCTCTTAGAATCTTAGGTTCATTTAACATTGGGTAAGTCCCTCTCAGCGTCATTTATCCGTTTTCTAATCAACCCAACTAAATATCGGGCTCCCTCGGTATGCGCAAGAACCGTAAGGTCCGTGCCAGGAGGATGCACCGTGTATAAAGTCATTTCCTTCAAGTAATCAAGCGCTCTCTTCCCTGCTGCCGTCTTGAAAGTCTCTCGTAACGTCTGATTAATCTTATGTTCAGCCGTGACAGACCTAATAACACCATCAACTAAATAACTAGGAGCCTTCGCCTTGCGCTTTTCACTCATGGGAGCAGTGTTTGTGCGGCACTAATAGGATCGATACCTGCTTGTTGAGCCGCGCCTGCCGCTTCTGCTAGATTTTGAGCATTAGCCTGTTGCTGCTCTTCATCTGTTAGCAGATCACTATCAATTTCATACCAATAAGCCAGCTTTTCTATGAATTTCTGCGGGCTAAGCATGTTTTGAACCGCAGCAGGTCCGAATAACTGCCCTACCATCTGAGCATAATTAACATGTTGCGAGATATCTTCGTTCCTTTGCGCCCTGACCAAGGGTGATACAGCCTGTAACTCAATATCCTGGCCATTTAAGGTCGGTAATTCGATCCGCCCCTGATCCCTGAGCAAATAAACAGCACGTTTATAGACTGGGAAAACCATTTCTTTTTGCAAACGCCCATACGCACTGCCAACCTGGCGGGATAACTCGGCCATACGCTCCGCAACCTCGGTCGCAGATATCGGTGTGCCTTCACGCCGCCCCAAAGATTCATTATATAGGGCTCGATTGATATTATGCCTCTGATCTTTCAGCACTAAATCAGCAACATTGAAATCCCCGCCGGGGGTAAGCGGCTGCAAGCCAGTACTATCAACACCTCGAGGAATAACTGTGCCAGGGACTAACCGGATGTTGTCACTATTGATTACACTATCATCATCGCTCTGCCAGATACCCGCGATAGACATCTCCGCATTCTCAAGTATCAATTGAATAGTGAGATTGCATGTTTTAATCGCACTCATGGCATTAAATGCTGGGCCTCTCCCATAAATCTCCCCGCTTCCCTTACTCCAGCGGAACGAAATCCAAGGATTAGACCCAATGCCTACAAACTCGTCCTCAAATATATAAGCCTTATCAGCTTTATCGATAACCTTATACAGGTAGACCTCTTCTTCCGGCCTGCTCCAATCTCGTGATACGGTCTCAAGGACTTCAACCTTGCTGTCATCCATGGAGTGCATGCCCGCTGACATCTTCCCCATTTTCTCATCCATGTTCCGCGTCATCCTACCCGAAGGCCAGATGATCTTTATCATGTTAGGCTCAACCTTGCGCAGATGCATCTGTGCGTCGACATTCCCAAACGGACCTTCCTCAAGATAAACTTCATGCGTAGGAACACTCTGATATCTCAACGGCTGAGTAGCACTACCTTCCCAACAGGTCAGATTCCCGGTGCCAAGAGACAGATCGAGAAAGCTTTCAAAAGCTTCAGCCTGAAAATTAGAAGATTGTAGATACTGAAAAATTTCAGCATTCGCTTCGTCAAGCTGCCCCTGTAATCGGGATATTTCGCCGGGCTCCCTACCGCGTATTACACCAGGAGTAGGGGAAAGACGCACCCACCGCATATTATCCGGCACCATCCCCGAAAGCATGCGGCTCGCGAATTCCTGAACCCCAACCACAGCCGTCTCATCAAAGATAAGATCATCACGCCGTGTGCCAGGGGAAAACTCACGCAAGCCATCACGCGCTGGCATCGTGTAGTCAAAGATTTCCTGCCAAACACTTTCCCATGTAGCTCGTCTATGCTTAGCACGCTCGAACCTATAAAGATCATCTGATACAGACATCAGGCAACACCTAAATTATCCTGAACTTTTTTGTCATCATCATCATCGAAACCAGCCTGTCCTCTTGCAAAGAGAGAACGACTTCCGCGAAGACGTCTCTGAATTGCGTCCTGCTCTTCTTCAGCTCTTTTAGCGAGACGAATCTCTTCGTCAAGCTGCCTTTTCTTGTTCTCTTCACGCAGTCTAGCAACCTCAGGGTCTGGTGCTGGCGCTCTGCTTCTACCACCGAATCCCATATCTCATTCTCCTTCCTGTGCGTATATGATATCACCACCATAACGCTTCAAAGCGCGAAACAACTGGTATGGAGTTAAAATAAAACCACGTAACCCCAAGAGTTGCTTTACCCATGATACACAGTAGATAGGAGCCGTACCATGGTTAGCTGCGGGAGGCAAATCCTCGCAGTCTATTACTACACATGTACCCTTGGTGCGAAGCAAATAAAAGATTGCATCAATTTGATCCCCAACCAAGGGCTCGATATGAAGACGATACGCCGTCCACTCCAGAAACCACCAACAATCACGCTCAGGCATGTAGTAAAAACAAAAACAATGGCGAAATCCCGGCCGCGTTAGCCAATACCAAGGGCGCGGAACCTCGCTATCAATGAAACCTACAAACCACCTTGACGGAGGTTCGACCATCCTGACCTCTTCTTCGATCCCCGCATATCCCAGACAGAAAAGTCCCGTTTCATAACACGAGATGCCTTCAAGGGGTGCACACCTAATATAGCCTTCCCCTCCCCACCACCTAAGGCTAGATACTGGAGCGCATCATGCACATGACTGAACTTATTCTTGGATGGCTTATCCTCATAACGTGCCTCACCACTAACAGCTAACCTGCGGTACTGGTAACCACTCCTAAATCCCTGCCTTAATGTCTTGCAACTTGGATCAATCAAGAGGCCCGGCAACCCATCCACCATACGGTTTAACATCCCCTCAACAGCCTCAATCCGCACAACCGGATCGTTGGTATGGGTCGGTAATGCGCTAATGCCTAAGGATTTTAGTATCCTGAAAGGCGTCCGCTCGTCAGTCTGCGCCCTCTGGTCGCCAGCCGGGTCACCATAAAAATGAATGTTGGCAATATTAGGGAACCTCTTGCTTATCTCTGCACGCAAAAGCTCGCCAAAGCGCTGCGTACCCATGTCCATCGTCACAAGCTCACCAAGAATAGTCCATCTGCCACTAGATAAGTGCTGACCAAATACCGCAGCAGGGGTAAGGCCGAAATCTATACCAACATACAGAGGTAAAGACTCCACAGCATCGAGGGCAGGGGTGCTAACATGCACCTCGTCGTTGAATGTCGGATAAACCCGGCGCCCTGTCTCTATGCTGCCAAGGCGGTTGATTATGTATACATCTATCCAGGACTTGGTCTTACCCTGAACTATCTTTTCATAGTAAGAAGGCGTTAAATTCTTAACATTCTCAGCTGCCGGATTCACCTTATACCCGATAACATCCTTCCCACTGCTCCCCATGATCTCAAGCATGCCAGGAGGCTGGTGATAGAAGGCCCAATCAACTGGACGGCGCAACATAAGCTGCTCTTCATGCGGAATGTTCTCTGGGATTGGGGTCATCCCCGCCATGATAGGCCACCAATGGTCCTCTTCCGGCGCGTTCGTGTCCATAATCATCCCATACCAAGAAGGGCCCCCATCCTTCATGCTGGGAAACCTGCCAAGACGCATCGTCGCAGCATCTATAACAGCCTTCGGAATCTCACGAGCCTCGTTTACCCATATCCCGGTAAACTCAAGAGACAATAACTTGTCAACATCGTCTGGCCTATCAAGCGCAAGAAACAAAACCTCGCAATCAATGTCGCCAATCTTGATGTTATGCGTATACGGAACCGTCCAGTTGAACTTCCCAAATACATGCTCCGGGAACCAATCAAGCCACGTCTTGATAGACGTAGTTTTCAACATCGGATTGGTGTTTCGAATTACTCCCCAGCGGGTCTTCCGCCTTCCATCCGGTCCTCTATCCTGTTGAGCCGCCCGACGAAATATCTCAGAACAACACGCACTCGACGTACCACTCCCAACAGGACCCATGATGCCCCTAACGAATGTATCATCCCGCATAAACTCCAATAATATCTTGCCGTCAGGCTTGTAGGTGAACTCCATCCCTACCGTATCCGAGCCTCTTCCCAAGTCCTCTTGCTCTCAATCGCAAGACGTAAACGCTTCTCCATAACGCCAGGACCCCAAGATTCAATCTGGCGATCAGCCTGCTCATCCGTTAGCTCACGCCCCCGAACACCGCACATCTTAATATGAACAGCCTTCGCTACACGACGAAGAAGCATATGATCCTTGAAAGAAAGACCCTCAACAAAACCAGAAGGGCGACTGCTCTCTAAAATAAACTCAGTCACTTCTTCCCCGGCTTCTTCTTATACGGGCTGCGCTTGCCTTGCTTTAAGATTGGCATAGGATTCACTCCTTGGCCTTGTTACCAACAAATCAAACGCAAAAGGACCAGTGCGCTTCTGCGCCATAAAATATTCCCCACGATCTACAGCCTTGCGAAGTGCAGATAACGGTAAACTAGTGTCACGGTAAGGGCATTCCAACGTAAGAACCCATCCATAAAGAGGGTCCTCCCTCTCCTCGCGCTTGGTGTACCTCTCACCAAGTGGCTTCAAGGCGTAATGCTTGCTCGCAACCTTAAACCAGCGTGTCGGCTCGCTTAACTTCATCCCTTCTTCCCCCTTCGCTTAGGCTTCATACTGGCCTCAACCGTATCCAATGACTGCTCAAAAGATAAAGTGCGTAATAAGGCAATAGCCGATTCAACCGCAGTAACCGCTGAATCAAGTGCCTTAAGTGCTTCACGATGCACCTGCATCCGACGGTGTAACGAATTGCCAGATCGCCTTAAACGCTTCTCTAATAAACCAATATCAACAACTGATCCCTCTCGCATCCCTCATCCCTTCCTACGTTTGCATGGCATACAAAGACGATTGCCCCATCCATCACTCTCAAAATCCTCCCTACACGATAAACACTTACGCCTAACAGGACGATCCTTCAAATGACGTAAACTGTAATCAGGCTCAGGCTTGCCCGTCTTAGAAGCCTTAGTCAATTTAACCATAGTGTATGAAACCCTTTTTTGAAAAACTTTTTTTCAGATAATTGCGCGTATGGGACATATACTCGCGGGACAAGGTTAAACTTTAAAGCCCCTCAACACACAGAGCTCTAATGAAGAGGACTACACTTCGTTCCGTCTCCCCATCCCCTAACCCCTTCCCCTGGGAAGGGGGACCTACTCGTACACACCACACAGGTTCAACACATATACGTTCCGCTAAACATTCACGCCCTAACTCAGATCGATGTTGATCCTCAAATCCCCCTCAACTCGAGTAACATCCGGTGCCTTAAACCCAGCACGATCCAGTAAGTCCTTCGCTGCCTCAAGCTGAACGTACTCACTCTTCGCTCCCTGGCTCAGTCTAGCCACCGTGTTGTAGCCCATCATTGCTGCCGTTCCTCGCTTGTTTCCTAGCTCTGAAAGCAGCCATTCCTGTACCTTAGGAAGGCAAAGTATTCTGCTCACCTGCGATTCGTGCTTGTTCAAGCGCTTAGATATAGTCGCCCCTGTCAAGCCCTCAACAGCGTGCATCTCCATTACTTTGCGTTGCAGCGGGGTGAATGTCACGCCTTGTTCGCGCTTTGGCTTCAGCTTGGGCTTCTTACGTTGCGGATTAACCACCACGCTGTTCATTATTTGTGCCTCGCTTATATCGTTAAGCACCGGCCTATAACTGCCTCGCGTAAACATACGAGCTAAAGTTGCGAGGAGGAGAAGCTTAGAGACCGGAGCAAACAGATCAGTTGGTGGAGTAATAGAGGCACCGCTTGGAAGCCTTGTCAACCCACCTTGTAAACACTTGGCTGCGTTGAGTTAACACCGCTGAAGCACGCACTACGCACTGAATCCGCATCTCATAATTAAAATGTAAAAAGAAAGGGTCTCGCACAACTGTGCAGCAGTCACCAATGATTATGCATAGCTCGACACATCAAGCGATGGTGGCTTCAGTAGTAGCAAGCCTCAACCCGCATCAGGTCAAATGAATTTAAAAGACCGATACCATGCTCGCATTCGCAACCAGTAAAGCAGCCACGAGCGCCGTGCACGGCACTCGCTGGGCATGCTTGACTGGGCGAATGCGGCACGGTTATCGGTTTGTGTTAAGTAAATAAAGAGAAAGAGAAAACGGATATGCTGAAAATAGTAGACGCAATCGTTACTACCCTGTTCATAACGATGACAATCGCGGCCTTCATCACGGTAGCCCTTCTCATAGGGGGCTATGGCTTAGATCATCTCATACGATAGGGAAGCAAGACTAAGGGCTCTGCCCTCGCGCACTACAAGCGGGTCCCAGGCCAGCAGAGGGGCTTATAGGGTGTCGCCGTGCAGTGGCGCGGCTCCCTACTTGGCAACGAAGCCACGAGCACCCTGAAGGGCACTCGCGCCGCGTGGCATCCCCGAGAACCCGCTTTCCGTTTGCTACCCCGCACTTCGCCAGTGGGTCAGAAGAGCAGGAGACCTGCTCTCCTGCCTAAAAAGGAGCACCAAAAAACCAAGACAATACCCTAACAAAGCCCAAATATGGCCACAATTGAACGCCATATTCATCAAATCAGCCGGACGCAATCATGCAGACGGCGCAACAAGGAGCTTTAACATGTCAAAGAAAGACCAAACCAATGAGCTGCTCAAGAAGCAGCTGGATGATGCCGCCACCATCGCAGTCAATTGGCTCGTCGCAGTATTGGAGCCCACCGTGGACGAGAAACGGGACCCGGCCGACACATCACCGCCGAGGGAAAACGAAAACCGCGGGTTTCACATCCTTTTCGACAGCTATGTAGGAAAAGCACACAACAGCGTCGCAACCTCTAAAGACTTTTTTGATCGCTCCCAACTTAGTTACATAAATCGTTGCAAAACCGACCCTGACAACGAAGAAATGGACACGATCAGAGACGGCTGGGCAATGCTGCGAGCAGAAAAACAACTCGACGCGGCTATTTCGATAAGGGACTTCATGGACTCAGCGTATCAGCAATTAACAGGCCGGTGTTTCGATCTTCAGGCATGGAAAGATTCATTGCCATATAACAACTCCGGAACCAAAGCGAAAGCGTCGCAGAGCGCAAAACAAAAACTTGCCTCCGCCCTCAGCACTTCAAGGAATCGCTCAGCCAGCCGCTAACCAACACGCCGGTCTGGTCGCACTGACTAGGCCGGCGCTTCGCTGACGCAACGCAAAAAATTTTCGCGCTTCGCGCGTTTGGAATGAATTCCATAACTCTCTTGGATAGAGGGATTCTTACACATAATGCAGAGGAAGGGAGCCCCCAAAAGAAAGGGGAGGGAGAATGAATTCCATAACTCTCTTGGATAGAAGGATTCATACACATAATGAAGAGGAAGGAAGCCCTCCAAAAAAAAAGGGAGGAAAAACAGGGGCAATCGTTACAGGTGTCAACTCAAATAAAATAAGGAACTGAATCGTGGCAAAAAAAGAACTAATCATCCCAATCAAAAACAAGTCACCAAAAGATTTAAAGCAAGGTGACAGATTACTATTCATAAGGAAACATGAGGTTGCTTTCATCAAGAAGATAAACTTCCCAAGTAATAACGACTGGTCTGTCGTCACAAAATCAGGGAACTTTCTATACAACGATGAAGACTTAGTGCTTCTAGTTAACGACGATGAATGAACTATCAAAGTGCGAAAGAATATTACTCGAACAATGGGATATGGAAATGGGAATTCCAGAAGGAAGAGAAAGACTGGAACAATTCGCCAAAGAAATAGAGGACCTAAGCCAAACATTTACCAGAGCTAGGCTTGCAAAAACCATCAGACAAATCAGTGAAGAAGAACTTCACCGTAAGACACCAATGAAAATAGCAAGGGCAACAGCCCGCCCCATCACCATGGAAATCAAGACAGGTGTTCTCGAACTATATCAATCAAAGAAACATCTAACCAACCGTGAAATAGGAGACAGCTTTGGCATTGATGGCGCGCGTGTCTCTGAAATCTTGAGAGGAATCCAATGAATCAGAAAAACCCAGACAGGGTTAACCACAACAGGTGGACTGCAATGAATGCAGCAAGAGAAATCCTAGTTGAAAGAGATATCACCCATGGAAAAGCAAGCACAGGTTTTGGCATCTCAGCACAGATGTGGTCAGCATACCTTGGGGTGGAGATAACTCCTTCGCAGGTGTGTGACATGATGGCGTTGAACAAGTTCGCAAGAGTGGCTAATGCTCAAGAGCCAAACCCAGATAACCCAATAGATATAATAAATTACGCCAGCTTAAGCTTAGAACTTAACAATGTACCAATGACAACATCAATCGAACAGGATTATATCGATGAAACCGAAACCCAAAAGTTCTGATCTCGTGCCAGAGGATGCATTCCTTTTTGGAACACAAGAAGAAGCATTGAACTACGCTTGCTTTTACTACGGTACCACAACAACCACCGAGGTCTACAAGGATGGGAGAATTTGGTATGCAGCAATGAAGATTAAATAAAAAAAGGGCGCAGCCCAAATGACCGTGGCAATCACATGGAACTGCGCCCAATGTGAGGTGGGAAAGGGAGTAACCCACCCCAAAAGGGAGGTAACAAACCATATCAAAGGAAGGAACGATGAGCAAGGTAGATGAAGTATTAAAGGAACTTACAGACAGAATCATTTCAAAACTAAAAGAGGCAAAGAAAGATAATAATACCCCTATCTTTGACAGCCCTTGGGATGGTGACCCTATGCCTATAAACTTTACAACAGGGGCATACTACAATGGCATAAATATATTTAACCTCTGGTTAGCAGCAGAAAAGAATGAGTTCCCCAGTAACCAATGGTGTACTCCCAATCAGCTATTCTCCTATGCCAAAAGCAACAAGTTAGAAATAAATTTCAAGGGACAGAAAACCACACCGATTATTAAATGGGTAGAAGGTTACAAGCCTGCCAATTCTGATCCTGATACACCAGGCATCACATTCCCAAGAGTATTCAATGTGCTAAACAAATCACAAATAGAAGGGATACCTGTTGAAGAGACAAAAGAAATATTAATAACAAGGGAAGCAGTTAACAAATGGGTACATGATATTGGTGCTGAAATAAAACACGGGGGAGACAGAGCTTTTTTCAGCCCACATGATGACCACATTGGTATGCCTAAAATCCACAGGTTTAAAAGCGAAGATCATTACTGGAATGTATTATTCCATGAGCTCACTCATTGGACAGGACACAAGACAAGACTAGATCGGCAGCAAGTAGCAGGAGGAACGAAGGAGACATACGCTTATGAAGAATTAATTGCTGAAATGGGAGCAGCACTAACATCGGCACTAATGAATGTCCCATCTAAGGTGAACCACGCAGGCTACATTGATGGTTACATTAGCCTATTAAAGAATGACTATAACATTCTGAAAACAGCAGCATCTAAAGCTGGGCAAGCATATCAATATCTCCAATCACCAGAAAACAGAAGGATAGTGGCATGACATCTTCTAGTAAAATCAAGTACTTAACTGTAACTTTGACAGGGAAAGCATTGATCCCTCTAATACCAAAAAACACAGAGCTAATCGCAGCACTTCTTGATGCAACAGTCATAGACAATCTTTACCAAACGAATGACCCAAG
>Ga0255047_10001083_pt1 | contig 20628 bp, 35 predicted proteins | sample JV7_2_1_MG_FD_183640 | JGI IMG/M metagenome (GOLD analysis project Ga0255047, IMG submission 183640) | Seawater microbial communities from Jervis Inlet, British Columbia, Canada - JV7_2_1 | ecosystem: Environmental > Aquatic > Marine > Inlet | place: Canada: British Columbia | collected 2016-10-06 | reverse complement strand
CATAAACAGAGTCGGTCTTGTACAATGAACGGGCCTTAGCCAAAACATCAGGGTCATCTGAGTTCTTCTCAAAGAATGCACCAACCTGGTCCAATGGTAACGCCAACGCTTGAGAGGCGATAACATTTGCCTGAGTCAAGACATCCTTCTCGCGGATAGCCTTAACTACAGCCGCATGCCCCGATATGGTCAGTTCGTTGTTGTAAAGGTCCGCATATTCCCTCGCCTTCCGAACACCCTCTTGAGTACCCTCCGCGAGTTGCATCGTGATAATACCCTCATGGACCGTACTCATCTTTCCGAGAATGATATTGTCGGTATGCTCCCTGGACCAACCATAGATATTAGCCAAGGCTTCCTGGGCGTTAATGATATCCTGCTTCTCTTCGCCGACGACCCGCTCATTTCGCCAGTTATTGATCGCCATGCGCTGTGATTGTTTTGTTGCCTCACCGGACGAAGCGATAACGCTATCTTCGCGTTCCTTCGTTTCCTTGGTCATGGCCTTTATCATAAAATCATGCTTGCGCTTCAGGATCATTCCATCCAGCGGTACGCGCAACCGTTCGGGCAAATGCTCATAGCTCTTTTGGAAAGCCTCATAAGCCTGGCTCTGCGCCGCTGGCTCCCCAAAGTTACCAGCCTCCTCCTCCGACAATACGCCCAGGGGCGAGTCAGGGGTCCGGCCCTGTCCTTCATAAAACTGCCGGGCTCGAAGCGTTCCACCGTCAGCGGCCTGGCCGCGTTTTTGGCTTTCCTTCTGCTCAAACTCAAACTCCAGGGCTTTCCAATTCGAGTACGCATTCTGCGTGTCCCTGGTGTCGATCTCATTCTGTTTCTTTATTGCGTACTTCTCAACGATAGGGACCGCGACATCAGCCAAGCCAGCCAGGAAGGATTCCTCCCCCGCAACCGTATCCATGGTAACAGCGTTCGTCGCCCGACCTGGAGCCCCTAGCTGTGATTTAACATTAGGTTCGTTTGAGAAAGGTATCTTTGCCATTAGTGGTCCTTGTTATACGAATTTTGTTTGATTGCCAGCCCCAACTTGGTAGCCGGTCGCCGGACTATTCCCTACGCCGCCAACGCCACCTGTGCTTCCGCCACCCATACCGGCAGGAGAAGTACCGCCGCCAAATCCTCCAGCGGAACCAACAGACCCAGCGGTTGACAAGATAGAACCCATGAACGCCTTCTGTCCTCTGGCGAAAGGATCGATCCTGCCACGTTTCTCCCTGAGAACAGACTCTTCTATCTGGAAGTTGATCTTCTGCATCTTCAGGTTAAACATCTTGTTAGCTGTGTTCTCATTCATGCGGTCCCGGTTAAATGCCTCGATAACCTGGGTGCTACGCATGATAGAGATAGGCTCGCCGTTCTTCAAGGACACATTCCTTCCAGCATAACCAGCTTGCTGTGAAGCGATCTGGTGCTTAAAGAATAGTCGGTTGTCGTTTTGGTTGTTGATGTTCTCGCTCTCGACGTTAATGCCAGCCAGGTCCGTGAGGGTCTGGTTACGCATCGATGCCCCAATCAGACTATCGTAATACGTGATCTCTTCCAGCGCGGCAGTCTCCGCTCCCTGGCGAGCAAACCCAGATTGAAATGCTCCAGCCGCCGCCATCCATACTCCTGGTGCCATTAGTTTCTCCTTTTGTTACAGGCATATGCGGTCAACTTGTAACCCAGCTTCGCATACGCTTTAATGGTTTTCTCCGGCTCAACCTCGGTGATACTACCCAGGTCAATGTCGTCCGCGCCCTGGTCCCAGCACCACTTCTCAAACTCCTGGACCAACAACCATAAGGCTATTGTCCCTCGGTGTTCCGGTGCCACATAGACGAACAGGTCATGCCCGGTCTTGCCGCTACCAAACCAATGGTCGCGAACAACGCCACAGACCATCCCCGCAAACTCCCCATTATTCTCTGCCACGAACCAGCCGCCAGAGCCAACAACCTCCAGGGCCATGACAGTAGCCTTTTCGTCATCGAAGTCATACTGACTGAACCTGGGTGACTCGGCGATCATGTTCTTGGATTGCTCCAGGAGCATCGCCTCGTCTTCCAGGGTTGCCGTTCTTACCTCAAGCTGGGCCAATCTCTGTCTCCACGGTCATGGAAAGAATTGATATGGGTGAGGGGTCAGACTGCCTGATAGCAATCTGTCCGCCTCGCGCCCACTTCGGGTCGAGCTGTATCTCAATCTCGTCGGATGTCATCTCCGTCGGTGCATTATACACCTCATCTGTCCTCTGTGCATACTCTCTTAAGTGAGAAAAATCTGGACCGACGTTAATACCTCTTGCCTTATCAACGCGGAGCCATACCTTCGGGGTGCTTTTCAACTGTCCCTGGCCGAGCCCGTCGCCTTTTGCGACAACGGTCGGAAGTGTCTGAAGGTCGGAAGTGTAGGGCAGTCCAACATGGACCCGCGCCGCTCCCTGGGTCAGAGTAATCGCGCCGTTAGCGTCCACAGTCTGAGCCGGGACCACAGAACCATCGGCGAAGATTGAAACGGATTCGCCAATCAGGTGCCGCAAGCCGGTCACATTCGTAATCTCCACGCGAGCCTTGCCGCCGGTCACATATGCGCCGTATGCTGTACCATCCACAGACGCTGGGGTTGCCGCAACATCATACAGCTCGAAAGTGTTTGTAGCTTTATTCTTAACAGTATAGCGGTTGCCGTTCAATTCTGTCATACCCACATCAATAAGGCCCAGGCCACCAACCTCGGTGATCTGCACAACGTCGTCGTTAGAGAAACCATGCGCGGTCGCCGTGACAACCACAGGGTTCGCCTGTGTCGCGCCCGTAATAGTAAGGGGATTGTCATAGCTCAAACCGGAATCCACATGAAAAGCGTCCTGGACTTCATCGAATATCCTGGAGTGGAGCCGCTCAACATACCGCCGGTCAACGCCATTGATCCTGCGCTTGATGACAGCGTAAAGCATTTTCTCGTCGTTGGATTCAGGGATAACGCAGACAGACTCAAACTCGCCGTCGGTCGTATGGTGATGCCAACCTAGAACGTCAGGCTTCTGGCCGGACAGGTACGTCAGGCCCATCAGTTCGCCGTCAGATCGCACCGCCCAGATTAATGATGTTGGGACACTAGAGTAGTCCCAATCAACGATTGTGAAGCCGTCAAAGAGGTGTGGAGCAATAATGGAGATATCCCTGGGCTTGTACTTGTCAGTCTCGAAGGAATAGTTCATATCGTAGACATGACCGCCAAGCTCGGCGATAAACAGGACCGCGTCACCGGACACAATAGGATTAAGTGATCCGGTTCCAACATAACTCTGTGGCCGCAGGGCGATGGTCGTCGGAGTCAAAGCGTCCGAGTTCTCCGTCGTCAGCTTCCACTCGGTAGCCGAGGTAAAGATAATCAAGTCATCCAAGGGTATCAGATGCCTGATGCGGTTGTATTGTCTTGCCGCCAGGGTGAATAGGATTGAATCGTTGTCCTGGGCAGGAATTGATTTAGATAGGTTAGACTCTGTTCCCGGTCTGGTCATCCAGGTAGACTGCGGACTATTGTTGGTAGCGGCGAATGCCCTGCGCTGGTCATGGTATGAGACAGCAGAAGGGTAATCGTCAGCACCGTTAAAAGGAGTTTGATTTATCGGCGGGGAGATCAGAACGTCAGCCGAAATGTTGTCGTCCACGAAAGAGAGATCGGGAGTCTGTCCGATATAACCGAACACGCCGTTATCTTCTTTATAGACATTGTACCTGGTCGCATCAGTCACAGAGGACCAGGAGATAGTGTTCTTGTTCGCGGCAACCGACAAGTCCTGCGTGGATGTCGTAACCTCGGCAGAAGCCACAGACTCTTCCAGGGTATCGGACAAGGCTGTCGCAACATAAGTATAGGTGTTCGATCCACTTGATGGGGATGCCGACAAGCCCATGCCTGTCGGTGTCGATATCGTTGGGGCAAATGTGATTGTAGCCAGGGACCAACTAGCCGCACCGGTTCGCCTCAGTTCTTGTGGGGCGTAGGTCGGATGGACCAGGGTCATAACATCAGCAGACTGCGTGTAAGCTATGTCAAACAGATCAGCCGTCGCATAAGAAGTCGTCACGGTATAGACCCTGCCAGCCGTCCCAGCAGAGCTGTAGGCAGTAAAGGCAGAGCCGTCGATGTTGTTATCCTGGAGGTCGGTCAGCTCAAAGTCATTAACGTTCTTGTTCGCCACCTTGTAGTAGCGTCCGTTCAGCTCGGTCATCCCAACGATAGCAGAGATGTAAACCTCGTCGCCGTCAGAGTAGCCATGTGCCGTATCGGTGATGACAACAGGGTTTGCCGCTGTAGCGCCGGATATTGTAGTGTTGGATTCAAGGACGGTCCCGCCCTCGGTATGTATCCTGATATACAGGTTACCAAACTCCAGGGCATAAGCCTGGGAGGTGTTGAAGATAAACGGTATCAGCCTGGTAGATGTGGCTCCGCCGTCTTTGACCTCTTTAATAAACTGGAAGCCTGGCCGATTAACAGCCGGGCCATGTGGAAGGGGGTAGAAGTTAAGACACTCGGCACAACCTGTCTGGTAATGGTTAAGGTCTATGCGCCCCAGCATTTCCGGCGCAACAACCCCACCACCAAATGATCTCTGGTGAATTCGGGCCATTATGTTCTCGCGTTAATTCCTGACGGTTTATAAGTTCTCAGGTTCCTGCCAGCCTTATCCAGGCCAGCAAGGTTCTCCTGGTTGGCATCGTGCGCTTTCGCCATGCCAGCCACCTTTGCATATTGCTCCGCCGTGATCTGTTTGATCTTCGGCTCTCGCGTGATAGGCAAGGAGAGATATGAAGCTAAAAGCCAGGACAGCGCATGCACGAACATGGCCGAATACTTGGTCGTATCAGTTATGCTTACCGTATACCACAGCTCCGCAGGGTCAACCTCCGCCAGGACAACGGTGCCATGGTCCACATGACTTTCTATCCTGTACTCGGTAGGAGTATCGTAGTCCTCGGCCACAAGACCGCGAGCGGTAAGGAACCCGCTGGGAATAGTGAACCAGTAGCTCCAGCCGGAAGGAGCGTCAGCCGACAACTTCGCCAGCAACTGCCTCCGCCGGGCAAAACCCCAATCGAAGTCAGAGAGCAATTCGTCCCTGGCTATCGGATAGAACTTCTTACACAACGCCGCCTGGGCGGACCCATCGGGCGGTGCTATCGCAGTTATCTCAGCAGGGTCGCCAATGTGACCCAGGGCTAAGTTACAGATATCGACTTCAGAAGACATTTACTTTCTCCTTCGGGATGCTCTTTTCTTAGTCTTTGCTTTCTCTTTGGGTTCGTCGGAAACAACCTTTGATTCTCCGACAGGCTCTTCCCACGCTTCTTTTGAACCGGTGAAGACATTGCCACCAGCTTTGGTCCCTTTGACCTTGGATGTAAAAGGTAACTTGTAATCCTCGTCCGGCATAGGTGCGTCTACCTCTATCATCCACATGCCCCTATCCTTTTCGGATGCTATCTCGAAGACATCTCCAGGTCTGCGCCTGGTTCCATAATATCCGGCTGATTTAGCTTTTACCTTGATGCCCATTAGTTGCCTCCGAATACTTTGTAATATAAAGCGATATCGTAAGTCCCGGTCCCGTCGTCGATAGACAGACCGCTCTCAGCATCCAGACCAGCGTCGCCGAACCAGATTGTCTCTGAGGTGGAAGCCGCTAGATTAACTGAAACCAGAGTCGTACCAGCCGCGCCGGTAGCTCCATTCACTATCTCAAAAGTTGCCGCCGCCGCCGCCGTTTCCCTGGCCGAATAACCCATCAACCTAAGACCCGTAGCCGCCGCGACCGCCGCATCAACGTCAGCAATAATGCCAGCGTTTACATCAACGCTTGCCGCCTTGCCAAATGCCTCGGTGGGTAATGTCATAATTCAAACTCCAATAAAGTTACGGACCCGAAGTCCTTTATCCCAATTTCATGGGCTACGCCTCAAAGGGTGGGGCGACGGGAAACTGGAGGAAACCCGCCGCCCCAGGGGAAGCGACACTATCGTTAGATAGCGTCAGCAGTTGATGTCCAAGAATAAGCCTCTTGGTCTGAAATGTAAGCGTCCATCGTCACGGTCGGAGTAGTTCCGCCCAAGACGTATTCAACGCCGATATACCTCAACACTTCGCTAGACGGGATGGTCATAGAAAAGTTGAAGCCAGCCACCAGGACACCCGCCGTAATAATGCGGGAGTTGATGACCGTGCCGAGGGTAGCCGCCGCGCCGGTGGCAATATTGAACTGATAGGTTTCATCAGTCGTCGTAAAGTCAGCGGCAACGGTTACGTTAAAATGAACGTAGAGGTCTTTACCCGCTCCAACCTGGCGAGCAGTCTGGGTAAGGTCTACCACGTTGGTAGCATCCGCAGATGCGGTCAATGCTTGTGCGCTTGATAGTTCAAGCCGTGAATCGATGATGCTCATAATAAATCTCCATAAAGGATTGTTGAAAGTTAATTACCAATCTCCTGCCAATTCTAGGAAATGGTAGCTTCTGCACTCGTCAAGCTGTCGCAACGTCTGACAGGGATACCGTCAAAGGTCATAACGTGCTTGCCGCCAACCTGGTCCATGTTCAACTGAACATTCGTGGTGTTGGCAATCTGCCGACGCAGTACAGACCGAACTCCGCGATTCATGTAGAACGCAGGGCGACCTTTACTGGAGTTGGGCAGTAACTCGATAGCCTGTGCCATCAAGTCGGTGATGTCCGCAGAGGAACCAGACTTATCAGCCGTCAAAGCTGACTGGTCAATGTTACAGATACGAACGACATAACGCCAATCACGAACAGACAGACCAACATCCCAGCGGTAATGAGAGCGGTAGGCTTCCATCCTGCCAGAGTTAGAACCGTCAGAAGCATCCTCAATGGTGACCTGGCCCTTGTCAGAGAACTGCAAGCCAGCCTTGGAACCTTTAGGATAGATACCGTGAACCGTATCTTCGCCCCAGGAGATCAACCAAATGGAGTTGTTGTCAGCACCAGAACCGCCGCCCAGGATAATGTTATCCGCGTTGGCAGGACCGGAATTGTCGTTGAAGCGAGCGGCGAAGCCGGTAAACTCTTCCGGGGCCGTTCCTTCGTTGCCGTAGATCAGGGTGTCAGAGAACTCTTGAGACATCCCTTCAATGTGGGCTCTGTCTTCAGTCATACGGAAGGCGGAGGTGTTACCGTTCAAGTCAGCGAGAGCTTTGTCGATCTCGGCGTAGGCTTCCAGCATACCGGTCGTATCGGTGACCTGTACGTTGGTAGCTTTGTTGGGCTGTACGCCCCCATACAATTTACGCCAGGTCGGTGTAGGCAGACCGGCTCGAATCGTGGTTCTGTGTCCAGTAGGGAGGTTTCCTTCTTTCCATACCATGTCGTCCAGGATTTCGTTAGTTTCATTCAAAATCTCGACGATGTTTGCAATCTGCCCATCGGGGTCGGTAGCTTTCGCTACATCCGCCAGGGTTGGGTTTACTACTGATAGAGTTGCCATGCTTTAAAATCCTCAATAAAAGGTTGTGTTCGTAACCCTGAGACTCGCATGCTCTATCAGTCGAAAGCTCTATCAACTGAGAATCCGCTCAACAAGGGCCATCCATGGCCTTGATAGAGCAAGTCCGTACCAGGTAGTTAATTACTTGTTCATGTTAGGGTACATCACCTCCGCAGGGGTTTTCTTCCTGACCACAGGTTTCATATCACCCTTAACATAATGGTCCTCACTCATTGCCAGGCCCATGCGATGGAAGACTCGAATCAGAGCAGGGTTGTTCCCCATTCCGGTTCTATTCAACAAGACCTCTACTTCAGTCATTTGCTGGCCTTTCATCGTTCCATCTGAATGCAAGATTGCCTTGCCATCCGCACCAACAGCAGGGTCGGAAAAGGAATTCATGGTTCTGCGCGCTCGCACCATGTTTTCCTGCAAGTCAGCTCCGCCGAACTCCTTATCATTCATGGACTCTTTAGCCCACTCCTGATGAACAGCGGCGACAGAGTCAGCATCACGCCCTACAGCCTCGTCGAGCTTAGTCAGGTATCGGTCCAACATCTTCTGGGACTTCTCTCCGTCCAAGCCTAACTCATCTGTGGCAAACTTTTTGAAGTCGTCAACGCCAGCATCATCGAGCTGATACCCTTCAGGGATAACCAGGTCGTAGCCGGTGACTTCGCCTTCTTTGTGGGAACCATCTTGACCCTCATCTTCTTGCCTTGAACCGGCCTGGAGGTCTTGCTCCTGGCTCTCTGTAGGTTCAGCTTGCTCCGCCGTGGCTTCAGCCGTTGCGGTCGAATCCTGTGTTTCTTCCATTCTCAGTCTCCTATAAATTTAACAACATTTTCAGCGTAAGCTCTGGATTAGCTATCTTCATCTCATCAAGTATCTTGATGCCAGCGTTACGCCGTCCCTTCTCTTCAGCCATCTCCTGGGCGTTCCGGCCCGAAGACATGGTATAAATTCCGTGAAATGTCAGCATACCTTTCATGTACCTACGCCCAGCAACCGAGGCCAGTATCTGCCGGAGATCATCCAACCTCTGGTCAACCGCGCTCTTCTCGCGCTGGATATTCTCGGTGCGCTTCTTAAATTCTTCGTGACTCATAGTTGAGTGAACTGACTCGCGACGTTATCAAGCGCGTTGCCGTTCGCCTCAGTCTCCGTTTCGCTTAAGGTTTTCATTGTCTCAGCCACCTGTGGGAACGACGCGGCTTGTTGTTGCTTCGCCGCCGCCTTCGCTCGCTCCTGCCTGATAAGCGCAACCCTGTCGTTAGCCACAATAAGGTCCGGTGCGACACCGAGCATATTGCTATACTCATCAATCATGTTGTCAGCATTCACTTTGTCTAGGGCTTCAGGTTTGAACTGTGCTATCTGCCCAACCGTGCCAAGGATACGGTCCAGGGCTCCAATGCCGACAGACTTCTGTGCCTGGGCCAGCATCGAAACATACTCAACATTTATCTCCTGGCCTTGCAGTTCTTCTGGCACAGGGGGAAGGAGTCCATCCTCCAAGGCAATGACGAAGGCGTTGTCGATCAGCGGGTCCAGAAGCTCATTCTGGTTGCGCTCCAGGACCGGACCCAAGATAAGGAGTTTCTCCTCATGCTTCTCCTGGATTTCCCTGGCTGTCTCCGGTTGCATGCGTTGCTGGGATGAGATCATCTGGAACATATCGACAAAGAAGGCAGAATTGATCCTGCCTCGAACGTCAACGATATCTTCAAGCAGATGCTGTAGATTGAGATTAACCTCGAAAGCCGAGCGGATACCGCCCTGCGGAGCCGCAGGATCGTAGTAGCTGGTTCCGCCGGGCAGAACATCCTCACGCCCACGCAATGCGGTGGGAACCTGGAGAGGAGGATCAGCCTGGTAATCAATACCCTTGGCTTTCTTGAGTTGGTTGTCTTGTAGTTGGAGGATATCGCCCAAGGCAGTCATGCCGGGACAATCAGAGCCATAGACATCGCCGCCCCTGGTGATCCATCTTGGAGCTAGGACCGGAAAGTCTTTGAAACCAGACTCTCGCAAGGTAAGGTTATTGTCCTGCCCAGACTCGATGAACACAGATTCCCAGGGCATATTGATATTGTCAGACTTGGTCATGTCACGCTCTTTGCGTGGCTGGATAGCATGGACAACAGTAGCCCATTCGTCCAGGTTGCCCTTGTCGAATACGTTTTTGGTAGCCTCGCTCACGTTGTCGTAACCAAACTCCTGGACCAGCGGCCCGATCTGCATCTGGAACTCACGATATACTGTGTCAACAATATTGCGGTTGCTCTGCGCCAGGAAGAACTCGCCGACGGTTTGTGGGTATAGGCGGATGGTTTCGTCAGGGTCGCGGAAGATGTACGCACATGCGGTCCCAAATGCCCCCATCTCCTCGTAGATGCCATGCAACACACGATAGACGTTAGACCTTGAAAAGAGATCGCGCATAACGTCAGCGGACTCGCTGAGCCACACCTTCACAGGCTGGAACTCCATAAGGTCGCGGTCGCCTATCGCCAGGTTGAACCACTTACGGGCAGGAGATGACATTCCAGCCATCATGCCAGCCGCCAGGACATTCAGAGCCCGGCCACCAGTAGAATCGTAGATGGCAAGGTTCCTGCGTTCGCCGTCGTTTCTGTCTTCGAGGAAGTATCGCCCAGACCTGGGCAGTAGATTATCTGTGATCTTTTCCCAATGCGAAGTATAGGACTCGCGTTCCAGCTTCATGGAACCCAACCTACGCATGTACTTTTCGTTCAAGTCTGCCATTCGTGCCTCCATGCACATCAACAGGTCAATCCATGACCTGGGAATAAACTAAGCTAACAGATTGCCGCCTAGATTAACTTCATCATCATCTATCCCACCAGGACCGGTGAGAAGGGTATCGGGAGCTTGAACTCCGCCCCTCTTCGCCGCGTTCTGAGCTATCTTGATCTGATCGGTGGACGATGTGTCCGCCGCTTGCCTTGCTTGCTGTATCGCCGCATTATCAAACGCGGACGTATCTGGTGCCTTTGGGGGCTTTGGCGCAGTAACCGCCGCGATAACCGTGGAGAGAACCATCGCTCCACCTATGATCCATGCTCCTGCCATTACGCTACCTCCTTTTGGGATATCCAATTCTGCTCTGTGTATCGAACACCTTGCTCAATACATTGATCTTTAATTTCTTGTACCCACTCAGGCTTCATGCTTCGAGGGCTCTTGCCCCAGCTTTCGACGACAACGCCAGCCACATCAATGCCGCGCATGTCGATCTTACCAACACGCCCGGTCATGGGACCGAAGGATATCATCTTCGTTCTAGCCTGGACATTACGCAGGGCATCAATGCGCCATTTGTATCGGGCCTCTTCAACCGGCACACCGACTATAACATTGTCGGGCCAGATGATAGGCAATGCTTCAAGACGTTCAACGCGCTTGGTTCCAAGCTCGAAGACTATCTTCGGATTATGTTCCATAGCCGCCGCCATCGCCAGCACCTGTTTGTAAGTGATAGCCTCATGCAGGGCATCGCTACCAGGTGCCACAATCATAATAGCAGGAGGTAGAATCTCATAGGGCTCGCGTAGCTTTTCCCTGTTGAACCTGGGATGATAGTCCCAGCCATGTGCCTTGTACTCCCAGAACGTCGGACAGTTGTCGCATCCTGGGGAGAGTCGTTCACATCCTGTTACGATCTCCCAGGACTTGACGTTCGGATGGTCAGTCTTTATCATTCCCCCACCCTCCAAGCCTTTACCACTTCTGGATTCTCATTCAACACCAGGCCATCCTTGCCAGGTGATACGAACCCCCTGGTAAACGCCTTGACACCCACTGATATACCATTTGACAACCTACCGGCAACCGGGTCCAAAGGTTTAATCTTTATCGTAGCCACATCGCCAGCCTTAAGCTCGCTGGGCTCTATCTGTTCCATGCCATATTCGTCGGCCAGCTTTTCCCAGGTTTCCGCAATGGACCCACCTGAATGCTCCTCCAGGAGCTTGAACGCTTTGCCGCGCCCTCTATATCTGCCTCGGAAGACTTCGCCAACGTCAACGCCGGTGATAGACTCAATCGAGTCGAACGCGAAGGAACAACAATCGTTCGCACTCCACTTGAATGGCTTTGCCACCCGGCTCAGTAAGAAGCCTTCCAAATCCTGTTCCCACCCGTCAGATCGTTCCATCATCCTCCAAGAATAGTCTTGTCACCTGTATTCAATGTTACGTCACCAATGCCCTGGGCTCCAGTGAATAGTGTCGAACTTGATGTTGCTCCGCCGCCGCCGCCTGACTGAGCAGTCTCTGTCTGCCTACGCTTAACCGCGCTGGCCGCTGTCTTCTCGGTTGCCTTTGCCACAGCCGGTGCCTGTGGTGCCTGTGCAACAACAGGAGCAGGGGCCGGAGCTGGCTTGCTACTGCCTCCGCCTGTAATTGATGAAATGAAGCTCGATACAAATCCCATCTCTATCTCCTAGTTTTCGCGTAAGGGTTATATGTCCTGCGCTGTGTAGCTCGATCATTCCGATCCTTAGCCATGCCCTTCGGCGCAACAGGATACGCGAACGTCAACGCCAGGGCATCTGCAATGTCTGGTGATGATAATCCGCGCTTCTTCATATCCTCTTTCTTTTCAAGTTGAATCTTGTTTGTCGGAGTGAAGCTGTACTCCAACCCGATAAGGTCATCAGTCAGCTCACGGTCTGTAGGAATAGCTCCGCGATCTAACCACTCGCGCATGTTGCCCCACATCTCCGCTCGTTTGTTATTATAGCGAGCATCTTCAGCCTTGCAACCAAAATTAACCTCAATAACATCAACACGCAAATCTCTCAGCCTGTCAACTACTCCTCCGCCCACTCCACCTCCATCGACGAACACAGCGTCAGCCTGATGTTGACGCACGAATTCCGCGACCCTGGACGCGAGTTGCATAGTGTCAAGACCTCTATACTTCGCCCATTCAATAGTTCGTGCATCTCTTCCTCGCCTAAAACTAACGACGCTTTGGTCGTCACCGAATCGCGCAACGTCGCATCCAATAATGAGCGGCTCTTCGAGGTAGCATTTGGCTTCCCGTTCGACTGCGGCATCAACTAAGTCTCCTGATATGAACTGCATGGAGGAAGCGGAAGGGAACGTTCCCTTGACGCGGACCTTAACGAAGTCCGAGTCCTCACCGTAATCCTCCACCCATTGGTTAAGTTTGCGCTTGTCGGTCATCTTGCAGTCGCGGCTATCAATCTGCCTACGTTGCCAGCGATGCTTGAACTTACCGAAGCATTCTCTGAATCTCCCTGTGTTCCTGGTAGGGTTGCCAAAGGCTAACCACATAGCTCCAGGTGTAGTCATAGCTCCCTCTGATACTTCCCAAATGCTGTCAGGAATAGCGGAAGCCTCATCATAGATAATCAGAACGTCCTCGGCGTGTAGTCCTGCGAACGCTTCGGAGTTCTTCTCCGACCAGGGAACAGCGGAGACATACCAAGTCTCAGGGTCAGCAACGTGGTAGAACTTCGTCGCGGTCCACTCAAACCAGTCCTTATTGACGGAACGCTTATGCCATAAGGCCAGCTCCCGCCATGTCTTCGTTTCGAGTTGTTGTTTAGTGTTGGCCGTGACTACGCCATTGAGGTTCTTGCGGGTACTCATAGCCCAGAGGATGATCCAGGCGGTAACTGCGCCCTTGCCTATTCCGTGGCCGGACGCAATCGCCTCCTGCAATGAAGCCTGGTCACCGGTCCTGGACCACTCACCCATCTCATTGAGTAGGTCTTGTTGCCAGATGTCGGGACCAGTATGCCCTTCCAAATCACCTTCCCCCCAAAGGAAGGCGTACTGCACAAAGCCTAAAGGATTGTGATAGAAGCCAGCAATGTCCTTGACTATCTCATTCGAGAATAGTGCTTGCTCGGTGGCTGTGGTCATTGATGCTCGCGAAGGATAGGATGATCTTCAATAGAATGCTCATCGCAATGAGCGTGACCCCTGGCGCAATGCGGTGTCACATTCTTCCAATGGGTACAGCCGAGGTCGGATGCTGTCATCTCAATGGAAGTTGCGTATGATTTGTCGAAATCCTCAATAGGTTCAGTCTTGTCAACCATAATTACAACCTCGCAACAATGCTTGCACATCACATCTTCAGGGAAGTTGTCGTCGTCAACCGTGACAATCCACTCATGCTCGCATTTCATCTCGCACCCCCATAGCCTTCAGCCCAATAGGTAAGCTGATAGTTCAATCCCTTGCACGCCCATACCTTCGGGCCAGCCCTGCTACCAGGGTTCAGCTTCTTGCAAGTATAAGGATGCCTCTCCTTTTCCTCTGCTACCGCTTCCGGCAACCTGTCCACCAGGAACACAACCACGCAAACAAGTAATAAGAATCCAAATGCTATCTTACTCATTCCTTCCCCCCTTCCGCTATCATCGCGTCGGCCATTTCATAGGACTCCTTGGCAATAATGTGAGTCTGGTCCCATTGGTCGTCACCATTATCTAGCATCTTCGTGTGCATTCCTGCACATATCCCCTGCATCGCCATGCCAGCCAGCCAATCGCGCTTCGTTACCCCCATGTATCCAGGCTCAGGATGAAACATTTGCTCTGTCATATTACTCCTCCAGTTCTGGCAAGCCAGCCGCTCGCTTGCGCTTGTTTAACTCCAGCCTGTCAACGTGCATGATTGCAATATTGGTCACGCTGGCCGTTTCAGTATAAATCCCAGCCATCTTATTATCCAGGTCGATGATCTTCAGCTTATCCAGGGGCTTGATAACCTGGTACGCACCATCCGCTGTGATAACATTCTTCATCTCACCCAGGTTGAGTTGTTCCGCCCTGGTCATATCTTCAGCCGCCTTCGGTATCATCGTGCCATCCGCGCCCATCGTGTAGTAATCAGTCATCGCAACGCGAGCCATGTCGCCCAGCATCTTGCGTTTCTCTTTTACTGTGAGGATAGCCTCATCATCAGCCTTGTCCGTAAGCACCTGTAAAGCCTCACGAATAATGACTTTTGATAACAGTCGCGAACTCTGTTCCTGTGCAGTCTTCTTCGAGTAGCCAGCACGAATAGCGGCCTGAGTCCCATTAGAATCAAGCATATACTCGCGAACGAACGCTTGCTGTTTAGGTGCCAGGGTTGTCATCGTAGTATTCCTTTAGCAAAGCCTCAAATTCTGGGCCAATAATAGAATTCCCGTACTCTTCTACCATCTGACACATCTCCTCCTCCGTAACGCCAGGGAATTTGTTTCTAACAATCTCAGCCATTATCTTGAGCGCACCTTCCATCTCCGCGCACTCTAGCTCCAGGGCATCTACAGCCTTCATCTTCATCACACCACCTCCACGATGCCGTCAGCAACCAGGTCCGTAATGGAGCCCTCGCGTCGGCACCCGAAACAATGATACTTGTCCTCGGATATCTGATATGTGAATGATGGTGTTTTCTCTTCATGGAACGGGCAACAGAATCTGCCCAGGTTGGAATGGCCGTCTATCTTGATAACATCAGTCATCGCATCTCCTCCCCTTGTGTTGACATCCTGGTCTATCCCGCCTCGTTGATCTGCGCCTGACACCGCATCGCCTACACAATAATTGTCCCGTTCCCTTCGGGCATCGCGGAGCCGGAGCTGGGACATCTGCTCGTGGCCTGCAACACATTGCCTCGCCTATCTTCTCATCGATGTAACGCTTGGAACACAGCTTCAGATGCCAAAACTGCGCCTCTAGTGAAAGACCAAACAGGTCTTCATTACAATATCGACATTTCATAATATTCTCCAGTTATTCCCGTTTATCCGCGATTATTGCGGTTTACCCTTCACCTTAACACGCTTCACCTTCGTAGGCTTGCGTTTAACTCTCTTTGCTGGCTTGTGCGTCCCACCTGGTCCGTGACTTGGCATATCATTCTCCTGTTTGAAAGTTTAGGGACTGGTGCGCTCCCTGACTACGTTGCTATTCATCAGGGCCAGTCCCTATTCGTCATCCCAACGTGAACACTTCAATAAAACGTAATCGTACACCTTGCAAACGCGCTCGTCAATCCATTCCCAGGGTCCGTCATCCTTCTTGACCATGACAGGGCGATCCCTGGTTATATATCTGTAGGGCATGAAGCCATCCGTCACCCACGCCATTTCCTGATGAGGCAGAGTAGATACTTCCGCGCAACTAGGAATGGGTTTTGCTTCCAGAATCTCATACGCAAACGAAAAAGTCGCACTCGCCATCTGATGAGATGCAACCAACTGGCGATTCGGTAAGGTATCCCATTCCACCAGAGTAGCGAGAAAAGCCGGTGGCATACTCGACATGGAGCGTCCCAATTCAGAATCCGACACACCTTGCACCTGTTCACTTGTCACCCCCTGGTTCGTCGGGACCAACGTAACCAACATACTCAGCATCAAACCGGCGCAAAGCCGCCGCGTTACTTTCATAGTAGCATGGTTCCCTATTCTCTACTCGGAGCAGAGTTCCGTGCCGATCATATACGCGGCACTCGTATGGCCCTTCGTATTCCCTGGACCGGTAAACCGACGATGGCTTTCTATTGCCTTCAAGGTGGACCGGGTTGCTCTCGCGACCGTCAGGGACTTTCATTGTTCAAGATGTCCACTTGCTTTTCGTACTTAATTCGCAAACGCTTTTCCACCACCCAAGCGCGACCGATGGTGTCAGCAGGACAAGGGCGATAGTTATACAGACCGTGCGATCCCAACGGTTGAACGCATTCTGGTGTTCTTGGTGAGGCATAGCGTTCAGCCACCCCGCTTGGGTTTGTGCAACACGCTGGGAGGACCAGGAGGGTTGTCAGTCCGATCCAGTTCCGCAAGGATGTCTTGAGATTCAGCATCATGCTCCTCATTCATTTCGTTAGTTCGCTGGGTTGCCCACAGATCAGTCTTGTAATGGCGTAGGTCGCTGGATTTCTTCCCGGCGGAGAAGGCCCAGACCAATCCGATACCAACCAGCAAAAGTAAGATGATGGCCGTTGTCATAATTTGCCTCGCGCATGAAGGGTCATGTGGGCAGACCTGGACATGGCCATTAGATTCCCAATCGAGTTGTCCAATTTATCACCATTAATGTGATGGACGACCTCATCATCGCGCAACTCACCGCCCATAAGTTCATCCATGACAAAGCGATGCTCTAACCCAAACCCGTTCTTGTTCGCCTTTGGACTACCGGGTCTATACATATGGCGATATCCAGAAAGCGAGTCAACGAAGCCTCCGCGTGAGCGGCAGTCGAAGCTACAATAATTCCCTGGACGACTGTGCCTGTTCCTGTGGTTAAAAGACTTTCCGCACGAAATGCAGACTTTCAAAGGATACGCTCTTTGCGTCTGGAAACATTCTGAAGAGCAAAACTTCAGACCCTTGTTCTTATGAGAAAACTCCGCACCACATTCTTTGCAAGAATATATGTACATTACTTTTTATCATCCTTATTCTTATTCGCCAGCATATTACCGGCTCCCATATTCATAATTTTCAGGGCCACGTTAATACCCTTCGACAATACACCAAAGACCTTGTCGTCAACCTTGGTAGGCGTGAGAATAGTCACAGCGGTACACGCCGTCACAATCCCTGCCATTGCCTGGAGCCATACCGGTGCGCTTGCTAAAATGTTTGCTATCAATTCCATTACTGTCTCCTCATTTTAAAAGTACGATGGGACTCGGCTTCGAGTCGTCTATGTCTACATGGATAAAATCCTTGTAGATTATAATGCGATCAAACCAATGGAGCAGTTGCCGGAGCAACATGAACCTGGAATGAGCCTGGTAGCAGACAAGGTCAGCCGCGAGTCCTTTTAGATGAGCGCTGTCTTCAACGCCACCCACAGCATGATTATGATCCTGACAGCGGATTCCTGAAGAGATGCTTATAGGGAAGGGGTACTCATCGCGGACGTTTTGCAGGAGTAGGACCAGAGCCCTGGAGATATTGTCAGAACCACAACCACACTTACAGGCGAATTCCTTGCGACTAAAATGTTCTGTCATTTTATCAGTCATATCATCAATACTTTATGAGGATTCATCCAGGTAGTCAAGGAGAACATCCCTTGCCTGTTCAAAGGTCCAGCATACCGCAACCGCATAATTCTCCTCCTCCAGCCAATCCATCCAAATCTTCTGAGAGGCTGTCGGTTTGTTTTTGCCGAACTTCATCTCGATATATAAACCGTGAGCGTCATAGTCATGGTCCAGGTAATTCCACTTCGGAGAACTTAAAAAGAGGTCCGGCACCCCAGGCTTGACTCCTTCGAGCTTAAGCATGTAGCCGGTTCTTTTATTGCGAAGCCCTCCATTGGCGATAGCAAAGAGCAAGCGCAGTTGAGGATACTTGCCCTCATTATACGCCGCCCATTGTATCACCTTGGATTGTTCGTTATGCTCGCTCATAAGATTTCAGGGAATTCCTGTTTTGCCGCATCGTGCCGGAGCCCACCGATAGAACGATAACGCCGATCCTCGCGGACCGCGTTCCAGGCTTTAACTGTGACCGCAGATACCCATGGAACCCCAAGGCTACCAGCCTTAACCTTCAACCTCTCATTCATTATGCGCTCACGCAAAACATGGATGGGTGAAGAGCTGGAAAGGTCCGCCCCTGAATCGAATGCGCTGAAAAAGTTAGTTGTCATCTCCGCATCCTTCTGCGAGAAGATGTAGAACAGGGCGGAGAATAAACTTTTACTCCCGTATTGGGCGAGCTTCCTGTAGCCACCGACAATCTCATTCACAGACTTACGCAACCTTGGATTCTTCCCCAAGACCGTATACAGCTCGGCGATAGATGCCTTGTTCCGCCGCCGAGGGTCAAAGTGTTTGTGTATAAGATAATTATTATACAGCCTGGTGGATGCCGCCAGGAAATTGTAATGTACCTCCCCATCCATCTTCAGGCTGTCCGCGAAAGACCTGGCTATACCTGTATCAATCGTGCCTTTTAGGGCAGGGTCACAACCTACATAGACAGGTGCCTTAACAACAAATCCTGTTTCGACGATAGCATAACAACGGTGTTGCCCGTCCAGCAAATGCCCGTACCAATCAAGGTGCATAGGCTGGCCGTTATACTTCCACTTCCCCGCGATCATATCCCTAGCCAAAGTCTCCGAGTGCGGGGTACGGTGGGTCCGATTCAAAAAGTTCGCCCCCAGGAACTTCGCCGCCATCCTGGGGCCGACGTTAATCGTTTCCCCTGACGTTACGTTAAAATGATCTTCCCAATGTGCCGTATTATGCCTTACGCTAGGTGCTTCCATTACTTCATCCATCATTCTTCTCCAGTTTAAGGTCGCCCGTAACTTCCTGGGCAATCATCCAATAATTCCGACCGTCAACATAATTGTCGTCATAGTCGGGGTCATACGATGCTCCGCTCACTTCATCACCTCATCACCTATGGTCAGATAATTGCGACCATCTTGATAATTGTCAATATGCTCTGGATCATAGACAGAGCGCACAATCTTGACGATGACCATGTTCATGGCCGCCAGGTGCGCCGCTCGCTTCGAGTCCAGGACATCATCACCCCGGTCGAATTGGGAGGTAAAAGCAAATTGAGATAATATGAATTGCATCTGCCCTATCGTTTCCCACATTGGCGGGATGTGTCCGTACTTTTTCCCGCGCTCCTCTAAGATTTCTTCGTCTGTCATATTAAACGCCTCCTCTAATAAACCATCTACTGTTTGCTCTCCGGCCTGAACAGGTTTCCGCTTCCTGTGCATACATCTCCCTCCAGTTTATGTTTCTGACATTCGACCAGGCTATCATAACTCCGCACCGGGTATAACTCCTCTGCCGGTTCGTAAAAGTAATACCAGATCGACAACAACCACTTAACTATGAATAGCTCTAGCATTTTTCTCTCTCGCCTTTTTCTCTCGAAGTTTTGCTCTGTTATAATCCAACGATGTGCATGGCTTCTGGCAGAACTCATGCTTGAAGGTCCGCCGGACAAACTGATTCACCCCGCACATTTTACAGGTTACTTTTTCCTTCTCACCGCGCTCTTCCCTGGCCTTCAAAACTTTCAAGCGCTTCTTTTCGTTCCAACGGTTCGCGCTTTCCCTCTGCGCCATCATGTTACAGGTCAACGCCTCGCCGTTGCGATACTCCTGGCAATGTTTTTGATGAGACATCGTCTTCATAAACTCATTGCCACACCGAGGACACATGGCCGGTTCAGATACGCAAAGTTGCTTCATCGTAGGATCGTGCAACCCCTGGCCGTCACGCCAGAACATCTTGGAACATTTCTCTTTTGATATTGTCTTCCGCAAAGTCAACTCCCCGTCCTTCTTTGGCTTGTAAATTCTACACTCCTCCATCTGTCCCACCTTTCTTTTCCCAATCAACACACCCAAAGTCAGGGTCATTCTTATCGTTCTCGTTAATGGCGCATCCTTCAGCCCTACTTACCGGCCAGACCATCGAAGGTATCCAATTCTTGCATCCCTGCGAGCAAGTCCCGATCACATGGAGTCCTGAATTATTGAACTTTCCATCAGTCTCTAACTCACTATGAGTCTTATTAAACCACCAAGTTTCAAGTTTCATAAGATTTCTCCAGCTCGCCCATTTTATAAGTCCCTCGCGTTATCGTCTCTGTTATAGCATTGTCGGTCACGTTCGCTGGCATCCAATCTGTTTTCAACTCAATACCAAGGGCATCGGACAACGCCGTCAGCTTAGCATCGCGCTGGCAATCAATCGAAACCATCATAGGGTCCAGGGTCAGAAGGTTCGCCCACAAATCCATGTGCGTAGACCAGCCATCCCGTTCCCAGGATTTCGCGGATTGAAGAAACTTCTCCCTCCCGCGCCGTCGCCAGGAATCTCGGACCCGGTCCCAACTCCTGATCGTGGTGACCAGGACAACGTCTGGGTCTTCAGCCGCCGCATCCCACTTCGACCAGAACTCGGCATAAGTATGGGTGCGCTCGCATTGAATTCCATGCCGACGGATAAGCTCCTGGAAGAAGACGGTCCCGGTATGCGGGATGGTAACTAGGAATACTGATTTCATATCTCGTTTATCCACTCCTCTTGGAAGCCTTGCATTTTCTTTCTCCGAAGA
>Ga0255047_10001082_pt1 | contig 20629 bp, 21 predicted proteins | sample JV7_2_1_MG_FD_183640 | JGI IMG/M metagenome (GOLD analysis project Ga0255047, IMG submission 183640) | Seawater microbial communities from Jervis Inlet, British Columbia, Canada - JV7_2_1 | ecosystem: Environmental > Aquatic > Marine > Inlet | place: Canada: British Columbia | collected 2016-10-06 | reverse complement strand
TCGAGGAGAAGGTTAAGCAACTCGAGGCTGAAGCAGTGAAGGGCGTACAGAAGGGAGTTGAAATGGTTGTGAGTGTGGTTGCTGAGGAGAACGAACGCCTGAAGGAGCAGGTTAAGCAACTCGAGGAAGCACTCGAAAAAATGACGAATGACTGGAGGTCAAGGTGTGATGTGTTGGAGCAAGTAACCGAAGACCGCCGTGCAGCAGAAGAGGAGTGTAAAACCTTAGAGGAGCAACTCGAGGAGCAAGACGCTGAACTCGAAGCACTTCGGTCGACGCCTAACGGAACAATAAAGGCGGAACTCGATGAAGCGAAGGAGCAACTCGAGCAAAAGGACGAACTAATAAAAGAACTCGAGGAGCAACTCGAAGCAACCGCCAAGAAGAAGAAGAGGACTTGTAAGAGGGGCGCGTTGAAATACCCTGAAAATTCGAAGTGGGTTAAGAAGTTGAATGAAGAGCAAGAAGAACTAATGAAAGAAATATATGATGACACGGAAGAAACATTTACACTCAAGTGGGACGAAGAAAACACTAAGAGGAACGGAAGTGAAAGTTATGATATTTATGAGCGATTTAAAAATGAAACTACAGCGTTAGAGTCGAAAAAAAATGGAATGTGGAGCGACGAAATTATAAAAGCATATGTTAATAATAAAATTATAATTTATAAAGAGGGCGTTGAGGTTGATTGTTATTAAAAACATAAAAAAAAAACATAAAAATATATAAAATACGAGTATTTATTTTTGAATGATTTTTTTTCATTGGTTAAAAATACCGAGTGGTCGAATGTGCTCAATTTCCTCTATTTTTACTTTTTTATTATTATTACTTCCTCTATGAGAAAAAAGCAAAAAGATGGTAAATTGGTAACATTATTAATTTTTTATTTTTATTATGGTTAGTTACGGCGAAAGCCTTATGAAACTTTACCTGTAAAATTAAAGGCGACGAATTGAATTTTTATTTTTTTTTATCTATTTTAGAAGTATAATGAATTTTGTTATTGCGATACCTACTTATAAAAGATACAAAATACTCAAAAAAAAAACATTAAATTTATTAAAAAACAGCGATGTGCCTCAAGATATTATATATATATTTGTAGCGGACGAAGAAGAAAAAACATTATATTTAAATGAAATTGGAACAGAGTATAAAATAATTGTTGGAAAACCTACTATACAGCATCAACGAAATTTTATAAATGATTTTTTTGAATTAAATCAACGAATTATATCTCTAGATGATGATTTATCTAAAATAGTATCAGGATATAGAACATCAACAACAGAACAAATAAAATTAGAAATACCTTCATTAATGAATGTATTTAAAAAAGGATTTGATGATTGCGAATTACATAAATCATATATATTTGGATTTTATCCGTGCGACCGAATATTTTATATGACAAATGTATTATCTACAAAATTAACTTACATAATAGCATCAGCATACGGATACATTAACAGAAGAATCAATTGTAGCACAAATGATAAGGAAGATTTTGAAAGGTCATTACAATATTATTTAAGGGACGGTGTTGTATTAAGATATAATTATATCGGTTTTACTACAAGATATTATACAGAAAAAGGAGGCTTACAAGAAACAAGAACGCTCGAAACCATCAAAGCAGGAGCAGAATATATACATAATAAATATCCAGATTATACAAAATTGAAAATAAAAAAAAACGGAAGATACGAAATAGTATTTAATAAAAAAATACCAGACATCACAACATATAAAATTACCGAATCTACAGATACTATACAAGAATTATTAAATAAAACAACACTGCCCAAATTGATGTTCAGTAAAAAAATCAATAAACCCGAGAGAGGAGATAAACTATTTGAAATTGAAGAAGTCAAAAAGATTAAATCCAAAACCTATAAACACGGAGATAAATCATTTCCAAGAACAGCAAATTTAGGGTTCGGGTTTAAAAGAGAACAAGGGTTTGGTATATTAAGCGATACAATTAAATATCAAGAATTATATAATTTACTTGTAGAATTTGGAAAAAAAATTATACCAAGTCATATGACCTTTAACGCTATCACGATTAACCGCAATATGAAATGTAAGAAACATAAAGATACAAAAAATGTTGGAGCATCAGTATTTTTTACTATTGGAAATTATACTGGAGGCGGATTATATGTAGAAAAAAAATTATATAATCATTGTAATGAAAATATAATTATATTTAATGGAGCAGAGAAAGAGCATTACACTGAAGAATTTGAAGGAGAACGCTATAGTTTTATATATTATAATGTGAGTCCTGAGAAGTGTCCTGAAGAATTTATATATAGAGGCACTCGTTAATCATAAGAGAAGCAATCGTCTTCTTCTTGTATCACTTCTTTTGCCTTCCATCCAATAATAACATTATAAGTGCCTTCGTGTCGATCTTTATAATATTTATTGAGTTCAACATGTTTTATAATTTTATCTTTTAATTTACTTTTAGTGAATTTAGTCTTCTTTTGTTTTGTCATATTTTTTATATCTGGATTTATGTGTTCGTCGTGAAATGAGGAATGTAGTTGATGTAAGGTAACATAACTGTTTGGAATATCGGTTTTTTCATAATTTTCCATAAAGAAGTTAAATAAATCATCATTATCCATTAAATACTTGCGTGTGCGTTGTTTTACAACGGCAGGTTGATAAATTTTGTTTAGTCCGTTTTTAACAATATAATCGAAGTAAGCACAACGGTGAGCGTCTTGGAATTCTTTTTCTTTTAATAATGGATTACAAGGTTTCGCATGAGGTTCATTCGCAAGGTCTTCCGCATCATCTGTAAAATGAGTTGGAAATAACTCTAATATAAATCGGTCGATCTCCGCAGCACCAATTGAACCATCTAGTAAAGGTTTCGCATTACATTCAAATACCATTGTCATCGTTAATTGTAACTCGCAATTATTACTATGACACTGCCGTGCGTTTAGAAATCCTTCACCTGTAAATTTCTTAACATTACCTAATTTAATAGTATCACAGTCATTCGGCTCTTCAAATTTTATAAATCGTTTTAGATGGAACTGAGCAATCTCGGGTGTCGGTCCGTCTTTTATTTCTTTTGTTAAAGAACTAATATGCCCTGAATAAGCATAACAAGATGTACCCAAAGTCTTCATCAATAACTCATTCATCATACCTTTACCGTTTCGACCTGAACCCTCAAACATAATGAACTTCTCTTGACGAACGCCTTTTAAGCAAGACTTCCATACAGATAATACACTTTTTCTACACTCTTCATCTGGAAGCGTGTCTTTAATTATTTTATCTATTGTTTCCATCTGCTTACGAGTCGGTTTTACATAATTATAACCTGTTGAAAATGTATTATAATCGCTTTTCTTAACCTTGTAAAATGCTCCTGTTTCTACATTAATCGCTGTGTTTTCGAACACTACCACTAAAGGTAGGTTTACATCAAATGTAACATTATCACATCTCTGCTCAATTAACCTTTTAAATTTAGAAAATACATTATTCGCTCCTGAATTAGATTGTATTTTTTGAATCAACTTATTTAAGCAATCTAATTTAGTTTCAATAGATTTTTTATTATCTGTATCCTGCTGGGTTTTTATTATTTCTGTATTCAAATGTATAATTATAGTTCGGTATATATTTATTAAAGCATCACATAATACCTGATTCGCAAGACCATCTCCAGTCCTCCAGCGGTCCTTGTGGTAAGTGTATAATGTTTTACCGACTCCAACAAAATCTCCACCGAACCAAATCAAAGCACTCTCAGCAATACTTTGATCTGTAAGGTCGCTTAAATTTATTTTATCAAGTTTATTTAAATAATAAATTGCCTTAATTGAATTTTTACAATATCCGTCATTCGATAAATCAGGTGATATAGCAGTGTTTTTTATCTCTTTTAAGGTAAATTTATATCCAGCGTGATTACTTATCTCTTCTAAAAAATCATTGTCAATTCGGGGTGCGGTAAACCCGTCAAATGATAAATAAAATGGATTTTTGCGTGTCCCTTTTATATAATAATCAATCGCCTTTTTAACTATTTCAGTTTCACGCTCGGCATAAATATAACTCAGGGTTGCCCCTTTGAAATTTTTTTTGCCTTTTTTATCTTGACTTTCAATCGCAAGGTTTTTATAAAGTTCGTATGTATCGCAGTCATATAAATAATCTTGTATGACTTTGATTTCTTTTAATACCTTCTCTTCAAATGTATTATGCGTTTCTACTAAAGAGGTATTCGAACTCATCGCTTTATTGACAAACAATTTACACTTATCTGTATCTCCATCATAATATTTGTCAATGATGTGTTGTCTGTTTCGATTATAATATTTTAGTTCAGGTATATCAATATGTTCTTCATCACAAATCGCCTCAATTACATTTGTAATCGCACTTTTCATATCGATTTCTACTAAATCTTTATTTTCGAGCAAATAATTACGAATCACACTAGGAATCATTTGTATAGACACTCCTTCCGCATAAAGGCGTCCGTATGGTTTTTTAATATACGTTACATCTAATTCTCCGTTATTAACAATTATCTCTTCTAAAAATTTCTTGACTTGCTCTTTGTTCGACAATATAAAAGGATTATCAAGGTTGTTGTAGAGTATCTCTACTTTGTTGATTTCAGTTTTGTAATTCTCGATAAAGTTCATTGTTTTTGTATATAAAAATTATAAATAATTAAATTTCAATTTTTTTATTAAATTATAAAAAAAATTGAAAATTAATTTTATTAAATAATTATTAAAATATGCTCGTCTATTACATACAAGACAAAGACACTAAAGATACTTATTTTGGTTCAACATCATACTCAATTGAACAGAGAATGTCAGTACACAGAAGTAAGTCTAATACTTGCGTCAGTCGACACATCATAAAGAGAGGTAATTATAAATATGGAATATTAGAAGATAAACATACAAACGAAGACCAATTATTAGATGCTGAGAAATTTTATATACAACATTATCCGTGTATAAATAAAAGAAATCCTAAACCGACTCGGGAAGAACTCTTATCAAAAAAAAAAGTGTATAATGATAAATGTAAAAAAACTGGAGATTATTATAAGAAACGAATTGATTGTCCGTGCGGAGGTCATTATACACGAAACACAAAAAACGAGCATACCAGAACAAGTCAAAGACATATAAAATACGAAAGCGATATATCAATCACGCCAGAAATCCCTACATAAATCAATTCAATTTTATTTAGAAATTATTATTTAATTATTTTTTTTATTGGTTAAAATTACCGAGTGTTCGAATGTGCTCAATTTACACTATTTTTAGGTTTTTATTATTATTACTCCTCTTAATAGAAAAAAGTAAAAAGATGGTAAATTGGTAACATTTTATTTTTTAGTATTAGTTGCCGAAGGCTTTATGAAATTTTACCTGTAAAGGTTTAAGGTGCGACTTACATATACAATCTAGACATATCACGCGTTTGATGACCGTCGAAACCAGTACGCTGTTGATATATGTAACTTCCATAATTGACAATAGGATTTGAATTTTGAGGATTTGTTATTGGAACTAAAGTGTGTTTTCCTCTATATATCCCTTTGAATCCAGTTGCGACTCCCGATCCGTATGCTATTTGCTTCTCAGGTTCTCGTTTGACCTCTCCATATACCCGCTCGTCAATCTCCATAAATTTTCCAGGTGGGAAGAATGAACCCGCTGTCTTCGGTTGTTGTAATGCTTGAGTTTGAAATCTAGATCCCATTTTATATACTATTTAAATATATTTAAATCCAGCATTTTTTTATAAATTGACATATCTATATTTGATTTGTATTTATCAACGCACCAAATTTGTTTGTTAATTGTATTCGTATCGTGAGCAATACATATCATAATATGTTTTATGTTGAGTTCCGCAATATGTTTTACATCACAAAAATTTAATCCCTCACTGCTATTTTGGATACTGAAATGATGCGTATCCGCGTATTTTTTCGTATAACACATCGTTGCTTCATTTAAGTAATCTAAGAAAATACACGATTGGGAGTATGTATTTTCTCCATCATATAATAACATATCACTCGAACCAGATAAAGATTTTCCAGTATGGATTAAATTAAATACGGAATCTCCAATATAATCAGGATTGTAAAAATCATCTGTATCCATATGTATTAAGTAATCTCCACTTGCTTTTGATTTTAAAAAATTTCGTTTGCTTCCAATTGTCATTCGCTCCACCTTATAATATAATATAGTATATGATAAATCTAAATTTAGTTTTTCATCTCCGTCATCTGCTATTATGATTTCTTTAATTAAAGGATAGGTTTGTGATTTAATATTTAATTCAATTAGTGCTTCAAATTTTTTTCTATTATAAGTAGGTATTAAAATTGATACGCTCATTATAATATAAATAGATAAAAAATTAAATTTAATTAAATGTATTTGCTGCGGTTAGTTCGCTTGTTGCTTTTGCTGTTCCAATTGGTTCATCTGGTTCACTTGCTGCTTCAGGTTTATGCGTTTTTTTTAATGACCTTTTTAATATCACCGCTCCACCTGTTTCTACTGCTTTTATTCGAAAATCAGTCGCTCTCATATCTGGAGGTACATCTTTTAATGGTACTACTGGTGCTTCAGGTAAATCAATATATCTTAATGCTTCTTCTACAGGTCCGCCTCCTCCTCCTCCTTTTGATGCTCTTGGTGCTGTTGGTGCTTGTGTCGATGTTCCTGCTCCTAATTCGGTTTGAACTGCTGTTCCTTGTCTTCCTTCATCTCGTTGAATTGCTCTCATCGCCGCCATAATATTGACGTGTCTTCCGTTATCTTGACCCTCCTTCATTTTTAAATAATCAGTAATGTTATTTAATGTCGGTTGAACGGATTGCTGTTGCGGTGGGAATCCATAAGGAAACATAGTTCCAACTCCTCGACTCGGTCCGCCTCCGCCTCCGCCTCCGCCTCGTTTTACTGCTTTTCGTCGTTTGCGTTTTTTCTGTGCTTTATCTAAATTTAAATTAACAATGACGGATTGTTTTTGCTTTTGAGTCATATATGTATAATAATATATTATTCTTCCAATATATTTAATGGATTGAAATTTTTATAATACTCGAATTTATTACTTGCTTTTAATGACATATCTACAAATAAAAAATCGTGTTTTGAGGTATATACATATTCAATAATGTCATTTGCGTTCTTTTTATTAAACGGAAATAATTCAGTAAATATTGCTTCTTTCTCAACATTATTTTTAGGAAGAAATGTAATAAAATGAGATAAATTATTACGGATACCTGTTGGAACATCACGGAATTTTTGAACTAAAATAAATATAGACACAAAATTATGTCGTCTATTCTGGATAATTTGAGTCAGTTTTTGATACACGCCGTTCTTCTTTAATTGACTGCCTACATCGTCTAATATTAAACACGAATGCTTGTTGTCATCTCGGTTTTCGGCAAATTCATCTTCAAGTTCCATTAAACACTGTAATGACAAACTACAATGCTTTTGAGATTCAGGTAATTTACTAAACGGATCTTTTTTCATCGATGCTTTTCCAATGGTGGGACTCACAACATATATTTTATCAAATAGTTTTCTATATGATTGTCTTTTGTTTTTCATCTTCTTCTTTAACATAATCGAGTATAACGCAGTGGTTTTACCTGAACCTGAAGAACCGCTTATACACATCATAAATCCACTATAGTTTGGAAGCGGGAACGGCAAGTCGTCCGCAAGTGGTTTGTCTAAATTGTTCTTCGTGTTTTCGATTTCTAAATCTTTATTTGCTTGTTCCTGTATATGTAACGGCATCTATTATAAATATGCTATAAAATATTTATAAGAGATTAAACCTTTTTTTATAAGAAGTCAAATTGGTTTGTAGGTCTGTGCTGTCACCCCATAAAATATATCTGCTTAAACTTCCAGCGTTAATTGATTTCCAGTCTTCATTTACTCGATGTCTTGCTATGTAAGCGTCTCGTTTGCTTTTATCTTTGTGTTCTAAATAAGTGCTTGAATTTTTAGACCCGAAATGTATTGTTTTTTTTGGATTACTAAATACAATTTTATATTTTTTTGTAGGACGATTTGATTTAACAAACTCTTCAACACGCATACATATCATTCTCTTTTTTATTACATAAAATTAAATTTAGGGACTTGGACCGTTATGATTTTTTTAACTTTTTCTTTCGGTTTTTCTTCAGGTGTCACATAATTATTCGTTATGTAATTTTTGACTATTTTGGTTTTCTTTGGTTTCTCCTCTTTCTCCTCTTTCACCTCTTTCACTTTCGGGGATTTGCTTAAAGGTTCAGGTTTCTCCAACGCATTTTTAGATTGCTGTTTTAATTTCTTCGCTTCTCGTGCTTTTGCTAGATTTTCAATTTTCTTTTGTTTAATCGCATCTGCTTGTTCTTTGCTTTGTGCTTTCCTTACATACTTCCTTTTAGGTTTCGCATCAGGTTCTTCATCAGGTTTCCATTCTTTCTCTACACTTTCGGCATCACTGCTACTTGCTGTTTCGTTATCGCTGTATTCGCTCATTATATATATTATTATAATAAATTTTTTCTATAAATTTAAATAAAATATAATAATATATATAATATATATATAAAATGATTTCCACAACAAAAAAACCGATTCCTTTCAAAGAGTTAACCGAAGACAACAAGGGGGAGTGGGTAGAATTAGATACTGAAGATATGAAAAAAATAATTGACGGATTACAACATAAAGAAGAAGAAGAAGTAGATTCCTCCTTAAACTTTCATAAAACCTATGACGCTGAGTATTATGCTATGAATTTTCCAGGGTTTGAAGATTTTGTATATGAGATACTAGAACAAGAAACAATCAATATGAATAAAGAATTACCTACGGACGGACACTGGTATTATCCAGAAGAATCATTAAGTGAGATAAAAAATAGACATCTCAAATAACTTTAAAAAAGTTAAGTCAAAGGGTCAAGTGAAGGTAATGAGATATTCACCCTTTGTTACAATAAATCCGCTCATAGGTTTCTTATCCTTTTTCATCTTAAGATAATATGCTCGTTGATATATTTTTAATTTGACTTCAGGTGATAAATCCATTATATAGAGTGTGTGCTTTTATTTAAATAATTTAGACGCCACCTTAAAATTTAACAGGTTAAAAATTTGCTGATTCTTATAAATAATTTTGCGGATGTTCAAATGTTACCAATTTACCATCTTTTTGGTTTTTTCCCTATGTAAGAGTAATAATAATAAAAACCTTAAAATAGAGGAAATTGAGCACATTTGAACATCCGCAATAAATTACGAGATTTTAACCCTGTTCCTTTTGGGGGCGTGTCTTTAAAATTATATAAATAAAATAAACGATTATCATATCAATGAGTTTTATAAATCCAATCACTGGTAATATTCCAAATAATGAGTTTATATTTACGGAAACGAATATCAGTGCTGATAATGCTTCGTTTACGAATATTAGTGCTGTGAACGCCTCCTTTGTCAATCTAACAACGACTATATTTACACCTGTGAATGTCAATAGTAGTCAAATCAGTGTGAGTATATTGAATGTGTCAACTGGTAATATGTCTGTTTTAAATATATCAACTGCGAATGTGAGTGATTTAATCATTGATGAGTTAGAATTGGTTAATTTATCTGTTGATAATATAAGTAATGATATAATAGATACAGAAGTCATCAATATAAAATCAAATAATTCATTATTACCGAACGGACAATTACGAAAATTAAATAATGAAGTCATCTTAAGTTTAGGTGATGTGACTGATGTAGGTTCATTTAGTATAAAACCAGATGGAACAAATACCGAATTAAATTTAACGAATAATGTATTAACTGGCGATACCGCTAATTTTGATACGGTGAATGCGGATAATAGCGTAACAGACGCACTTTATTTAAACGAGCAATCCGTAGTGCTTACAGATCAATCCGTTATTAGAAGAGATGCGAATCAAGTATTGTTTATAGGAAAGAGTGATGCGAGTGATGTAACAGGCGCAGACTTCCTATTTAGAACAGGAACAGAAACAGGTGGAGTTAAACTTCGAATTCCAAGAACAAGCGATATTGTCGAAATGATTGCTTTAGCGGTGGATACAACCTGTAACGCAGGGTTCGGTAATTTTAGTGAGGTGAATGTAAGCGATTTGATTGTAGCAGATACAACAACCCTGAGAGAATTAGAAGTCCTTGACTCAGCAAGTATTAAAAATCTTACCGTCGTAGGACCTAACGGACTAATAGCAACCAAAGCAGGGATAACCAACTGTAGCATAACCAACTGTAGCATCGGTAATCTAACCGCTCAAACGATTAACGGAAATATATTTACAAATCTAAGCGCGGGTACTAATATTGGATTATCTCAATCAGGTGGAGTTACTACGATATCTACATTAGCACAAGTCGAGTTTGATGACCTTACATTAGACACATTAACTATGTTAGATTCCGTGAATAGTGATCCAACCTTATTATCAAGAACAAATAATACAATCAATTTTATTGGAACGACGAATAACACACCTCTAAGTATGAATTTTTTTATGAAAAATTTTACAACCACACCGCCTCTTTTGATTTTAAATGGGACGACTGTAACCGCAGAAGTAAACGGTAATGTATCTGTATCTGGTACAATTAAGGGAGATATATCTCAAAATCTAGCCTCAGGAACAGGTATAAACTTAAGCACCGTTGGAGGTATTACTACTATTTCAAACACAGGAGGAAGCGTAACAGATCCTTTGAATTTATCCACTTTGAACGGGTCGGTGGTAAACGCATCAACGCTTAATGTGTCTGTATTAAATCCAGAGTATATAGAAGGTTTTACTAAATCAACAGAATACGCATTTCAGGCAACAAGCAATCTAAACGACGCACAAACAGTAACATCAGGACAAAAATTAGATTTCAATTCAGTCCAACTCGAAACGCCTCCACCGATTATTGTGAGTGGAAACGTAGCATACGGATATGACACAACTCTAAAACAATATATAGTTCCTGAGTCAGGTCGGTATTTATTTGGATTTAAATTATTCTCGCCAACAACAACCGTTTATACGATTCGTGTTGGAATCTATGTGAATGGAGTAGTGAAGGGATTCGGTGGTGAATACACCTATACAAACGAAGCAATCACCTGTATATTAGATGTGGAGAAAGGTCAATGGATAGATGTAAGATGTTATTCAGGCACTGCTTTATTTTATATGGCTCCGCTTCATTCTTGGTTCTACGGACATAAACTTACTCCAGCAAACAATCAAATAGTATCAACAACAAACTTGTCTATTCAAAATCTCTCAGTAACAGATGATATGACGGCAACAAACATATCAACAACGAACATATCAGCAACGACGATGACCTTTGATACAGCATCAGGTGATAAAGCAATAACCACAATTGGAGAGATTGATGCGGTGAAGTTCAACGCTTCATCGGTTTATATATCAAATGATATATCCATTGACCCGGGCGGTAATATTCGAGTTCAGTCACTCGTTCCAGGTAATGATTTTTATATTTATACGAATTCAGGTAATACTTTTCTTGGTAATTTAGGAACAGGTAATTTAAATATAGGAAACGGATATATCGCAGATGACATATCAATATCACCAACAGGCGTCTTAACCGTTGATAATCTAACAAGCACAAACGCCATAACCGCACCCAGTGCGACGATTACAAACATATCATCAACAGACTTAACGATAGCAACCTCATTAACAGGAGCAGGGAATATCAATATAACAGGTTCGATACAGACGACAGGTATTCTAAGTGGAACAACGCTCACTGGAGACCTATCAGGCAATTTATCAGCAGGGACGGGTATTGTATTATCAACCGCCGCAGGTGTAACGAACATATCCAACTCAGCACCCTATCAACTTCCAGTATCTCGTATATTTGCCGCACGGACAACAGGACTTCAACAACCAAATCAATCAGGAAATAATTACTATACCGATTATGACCTAATAGATCAAACGAGTTCTCATGTTACTTATGTAGCAGTTCCAATATCAACAGGAGGAGCAAATACAGGAGCGATTATCCAAACCGCAGGAACATATAAAATAACTTTTACTCAACACGTATATAATAACTCATTTACCAATCGTGTTTCTTGGTGGTCTAGAGCAACTAAAAACAATACCCCCACAGGAGCACAAACATTCATATATACTCGTAGCGATCAATCTCAATATGCTCAATATGGAAGCAATAGTATAACTTGGATTGAAACTTGTGCCGTGAATGACTACTTACAAGTATGGTCTGTTGTAGCAAAGAACTCCCCCCTTTACAACAATAATTGGGATGGACTTCGGGGAGGTTCAGGAAGTATGATTGTGATTGAATTATTAACTTAAATTTAAAAAAATATTTATTAAATAATTAAAAAAAAAATTGAAAATATATAAAAAAATATATAGTATAAATATATTAATGGAAAAAGTAGAAGCACTACAAGTAAAACCAGCGACAAAAAAAGTATATCTAGGCGTGATGAAAAGAATTTTAAAAGCAGGATTCAAACCTGAACAAAAACAAATGAAAAAGATTATAGGGATTAAGAAATTTTTAAATAAATTTGACAAACCATCTACGAAATTAGATATTTTAAATGTGATACTTGTAACCGCAGATGATGAAAAATTTAAAACTGATTTAAAAGCATTAAGGACAATTTTACAAAAGGAGAAAATAGAATCAAATGTCAAGACGATGAACACAAAAGGAGAAAGTTTAATATCTATAGATACCTTTAAAGAAAAATTAAAAGGATTATTGGATAGTGAGAAATATATCAATTATATACCAAATTATTTAATGTATCAGTATGGCGTGAGAAATGAAGATGTGAATGTCATCATAATGAAACCAAAACGAAAAAAATATATAATTGATGAAACTAAAAATTATCTCGTGTTATTTAAGGATAAAGTCATATACATTCGTCAAAAATACAAGACAGTAAATAAGTTCGGTAAGCAAACGCACACAATCACGGATAAAGATTTTATTAAAGCAGTATCTAATATTGAAGCAGGAGAATTATTTAATCAAGAACAACAATTAGGTAATCAATTAAGAAAACTATTAATCAACAAAATGACCGAAAGTGACATATTCAAAATGTTAATTGATGATGCGTTTCATAAAAAAGACACGATTCGAATTAACGAATTATCTAAAAGCAGGGGTTCAGCAATAGCGACGATTCAGCAAAATTATGATGTGAACGCTGTTGAACAAGTAATTAAAGAATTATAAAAAAATATATGTGTATCATTATATAATGAACTCACGATATGTTTTTTTTACCTCAGCACCGCCTGACACATCACTCCAACTAATAGGAAACTCAATTGTCTGCGACTTGGGTATCAGTCCAAATAGACCGCCCTATGAAATCCTTGAGTTAATTGAAGCATCTGTGATTACGGATACTGATGTGAATCAAATCGTTGTCAAAGCAGATATACAACCCTCTAATTATTATTCAAATGATCATACAAAAGTAGCATTAGGTTTATTACATTTTAGAACGACAGCAACTATCCCTCCTGATGATATTTATAGATTTACATTAAATGATAATGAAAAACCAAAATATCAAGTGTCAAATGTAAGAAAAATTCTATTAACGCTCAGTATGTTGAACGGAACTGAGTTACCATTTGTTGATGTTTTAGGTTTTAAACTTATATTTAAAATCTCCTACCCAGAACAAGGGTCAATCACAAGAGATTATGTAAAGGCGATACCAGACCCGCTCTAAATTTTTAAAAGTTATATATATGTATTAAGTATGGAATGGGGTAGCGATATTGAGAACTTATTGGAAGAGATTAGACAAAATTCAATTCACTTATCAAACTCACACAAGAACTCATATTTTTTTTATAAAAGAACCGCAAAATATTTTAGATTACCGACAATCATATTAAGCAGTATAAACGGGGTGGCGTCAGTGGGATTAACAGCGTATTTAGATCAACAACACATATCTGGATTAGTTTGTTTGTTATCCGTTTTAATAGGAATCATAAATTCAATCGAATTGTTTTTGAAGGTCAATGACAATATGGAAATCGAAAGAGAGATGTCTAAAGAATTTTACACGCTTTCAATAGATATATATAAAATTCTTCAACTAGACAGAGGAAATCGTCAGGTTTCAGGATTAAATTATTTAGAGAAGAAGTATAATACATACCAAAAGTTATACGAACAGTCTAATTTAATACAACATCAATTAAATGATAAATTAGCACAATTACCGAAAAAGGTTAGAAAAAATATGTTTTCTTCTTCTTCGTCATCCTCCTCTTCCTCCTCAGGTGAATCTCCTAAAGTGATTATGAATGAAATAGGAAGACTTAATGAAATAGGAAGATATATAGACGAAGAATCAACTATTTAAAATATTAAATTTTATATTATCTAATATATATAGTATGTCATATGTATTAGATAGTAAAATTCCTTCCTCCACTATTTTTCTAGACTCAACGAAAGCAGTATCAAGACACCCATTTGTATTTAATTTAAATTCACCTATTCCGTGCCCAACGAGTCTAAGAATGATTTTATCCTTACAAGAGTTTTCCGTTCCAAATACCTTTAATAACATAACGACTGAGAATAATACAATCAGTTTTAGAGTAGGTGATTTTATAGCATATAGGACAATTACAATTCCACCCGGATTATATAATGTATATACCTTTAGAGATTATCTAAACTCAACTCAAGCATTTAATGATTTTAATATGACTTGTGTATATGATAAGGTTAATTATAGATATTCATTTTTATCTATATTACAAATACGATTAGTAAATCTACCTGCTATTAATAGACCTACGACTTGTGGAAATATAATAGGTATGGAGAAAAATAATAATAATCAGTTTGTTGATGTTGTATTACCTACTGGATATGGCGATTATACGATACTTATGGCGTCGAGTGTTAATTTTAGTGGAACGCCTTTTTTGTATTTTAAAGTGGATAATCTACCGCTTACGAATATCAACTCTTTAGGAGTCATTAATGATACATTATGTAGAGTTCCAGTAAATTCCCCGTTTGGATATAAAATATTTTATCGACCTGCTGAACCTATTAAATATTTAATTGGAAGACAAGTATTAAATTCAATCACTATTAAAGTGGAAGATACAAGTAATAATACCGTATTAACGGGTGCTACTGAATTTGAGGCGGTGCTTCGAATTGATTATGTATATCCACTACAAGATAAAGAAGATATATTAACTGGAACATTAACATATGATATGAGTAAATTAAAATTGCCTGATGAAGAACAAGATAATGAAGTTGATGATATTTAAATTATTTATATTTTAATGTTTATCATAAGTATATGAAATTCGGTAGTAAATCAATGAAAAATTATGCGATTGGTATTAAACAAGGCGTTCATCAAGGTGCGAAACTCGGTCAAAAAAGTTCTCGTGGGGCGATTGCTCTTGCTCCTGTGATAGGTTTTGCGAATCCTGAAGCGGGACTTGCGGTTGAGGCGGGGGGTCAAGTTGGTAAGCGTGTATCTAATATTTTAGAAAGAGCGTCTAGGTAATTGTTGAAATAAATATTTAAAATGTTTAAAATTAAATATTTTTATATATATATAAAATGACCGAAGAAATTTTCAGTGAATCTCTTGCTTACAATGATGTTAAACGAAGAGCGGTGGCGTCTCGTTCTTTCAGGACCAAACTCCCATCTTCCAATTCAACCTCCTTTACGCAAAACCAAACTATAGTAATCCGCCTTCCAGGTAATCTACAAGGACAATATTATGATTTTTCTCAAATGTATCTTAAACTAAAAGTAACTTCTAATGCTGCTGCGATTCTCGACCGAAATGGCGCTTATAACTTTATTCAACGGGTTCAAGTATCTCAAGCAGGTGCTCAAATTTGTGATATTAACAACTACAATGTATTAGTATGTGCGATGTTAGATCATCAATCAAGTCAAGGTTGGAAAGCGTCTGCTGGTGCTCAATTAATTGGTTGTCAAGGTGATTCTTTAAGAGGTCAAGCGTTGGTGACGGCGACTGCTAGAACCTTCTGCCTTCCAATGGTATGTATGCCTCTTGCGAACACTACACCTCATCGTCTTATACCTGCTTTTAGTTTGAGTGATATAGAAATGAGATTTACACTTAACAGTGATCTAGCGGCGGTGGTCGGTGCGGCAACTCTTGCTTACACTGATGTAGAGATGGTGTGTGTCATGACTGAATTATCTCCGGGTGCTCAAGCCCAAGTAGATATGAACACTGGAGGCATCTACAACATTCTAGCAAATAGTTTTATGAACTCTCAAGCATCTAAAGCAGCAATTGATACTAACCTAACTGCGAATCTTGGATTTAGTGTTTCATCTCTCGAACGCATATTAGTTATTAACCGACCTAATGATTCTCTTGCTTCGGCAACCCATTACTCACAAAATCGTGGAACTTTGGGTTTGACTCAATATAGTTTTTTAATTAATAGTGAGATTTATCCCCAACGCCCAGTTGAGGTAAGCGATTATGGTGCTGAGGCGTTTGCTGAACTCTTACAAAGTGATCACGCATTAGTAGATTTCTCACGCTCTTCTTCCATTAACTCTGGATTTGCTATAGCAGGAGTGAATCTTGGAGTAGGAACAAGTGATTTATCTGGTGTTGATCCAAACGCTGTCAAAAACAAACCTTATACACTCGCTTTCCCAGTTGGTAATCAACCAGGTGCGGTCGGTGCGGCAGGAGCAGACGCAACCGCAAGTAACATTGGTACTTTCTTGGTCGGTTGTGATTTCGAGTCAGCAGTAGCAACTGGTAAATCACACCGCATCTACTCAGGCATCTCAACTCTAGCGTCTAATGTTCAATTTAGAGGAACCTTCACTGCGGGTGCTCTTCCATCTACTCTTGACTTTTTCGCTGTATTTACTATTAGAATCCTACTCAACACTCGTGGTTTGGGGGTCTTCGAAGTTTCAGTATAAATCCCCGCCTTAAACCTTAACAGGTGTAAAATTTCTTGACGCCTTCGGCAACTAATACTAAAAAATAAAATGTGCTCAATTTACCATCTTTTTACTTTTTCCTCATAAGACAAAGTAATAATAATAAAAACCTAAAAATAGAGGAAATTGAGCACATTCGAGCACGGTATTTTTCATTCGTTAAAAATATATTAAATTAAATAATAAATAAAAATAAAATTTGAAACTATTTTTATTTATAATTTTTATGAAGTAATTATGGAGATTCATTTTGAGTTATATCAACGAAAATTTAAGTTGATTGGAGATGAATTATACTCATTTTATAAGAGAACTAATGCGAAAGATGAGAAGTGGTATATAGTTAAAATGTGTAATGATAAATGTTATAAAAGATTTACTTTTTCTGTTGATGGGAAATGTAGAAGTATTCGATATCACCGAGTAATCTATTACGCACATCATCAGGATTGGAATATTTATGACACCTCAAAGGAAAATGTTATTGATCATATAGAACACACGAAAGGTGTTCCTTTAGATAATAGCATTACAAATTTAAGACTTGTAACAAAACAAGAAAATAATTTTAATATAAATGCGAAAGGTTATACATATATTAAGAAAAGAGGAAAGTATAAATCACAAATTGTTGTCAATCAAAAACAAATTTTTCTCGGTTATTTCTTAACTGAAGCGGAAGCAAGACAGGCGTACTTAGATGCGAAAAAAATATACCATAAAATTATACCAAAATAATATATGTATATTGTAATGCCTCCTTCAATACAAGATCTCGCAAAACTAAACAAACTTCACTACAAATACGATAAGTATTCTAATGAAGACGCATCCAGAAGAATTCAAAATAAATTAAAAGGTTCGGGATATACCCTCTTGCGCGGGAAGCGAGGAGTCGCACAATATAAACATAATTCAGGTTTTAATGTAATAAGCGTAAAAGGAACTGACCTCAAAAACCATAAAGATATTATAAGCGATGTAAAACTTGGACTCGGTTTATCCGCATATGATAATCAATTTAAAAGTAGAAGAAATAAAATTAAAGATATATTAAAAGAAAATAAAGGTCAAGATTCGTATCTTACAGGCCACTCGCTCGGTGCTAGTATAATTACAAGTTCAATGAGTAAAAGCAAATCAATTCGAGATAATGTTAAGGGTGTTCATAATTTTAATACTGGATACAGCGCAATGTTCAATAAAGAATTAAAAAAAGATTTAAATACCGAAGACAAAAAAATATTAAACAAGAAAATTACGCATCATCATAGAACCGATGATATTATTAGTAAATCATTAACAGATGACGCGGTGGGTAAGGTCAAACAATATGAGAAAGTCAGTGATAATCCTATTACAAATCATTCTATAAATCATTTTGAAAATTAATTTTTTTTTATCTAACGAATAGTATATAATGGAAAAATTTGATAATGTAAAAATCGTCTGCTTACATACTTTATTTAATGAGAATGCTTTGTGCTTATCAAATAAATATAATATAGAATATCTTGTAGATTTCCAACCCGCACCGAATCATTTTTACATTATCTTTGGGGGACACGAGAGAGCCGTTGAACTGCTTAATATTCAAATGAATCAAACATTTAAATTTTGGTATATTATCCTAAACAGCGAAAGTCAAAAATCACACCTTCTAAGAAATAAATATTATATAGAGTTGATGAAAAAAAATGTAGTCTTCAATTACTCATCAGGTGTTGCTGATTATTTATTAGAAACATTTGATATAAAAACATATTCCTATTTTTTCTTTGATTTTATGATGAGTAACCTTGAAGAAGAAAGAATATATGATTATGTATTTATAGGGTCACCGAATGAGAATCGATTAAAACAAATTGATGAATTAAAACAAGCGTTCCCAGGTAAAAATATATATGTTGATTTTGAAGGTAAATATCAATCTGCTTCTTCTATGAAACAGATATTATCAAAAACAAAATGGCTGTTGAACATTCCTTTTTATGAAAATGATTCGAACCTCGAAACACATCGAATACATAACGGATTATCTTGCGGATGTCAAGTAGTTTCTTTTAAGTCAGGAGATACTGATACAGATGACTTTTATAATGATTACATATATTTTACTGATAATCTTGTTGATTTCTTTAAATCGCACGAAGTCAAAGAAAAAAAAAAATATACTGATTTGATTAGGGGTCTATCCGCTAAGTGGGGTACACACAATTTATTTATAATTAAGAAAATTAATGATAAACTTATGTCTTGTTAGATTTACCTCTCCAATCAATTCGTTCTATATCCAATTGTTCCAGCGTCTTTTTGTATGCTTCCAAAAATACTTGCTTCCGCTTCGTCATTTTCTCTAGTTCCATTTCTAGTTGCTTATTTTTCTCCTCTAATTGCTTATTTTTCTTATTGAGTAGTTCGAGTTGCTTAATCCGTGTAGATTTTACCCTGATTACAACTTTCTTTTCCGCTTTTAATTCATCAATAATCTTAGAGCATTCCTCGGCGTGTCCTGTATGTTTCCATTCATCTAACATATCTAACACCTTTTTAGTTTTATCTGCGTCAAGCGTTTTATTTTCAATCGCCCTCATTTGCTCTTTCAACCATTGACGCAGTTCCGTCGGTATCTTAGTGTCATCAAATGTAGGTTGAACAATTTTAATCATTTTTGATTCCAACGCCTTATCATCACACATAGGTTTTTCATTACATTCATAAAATGTTTCCATTTTAATACTAATAGTTAGTATAATAAACTTAATTTCAATTTTTTTTTATAATAAATAATAAATAATAAATACACCGCCTTTAAATTTTCAGGGTGAAATTTCATACGCCTACGGCAACTAACCAAAATAAAAATAAAAAATTAATAATGTGCTCAATTTACCATCTTTTTACTTTTTTCTATTAAGAGGAGTAATAATAATAAAAAAGTAAAAATAGAGTAAATTGAGCACATTCGAACACTCGGTAATTTTAACCAATGAAAAAATCCATTCAAAAATAAATACTAGTATTTATATATATTTTTATTTTTTTTTTTTTTTGATTAGTTCGGTTCGCTTCCTTCTTCGTCTTCAATAAATTGACTCAATTTTTCTTCTAACTCCTCTATTTTTTCTTCGGCCTTTTCTAACTTTTCTTGCGTTTCATAACCTATGTCTTCCTCAGTTTGATACCAAGAAAATAGTTGCTTATATTTTTCCTCGAGTTGCTTATTCTGCTCCTTGAGTCGATTATTTTCTTCGGTTACCTTCCACATGTACTCCAACTTATCATTACCGAACTCCTCATCTGCTTCAGCCCACACCGTCAATGTCTTTACGTGTTGCTTATTCTGCTCCTCGAGTTGCTTAACCTGCTCCTTCAGGCGTTCGTTCTCCTCAGCAACCACACTCACAACCATTTCAACTCCCTTCTGTACGCCCTTCACTGCTTCAGCCTCGAGTTGCTTAACCTTCTCCTCGA
>Ga0255047_10001080_pt1 | contig 20665 bp, 35 predicted proteins | sample JV7_2_1_MG_FD_183640 | JGI IMG/M metagenome (GOLD analysis project Ga0255047, IMG submission 183640) | Seawater microbial communities from Jervis Inlet, British Columbia, Canada - JV7_2_1 | ecosystem: Environmental > Aquatic > Marine > Inlet | place: Canada: British Columbia | collected 2016-10-06 | reverse complement strand
GTGGATCGAAACTAATGACGGTGCGTTGGCATACTTTCGTACCATACAATCATTTCGTGAGCCTAGAAAAGATAGCGGTGAGTCACAATGGTCGCCACTATTTTTCGACCTGGACGCACCAGGCTGGAATGTGGAACTCCCCGCCGGAGAAAAAGAGAGGTTACTCGAATCCACACTTTCAGACGCACGAAAACTTATTGATTATTTTGCTATGGGATTTGATCTCGTACCAAAGGTCTGGTTTTCTGGAGGCAAAGGGTTTCATATCCTGGTGCCGGGTGAGGTTTTCTCTGCTGAGCCTCATCCTCAGCTTACATATCACTGGAAACACGTCGCTGCTCGCATCCAGAAGAAACTCGAACTGCAGTCATTGGACTGGCGTGTATATAGCATATCTCGAATGTGGAGAATATCCAATACTATCCACCACAAAGGATCGGATGATGAGCCAGGACAATATAAAATTCCTCTCCTCCCTGCTGATCTGTCGAAGGGACTCGACCACATCCGTAGCCTTGCGCAGTCTCCTAGGGACATACAACTGGACGATGAGGATAATGAGGATCAAGTAAATCCTATTCTTACGGAGCAATACAAAAAAGCCGTAAGAGAGTATACGGTTGCCACAAAGGTTGAGGATTATGACGCTATCGAGGCTCCTGTATTTGTCGATGACCATCCGCCCTGCGTAGCATACTTCCTTAAAAACGGACTAGGTGCGCTCGGCACAAAGAACAGAGCTGATATGGCTCTTGCGAATTACTGCAAGTCTCGTAACATGGATTTGCGAGAAGCTATAGTATTCATGTCTGACTGGGCAAGAAGTATACCCGACAGCCTAACGCATGTACTGAACCCAGAGGCTAGAGTCGCACAAACCACTCAGGTTGTCAACGCAGTATACTCCAGCCCTATATACCACTTTAGCTGCGGAAGTATGCGCTCTTGTAGCATCAAGGTAGATTGCAGCCAGTGTGGTGTCGAAAAAGAATCACAAGTAATAACTATTGGACTAACCGACTTTGCTAAAGCCGAAAACTATGGGCGTAGAGTGTGCATCGAGGCAGATGTAGTCGGCAAGGATTTCGCTGAACTTATTATGCCTCGAAAAGTTGTGGGTGGCTGCGGTTTTGACACAGATTCAACCAAGTGCGCTCGTTGTAAGATGGGAGACTATATTCACGATGACAAAAATATTCTAGAGCGAACGATAGAATTTAATGCTAACGAACATCGTACTCTTAGTCTGATAGATGTAACAACAGCAGGAGTAACTCAACGCATCAAAAGATTATTCGGTGTAGAGGATAGGTGTTTTAACTTTAAGTATGAAGCCGAAATGGGCAACGCCAATGTAGTGTATCTATCTAGTCGTATATCAGGCAAATACGCAGAAACAGAGGAAGATACAGAACAGCAAACAATGCGAACCAGGGCAATCTATCTGGGTCACGATATAGAACTCAATAAAGGGTACAATCTGTATGGGGTAGTCTGGAATCACCCCCGAACTGGAAAGGCGGTATTGCTAGTGGATAGACTAGAACCTTTACAATCAACCTTGAGCACCTTTACCCTAGAGCAAAAGAGGCTCAACGAACTGCTAGTCTTTCAGCCCACGAGTGATCAAACGCCACTAGATAAGATGCGAGAAATACACAGCATCTTTAACAACGACTTTATTCGAGTGTGGGGCAGAGAGCAGATAATCATGGCTACTGATTTAGTATATCACAGCCCACGAAGAATTAACTTCCAGAAAACGAAACGATTAAAAGGATGGCTGGATATTCTCATACTTGGAGATACCAGACAAGGTAAATCAGATGTAGTTGAAAAAATGATGGCCTACTACGGACTAGGTATAATGGCCGCTGGAGAAACGGCATCAAGAACGGGCCTACTTTACACAATCAGGATGATAGCAGGTGAAGAAGCCTGGGTATTGTTTGGGCTATTACCCAGGGCTAACGGTTATCTAGTTGTCATTGACGAGATTCATGGTATGCCTCCTTATGACTTCAGAGAATTTACCCAGGTTCGCAGTAAAGGGGTTGTGGATGTCAAACGGGTGGCTTCTGGCACTGCTCTGGCCGAAACAAGACTAATAAGCATAGCCAATGCTCGTCCGGGTAAAGCCTTAGCATCATATGCGTATCCAGTTCAAGCTATACAAGACATCTCTTGTTTTCAGGCACTCGAGGACGTGTCAAGGTTTGACTTTGCTATTGGCGTTAGGGCTGGCGATGTTTCGGACGAAGAGATCAATATGGACGTTAGCACTTTACCCACAGTATACAATCCGTATACCAGAGAATTGTGTCACGATCTAGTTATGTGGATATGGACACGAACTCCTGCTCAGGTTAATATCAGCGCAGAAACCGAAAGAACGATACTTGATTTGGCGTTAGAGATAAGCCAGGATTATATTCCTGACATACCGCTGATTGAATCAGCAGATGTGCGACATAAACTAATCCGTATTGCTTGCGCTATAGCCGGCAGGGTATACAGTACAAACGATGGCAATATACTCGATGTTCTGCCAGCTCATGCTCTTGCTGCACGAGAAGTATTAGACGAGTTCTATAAGGCGGATGGGCTTAACTACTTTGGATGGAGTGACGACCACAAGAAGATCGCTCATAGCGAGAACAAACTTCAAGAACTTAAGAACAACTTCAAGGCTTCGTTTAGTATACAGTGGCAAGATATAGCAACATGGATACTGGATGTAAGTGATTTCAATAAAACGTTGTTACGTTCTGCCTGTGGACTGATAAGCTCAGAAACCGATCAGGTTATGGCGTTTATGATTACCAACAGATTTATCGTAACTGACAAACACAAGTATATCAAGACACCTTCAGGTAGAATGTTTCTACAAAGTTTGTTCAAAGATGACATACCTATCGGAGACGAGATACCTGAATTTGATATAAACCCCGAACTGGAGGACGAATTCTAAATGCTAAAAGAACAGTGGGAGATAGGTCAAATAAAAGAATATTGGTCTACTTCTGGTGGTTGTTGTTTCTGTCTAATTCCAAATGTACCATGCAGACTTACGATGGATGGGTCTACGCATGATGCCCTAAGATCAAAAATTGCTCACGATTGGAGCTATCATGAACGCACAGGAAAGACACGCAAGACTAATAGGCGAGCTTAATAAACTTCTAGCTAGTAAAGAGATGGGGGTGTCCGCTGTACCTCATGGCGAGTTCGAGTCAAGATACAAACAGCTTAAGGCTACGCGGGATTACTTTGGATTACCCTGGAACGAAATCGAAACACTGATAAAGGCTACACCTTATCCCAATTCCTGGATGTGGGAGTCACGAAAAGATGCTGCGTTCAAAAAGTACTATGGGTTACGAATGAAGATAGATAAAATGGAGGTGCTAATTTCATGATAGCAGGAGCTGAACATCAAGACCCGCAACCCCAAATGCAGGGCATTCCCCTTGAATCCGGTGTCAATGACTGCTACTGGGTAATTGATAGGAGGTGTACCAATCCTGCCATAACCCGCAATAAGATACCGAGTGCTTACTCAAGAGACTGGGAAAGTAGACAGAATTGCTTCTACACAATATGCGGGGCTTTTGGGTGCGGTTGCTTTAAGTTCATGCGGGAACGATATACATTATGTGTGAATGAAACATGGGGCCGCATTACACCGACCGGTGGTGGGGGCAAATGAAGCACCCGAAGATAAAGAACGGCTTTATACTCATACCACGAGATACTATCATATGCAATCAATACAAAGAACTAAAAGACTATTCTAAAGCAGTTTATGGTGCAATCTTAACTGAGTTTATCCGGGATAAGGCTAGGAACCCAGATAACAGAGCAAAGATAGCACATAGCCAAATTGAATATAGATCAGGTTGTTCGCACGGTTCGACGGTACGCGGTGTGAAGGAACTGAAAGAAAAGAACTTTCTGAGAGTATTGATAGCCGGCGGACTGGAAGGCAACCCCACGACATTTCAACTTAACGGTAGGTTCACTCACTCAGGCAATACGGAGTCGTCATGGTAGTTGACATGGATATTAGTAATATTAGTATGATCACTCTGATCACTAGGATGACCCGTGTGATCACGGTACTGTGTTCAGTGTGGTCATTGGGGTTGTGTGTTTGTGTACGACTCATGACCCGTGTGATCACTGCTTAGTGATCGGGCTGATCACTACGATCGATTTTAAGGAGGCACAAATGAAAGAGGATAAGGTTGCGATAGCCTTTCTGAACGAAGCAGAAATAGAAAGTATCCTGCGCGAGGATTTGGACGCCGAAATAAAGAAGCTTAAAAGCGACAATGCTCATTTGCGTATTTTGATAGGGAGCATTCGGGATACTTACAGGGAGGAGGAATGTACTTGCAAAGCCCAACCTGGGGGATTGTTATGTAGCCGCTGTTGGTGTATGGACGTTATTGACAAAGGGTTAGCTGGCATTGCAAAGGAGCGTGGCAATGGCGAATAAAGTTCAGGACTTATGTTATCGCTGTGGACTAATGGGGCTTCACGAACAACGGGTAGGCGACTTCGCCAAAGAGTTCAGCGAAGAAGCTGCGATAGAGGTATTGAATACCGTTCTCAAGACGCGAGACTTCCAGCGGTCTAGCAGTAAGCGCCCGGACGCCGCACAATACTTATGGAACAAGCACTCTGCCGCGTATAAAAAGGTCGCTGGTGGCAGGAAGCGGGAACGGGAACAGGAAGCCGCTCACAAGGCACAAGAGGCTTCTTATAGAGCTACCATAGAGAGCGGTTACGAGCCAAATCATGATACCCTTCTGGCGCAGTTGAACGAACAGCTTGAAAGTGGCAAACTATCTGCACAGAAATACGAGGAAGGCATGGCCGGTCTAAGTGTTGTGTATGGCATGGTAGGGGCTGCTAAAGACGGCTTGACGCCCGACGAACAGGCCGTTGTGGACGGCTATGACGAAAGGATAGGTGTATAATGAAAATCTATGACGACTGGACAACCGACGAGTTAGAAGAGGCTAAATTGAAACTACTTGAGGAAATGTTTGGTGTCAGCAATCAGCGCGATAGTGTTAGAGACAAGGTATTAACCATAGCGCGAGTACAGAGGAACCGCAAGGAGGCGAAGATCAGAAAAGAAACCGGCGTCACGGTTTATCGCTCAGGTGATTATGCCGGCATGACTGTTGGAAACAAAATGTTCTACTTTGGCTATGAGCAGACCGTATGTTTGGAACATGGACAATCTGAGTGTACTGAGTGCTACGAAAAAGAGAACGACACCGAATGGTGTTTTACTGCCGACATAGGCGACAAGGAAGTCATGCGGATACCTGAGTCGAAGTTGGGGCAGGGCAACGTAGTAATGAACCTGCTGCATGGGATAGGGCAGTTCATGGCTAAGTTTGGGTACATGGCATTGACTACTTAGAGGGTGAATAATGATAAAAGTAACGAAGATAGAGAACGGTGTTGCTTTTTCACGACTACCTGTGGCAGATTTCAAAGTATACGCTCGGAAGCTCATGCTATTGGGTGGTCATGCTTTACTTAGGAGTCGTAACAATGACGAAGCGCGGATACAACTTAAACTTTTCTGGATATGCCCTAAGTGCGATACCCAACACGGTATGCGGGGCGATCCTGAGCGTGAAGCAAGGTATATTAACGGCCCGCTAATCGAGGGGGCGCAGTGTCGTGAGTGTAGTTTAATTGTGAAGTTGAAACCAGTAAGGAAGGAAGTGTAGAATGAAGGTAAGTAGAGAGACGCTAAGTCTATGTGTTGACGCGCTGTGACGCCGGTAAGCTAAGACGATACCTAGATAGAGAGATTGCCGACCTGCGTAGCCAGCTAGAGAGCAATCCACAAGGCGGTCTATCAGAGCGTAACAGCAATAACAGGATACATAAGCAAATGACACCCTATGTGGAATTGTTGGATATTGTTAATCAATACACCAGACCATTAGCGAAGGAGAAGACATGACTGAATTTACCGACAGGCTACTGAGTATTATCGAATGTGTGTTAGCGCGTGACGAGGAAGTTGACGTACTACAAGCAGAGGTTGATGAGTTGGTAATGATCCGAGATAGCATTGGGGCAGAAAATGTTCTATTGGAAGCGACTACTAAGCGTTATGAAGACGTGTTTGAATTCGTGCAGTCTTCTACGAAGTACTTACAGATCAAGTTCGCCGAGGAAGGGGTGGTTGAATTGTTTTCAACCGACGACAGCGATCAAGCTGTAGCCTTTGCCGAAGGTCGCGGGAAGGGTGAGAGAGTCTTAGGCTATATCTATAACGATAGATTTAGCGGATCGGTTAAGCCGGATAATGACTTTATGGACACCAGTGCTGAGTAGGGCTTTCGTGGCGGCGGGCTGCGTCCTCTTGATCCTTGTCTTTATTGAAGCTTGGGTTAATGCGGGGCTACAGTTCGCCGCTGTTACGACAATCGCTGGCTTGCTCATGACGGGCTTTTTGAGTCTGTCTGTATGGGCGGCTGGCAAAATATGGAGATTACCAAATGGGTGTAAAAGTATACGGAGCAAGTGACGACCTGATAGAGATCGAAGGCGATATTAGAGAAGAATTTGGATACCATTACAGCGTGAGCGATCCAACAGCTAAGTTCTTAGCGTTTTCAGACGGCACGGCGTTAAAGATAACCTATGGGCTTGATGACGGCTGCTGGCGTATAAGTGTTTATGCTGGCAATCCAGATTATATCACTCATACACCAGCCACGTCAGAGGATAACTATTCTGATATAGTAGAGATAGATACCGATATTAGGTGGGTAGTGGTTGGCGAAGAATTCAAAATGGTATTATGAAAGGAGAATTATCATGCTTAAAGACTTCAAAGGAGCAATAGAAGCGTATGCTACCATAATGGGACTCAAGGAATCGCTGTCTGCCAAAAGCGACGCTTTAGGCACAGAACTTGCTGAACTGGAAGACGAGGTGACAAAGCCGAATACACAAGCTTCGCCAGATAGACTAGCTGCGGTACAGGCCAGGTGTGGGATATTACGGGAAGAACTTTCGACATATATTCAAGACCTGTGCATAGTATCTGGATTGCGTCGGTTGGCTATGGAAGATATAGCGGACGTGGTGGAAGCGCGGGCGAACCCTCTAACACCAGAGGAATTGACCAAACTTCAAGCCAACCGCGATAGAGTAGATCGGGAAAAAGCGAATTACGGAAGGAGTGACACATGAACAAATCACGAGGTCTAATGGATTTTTGGGTTACAAAGACGCACAATTTACTTGCTGGCCGTTGTCCTCACGTCTGCGATTTTTGTTTCGTCTCGCAAATGAGACAACCGGCGGTCGTGAAGAAGTACGGCGGTAAGCTACGTTGGCACGAACCAGCCGCTAAGGACAAGCTAGGCGATCATGAGGTGGTATTTGTTTCCGACTGCAATGACCTGTTCGCAGGCGCGGTAGCCTCTCGGTTGATCTGGCGTATAGTGGATTTCTATTGCGAGGCAGTGCCAACCAACTGGATACATTTCAGGACGAAGAATCCCATTAGATACGTGACTACCGGGGTGTCAATGCCCGATAAGACCATACTGGGGCTATCACTAGAAACGACTGAGCCGACAGACTTCTATACTGGTTGTGGTATATCCCATGCGCCTAATCCGATAGATAGAGTGCAAGCGTTTACCAGGGCAGTTTCGCCGCTGAAAATGGTTGCCCTTGAGCCACTATTCGATTTCGACTTAGATACAATGGTTGAGTGGATACGCCTTATTGACCCGGCGTTCGTGACTATTGGCGTTGACTCGAAGAATACCAGGACACCGCTCTCGCCGCCGTCTTGCGATAAGCTATGGGCTTTAGCGGAAGGACTGTTGGGGATATGCGACGTTATCCTCAAGCCGAATCTGAGCAAGGCTTATGATAGTGATCGCTTGTTGCTATTGGAGAATTATGTTTATCATAACAACTCCACTGCGTTTATAGATAACGTCGTCTATAAGGCTCATAATGAATCAATCAGTAGCATGAACGGCTACGGCTATCTTGAGGCGTTGAATGCAAATAAGCCTTGACACCAGCCGGTGGTTGTGTTATACGACAAAGCTTGCCGACGAAGTGATTGAGTATCACGATAAGGAACAACATGAATAAAGAACAATGGGACATTGCCAACCTGCTTTGCCACTCAGTGTCCGAACCCGATCCACTTATAGAGTTCATTAAAAGCCAACCAGTTCACCAGAATTCAGATAGAAGGGACGCCTTGATATTCGGCGGCTTAATATTCGTAGCAAGTATCCTCAACGCTTTATCTCGCTAACCCACCCGCCAATCAAAAACAAACTGACAGCGACGCCGTTTTCGTGTCGCTTTTAGCTTGACATTAGTATGAAGTCGTGTTATAATATAGACATGAGAAGGAAGTGAGATACTTAACCGGAAACACACAGGAGTTACACAATGATAATCGCCGACGGACGCACACCAGACGAAACACCTCAGCAATGGCGACCAGACCTTGAACGTTGCCACTTGTGCTTAACCAATCAGCCTCACAGCCAATGGGCGCACGAGGCGGCTATAGAGCAGTCCTATCAGCAGGAAGAGCTTGACGGCTATATCAAGCAATCCAGGTACAGCATACAGCTTGATGAGCCAGTGGTTGAGAGCGGTTCGTCTGATACTAAGTCGGTTAAGGTACGGGATAATGGCATAGCAAGCGGGTTCACAATGAATCAAGTATTGGCCATGATTTAACACAGGAGATAGCGCATGATAACCAGCACACCGATCAACTTGAAAGACATATCGGACGCAAGATATGTTCAGTCAAGCCAATACCCAGTCGGTTTGACGGCTAGACTGAACAGAAGGGCGTTACAGGCAGCTATTGACGAGAAGAATCTGGTTGCCTTCATAGCTAAAGCTAACGGCTATCAGAAAGAGACTATCTGGGCGACCGCGGTGGACACACCAACGGGTAAGGGCATAACCTTCTATCCGTTCCCGCTAATTGGTGCATATATCGTTGACCACGGCAGGGTGCTTGGGAAGGTGCGGGAATAATCAACAATCAACACAAGGAGGATCGCAATGCCAGAAACCCGCGGGAGATTCAAGAAGCGCATTAAGTCTTTAATGACACCCGACCATTTGAGAGTCGTTGCCAAGTTTATCGAGACAGGTGACGAGGCTATAGGTAACGCCGCAGGTTTGTACGACGCGGATAGCGGACACCATATCAGCAATCGTGTGTTAGCACAGATAGTAATGGGGTAAATGGCGTAGCAAAGGAGTGAGATAATGGAATATATAAAAGTAGAATTACCAGAGGGGTTGACCGAGGATATAGGGGAACGAATAGCTAAAGCAGTGCGCGAGGATTATTACCACAAAGCGGGTGGGGCTATAGCCGAGAAGGTTACCGCTAAATTGCACGAAGACGGTTTTGCCGAGCGGGTGGCGGACTCAGTTTTATCAAGAATGAAGTTGGAAGAAGACGAGTACACTGAAGGAATCACCGCCGCCTTGAAAGAGAATTTGTTGAAATCCATTGGCATGATCGCCAACGCTACCCTAGAGGCAATCCAGAAGCGAATTGACGGTTATGGTTTTATCAAGATCGGTGATAAATGGTAGCGGCCTAGCCAGTCGCTAGTCGCCTCGCCAGGGGGAACTAAAATCCTGAAATCGCCAATTTCGATTAGCTCTGGCGAGGCACACTTCAAAGGTAGGGTAATGATATGAAATGGTACCTATTGGGTTGGTTGCCGCAATATTACGACAAGCTATTGCACGTTCTGGTTACGTTTGCCTTATTATTGTTCGGTGTAAAAATAATGCCGTCCTTTTGGTGCGCTATTGCTGTCCTGTGTATTCAGATAGTAAAGGCACTACTCAATCGCCGTGCTGATTCAACTTACAATCCCGCCGGCGACATGTGCGCCAACGGCATGGGATATATACTGGCGGGGCTTTATGCAGCTTTATGATTCAAACTAACGACAGACAGGAGGAACTAATGGAACAACACCCAAACAAGAAACAGCTTGACTTTCCAGAGCCAGAGGGCGGCTGGAATGACGACGACTTTATAACCCTTGACGAAGCGGCGGAAAGATTCGGCGTAGTGCGGGGCAACATTGAACACTTCATTCGCCAGGGCGTACCGAAGCGGACTATGCCGCACAGGATACCGCAGAAGACCAAGAATGGTATAGTGAAGGAAGTTATACACGTTCACTTGCCTAGCTTGGAAGTTGCGAAAGAGGGGCGGCTATGGAAGCCGAAGGAAGTGACTGAATGACTGATATGCTGGTGAAGTTTTTGCAAACACTAAAGGCGTCAAAGTTTATTGCCGATCAAATGACACCGCAAAGAGTGATTGCTTTATGCCGTCGATATATCTCCAAAACCGAGTATAAACACATGGGGGTAATTACCCCGCGCGAAACGCTATGGACAATGTGGCTCAACTGCGATAAGGAATAATATGCCCTGTTTGTCGATAACGATCCCGCATAGCAAATCACTCGGCAAGAACGACACGCTTAAATACCGTGGCGGGGGCAAAACGCTTGACGTTGTTGGCGGCAAGGTGGTGACCAAGAGCAGAGGAACGGTACGCAAGAACACGGCTACTGCGGGAAATCAGGACGCCATATCTTACGAGATTAGCGGCATATGCAATGGGCGCGGGATAGAGTTTGAAGATAGGCGGCTTACTGTTGATATTCACGTTGTCCGTCCGGTTGATCCTGAAATAGTCGGGCCGCGGAAGGATACCGATCCCGCAAATTTCCAACAAACCATACTCGACGCAGTAGAGAAGGGGATACACGTTGACGATTCATATTACGAAACGTCAGTAACGTGGTCGGTGATTAAGCCAGGTGAAAAGCCGGTGATAATTATCACGGTAACACAGGAGGATAGAGAATGACGGATTGTCCATATACAACGCATTATGGCGGTAGAATTAGGCAAATGACACGAATTCAATTCTTTTTCTGGGCTGTGTTTGCAATCGTAGTGCTGATAGTATTCAGCCTATTGATAAATGAGTCAGTGAAGGCGGCGAAAGAAGCCAACCAAGCCGTCAACAGACTCAATACAACTATCCTCGCATTGGCTCTAGCAGGCGCGGAGATACGGTTAGCGCAGACGGAATTGAAAGCTGATATAGCGGCCTTTAAGAGAGCGCAGTTGTGGTACGCTAGAGAGGTAAAATAAATGTGGTATGTGTGTAAAGAGTGTAGGGTAGTGTTTGCGGAGGTCAACGGCTTCGGCGACCCCGCCCCTAGTGCTTGCCCTTGTTGCAACAGGCCTTTAGTCAAGACAGATCGGCGGCTCAAGGTCAAGAAGTTCGCTGACGAAACTACTATGAAGGTTGAGTTTGGCGACGACATAACCGAGGCCGAAAAGATTCAGGTGTTGCAAACACTTCAACAATCGGAGGACGTGAAGGTTACCGATAGGAAGGATCTGAAGTGAGAACCAAGATTAGAGGCGTGGTATATATAGACTGCCCAGATTGTAGGGGGCAAGGGGATCATGCGGTTACGGTGCTTGGGTTACCCTTCGACAAAACTAGGGTGAAATGCAAAGTGTGCAATGGTCGCGGGAAGATACCGGAGTCGGAATTGAAAGGGGAAGCGAATGTCAAGAATGATAAAGATTCTAGCGGTAGTTGATAGAGACGATAAGTGGGACGAAATGAAAGCTAGGTATGATTCTATCGACCATTCTGCCTATGTCCAACCTGATCCCAATGCTGACGGATATGAATATTTCTGCTATCAAGAGCCACTCGCTAACGGTATGTTCAAAGCAATAGAGCATACTGAAGTACATGACGATAACAGCGGCGAAAGCTTCTATTTTTTCGATACCAAGAAACTAACCAATGAGACAGGTTTGTTCGTAGTAGTGGAGACACCATAATGAAAACACTTATCTGGCTTGACGATCCTCAAGTAGCCGTTAGTGTAATGAATACGCTAGTGTTTCGCCAGAACCATAAGGCTATCAAGTGCAATGTCTGGGAAGAAGTAGAAGTCAATCTTTCCCTATCAGGTCATGAGTTCCAGGCGGTATTCGTAGACACACAGAAGCGAGCGGATAGGGTGCGGGGCATACCATATCATGGGCAAATTCAAGTCGTACCCGCGCCTATCACCGAGCCTAAAGGTATTGACGGTAAGCTATACAAGGCGACTGCGCGGGTAGGTAGGTGGCTTGCTGAGTATGGCGTTCGACACGTTCCGTTGGTACTGGCACACTTCGCTGATAAGATATTGAGTACTCAGCGCAACGTCTATGCTCTTATCTACGTGGGCAGGGCTGGACACTTGGCATATAATACAGCGACTATGATAACGGCACTGGCGCGACAAGGCGTAATGGTTGACCAAATTGTGCCTATATTGAGCGATCCCGAACCAGCAGACACCTATTTGCTAGACCTTTACTTGAGAGCCTTCGATAACAAGCCAACCAAACGTCGGCCCAAAAGGCTACAGTTGCCCCTATTTCGCCGTTCAAGTTCTTTTGTGGACTCGTGGTCATATACTGACGTGTTTGAGCCTATACAGCGATATGGTAGCGAGTACGGGGTTGATTTAATGCACCTTACCACAGAGCAGGAAGACAGTATGGCCTCAAGGGCATTAGAGCGTCATGGAATTATTGGCAGAGATAACGGTCATTCCTATATGGTCTTCCACGCTAGGGACGCCGAGTACTTGAACCAACACCAGCCGGGCCATGATTGGAACTATCACACCTTCCGTGATTGCCATATAGAGGAATACCTGGAAGCCGCTATCTATATGTGGGAAGAACACCACGTTCGACCTGTGAGGGTTGGGATACATACGAACCAGTCAATATCACAGGACTATAAGGATCAAGGTATTATCGACTATGCTCAGGATATTGACGAATCTGACATGGTAGGCATACACCTGATAGTCAATGCTAAGTTCTTGTTAGGCTCAAATTGCGGTGTTACTCAGGTAGCCCAAGTGCTAAAGACACCGGTGGCTGTAGCTAACTGGGCGCAGTTGGAACTGTTGACCACGTTCAGGGAAGGCGACATGTGTATTCCGAAAGGTATTTACTCGACAGATATGGAACGTCCGTTGTCGTTGACCGAGATATTGAGTAATGGCATAGGACGCTATACCAAGATAGAGCAGTTCCAGAAGCATAACTTGGTCTTGCTGGATAATACCGCTGTTCAGATAACCGACTTGGCTCAGGAAATGAACGCAAGGCTAGACGGTACATGGACGCCAGAACCAGACGACGACGAGTTACAAGAGCAGTTTAGAGCGATAATCAACAACGATAATTACTTATGCAAGGATACAGCCGCGCGTTGCGGGGCTAAATTCCTTCGCGAAAATGAATGGGCGAGGTTATGATATGAACAAGACCCTGTATACTATCGGATATGGCAACAATACACCAGAGGACTTCACAAAGCGGTTGACTGACGCTGGCATAGCGGCGGTTCTTGACGTGCGGTGTCGCGGATCGAAGTCATGGAGTGGTAATTATGGGTGGGGCGCTGCTATGAAAAAATTGGTCGGTAAGCCTGGGGTTGGATATTATGTGGGGGCAGGGCTTGGTAATGAATGCGAAAGTCTGTCTACTTATGCAATATGGCTTGAAGACCACCCCGAACGACTTGTTGAGTCTGCAAGACAAATCGGACGGAGTTCGGAGCGTACTTGCCTTCTCTGCGCCGAACGCGACGCGTACAAAAATGGCGTGGTCAACTGCCACCGTGTATATATAGCTGACACACTGGCGAAGATATTGGGTGACGAATGGTCGGTTGAACATTTATAAAGGAGGTATTCGTGGATAGATTAATAGAGTTTGAGAAGTTAGAAGAATTCGGGAAGGTGATTCACCATGACTGGAAAATCATACATGCTCATGGTTGTTTCGATAGGCTTCATGTCGGGCATATACAACACCTACAAGCGGCAAGAAAACTAGACCCCCGATATGGTTACTCTGCTTATCCTGAATATATGCTTTTTCTAACGATCACCGACGACCAACATATAAGACAGAACAAAGGCTCAGGTCGTCCGTACTGCAACCAGCAACAGAGAGCAGAGGCATTGCTAGAGCTTCGCTGTGTTGACTTCGTGTGTATCATACCCACCGGCTCAGGGCTTGACGCCATAGAAGCTATCAAACCGGATATATTTGTCAAGGGTGAAGAGTATAAGAACGTCACCGACAACCCGTCATTGAACGAAGAAATGGAACTAGTGAAACACCACGGCGGGAAGACCGTCTTTGTGGGGTCGGAACTGCCAGAACTATCAACGTCAATTATCAGCGCGGCCGGCGAGAGCGTAGAAGCTTTTGACTTCCTTATGGACTTCGCAAGACGGTCTGATAAGACGCGCTTGTTTGAACTGATAGACCTCATGAGCCAGAAGAGAGTGCTTGTCCTGGGAGACGGCATATACGATATGACGACATACGTTTCGATAGGCGATAAAGCACCCAAGACAACTATACTGCCAATGCTTCACAAGTCGTGGGAGCAGCAGACCATTCGCTCGCCAGGGGGTGCATACTTCATAGCGAATACAGCGGCGGGGCTGTGTGACGATATATGCCTGTATACGGGATATGGGCAGTTAGAGTGCATAGAAGGTATGCGGAGTGCGCCAGTGGTGTGGAGCGAGATAGGCATGGATTCTAAAGTCATACCTTCTCATTGGGGATTGATTGACCGTTGCCCGACGACTAAATGGCGGTTCAGAGAGCAGATATTCACCGAGCAAGTGCAGCGACAAACATTAGCGCAGTTGGTCACTGTGTCACAAGAGCCGTACCCGGAAGACGTAACAAAGGCTATGTATACAGAATTGAACGACAGGATACCCGATTACGACGTGGCGATTATAGCAGACTTCGGGCATGGCTTCTGCTCGCCAGAACTATACAAGATAATGGGTCAGTCGGAATTATTCGTTGCCGCTATGGTTCAGGCGAACGAATCCAACTTCGGCATGAATACTATCTGGAAAGTACCAAAGGCCGACTTCTTGTGCATTGACGACGTAGAACTACGGTTGGCTTTTGGTGACGAGTTTGCCGCTATAGGTGGCTTGGCTGACGTACTGCGCCGCTCTGATAGATACAAGACTATAGCGGTAACACAAGGCAAGCGCGGGTGTTTAATGAACACGCCCAACATGAGCATATCAATACCGTCTATCAAGGCGTCAGTGGTAGATAGGATAGGGGCGGGGGATAGCTTCTATGTGACAGCTACATTGGCGTTAAGCGCGGGGGCTACACCGTCAGAGGCGGGACTACTGGCTAACATATCGGGTTCGTTAGCCTGTGCGGTAGAGAGTAACACGGCAGCGATTCAGAAAGAGCAGATTGTGGATTATATTAACAGGTTATTTCGATAAGGAGAACTAAATGCAAACATTTCATGCAGAAGTAGAATCGAGAATCCAAAAGGAAGATACGCAACACTTTACGGTACATTTTATCTATGACGATCAAGGACAAGTATTTTCCGGGTTAGCTACGTGCGGGAAAGACGACCCTAACTTCTCTAAAACCACTGGGCGCAATATAGCCAAAGGGCGCGCCGAGAAAGCCTTAAAAATATTCTATGACGAAGGCGTAGCCTTTCTGAAACAAGTCGCATTTCGGGGCTATAGCGGTGATATATATCGTGCTTGGGAATTACCGCCGAAGAAATATATCAAGCACGAGGATACGGTATGAAAGCACTATACGAAGACATACTAGCTCTGACGGATAAAGAGCCAGACTGGTATGATATGGCTGGTGTGCCACGATTCGCCAAATTCGATCCTGAGCGATGCCCAAACATATACGCTAGAGAAGTCATACTGCTTCGGATTCAATGTCAGAACTGCCAACGAAAATTCAATGTAGAAATGCACTGGGATTGCTATAAAGGCAGACAAAGTATCAGTGAAGCTATTGGCAAGGGCGACTTGGGGTATATCCACTATGGCGACCCACCGAGGCACGGAACAGGGCCGGACGGCAAGTGGTTATGTGCCGCTGGCGATACCATGAACTCGGAACAAATAAAGATACTTGAGTTCTGGACAAAGGGCGAGCATGGTATAGGTTGGGAACGCAAACCAGAATATGAGATAGAGTGGGAGGACGAATGAAAATATGTTTTTTGCACCGTCTCAACAGTTTTATGGCCCCAAGCGGCCTTCTTCAAATAGCGGCTATCGCTAGAGAGTTAGGACATGAGTGCTTCTATCTGGATATGAACGACGAGAAGTGGAAGGCGGATATGAAAGTATTTGACCCACACGCCGTATGCTGTAGTCTTATGAGCGGGGAAGCGAAGTGGTACTATGGCGCGGCGTCATGGATAAAGGCTAATCTACCGAACGCAATAATGATTGCTGGCGGTAGCCACCCTACCTACTTCCCAGGTGGAATGATTAAAGATTCGGATTTTCATGTGATATGTAGGGGGGAAGGCGAGACTGCATTTAAGGTGTTTCTGCAACACTTGGCGAATGGCGCACAAATGGTTGACTTCAAGGATATACCGAATCTGGTGACGAAGGATTCGGAAGACCCCATGAATATACCTATGTACGCGTTGGAACATAACCTCGACTTGCTACCGCCGCCGGCGTGGGATCTGTTTTACGACTCGACTCATTTGGGCGGCAATAATTTACGGTCTTATATAGCCGGCAGAAGCTGCCCTCACCGCTGTGGCTATTGTTTTAACGCCAGTTTCCACAAGCTATACGAAGGGCAGCGCCCTCGACAGTTAAGGAAGCTATCGCCAGAATATATCGTATCTGACTTGGAACACATACGCGATACTTGGGGGCTAAAGTTTCTCAAACTATATGACGACGTGCTAGTCAATAGTTATGACGATTGGCTTCACGAATTTACCGCCCTATATCGCGAAAGGCTGGGAATTCCCTTCTTTTGCTTAATGCGCGCCGACTCGTTGACAGAGAAGATAGCGAAGAGGCTCAAATGGGCTGGTTGCCAAACTATATCTATGTCCATAGAGGCGAAGAGCGAGACGAGAGCTATGGTCATGGACAGACACATGGACGATCAGGCATTGATTGACGCTCACGCTATATGCCGCAAACTGGGTATATCTACCTTTGCTAACGTGATAGTTGGGTTACCAGACACCCACTCCGACGACGACTGGGAAGCCCTAGAGCTTGCCCTACGTTGTGGTTGTACGTGGATCGAGTATGTACAGTACACGCCGTATCCGGAGACCGCTTTAGGCGAAATGACCTTCGATTCGGGATATGCCAAGCGTGGCGATCTTAACGTGCATACGTCATACCAGAACCGCAGTATTCTGACGTGCTTCACTTCGCAAGAAAAAGACGCACAAGAGAATTTCGGAACGTTGGGGGTAGTCGCTACGCTGTACCCCTGGTTTCTTCCTGTAGCGCGGTGGCTAATACCTGGCAAACCTAGACGGATATACCTGTTGCTCTACTATGTGGTGAAAATGCGAATCATGCAGAATAAGATATATCCGTCGGGCAATAGTCGGCTTCAACGTTGGAAGATTTATTGGCGAAGCCTTAAACAAGAGATTTGGAGAAGAACCGACGAGGAGGTGTAACATGCTATCATTTCAGGTGATTGTTGGCGACGAGAAGTGTAATGCTCAATGTCCTTATTGCATATCTAAGACAACTACGGAGATTGACGAAACTAAACGTCTGTGTTCCTCTAATATCAACTGGCGAAATTTTCAATAAAGCCGCGGACTTGGCAATTAGGTATAACGACGTCAGTGCTGTTCTAACAGGCAAAGGCGAACCTACCTTATATCCCGAACAGATTACCGATTATTGCTACTCTCTACGGTCACGGGGGTTCCCTATAATAGATTTACAAACCAACGGTACGCTATTTTTGGGGCCGCTATATCAAAACGAGGAACACTTGGCGCAGTGGTTTGGTACTGGAGAGTGATATGGATATTCAAAAATATACCGATAAGTACTTCACCCACACCAGACAGATTCTTGAAGGCGCGGGGCTTGACCCCTGGGTTAAAATGCAGGTGTTTATACGCAAGGGGCCGGGGCGTGTCTATGGCATTAACGAAGCTATAGCAATGCTACGCAATTCGGGAATGCAGTATGTCGGTGGGTCAATTTTAGCGTTGCCAGAGGGCGCGCCGTACACCCCTGGCAACGTAGTAATGTTTATAGAAGCACCGCTAAGGGTGATTGTAGAGTACGAAACAATCTATTTGGGGATCATATCGAAACACACTACGTTGGGTAATGGCGGCGTAGAACCGGGTTTACTAGCTGTCGAAAAGCGCGTAGAAGCCATTAAGGAATTAATAGGCGACCGGAACATATATTACTTCGGGGCTAGACACTGGCATTATCTGGACGACTCGGCCATTAGTAAGGCGGCAATGAGAGGCGGCGCGCTAGCGTGTTCTACTGACGCTAGTGGGCATACCGGTGTAGGGACAATGCCACATGCGCTAGTTATTGCTTGCGGCGGAACAGGGCTAGCGGCGGGGGATTTCCACAAGTATATAGACCCTAGCGTGAAGCGTGTAGTGTTAGTTGACACGTTCAACAAGGAAATAACAGACGCCCTCGATAGTTTAGGCGTTCTTTGGGATCGCATGGGTGCTGATTCTTGGCGAGCTTGCCCGCCGGGGATCAGGCTTGATACATGCGGTGAGAATATAGGCGAAGGGTGTCATACTAAAGGCGTATCTGTGGAACTTGCCAGGAAGGTCAGAATCGCTCTTGACAGTGCTGGCTATTCAGACGTAAGCATTACTCTTTCGTCGGGGTTCGCTGACCTGAATAAGGTATTCAACTTCGTACGGGCGGAAAAGATATTGGGTATAAAGCTATTTGACTCACTAGGTGTTGGGCAACTATGGGACGGTATAAGCGCGACTAGCGATATAATCGAAGTGGACGGCGAGTGTAAATCTAAAACAGGTCGTGAGGCTAAAACGCATAGCGGATTGGTGGAGGTAGTATGGTAATCATTGTTGACGCCCTTCGGGGGTTCTTGGAGCCTGAGTTCCCGTTATACTGCGGGTATCATGCTAGAGAGATAATACCTAAGATTAAACAGCTTTTGGATAGCACGGACGAACCGTTGATATTTGTGCGCGACGAACACACCAAAGACGATCCTGAGTTTGAGATATTCCCTGAGCATTGTCTTCGCCATAGCAAGGAGGCGCAGATAATACCGGAATTGGCTCATTTCGACGGAACTTTTGTATCTAAGAAAACGATAAACGCCTTCTGGTTGACCAGCTTATCTTCATTTGTTGCTGATCATAAGCCCAAGACTATCACCGTCGTTGGCGTATGTACCGACATATGCGTTCTATATACCGTCGCGGGGCTTCGACTTCGGGGGTATCATGTAATAGTCCCGTCTGCCTGCGTAACCAGCTTTGACCAGGAAATGCACGAGTTTGGATTGAAGCATATGGGCAAGGTGTTGGGTGCGACGATCACCAGTTGAGTGTAAGATATTGGACGGAATGTTTTGAGTCATTACAATGATAGCCTTGACATTCTCTGTCTTTTGTGATAAAATAAAGGCGGAGGAGTTCATGCTGACTAAATGGTTGACTAAAAAACTTGAGCAGATTATCGACAAGCACGTCGCTAAAAGAATTGCGGCCGAGAAGGAAGCTCTAGCTGCCGAAGCCTCTATAGTGCTATCGGGCGTAAGGGAAAGCGTAGCTGGAATTGACCAGACACTTGGCGACCTGGAAGCCACAGCCGTCAAGGCCGCAGAGAATGCCTTTGTCAATAACTTAGGCCCTGCCATAACTGAGCTTCGCGGCATAACCAACGAAAATCTACAAACACTTAGTAAAGCTCTCGCCTTTGCCGAAGAAGTCTTTACCGACCTACAAGCACTCATTAAAATACTAGAGCCGCATATAGCCAGCGACTTGCGATTAAAGGTTGCCGAGGCAGGCTTTGCCTTGCAAGTAACGCGAGCATACCGCAACCTTCACGACTTGCCTGGTGACGCGCACCCGGCCGTTATGTCGCTGTATCAAGCTAATCTGGGCAAGCTGTATAAGCAGGCTCAAGATAACGGGTGGATACACCTGTATGAGAAAGGTGTCAATGCTCACGGGTTTAACGTTACGGACGACTTTTGGAATAGAGAGGAGATGACATGAGCGATAAATATAATAAGCCTTTATTAAAGTTAAAACAAGGTTATCCAGAAACAAGGGTAGATATGCAAACAAGCGGGACTGGGGCGCCCTATATAAATGCTACATGTAGTATAACTGATAATGCTTCAATACATGGCAATGGAAAGTATGTTTGTGAAGATTCTTATTACGACTTTCCTGCCAGAAAGCCATCGACTTTAGTCGTTGGATGAATGGCACCTCTTGGCATTATATAGTTGACAGGCATCTATTGTTATGCTATAATATTCTAAGAGTTGGGGCGTCAACTCTTGGGTTAGGAGATGTAAGACCAATTGTAAGGGCTTCGCCCATACAGGCTATCTCCGTCTGATCCCAGAATCTCACGACTTTAGTCGTGGGAGTACGTCAAGGCAACCCTGAAATAGCGTGAGC
>Ga0255047_10001079_pt1 | contig 20695 bp, 21 predicted proteins | sample JV7_2_1_MG_FD_183640 | JGI IMG/M metagenome (GOLD analysis project Ga0255047, IMG submission 183640) | Seawater microbial communities from Jervis Inlet, British Columbia, Canada - JV7_2_1 | ecosystem: Environmental > Aquatic > Marine > Inlet | place: Canada: British Columbia | collected 2016-10-06 | reverse complement strand
GTTGTTCTGTCTTAGCTCAGCGTGTGCTACTAGAATCATGGAGCTAGCTATTAGGCTCTGACTGCATGAGTCTAGGTGCTTAATCTTCCAGCGTCTTTGCTGCTGGGCTGGTCTGGGTGCTCTAGGGGGTGGGTTGGTCATAGTGGGTTACATAGATCCTAGATCTAAGCCTCCCTCTTTAGCTACTTGCTGCTGTATCTTAGCTGCGTTCTTCTTAGGCTTAGCAGTCTTGATCTCTGAGCCTGTTACTTTGATTAGACCTTGGTAGAATAGATTGAGTTGGGTTGTGTTCAGGAGGAAGCTAAGTTCTTCATACTTGCGTAGGTTCTTGTTGATAGCTGCAAGCATAGTAGCTAGGTTAGGTTGATCATCATGTAGTGCCTTGTATGTAGCTGCTAGATGCTCAGCAAAGGCGTCTGCATTCAGACCTTCTATTGAGTAGATGCCCTGATCTAAAGTAAAGATATCTTCTGGTATCTCTTCAGTAGCTTTGGACAGTGCTGCTGACTCGGAGGCTGCTGCCTCGGTCTTAGCTGTCTTGAGTTGAGTACTGAGTTTGACCTTAGTACTAGGTTGATCTGCTAGGGGTGTGGTTGCTGGAGTAGCTGGCTGGAGTTTCTGTAAGGCTAATTGGATAGCACTTACTGGTTTCTCTGCGGCTGGAGTCTCAGCTGGCTTCTCTTCAGCTGGCTTCTCAGCTACGACGGGCTTGAGGTTGAGTTTAAGTTTAGGTGTTAACATGTTTAGTCCTTGCTTGTTTCTACTTGATTGTTTCTAATGGAGATCTAACTGGTTGCTGGGGGCAGGGCAGTTAGAGATCAGACAGTGTGAAGTGGCCAGCTACATAGAAGATCTTTAGTATCATGTAGTTATCTACGTAGTTACGTTCAACTACTTTGATCTTAGCTGCTGGGTTAGTCTCACGGTACTGAGTGTCTTCACACTTGCGCTTGGTGATACCTTCTCGGATACGTAGGAAAGCTGCTTTCTTCTCTTCCTCAGTAGCATCCTCATCAAAGTTAGGCTGGATACTTAGCTCACCTGAACCGCGTAGTCTCTGCCACGCTTCTTCATATACGCTAACTCTGTAGTTGGCACTCATTAGTCTTCCTCGCTGGGTGTCTCAGTTGAGCTAGCTTCTGGGCTAGGTGCTACTGATAGGGTGAATGGTATGGATCGGGTACTGCCTAATGATAGTGCTAACTGCTTACCTCTAACTTCTATCTTAATAGACTCAGACCAGAGTGGCTCATCTAGCATAGCCATTGCTCGGTTGTGTACTTCCTTAGCTCGGTGGCAACCAGACCTAGCAGCGTTAGCCGCCTTCTTGGTTGATACTGTGTCTGGGAAATCTAGTAAGATAGTAGCTTTAGGGTTGGCTACTAGATGATCTATGATCGCTTCGTATTTCATAGGCTGTAGTAATTAGATCGGGATAGTAGTTGCGTGCCCAGCTACCCGATCTAATAATTCTCTCATTTAAAGTTAAGGTTGTCAATCTATTTCTAGGTAGTTAGTAGCACCTAGTATGCTGGCGCATACTGCAAACCTTGCCGTCCGTGCAGAGCTGCTATCATGTCTACTAGTGTAGGCACGCCGCGTACTACCTTATGTTGTACAAAGTTAGCTTGCTTCCGCTTGCGAGCTACAGTGTCAGCATGGTGGTCAGCGTGAGCACCTATGTGAGCACGGCAGATTGGAGAAGTGCGGTAAGCTAGGTTAGCTTTCCAGTTAGGGTTACGCAGATCATAGGCAGTGATTGGTTTGCCTTTCAGCTCAGCCTTTAGGAAGCTACGCTCCTCGTGAGTCAGCTGACCACCTTTGTGGATGCGAGCAACTACATCCTCAAGTATGAAAGCAGGTGGCACGTAAGGAGCAGTAGCAGAGGTAGGGGTTGGAGTAGTTGGAGTTGACATAGTAGTAGTCCTAGTTGACTTAGTTAGCTAGCCTGATTGCTAGTACCCAGAAAACCTGCACTAGGCAGGTCTTAAGTAGATTGTGACTAACTAGGTTAGCCATCATACTGGGATAGCGAGCCTGCTGTGGTCATGCCTCGGATAACTCCGCCACTGTGACCTGCTGGAGTCTCAGGGTGAGCTAACTTGTAGAGGTTGTAACCGTGGATAGTAAGGCTACTCTGCTGTGACTTACCAGCATGTAGGGTAGCACTCCCAGGAGTAGAACGCTCTTGGCCTTGATGCACAGTTAGGCTAGCCTGCTTAGATACTCGGTAGACTGAGCTACCTACTAGGATCAAAGTACCTTTCTGAATCAGGTTAGCTTGCACTGGTGCAGTAGGGTATTCAATCTCAGGCTCAGTTTCAGTTGGGGCGGCTGCCAGCTTTTCAGTTTGGGCTACACCGGACGCAGTACCCGTAGTACCGACTGTTGAACCTAACTGCGCAGCTAGTTCAGCTGGTGTGGGCGTAAGTTCAGCACTGGGAGCTGCATTCTTCTGAGCTATCTTGGTTAAGCCTGCTAGGGCGTTAGTTTCATCTGTCATAGTAAGTCTCCTATAGACTTGGGTTGACTACCTCGAAGTGAGGTAGATTCTTCTTCTGGGCTAGTCAGTGGGCTTCGCAGTTAGTGCACCTGCATAGATAGTATCTATCCCTTCATCTATCTGCTGGCAGATCTGCTCACTAGTCATGCAGTAGTCTACAAGCAGGAAAGGTTTGTTCTTAGCTGGTGCTGTTGGCATCTTATGGAGACACCAAGTATCAAAACCTGAGGGACATTCTTCATATACTAGCCAAGCTTGCTCTATTAAGCTAGATCCGACTAGAGTTGACTTGTACTGTAGTAGGACAGTGGTGTTGTATGCTACTGCCATCTGGCCTTTGTCTGGGTCAGGCTGCTGTGCTTCTAGTGCTACTAGCCAGATGTCTGGTGCCATGTAGATGGCTGAGTCAGGGCTAGGTTTGATTCCGATCACTTGATGTTGGTTTAACTCATAGCGATCCACTGCCTCATTGAACTCAGTTACTAAGTCGTAACCTGTGCGGAATGCTTCCTCAGCTGGGAGCTGGGCAGTGGCTGGTACTTGAGTGGTGTACTGACTGTCACATACTTCATCGTCAGCTAGCCCACATAGGTTGGAGTCTCCTACTGTATGGTGAGGGCACGTGCCAGTAGCTAGCTGGCCTTTACGGCGGCATCGTTGTTGTTGCTTGGTAGTTGGGGAGGTTGAGTTAGTCATTACTTAAATTCCGTTGAGTTGAGTTTAGTTATTACCTGCTCCAGTAGAAGAACCAGTGTATCGCGTGCTAGCACTCTGGCATCTTTCGTCTCAGCTAGTGATCGTAGTTGCTCAAGTGATAGCGCATCAACTGCTCGATCTATGTCAAGGATAAACTTACTATCCTGTACATGGTACAGTTCAGTTGTCAGTGTGCGAGCTTGGTTAGCTTCTAGGACTCTAGCTTGCTCAGCTAGGCCTTTCACACATTGACCTACGTCACCGCAGTCATGTAGTTGCTGGAGTTCGTCACTTAGTTTCATCTTGGTAGTCCTTAGCTCTGGGAGCTGGTAGTTGGTAGCTCTACTTAGAGCTGGGTAGGGTTAGTTTAGCACCGGCACTTATCTTCTTAAGCAGGCCGGAGGTTGATTCACTCTTGCGCTTAGCTTCTTTCTCTAGCCACTCTATCTTCTCAGCTAGTGTCTCACCTTTGATCTGGGGTGACAGTATAGCCTTGCTTATGATGCTAGTGTTAGGCTTGAAGGCATTGTGGTTGTGGCCATCATACACTATTTGCAGGAATAACTTAGCACGGGTAACTCCAGTGTAGAGTAGCTCACGACTAAGCATACCCATCATGCTGTGATGTAAGCAGAGGTAAACTCGCTCCCACTCTGAGCCTATTGACTTGTGTACAGTTAGGGCATAGGCAAACTCGATACTAGCTATGTCCCCAGTGGTGTAGACTTCTACCTCGCTAGCATCTTCCTCACCTACATTCTCAGGGCGTAGGGTTAGAGTGTGACTAGCTGTTCTGGTAGTCTCTTCATCGTCTGACCTGTTAGGATCTAGGACTATAGACAGGATAGTTTCTACATCGGCACTACCTTCTAAGTTGAGTTCATCTGCTTCCTCACCTTCATAGTGTCCCCAGCGATTTAGCTGAGTATGTGGGTACTTAGGTGGTATGCCTTGATACTTGCTGTTGGTGTCAATGTTAGTGATAGTATACTCTTTCTTGTTGAGGTAGATAGGATCACCTACTGCTAGGTACTTCCTAACTCCACCAGCTATCACCTCATGGATAGTAGCTTCTCTACTCTTGCCATGCCAGTCAGCTAGTCTCTCATTGATGTTAGTACAGTTGATCCCGTCATTGTTGTTAACTCGATAGGGACAGAGTATCACATCACGGAAGGGTATGAACTCACCATCCTCTAGCAGCTTGCGATACATGTTAACTAGTGGGCGTACTCTCAAGTTAGCTTCTACCCTTGGTATCACAGTACCATCTGAGCGCTTGCCACTTAAGTTGATGAACTCCATCTCACCTTCTTTGCTAAACTTATCTCTCAGCTCTTGATCACTGAATGGCACACCCTCATTGATGGCTATAGCAAACTGCTTGATCTTAGAGTCCTCAGCAGTACGGTAGATCTTAGTTAGTTCCACCTTAGGTACGTCTGGATCTGGTAGCTTGTTAGCTAGGACTGCCATACCAAAGACTGGAGGTAGCTGCTTGATGTCACCAAGTAGGATGAAGACTATGCCAGCACCACGGTCAGGTAGGGCATCAAGTAACTTGTCCCATAGTAGCATGTCTACAGTAGATGCTTCTTCTACCACTATGTGGGTGATACCTAGTACTTGGTTGTCAGCATTGCGTAGTGGTTCGAATGTACGCTTGGTCTTTTCTATCTCGTTGCCATCTTCATCTAAGTCAGTGTACTCAGTATCTACTGGTGAGTACTCTAGGAACTTGTGGATGGTGATAGCGTTAGCTTTGAATTGAGGTGGTAGAGCAGCTCGTATGTTATTCACTGCCTTGTTCATGTAGCTCATTACTACTATGGACTCGATACCACGTGGTAGGTACTTATGCTCGAAGTCTTCTGGTACTTGCCTGAGCTGGTTACTGAATAGCAGCTCCTCTAATACTATCCGCTGGGTGGTAGTCTTACCAGTACCAGCACTACCTAGCAGGACAAAGGATAGGCCACTAGTAGCTAGCTTCACTGCTGCTTGCTGCTCTTCATTCAATAGATCAAAAGTTATCTCATGCTTCTCGACTCTACCTTGTGGCTCTACTGGTGGAGCTAGTTCTGGGATCTGCTTACAGATGGCAGTAGATGGTAAGCTAAGCGCATGCTTGGCTAGTAGCTGCGAGCCGGTGCGCTGGGCTGCTACTTCTGGCTTGAGTTGATCTCTACTAGTAGTAGCTGCTTGCTGCTCAGGAGTAGGAGCTAGACCGGCAGTACGTTCTTTTTGTTCTCTTAGTCTACGGACTAGGATGCTTTCCTTTCCAGTCGGTTCTGCTGGAGTAGGTGCTGAGCTGGGTGAGTCTGGCTTAGGCTTGATCTTGAGGGTTAGCTTAGCCGGGGCAGTGTCAGTAGCCACTACTGTTACTGCTGCCTTGGCTGCTGCTTGGGCTTTAAGTTGGTCAGCTAGTGACATGATAGTCTCCAGTGGATAGATTCAAAGATGATTGAGCAAAGCTCAGATAGCAGAAAGCCAGCATACTAGGGGAGCTAGTAGCTGGTTCGCCGTCCTATCTACTGCTAGATAGGTTGAGAATGGTTGCTTCCTTGCTAGCTACTAGCCTAGTAGCTTATTCCATATTGCTAAGTGTAGGAGCTTAGCAAATTCTCTAGTCCTCAGTTTTCTGCTCACTCTCACTCTTAGTAGTTTCTGGGTTAGTAGTTGGTGTCTTGATGGTTAGTTGATGCTCAGGTAGATCTAGTTTCTTGTTAACAAATTGCTTGAGTTTAAGTTTCTTGGTTGCTGCCTTCTTCTCCTTGGCTACCTGACTAGCTTGCAAGCTGGCACTTAGTCGGGCTAGTGTAGAATTCTGCTTCTTAGGTGCTGGCGGTGCATCTGACATGCTAAAAGTAATAGCTGGCTTTAATCTGGTATTGGCTAGGCTATCTAGCTTGATAGTCATTGTTGGTATCTTCTTACCATCTAGTTGATCTGCTAAACTAGCCTTATGTTTGGTTGATCCATCCAAGTGATCAGCTAGATTCGAGAATTGAAACTCTGCTATCTTAGTATCTAGATCAATTAGCGCTTGAGTGAATTGTAGCACTGGGATGGATACTAGCTTGCCAACTTGAGCTGAGCGCTTGAGACCTTCAATACAGGCTCTGAGTTTGCCTAGTTCATCTCGGTTCGTTGGGTTAGCTAGTTGCTCACGAAATAGAGTCATTTGTGCAAAGCTACAGTCGAACGTCTCTTTCACTTCAGCTAGGATATAATTCCAATATTCTGCTACGTTAGCAGATCGTTGCTTATTTTCGATCTTAGCTAGTAGATTCTCTTTGATCAAAGCTGACAGGTCAGCATCTTCACCTAGACTATCAAAGATTGTGCTAGAGTTACCTAATGCCAGATAGAGAGTATCTAAGATGAAGTCTAGTAGCTGATTGCCACAACTAGCTAGCTCTTGAGTGTAGATAGTAGCATCACTGGGTGTATTGGGTGAGGTAGTAACTATCGCTTGAGTGGTGAATGTTGGTAGTCCCTCAAGTATGGTAGCTCTGGCCTCAGGTGTTAGTGTGCTTAGCTTTCTGAAGATAAAGAGAAGCTGAGTATAGCTGCGTTGTAGCTTAAGTACTGGGAAACTGATAGGATGCTGGATATCTAGCAGAGTCCCAGTAGTTTCACGCCGTAGCAGGTAGGCTAGAACTAATAAGCTACGTTGCTGGTGGTTAGGGTGTAAGAGTTTGCCTTGCATCTCATTTAGTGCCCATAGTGGCTTGTCGAATATCCAATGAGCGGTGCAATGTAAGTGGCGGGCAGTAGGGAATATTTCAGCTACTTGGTAGATAGGTAAACCGCTATACTTACAGTAGATAGTATCTAGTTGGTTAGCTTGCGGGCTAGCTTGCGGGCTAGTTGGTTCTAGCTTGAACCTACCCGTAGCAGTACCCTGACACTTAAAGCTAGTAGTGGTTGGAGTAGTCCAACATTGTTGAGTGATATCTAGCATCTGACGGCTTATAGTATCTAGTGAGTGCTGGCTAGTTTGCTGGCTGCTAGTTGCTTCCGCGTCGGGTAGTTGGTGGCTGGTTGGTTGGTGCTCAATTAATAGAGTCATATTGTTATTACCTACGTTAGTTTAATCTGCCAATGGCTAGTTGGCAGATAGATGATAGTCCGATTAAGTTAATCTAGATGAGAATGATTATCATTACCATGTAGATATACAGAACAATTCTGTACCTGCTAATTATCGTATATTTTGCGGAGGGTGTCAAATTCTAATTAGGGAGATAGTAGCACCTCATAACTACCGGTAGAATTCGCGTGCCCAACGTTCTTGCATTCTGTATTCTTGAATTCTTGAATTCTTGAATTCTTGCATATTATGGGAAAATGGCCGGACGTGAATATCAACTATTTAGGCTGTCAGTAAGTAGGTAGCTAGTAGTGAGCAAGTGAGGTAGTAAGATAGTAGCAGGTAAGTGAGGTGGTGAGGTAGTGCGGGCTAGTAGATAGGGTAGTGACTGAGATAGGTAGATAGATAGAGATAGTGAGATAGTCTTGGGATTCAGTTTTACCCCCTTCCATTTTTTATTAATAGCCTCCCTAGTAGCTCCCTATGGTCTATCTGTAGGGTATAGGTAGCAGCTAGGTTAGATAGTAGCTCACTGGTAGCTAGGTAGATACTCATAGCCCAAATAGTTCATATTCGGGATAGGGGAAAACCCAAGAATATGAGAGAATTTGAGAATTCAAGAATTTGAGAATTGCGTATATTGGGCACTGGGCAGAATATGCCACTAACTACACTACCCGCCACAAATAGCAGGCACAAAAAAGCCAGCATGATAGCTGGCTCTAGTCTTATTTAATAAGAGTGGTTAGATTACAATGCGCCGAAGTCGAGTTCATCTTCTTCGGTAGCTGCTGCTGCTTGGTAGCGGGTTAGGTTAGTAGCTAACAGATCAAGAACGGGAGCTAGTTGCGCCTGACCTTCATCATCTGCAAACTCTTCAACATAACCTACTAGCTTCTCAAGGATGGTAGTAAACTGCTCACTCATTTTAGCATACTTGTTAAGTACGTTAGTATTGAACTTACCTTTTACTAATTCTTGCACGGTTGAGATAGTGCCGCCATTTACTTCTTTACCGGTCATAACTCGTTTAATAAAGTCGATGAAGGTAGCTAGCAACTCCGTACTTACTGAGCTGCGACCTTGCGCAGTGTTGTGAGTAATGATGTCAGCGATAGTAATAGCGCCTACATCTTGATATTGATCAATATACATTTTGCGAGCTGTAGTAGTTACCATCTTGGCTACCATGTCCTGAACAAAAGCTTCATTTGCTTCCGCTAGTTCCAGAATTGAAAATACTGGTAGTTGCACTTCAATGGCAGTACGTAGGATAGCTGGCTTCTCACCTACTACAGTCTTGGTATAAGCGCAGCCAAACTTGTCCAGAGCTGCTAGCGTGCCGGCATACTTGCTATCTTCTACTTTAACTGCTTTAAAGTGGAACTTTTCCAGACGCTTGCCTTCTTCAATTGTTGGCGCTGTAGTTGCTTCAGTGTTCAATGTAGCGGTAGTTTCAGTATTCATGTGTCTATCTCCTCAGATAGTGGGCTAGCCTTATGGCTGGTTGTGGGATAATTCCCTAGAAAGCTAATCTTAATAGCTATCTATCCTTGTGTCTAGTTTTAATTTGCTAGATAGTAGCACTAGACACAACTGTAGATAGTTATTAAGCAACAACTTGAGGATAGTTAGCTTGCTTCCACATAACTAAGTTAGTGGGTAGCAGTGTTGGCACTACTTCTATCTGGCGACTAGCAAGCACTTGCTCCGCATCCTGTAGGTGGTCAATAAGCATAACTGCTACAGCGTCACAATCACTTGGTAGACTGGCTAGAGTTGAGAGCTTGGCTTGGTAGGTGCTAAGTAGTATGGCTGTAGGATAGTTGTGAAAGTTCATCTCTATACCTCCTCAGTGGTTAGGGAGTTAATTACCTGGCTTCCTAGCTCGTTAAATAGCTGGTTAAGTTTACCCTCCAATTCCATGCTAGTAACTAGACGTTGGCGAGCAGTAGCTAGCTCGTGATTAGGACAAACTAGCATCATCCTTTGGTCTCTACATGTGATGTTTTCCACTGTATTTAATACTGCTTGGAATTGCTCAGCTAGTAATATTAGATCTTGTTCTTGGCTTAGTTCAATATCTTTCATCGTTATAGTCCTATTTCGATTCAATGGCAAAATTGCCTACCTACCTAGATACTCACTAGATAGGAGCACTAAAGATAGAGACAAACTGCCAACTAATCAACCACTTTGGTAACTATCTTGCAACTAACTACTAGAATGTTGATCTAGATCAAACTAACTAGCTCACTGGCACTAGACCCACCCCCAGAAGCCTTTTAATGGGCTGGCTGGCAAATCCTATTAAGTAACTCCAGAAATATTACTAAATTTTCAACTAGCTCCTACCTCTCTACCAGCCTCAGCCTCAGCTACTTACTACGTTGGAAATTCCGATGCCCAGCTAAGTCTTGCTTCCTTTATATACCTATCTCAGAAACTATGGTAATCTAACCCTATTCTCTAGTCAGCAATCCAGCCAAACCGCCTAACCCAGTGGAGTCAGAGCCAAATGAGCCTCAAGCAGCAAGCCGCCGAATTAGCAGCCCAGGGAGTCCAGCCAGCGGAAGCAGCGGAATTGTTGGACGTGACACCTTCTTACCTCTGCCAACTTCAAGAGGATAACGAGTTTCAACGGATCTACAATAGCCTAGTGTCCGCCAATAGAGTAGCTACTCACCAGCAAGTTACCCAGATAGATAGTCATTACAATAATCTAGAGCACAGTCTGCTAGAGGCAATGGTTGATCATAAGGATGTAGTACTAGCCTCCTTTATAGAGAAGCCAGCTATGATGCTTAATGCGCTGAAGACATTCAACACTGCCAAGCGTAGAGGCATGGGTGAGACAACTAACCAGCTAGCCAAGGGTGAGGTAGTAGTACTAGAGCTGCCGACATTTATCACTGAGGCCAGCCAGCCAGTTGTTAGGCACAATGAGCAGCATGAGGTTATCGAGGTAGATGGTAAGCCGCTAGTTAGTCGGAGCAGCACAGCCTTGAAGTCCCAGCTAGCAGACATGACCAAGCCTAGCTTGCCCAGTCCACAGTCAGAAGCAGCCCCAGCCCTAGCAGTGAGTCAAGCAGTGAGTCAACTAGACACAGTGAACACAGGTCAACTAGATATAGACAGTATGTAGCTGGTTGCCAACTTAGTTGGTAGCTAAGCTGCTAGATAGGAGTAGATTATGACTACCGAGCAACGAACTAAAACATTAACTCTCCGTCTTAGATTCGCCAAGGCTAAGACAGTTAGACAGATAGGTATGCGTCCATGTTCAACGATCCAGCCGAACCAGAGCAAGCTGAACTCAGCGAGCCAACTAACAATGAAGCCTATGAGGTAGACTCTGCCATCAAGAAGGCTATGGGCTTAAACTTCCTAGCTGCTCTGGTAATACCTAGAGTGATGGAGTTCATGTTCCCTCCTATGTTTGTCTACTTCTGGCAGCAGTGTCAGGTGCATCTAGCTAAGGAGCGAGGCTTCTCTAAGCTAGCACTAGGCATACCAAGGGGACATGCTAAGACTACCTTCCTCAAGCTACTGATAGTGTTCATCATCCTATTTACTAAGCGCAAGTTCATCATGGTACTATGTGCTACTGAGGATCTAGCTCAGAAGGTAGTAGCTGACGTAGTATCTATGCTAGACAGTACTAACATTAGAAAGATGTTCGGAGCTTGGGATACTAACATAGAGAGAGGACGTACTACTGAGAAGATCTTCACCTTCCGAGGTAGAAAGATAATCCTAGTCGGCATAGGTCAGGGTGGTTCAGTACGTGGTATCCAGTCGGACATGGCCAGACCAGATGTAATGATCTTTGATGACTCCCAGACTAAAGACTGTGCTATGTCAGCTACTCAAGCTACTCAGTACGCTAGTTGGTTCCGGGGAGATGCTATGAAGGCTAAGTCACCCAAAGCTTGCTTCTTCCTCTATGTCGGTAATATCTATCCTAAGCTAGAGATCAAAGCAGCAGATTCAGAGACACCTGCTATCTATGGCTGTATGCTCAAGAACTTGAAACAGTCTACCGAGTGGGAGTCTATCATTGTTGGTGCTATCCTAGAAGATGGTACAGCCTTGTGGGAAGATCTACAGTCTATCGAGCAGCTACTACTAGAGTATAAAGAAGATAAGTTTGCTGGGCAAGAGGCTACCTTCCTAGCAGAGGTAATGAATGACGATGAAGCTATAGACACTAACATCTTTGATGAAACTAAGGTGCCCGACTATCCCTTCATGCTTGACGAAGTGCCACAAGGTAAAGCCTTGATCATCGACCCGTCACTAGGTAAGAAGAAGTCAGACAACCAGATGGTAGGTGAGATGCACGCTATCAATGGTCAAGCTATCCTACGCCGGCTCAAGGTCTACCAGATGTCAGCACCTAAGCTAGTAGAAGCAGTGTTGGACTGGTGCATCCACGAGGGTATCTGTGCTATAGTAGTAGAGAACTATGGCTATCAAGAAACTCTCAAGCAGTGGTTTGATTACTATCTAGAGCAGCTAGGAATAGAGTCCATCCAAGTGCTACTAGTTAACAAAGGTCGGACTGCCAAAGTAACTCACATCCGGAGTATGCTTAAGGAGGTCATGGGTGGTAGGCTCTGGATACACCCAGAAGCTAAAGCTCCCCTCTACGCTGAGGTTAGAGTTTGGGATCCGATGAAGACAGATAACGCAGATGGCGGCTTGGACGTAGCTAGTTACTGCAATGACGTACTACTTAACTTTCCTCAGGAGATCCTGACTCCACTGACTATGCTACTATCTGTAGACTCAGGGAGTCGGGAACTGTATGACCCTGGCATGGGGATGGGCTAGCCTCTCCTCAGTACTGCCCACCACCTCACGCTTCACTCAACCAACAGAAGGTAGACTATATGTCTAAGTTAAATAAGAAGCAACAAGCTACACTGCTACATGCCTTACAGTACCGGACTAGTCAGTTCCCTCGCACTACCCTGCTGGCTAAACTGCAAGCTGCCGACAAAGCCTACCATCTAGCTAATGTCCGGACAGATGATCTAGAGACTAGCCAGAAGGATAGCTACTCTCGCTTTCAGGAGCTAGATAACGCACTAGTCCGTGAGGTCATTGAGACTTACTTCGCCTACTATGTGGGTGTGTTTGTCGGCAACACTAAGATCTTCAGCATGACTAGTAGTGACGAGCAGAAAGAGCAGGCCACTATGTTCAACACTATCCTAGCTGACCAGCAGCAACGAGCAGCTTGGGAAGCTAACCTCAGCAAGACTATTCTAGATATATCTAAGTACAACCTAGGTGCGGCAGATATTAGTTGGGACACTCAACTTAGTTACAATGTCAACATTGACCGGTCAGGTGTAGATACTAAGACCAGTACCGAGTCAGTAGTCTGGCGCGGCAACACACTATCTCATGTCGACATGTATAACTGTATGTTCGATCACAGTGTCAATCCTACTGAGTTGCATACTAAAGGTGAGTGGGGAGCGCACACTACCCAACTAACTCAGGTGGAACTGTTCAAGGAAATAGCGCAGTTGAAGCTAGATCCAGGAATGACTGTCTACGATCGTGCTCCTAAGAATCAACCCAACTGGACTGTCTACCAAGTAGCTAACACTAGCACCAACTTTGGTATGGAGTTCAAGCGTCCAGATGTCAAGCCACTAGGTAGCAATGGTGCAACTCTCCAACAAGGTGACACTGACTGGGCTAAGTTCACAGGTTACAAGCAGACCGCCACCCAAGACTACTATAACAAGACCAAGTTCTATCTCAAGTTGATACCTAGTAGCTACGACTTCCCAGCCTCAGGTGGGCAAGAGCAGATTGAGCTGTGGGAAGTCCATGTACTAAATGGTAACCACATACTAGCTACTAAGAAGCTGGACAATGCGCATGGACTGTTACCTCTAGTCCTAGGCCAGACTGATAGTGACTCACTAGGTCTTGATGCCTCAGGTCCTGCTCAGATAGCTATACCCTACCAGAAGACTGCCAAGCAGTTGATGGACAGAGTCATGGCCGGAGCTGACAAAGCTATCCGTGACAGGGGTATCTACGATAGTCGGTTCTTAGATGGTGACCAACTAAACTCCTCTATACCAGATGCTAAAGTACCCTTAAAGTCTAGTCTGCCAGCCAACAAGACCTTTGATCATGTCTACCGGAGTATGGCAGCAGGGGCAGATACTACTGGCCTGATCCGTGATGTCGGTACTGTCCAGCAGCAAGGCATGAGAGCAGCAGGTATCAATGACGCACAGGCTGGTCAGTTTGTCAAAGGCAACCGCACCCTAGAAGAGTACAATGATACTCAAGCTAATGCCAGTGGCAAGCAGTTTACTAGAGCCTTGATGATGCACAGTACTTTCTTCGTAGCAGTCAAGCGTATCCTCAAGCTGAACATCATCCAGTATCAACCAGCTACTAGTCTGTATGATCCTGAAGGTAAGAAGCAAGTAGATATCGATCCAGCTCAACTCTACAAAGCTGACCTTGACTTCAAAGTAGCTGATGGCCTGAAGCCTACTGAGCACATGCTTAGTCCGAATGTCCAGCAGCAACTACTACAGTACTTAGGTATGACTCCTGAGTCCTTTGCAGAGTATGATGTAGCTGCCTTGATCACTCACACTATCCAGCAATCATCTGGTGTGGATCTAAGTCAGTTCAAGAAGCAAGCTCCAGCAGGTGGGCCACCACAAGTCTAGGAGATAGCTAATGCCCACACGTACTAAGTCAGACCAAGAGGCCACTTCCAAGATGCTAGAAAGTCTAGCTCACCTAGCTGCTCACTTAAGTGTTGACCAGCTAGCTTGGGAGCACCTCCTACAAGATGCTAGGGAGGCTCTAGAGTTACTAACTAGGACTGCCCTGCTAAACTCAGATCTTAAAGCCGGTATTGACACCACTGGCTACTATCTGAGAGCTCAAGAATTGAATATCCGACTAGAGATACTAGAGGAATTCAGTGCCCAACTACCAAACCCCACTACCGAGGATTAACTATGTCATTTACAAGCTTACCTAACATTGCTGCAGCTCCTACTGGCCAACCAGGGCAAGGCGGGCTATCTCAGCCTGCTGCTATGCCACCTGCTGGCACTCCTGCTGGACTACCACCCGTTGCTGCTCCAGCTCCGATGCCCATGGCAGCGCCAGAAGGTACAGTCACACAAAACTTATTGGCAAATTATGCTAAACCAGACGAGAATGACCCTAATGCCAACAAGGCACTTCTAGGTACTAACCCACTAACTCTACAGAAAGCTGCTTTACCTAAAGCAGAAGCCTATGGGGAGTTAGCAGCTACAATGGCCGGTAATGCTATGCCAGACCCTGCACTTACTACCGCTGCATTGGGTGGTGATGTGGAAGCTTTTAACCAGCTTCTAACTGGGTTTGCTACTAGCATCCTGCAACAGTCCTTAAATAGTAATACTAGTGTCGCCTCGTCTATCGCGTATGGCCTAGCTGAGCAGCAACAAGCTGTTACAGCAGATGGTATGAAACGATCGGCAGCGCACGACACTGCTATTGCTACTGCGGTCTCTGCTCATCCTGAACTAAGTCAAGGGCGTAATGCTCAGTTCTTAGACACAGTGATAACAGAGTTACGTGCTAGGCACCCTACTGCTCCTGCTAAGTTAATTGGCGAGCAAGCAGCTTTAGAACTGAGAGGTTCACTAGCGCAAGTAGGTGCTGTGCCCGACCAAGGAACTGACTGGTTAGCTATGACAAGTGGCTAAGTACCAACAACTAAGTAACTTAACTTAAACCAGCATATTGCGGAGGAACTTAATATGCGATTATACACTACTGCGAATCTACCCAGTAATTTGATGCAGCGTTCCTTCGCTGCTAACTTAATGCGAATGCAGCCTAATGGTAATGCTCCACTGTTTGCCATCAGTGGCTTGGCTCGCTCACAATCTATCGCTGCTGTGGCTCATAGCTACTGGTCAAAGACTTTGGTATTTCCTAAGGTCACATTGAACGGTGCTCACACTAACAGCGTTACTACCCTGACAGTACTTGACTCATCTGAGGTGGAAGCTGGATCTCTACTCTTGAATGAGACTTGGTCAGCTGGTACTTGGTCAGCTCCTGAATTGATCTACATCACTTCAGTAGACAGTGCTACTTCTTTGACTGTTGTTCGTGGCTATGGTGGTACTACTGGTACTGCAATGCTAGATGCTGACGTGCTGATCGAAACTGGTAACACGTTTGAAGAAGGTAGTTCACAGCCAGTTGCTCGTGCAGTAACTCAAGCTGAGCACACCAACTTCACTCAGATCTTCCGTAACACTTGGGACGCGACTCGTACTGCTAAGCAAGTTAAGCTTGAGTCTGGTGTCCAGTTGGAAGCTGAGAACCAAGAAGATGCTATGTTCTTCCACGGCATGGATATTGAGTACAACACTATCTGGGGTCGCAAAGGTACTACTACTATCAATGGTCGTCCAGCACGTACTATGGATGGTATTGAAGCTATCGTTGAAGCCTTTGCCCCTGGTAACTTAGCAGCTGCAGGTTCTACTACTACCTACGCTCAATTGGAAGCAATGCTTGATCCGCTATTTGATACCATTGCTAATGGCCGTGGTGCTACTAATCACCGTACTTTGTATGTTGGTTCGTTGGCGTTGCAGGTTATCAATGAGATCGGTCGTGCTAGTGGCTACTTCGAGTTAGCTCCTAACCAGACTAGCTTCGGTATGCAGTTCCACACCTTCCGTACTACACGTGGTACATTCGACCTGATTGAGCACTCTCTGTTAAATGCTCATGCATCTACTAAAGGTATGTGTATTGTTGCTGATCTTAGCAGCTTTGACTACCAGTACTTGCAAGAGACTATGCATGAAGATTCTAGCACACCAGGTCAAGATGCTACCTCTGGCGTGTTCACTACGGAAGTGACCATGGAGATCACTAACCCACTGGGTTGGGGTATCATCTACGGTCTAACTGCTGGAGCTTAACGCTCTGGTAGGTTCTTTAACAAGTTAGTTGAGCCGGCCACTATAGGTCAGCGAGAGGGGAGCCTAGTGCTCCCTTTTTTGGTAACAGAATTTAATCCACATTAAGGGCTAGTACGATGGCTACACTTTGGGAAGTACTGCAGACAGTTAAAGACACAGTACGCCGCCCTGACTTAGATAGTCTAGTGGAGCTTAGGGTACTAGGTGCTATCAGCGCCTGTCATGCACTAGCTGAATGTGAGAGAGATAGACTAGAGACACTGACCGCTGTGACCGTACCAGCTTATATAGGATCAGTGGCCTATGATAAAGACTTCAGAGTTAGAGAGAAAGTACTAGCTTATGATGTTGACCAGAATTTGATAGTAGAGTTGGCACAGAAGACTACCTCTGAGCTAGCCAAGCTTAAGTTACTAGGACAGGATATCAATACTTGCTACATAGTAGATGGTAATATCTCCTTCCAATGTGACACCCAAGTACATTATATCTATGTTTCAGGCTACACTCACGCAGTACCACCTTCCTTGATTAGTGACCCTATAACTGGTGCTAGGCAAGAGATCACTGAGCTAGGTGCTCTAGGTACTTACACTGACTGGATACTAGAGACTTATGAGATAGCAGTTATCGACTATGCTGTAGCTCAGATTGAGAATCTTAAAGGTAATAAGGAGCTAGCTCGTAGCTTCCAGATAGAATTCAGAGATATACATTCACCCTTTATTCGTAACTTAGCTAGTGGCCTCAGCGGTCTATAGTAGGAGAGTAGCATGGCTTTAGATCCTTGGACAGCAGACGCGACAGATGATACAGAGCCTACTGACCTCCGCCAAGGTGGTGTAGTTGCGCAAGAGTTGCGAGTACTGAAGACGCGTACTAACGCACTAGATGCAGCTAAGGCGCCACTGGCCAGTCCTACCTTCACAGGTACAGTTATAGCTAGAGGTGCAGCAGCTATTGGATCCTCCACTGCATTTGGAGAGAGCTCACAAGGTAATCCAGCTGTCACTGGAGTAGAGAATACTTCATACGGTGACCACGCTTTGCCTTTCTTGTCAGCAGGCTCAGGTAGTCACAACACCGTGCTGGGTTTCTCTGCTTCCTATAGCTTAACTGATGGGCTAGCTAATACAGTACTAGGTAGTGCGGCTTTGTATGCTGCTACTACCCAGAATCATAACACTGCAATAGGGTATAAAGCTCTTAATGCTTGCGTTACCGATAACAACACGGCAATAGGATCAAACGCAGGAACAGCTCTAACTACGGGTACTAAGAATGTCGTAGTAGGGCAGTCGGCTATGTCTGCTGCCACTACTCACGCTAACTCAGTTGTACTAGGCTACAAAGCAGCTAGCGGAGGTATTGACAACACTGTCACTATCGGTATAGGAGCAGCATCAGGAGGTGCATACTCTTATGGTGCTTCAGCTGTCCACTCTGTAGTAATAGGCCCAGGCGCAGCAGCTAACTTAGCGGGGTCACAAGTTAATAACTCGGTTATTATTGGAGCAGCAGCAGGTAACGGGGCTTCTACTGCGGCTGAGTGTACGTTAATTGGCACAGCCACTGGACGTAGCTTAACTTCTTCTAGCTTTGCCACTATGGTAGGTAATAATGCAGGGATAGCTCAAACTACAGGCTTCGGGGCAGCTTACTTTGGCGAATCTGCTGGCAGGTATGTTACAACAGGTCTTCGGAACACTTGTATAGGAGCACAAGCAGGCTCGGTAGAATCTGGGATTGGAGCTAACCTAATAACAGGTGATGATAATATCTTATTAGGTCATCTATCCGTACCTCCTGCTACAAGCTCATCTGGCTACTGTGTACTAGGTAGTGATGCTATAGGCACGCTAATCTGTAATGATACTTCAATCTCAGGCTTATCAGATGCTAAAGATAAAGATGAGGTGGAAGACTTAGCAGAAGGTTTGGACTTTATTAATTCTGTTAGACCTGTTAAATTCAAGTGGAATCATCGAGATTTAAGTGGATGGCAGGAAGGTGATGTTGATGACGATGGTGAATTAATACCAGAACCTAGAAAGAATGCTAAGTTTGGTATGCAAGAATCCGGCTTCATAGCCCAAGAACTACTAGGTGCTCAAACTGAGGCAGGTGCTGAGTATCTAAGATTAGTAGATGAATCTGACCCTGAGCGACTTACAGCAGCTTATGGCAGATTGCTACCTAGTATGGTTAAAGCTATTCAAGACTTGTCAACTCAGCTCACAGCTAGTCAGGAGCAACTGACAACTCAAGCAGATCAGATAGCTGAATTACAAGCACAGGTAACTGCCTTACTACCTTAACTTTAATATACAGGGAGTGCCAGTGGAACAGACTATTATGACTAAACTTGCTAACGCCCTGATAGATCCTCAAGTAGCTACTCCCGTATGGGGAGCACTCGGAGGCCTGATCTCAGCTTTGATCCAGCGACGCCGTACTATCTTTAGTGTGGTTGCCAGCATGGTACTAGCTAGCCTATTTGCGCATTGGTTTACAGATGCTACAGTCACCTACTTTGAGCTACCAGTTAGTGCGCATGGCGGGATTGGAGCAATCTTAGGTATTGGTAGTTACGAGATGACTAAGCTTGTAGCAACTGGTGAGATATTCAAACTAAGTAAGAAACTCAAACTTTAATCGGAGGCTGTCATGGCAGTTACATCAAGTATAATTTTGACTGAAACTTGGCAGCTAGTCGCTGCAGGAGCTTGTGTGGTGCAAGAAGCTACGCAGACTGAGGCGGCACTTCCGGCTGAACTAGCAGGAACTACCAAGTGCTTTGAAACCAAGTCGGAAGATCTGGTACTAGTTAGTGTAGGCTCTAGCCTGCCAGCAGCCAGTGACTTCGGTTATCTGGAGTTTGCTGGTCTCTTTGAGTACCCAGGTACTAGCAACGTCTACATGCGCATGTTGAATGATAGTCGCACTTATAAAGTCCTAGTGCTTTAATCCACTGTTATTGGTCGGGAATTGTTATGTCTGATTCTAGAGAGTTGTTAATTGGTAACTCAGTAAGTAAAAGAGCTCGCCGCACTGCTCGTTCCCTAGAGACTAGGGAGCTGCTGTTAGGGCTGGATGCACAACCGTCCACCCCAGTTGCGCCTCTTATCTCTGCTCAGACTTTCTCTAACAGTACCATAACTACGCCACTAGCAGATGACATCACAGGTGTGATCGTAACTAGCAGTCGTGATTCAGCAGCTATCATGAAAGGCCCTAACTCCCTTACGGCAGTAGAGGCTAGTAACTATGAGCCAGCTGTCCAACTCAGCGAGGGCTTGCAAGTAGCGGGTGAAGCTACTAACTTGACTGTGAACTCAGGTTGGGTCTACACAGTTGAAGGTATTCCAACAGGCTGGAGTCGCAGCAGCAGTGTGTATCAGGATGTATCTAGTGTACTACCTGACTCTGCCTTCACTTTGTCAGTGCCAGAAGCTCCGATTGTAGCTAAGATCTACTTCCCTACTGTAGCTACGGCTGTGACAGCTGGTCAGACCTTCACGTTCTCTGTGCAAGTAGAGTACTTGAATGCCGCGTATGTCTTCACTGCTGAGGAGCACATAGGTTCTTACTTTCTTACTGGCTCAGGTACAGTTACCTTTCCAGCTTGTGAGGCTAACCCTACTGGTGGAGCTACTGGTGTCCTGCAGTTAGGTCTACTGTATGTTCATATTGATGTAACTACTACTGGTACACTCAGAACTCAAGTAGGTACAAGACTGGTCTCATCTGTGAACGGTGATCTCAATATGTCTATGCCGCAGCTGACTGAAGGTGACTACCCTAAACCATTCATACTTACTCCTACAGGAGCAGGAGCTACTAGACTAGTAGATGGCAATACTGACTCAGTACTAGCTAACTACCCTACTGATCTAGTTACCCTGCTGCAATCAGATGAGCTGTCTATTGAGATACCGTTGTACATGCGGGAGCTGACTCAAGACGTAGCGCTGTACGCAGTAGGTGACTCTATACTAGCATCTTACATATTAATAGCTTATGACCACTCAGCGGGAGCTGTCACGCTGGCAGTAGATAGTCCTACTAGTGCTGCACCTCAGTCAATTAGTCTGGTAGGTTGGACACCTCTAGCTATGCATACTTGGCGTACAATTACACTGACAATCCAAGGTACTCGGATGGTACTGAGTTTAGATGATGGCTCTAGTGTAGTCTTAGCTGGGTTTGACGGTGCGCTAGTTTGGAATCTAACTACAACTAGATCGTATGGTGGTGACTTTACCTTCCTAGGTTATCCTGCACCTGAGTGTTTCTTTCGCTCAGTACTGTGGAGAGATGTAGGCCCAAGTGGTATACCTGACTTCGCAGAAGCTTACTATGATTTTAGTCTAGCTGCAGGAGAGGCGGGACTTGAGCAAGTAGTTA
>Ga0255047_10001077_pt1 | contig 20709 bp, 27 predicted proteins | sample JV7_2_1_MG_FD_183640 | JGI IMG/M metagenome (GOLD analysis project Ga0255047, IMG submission 183640) | Seawater microbial communities from Jervis Inlet, British Columbia, Canada - JV7_2_1 | ecosystem: Environmental > Aquatic > Marine > Inlet | place: Canada: British Columbia | collected 2016-10-06 | reverse complement strand
GATTTATCTTATTGTGCTTAAATTTTAACCCGAAATAATTTTTTATAGCGGGCTCTTTCTTATAGCGTAAAAACTGGACTTAATTGCACGAAACGACCGCACGAGAGCTTGCTCGAGTGCGTAGAGGGGCTCATAAATTATATTTATATCTCAATAAACTGAGCTTATAATAATATATAATAATATAATAATATAATAATATAAATATATAAATATATAATAATATAATAATATAATAATATAAATATATATTAATATAATAATATAATAATAATATAATATAAATATATAAATATATAAATATATAAATATATAATTATATAATAATATAAATATATAATAATATAATAATAATATAAAATTTATATGCATATAAAAATATTTAATTATATTTATTTTTTTATTTATATTATAATATTTAAATCGAATAAAAATAATTTTATTCGAGTTAATAAATCGATAAATACTATGAACACAAGCGAATTAGAAGCCAAAATCAAAGAGCTCGAAGCCAAATTAGCTAGTAGTCATAAGACCGATTATGATGCATTAGTTAAATTCATCATAGATAATCGCGGGAACTATAGCTCCCGTCGTAAGTTGGCCCAAGCGTGCGAAGCTCAAGGCCTTTGTAAAGAATCATCGGCTTTTCATTACTTAAGCTTTCAAAATTACGTTGATGCATATGTTAAGTATGTAACAAAGTAATTATATAGCGATATATCGGCATAGATTATCTATGTCGATATATTTTTTACTTATATATGGTAGTTTCGAAAAAACTACTATGCTTTTTGAGACATGATATGAAGAAAGCTCATTGGCTTATCCGAGACATCACAAATGATAAATGTTACTTTGTGATGATACATCCCGAACTACTAGTCTATGTTTCCCAAGTAGATGCCATCAAGATGAATTGCCCGATCGATGTTGATCGTGCGTTTGTCATAGAGACGGCATCCAAACCCGCCAACAAGATGTTGGTTAACATGTAGGAGATGATGATGAATAAAGCACTAGCATTAGCACTATCAGTCTTAGGTGACCGTAAGTTCTATATCGGCCCGAACTTCATACTCCGGTCGAATGGTAAGCGTATGACTATTAGTAATGAACAGACTGAAAAAGTCACAGTACTATCGGAATATCAGAGTAAGATCGTAGCACAGGCTATGGTCTATCTCGTACAGTCCGGGGCCGAGACCAAAGATGAGAAACTAGGCTAACCAATGCCGAAGCCAGACACGGAAGTCTGGTTCCCCAAGAGTGAGATACCCTTTGGCCCCAACTACGAGCAGATACGATGGCAGGCAAAAGGTCCATGGCTTTCTATTCTGCCGATACATGAGTACAGGCAAAGTACCAGTGTTTTCGGCCGCTCTGTTAACTTGTCGCCACCACATTGGTATCGTTACTGTCTCACATCGCTTAACTTCAATGCAAAGCCCAGCAATACCCATGATATCTGCCCCGCCAGATCTAGTTTGTTCTAAGTTTCGTTCCAGTAAATCACTATACGGGACCCGAGTACCAGTGGGCGAAGCACCCTCTATGCCAGTTAACATCTTCCCAAGAGTGATACATGCTTCTCTTTCGCCATTAGCGCCTTTCTGTTTCGCGTTTGTCATTGTTGATTGCCTGTAAACTAGTGAAAAAAGTGGTTTAAAAGTGTATAAAATATATATAAGTCTTTCTTTTTATTATATATTTTCTTTTTTGTCACTTATTTATATCTCCTACCCCTACCCCCCTGTACGCTCAGGGGTCAAAAATGAAGTGATATGCTTATAACTCTATGATTTTAAAAGAGAAGTGATTAAAAGTGACACTTTTAACCACTTTTATCACTTTTCGATAAGCTAGAAAGAGTAAATAAAACTATGAATATCGATTCTACTGGCCGCACACATAAAGCTTGCAAGCAATGTAAGTGTACACTACCCTTGGGAGAATTTTGTCTTACACCAACAGGTAGATTCTCTATGTATTGCCTTAGTTGTGGCATACCTACTCCAGCAGAGCGAACTAAAGCTTGGTATAAACAACATCCTGAGCATAATGAGCGATGTAAACAATATTATCAAGATAATAAAAAAGAACGACAAGCATATCAAGTTAAATGGGCAGCCGAAAATAAAGAAAAACACCGAGCATCTAGTAAACGAAGCATGGCTGCTAAACCTGAGAAGTATAAAGCATTAGCACAAGCATATAACAAAGAACATGCAGAACAAATTAAAGCAAGAAATAAAATATGGTATGAAAAAAATAGTGATCTTATGACTGCACATAGTAGCAAACGTAGAGCTGCAAAATTACAAGCTATACCTCTTTGGGCAGATTTAGCTAAAATAAAAGAGTTTTATACATTAGCTAAATATTTGACTGCATCATCTAATACAACATATGTAGTAGACCACATAGTACCATTACAAGGACGTACAGTATGTGGCTTACATTGTGAGGATAACTTACAAGTTATTACGCAACATGACAATGCTGTTAAATATAATCGGTTAGACTAAGCTGTAAGATGAAGTGTAGCACAATAATCGCTAAATAGCTTTGTAACTTGAAAACCTTTAGAACGAGGTATAACGGCTTTAGTTACATAGCCTTCAGCAAGCAGATACTCAAGCATGACACGGGAGCCACTCTTGGGAGAGCCATATTTCATAGAAGTACCTGCATCACGGATGCTTGGTATATTAGATGCAGCTTGCTTGAAAGTACTCTCAGTGAATATACCTCGAGCTCTGAGCTCAGAGTTAATAGTTTTGTTCTTGCCAGTATATTCGCCTTTGAGGAGCTTAGATATGATATGTGCAGCTTTTGTCATAGCAAGAGCTACATCGCTAGTATTGCCTATGATAGGGTCAATGTTGTGCATTTCATACTCAAAGAACTTCTTGCTCCAGTTCCACATTTGGGGCGAAATACTTGGAGTTCCTAGTGGGTTATCCAGAACCGAAAGGATAGCGGCTACCTTCAGTACTTTATGACTAGCGCGGGAGTACATAATAGCATGATTTGGTTGTTCTTCCATTAGGCGGTTGTAGATGTCTGTACATTCTTCGGTGAAGAGTCGGTACTCACTTGGGACGGGTATATTTATAACGTCGGGTACACTATTGGTTTGTACTGCATAAGCAGAGTTTAGGAGTTCACGAATGTTGTCAGTTATGCCGGCGGATAGATTTAAGCGGTGGGGTTCCGGGTTTGGGTATGGCTTCTTGCCGGTTAGCATGAATATCCACATCCTTGGGAGTTCGCCTGTGTTGATGGACTCACGGCGTTTTAGTTCGTTGAGTAAGGTCACAGGGGTTGCTTCATTGAGGATAGTCAAAGCTGGGCTATACACTACGCCGACTGAGTCTTGTTGTGAACTGTATCGCTCAGTCTCGATGACTTCATGCTGGCCGCTACTGGTATATGCCTGCAGGATAACTCTGGTTAAGCCGCTTCTGTCGCCAGACTCGGTCTTGTACAGTAAGCCAGCTTCAGTCATTACGCAGAGCATGCTAGGTCTAGCCTGGAGTTCAGTTAGCAGGGCCTTGGGACCTGTGAAGTTCTGGGGACCCAAGAAGGACATACCGTTAGTGCCTAGCATGCCTTTGTCCATTAGCACACGGTAGCAGAACTTACGTATGCTATCTTTACCGGCGCCAGTTGGCATCATTATGGTTGTGTATAAGTTTAAGCCACCGGTGGATATGTTATACTTGCGGCCGCAAATGCCTGCTATCAGGCTGATTGAGGCTACAATGGCGGCTGTCTTGTTAGGGATTACAAAGAAATCATTGGCGGCTTTAGCTAGTTCGCCCATTAGGCCGGGCGGCCAGTCTAGGTCTAGCTCTATCCTTGGGGAAAAGATTATGGGTGGTGGCGTTTCTTCGGCTATCTTGCGGTATGTGGCGTCTAGCATAGAGTCTAGATCAGCGGCGGCTTTTGCTTGCCTTTCTAGGTCTGGGCAAGCAGAGATGAGTCCTGTGCAGATGACTTTGTTATATTCGCGGTCTTCGCCTTTATTGGCGTTGATCATCATTATGGCCCGTAGTGGAGCATGTAGATGTTCGCCAGACGTTATCTGTGCTACATACTGGCTAAGCGTACTCTCTTGGGGAGGCGGATTGGCGGCGGAATTTGTGTGGGTTTCCGGTTGCGGAATGAGTAGAGCCCGCTCCATTTCTTCCCAAGAGTAGGGCTCATGACTAGTTATACTAAGCAGGCGGACATCAGCATTGCGTTTATTATTGCGGAAGCCCGGAAGCCGCAGTACTCTCGCTATATCCTTAGCACCTGGGTCGCTATCGAAATGGCGGACCATTTGGAGTTGCGCCCGCTCCCATCTTGGGATGTCTGTTTGTATTGTGAGCCAGTAGCGATGGAAATGATTAGGACTAGACTCGACTATAATGTGCGGTTGGATGTCGGGTCGTTTTGTACTGTCTATGTCGTCTTCTTGCCAGATAGCACGGGCAATGATAAAGTCTTCTTTACGGCGGCGGTTACCTTTAGTCTTGTTGACAGTAACGAATATACCGGCGCCTTGGGAATTAAGATCTGCGAGAGTATCTTTGTGCTCCGCAAACGTACCGTAGAAGTTACGGGTAAGGTTATAATTCTTGTTCTTACAGTCGTCAAAAGTAACGAACAGGAATTTAGTAGCTGTGGGGTCTAATAAAGTGAGAAACTGTTCTGCTTCATACATTAGCTTGCTCCATGAGCTTGGTGATTTCACGAATAAGGCGCCGCTCAACAGCACTGGCATTAGCACAGCGGCGGCATTTAATTGTAGTTCCCCAAATTCCGCCTTTCTTAAGAGCTGGCAGAAAAGATTCTTTATTATCAGGTAGATTCTTATGACAGGTATTACAGGTCTTGAAATTCATATTAGTATGCTCTTATTTCATTGTAAGGGTATATTATAACACTTTGGAGATTAAAAATACAGACAAACTTTTCTATGATAGCTATAAGCTAAGCCTATGGGGAATACCAATGCTGGTCATAAATAATTTTTATATGCGCATAAAAATATTTAATTTTACTTTTAAAATTTTTTGCGTTATAATAATATCTTCGAAAATAAATAAAGAGGAAAGTAGAGATGAACGAGTATATCGTAACTTTAATGTTCGAGTTATCCGGTGGTAGGTGCATAAGTTGTACATATGCAGCTATGACAGGAGACAGCGAAGCAGAAGCAGTACAGAGTATGCTAAATCAGTTGACCAAGCTATTTGGTGAACATTTTGGCACATATGAAGTACTACACATAGAGCAACACACCCCTAATAAAGAGGCATTACACTGATGAACTATGATGACTGGTTAAATGAACCTCTACAAGATGTAGAGAAGCGTGACAGGTATGAAGAAGCTATCAACAATATTATGGAGGCACTAGGTTGTACATATACAGAAGCAGCTAGAATAATTGAAAAAGAGAAAACACAATTTGATGTTTTCCTATGGGGTATACCTGATGAATGAACTAGACGTTAAAACCTTCGAGCATGACTGGCAAGAGAAGATCCAGTTATCTCGGAGTAAGTCACGTGAGTGGATATTCAAGCATGCTACAGATATCTATGAATTCAAGATGGCATGCAAGCAACAGGCACTTGATGGACTGGGCGGGCCAGGTAACTACTACCGTAAGAAAGTAGAAGAGTGGACTGGCTATAAAAATGATCTTCCATCAAAATGGGCTAAAGCAGGTGAGTTTATAACTGCCGTACAGGATGGCCGGAAATTGGAGAGATATTTATCTCACCTTTTACCCAGTAGCTATCAGACTCTCGTAGAACTCGCTAGGATGAGTGATGCAGAGTTAAAGAAAGCCCAAGATGCTAATATCATAACTCCAAATACAACATTACGGGATGTTAAAGACTTCCGTGAGTTGTTACGGATGGAGGCAGCAGAACGTGCAACTGAGGCTACGAAAGCCCAAGAGGAGCAAGATAAAAAGGTAGAAGAGGAGGTACTCCGCTGGCGGTATGACAAGACCGTACCTGAAGAGCTCATTGATATCTTAGAAGATACTGATGACGCCTCCTTGGGAATAAAGACGGCGGACGGCCAGGAATGGGCATGCGTGAGAATAAACATGCTATGGACAGCAACAAAGATCAAAAAAGAGGCACCGAAACAAGAGAAACCAAAACGAGAGGGTGATACAACAGACTACGTAGCTCTGCGTCGTGAACAGTATAAACTCTTTGGTATTGATTTTAACATAGGATCAGTAACTGAAGAGACAATGTCGTGGATACTCACTGGCTATCGTAAAGCCCACCACCCTGACAAAGGTGAACAAAATGCAAAGTTAACTCAAGAAGCTGTACATATCGTAAGAGCAATGTTCCCTGCAAGCAAACGTAACTGGTAAACCTAATGAACAAAACTTACATCTCAAATGCAGTCATTGAAGGTATTTACAATGCATACTATACGCCAGTATTAACGGCTTATACGCCAATACTAAAATACCTTCACAGTCAAGTGTCAGGTGAATATCGTATGGCGTTTTTAGAAGAAATACGCCATTGTTATGCTGAGTTACAACATAAAGGAGGTTGTAACAAAAGTAATGCTCAGTTTATAATCCGTGATATGCTGAGAAATAAACCAAAAGAACCTGAGCTTCAAAAAGGAACAGTGACTGAGTATTGCCGTGCAGGTGAATATTTAGATGCTGTTGAGCAAGGAAAATATGCAAAAGTAGGAGTAGCCACAATAGCAGACATAATTCCAAAGAATTATCCAGCTATGGTACGTGATCGGCTAACCCTAGAGGATGAAATAGCTGCTAAGTTTACGGCGGAAAACAAGCCTGCCAAGCCTGTAGAGCCAGAGCCAACGCCAGAACCTGTAGAGCCAGAACCTGTAAAGTCTGCTCTTTTTTACAAGCTGAAAGACTTGTATAACAAGGCAATAGAGGTACAAGCCTCATGTCTCAAAATGTATCCAGAATTGGAGGGCCAATAAGCAAAATTTATGGGCGTATAGAAAACTTTAGCTGTACAAAAATCTCATTGTGAAGTATAATATACCTACACTTTGAGAAAAGACCGGAGAAGAAAATGGCCGAACTTACTGAACTTTTTCAAGCTGCATTAGAAGCAGATCTTGACAAGAATGCTACCATCATGAAGCTTGCTACTGAAGGTGGTGTCGATATCACACAAGCTGTACGTGAATACCAGAAGTTAGCTCGGGGAGCGGGCATCACCCTTGGGGCAAAAGAGCGTACGAAGAAAGTCGATGAGATGCTTGAGGATGCAGACCTCACCGATAGTGATGTACGCAAAGAGATGCTAACGCTTATTGCGGATACTTTTGATGTAAGCGAAGCTACTGCTGGTGCTCATATCCGTAAGTATGCGGAAGAGGCGGGTGTGGAACTGCCTTCGCAGAATCGCAATAGCCTTGTGGATATGGTCAAATTCGTATCAGAACTTATTGGTGCGGATAAGAGTCGTACTGAAGTTGTTGAAGCTCTTCAGAACGAAATGGGCTATACTGCTAACTCGGCAGCAGCTGCGTATAGTCGAGCTACTCGTGAGCTCGGTATTAGTACTGGACGTGTGGGTAATAGTGTTCCGCTGAGCGAGCTCGTTAGCTACATTCGAGAGAACATTACGATGCAACGAAAAGATCTTGTGCAGGCAATGCATAATGATCTAGGATATGCTGAGTCTACTGCAAATGCCTTTTTGACGTATGTCAATTTTGCAAAAGAGTGGGCACAGCAAGAGAATGCAGCCTAGTGTACGAGGCCTAGCGTACGAGGTCTAGGTGTTATACAGGCTTGGCCCTACCTGTTGCATAAAACAGGGCCAGTCACGACCTAGCTCATCACGTGGTCTAATCGCAGGCTTAGCCCTACCTGTGTGACGAAAACAGGGCCCCCAACACAAAACATAGAGCATAAAACATGAAAGATGAACAACTAGTACAAGATTGGTTAGCAGCAAAAGCAACTCTTACAACTGTAAAAGAACAAGAAGTTCGCCTTCGTAACCTTATCCTTCCCAAGGTGCTAAAAAACACTAAGATCGGCTCAAAAACTGATATCTTTGGCGGATTTAAGGTAACCGCAACTGCAAGAGTAAACTATACGATAGATCGGGCAGAGTTAGCCATCTTGGGAAAGCTTTCAACAGACGAAGTTCTTTGCCTAGATTGGAAACCAACTCTTAAGATCAACTTGTATAACAAGTTACCAGATGATAGTATTTTACGGCAAGCAGTTACTGCAAAGCCTGGTCAAGGCACATTGGCAATAAAATGATAAATGTAACGTCAACCAAACGTGATATACACTATGTCAAGATAACCATTTATGGGCAGTCAGGCGTAGGTAAAACTGTATTGTGCAGTACAGCACCAAAGCCATTGATACTATCAGCTGAAGCAGGGTTGCTTTCATTAGCAAATAAAGATATACCTGCTATAGAGCTAAATAGTATTGCAGAGCTACAAGAAGCTTATGCTTTTGTGAAGGCACATGGCGGGGCCTATGAGACTGTATGTTTAGATTCCATTAGTGATATTGCTGAACAATCACTCGATGGTAGCCTTCTTGAACTGCAAAGGAAAGCAAACGAAGAAGGCAAACAAGCTGATCCTAGACAGGCATATGGCAAGATGGCAATGGAAATGCTAAGGCTTACTCGTGCATTCAGAGCATTACCAATGCATGTAGTCTTTACAGCAAAACAAGGGTGTGTTACAGATAGTATAGCTAATACTATACGCTTCGGTCCCATGCTTCCGGGGCAGATGTATACCCAAAACTTTCCATATCTCATGGACATACTTTGTTGCATGAGAGTAACCAAAGAAGGTGAACGTTACCTACAAACACAACCAAACATACAATATCTAGCAAAAGATCGTTCAGGTAAACTGAATGAAGCAGAAAAACCAAACTTAACTGACATATTTAAAAAGGTAATAACCTAATGACAACACTAAAATTTGATGCGTCAAAAGTCGCGCAAGAATTTACTCCTATACCTGCTGGCCGTTATAATGTTATCATTACAGACAGTGTAATGATGAACACAAAAAAGGGAGACGGCAACTATCTTAAATTAACCTTTAAGATCATAGAAGGTAAGCATGTAAACAAACTTCTTTGGGCTAACCTCAACCTAGATAATCCGAATCCCAAGGCTGTGGAAATCGCACAACGTGATTTAAGTAAGATTTGCATTGCTTGTGGTATACCGCTTATTGAAAATACACAAGAACTGCACGGAATCCCAATAAGCGCATGTGTCACGATCCGGCCCGCTAGTGGCCCCTATGCTCCTAGTAATACTGTCAGTAATTACAAAGAGGCCGTAGAGGCCATAGAGGCTACTGAAGAAGCCCCTTGGGTATAAGTTAAAAAGTCCTTACTAGCTAATTTTCGTTCTACCATTAGGGAAAACGAGCCTGTTCGGAGGTGTTAGCTAGTAAGGCATTAGGAGGTATAAATGCACAACGTTTCGGTAGAAGAATATAAAGGTTATTATATCCTTCAAGATAATGGTGAATGGGGAGCTTATGCAAATCCATTATGCAGATGTTGGGATAAAATAACCGTCAGTATGAATCCTTTTTCATCTTACCAAGAAGTTTGTGACTGGGTAGATGAATATATATCAATTACGGAAGAAGACCATGGCTAAAATAATCTATAAAGACCTAATCAATGCCCACATTGAAGCACTTAACACAAGCTCGGATCACCGCGGCTACCTTGGGATTTCTCAACTTGGGCATGAGTGTGATCGATACTTGTACTATGTATTGCATGATGCCTACCGAAACCCCATTCCCCCAAGGGTAGCTAGACTATGGGAACGTGGTGATTGGGAAGAGCATCGTATAGTACGAGATTTAAAAAAGATCGGCTGTACTGTTACAGACCAACAGAAAGAAATATCTATCTTTGGTGGAGTCATTAAAGGCCATATAGACGGTATCGCTAGCGGGGTACCAGGAGCGGAGAAGACAAAACATTTACTAGAAATCAAGACAATGGCAGATGCTTATTGGAAAGTATACTGCAAAAAAGGCATTAAAAAATCTAATCCAGCTTATTGGGTTCAAGGACAACTATATGCAGGATACTTAGATCTAACTCGTATACTATTTGTAGCTGTGAATAAAAACACAGAAGAACGACATTTTGAGCGAATAGTTTTTGAGCCTACTGTTGTCAGTAACTATGAAGCTAGAGCTTTATCTGTTATAGGTGCTACAGACCCACCTAACCGTATTGGTGGAGTAGACTGGTGGACCTGTAAGATATGCAGCATGAATGGTATATGCCATGGTAACGACGTACCTAATAAAGTGTGCCGTAGCTGTAAATATGCAAGTATGGGCGTTGACAAGTTAACATGTGCCAAAGGCCATACTAAATCTGTTCCAACTGGCTGTAAAGAATGGGAAAGTTGTGTATGAAATTGCAAAAATTGCTTAGTATTTTACACGAGTCTATCGATTTATCAAGTAAAGATGAACTCGCAAGTGCTTGTAAACTAATTGTGCGAGTACAAGAGATGACAAGTGGTGAAATAGATACACTTCGTGTCTTATATCAAATTGGGCCACTATTTGATGGGGACATACCTAGTAAAGTTGCACGAGATCAACTTATAGAAGAGGGATTTGCAGTCAAGGTTATTATAAAAGGTGAAGATGGTTTTAATGCTTGTACAAACAAAGGAGCATGGGCATGTCGAATTTTAGAGGTAGATGATTCTTATGCCAATGCTTAGAGCGTACCAGCAAGAAGCTATAGATAGCATCTTTAAATATTTTTATAATAAAGATGCAGGCAATCCTTTAATCTGTGCACCCACAGGTTCAGGTAAGTCACATATTCTTGCTGGTTTTTGTGCTGAGTCACATAAAAGGTTTCCAAATGAGAAAATTCTTATCCTCACACATACAAAAGAAATTATTCGACAGGATGCTCGCATTCTTCGTGATTACCTATGTCCTACTAGTGTTGGTGTTTATTCTGCCGGTCTTAATTCTCGTCAATTTAGGCTATTCACTGTGGCTAGCATACAATCGGTATATAAGAAAGCACACCTCTTTCAAGAGTACGGACTTATAATTGTAGATGAAGCACATTTAATTCCACCGGAAGGCGAAGGCCGGTATCGTACATTCCTTGGGAAATTCCCCAAGGTGAAGGTACTTGGCTTAACTGCGACGCCCTTCCGGAGAGGGCATGGACTATTAACTGAAGGGCATCTTTTCGATAAGATCATATATAATATAGAGATACAAAAGCTTATACAAGAAGGCTATTTAGCTTTATTATCTACAAAAGCTACAGAATATGTTCTTGATACAAAAGGCTTAAAGATACTTGCAGGAGACTATAGTAAGATTGATCTAAGTAGAAGATTAGATCATGTGCATATAACTAAACGAATAGTTAAAGAGCTTATAAAGTTTAAAGAATCACGTAAGTCTTGGCTAGTATTTGCTATTGATATTGAGCACTGTGAGCACATAGCAGCAGAGCTAAATAGAGCAGGTATACTTGCAGCTGCAGTACATAGTAAACTAGACTTTGATAGGAAACATTTGCTAGATTTATTCACAGCGGGCTATTTACAAGCTATCGTGTCTGTAGAAACATTAACTACAGGCTTTGATGCACCTAATGTGGATATGATTGTAATGATGCGGCCTACCCAATCACCTGTGCTGCATGTACAAATGTTGGGCCGGGGTATGCGAATTAATCCTGGCAAAGATAAATGTTTAGTATTAGACTTTGCAGGTAACGTAGCTAGGCTAGGCCCAGTAGATAATGTATATATCAAGAAGAAAGGTAGAGCTAAGAAAGGAGAAGGTGGTAATGGCTTTACAAAAGTATGTCCTAAATGTGCTGAGATAGTACATATAAGAGTTAAAAAATGTCCGAGTTGTGATCATATTTTTACTATACAAACTAAGCTTGTAACACAGGCCTCAACAGAAGCAGTGCTGCAAGAAAAGAAAAAGGTGTTTACTAAAACTATTCAGCATATAAGATATAGTAAACATCATAAAGCCGGCAAAACGCCGTCATTTAAAGTAAGCTATACCTGTGGTCCGTTTATCCTTTATCATGAGTGGATTGCTTTCCAGCATAAAGGATACCCAAGGCTGAAAGCTGAACAATGGTGGAAACAACGTGCAGGAGGTGAATGCCCAAACACAGTAGCAGAAGCTTTACAACGTCAAACTGAACTCCGTCATCCAACTCAGATTAGAGTAGGGTACTATGACAAATATCCTACTATCCTTGGGTATACATTTTAACTATGAACTTACAACAATACCTTAAACAGCAAGCACAGTTACAAAAGCTTATGGCTCATCCTATGGGTATAGGAGATGAAGCTATAAGAGAAAATGTACTTGCTCTAATAGTAGAAGCTACAGAACTTTTACAAGAGTTTAATTGGAAAGTATGGAGGGTACAAAAGAAACAATGTAATAGACAAAAGATAGTACATGAATTAGCAGATATTATGAAATTCTATTGTAATATCCTTAACACGCTACGAATAACTGAAGAAGAGTTTGATGTAGCTTGGAATCAAGTACATAAAAAAGTAATGAAGAGAATAAATGATGACTATTGAAGAAATTCTTATCCAACGACAGACAACACATGGCATATTCAGCGATCATGCAGAAACAGCACAAAAACTAAAAGAAGTATGTATGATTAGTCAGAATTGGGGTTGTCTAACCTATGATCAAAGAGAGGCAATTGACATGATATGTCATAAGCTAGCTAGAATATTAGCTGGTAGCCATAAACATAAAGATCATTGGGATGATATAGCTGGTTATGCAATGCTTATAAGTAAGGATTTAAAAGATGTATAACTATCTTGCCCTTCTGGATAAAGTACTACTATCTGGAAATCGGCGAAATACCAGAGCTGGACCAACTATATCTAAATTTGGACAGCACTTTGCCATCAGTATAGCTGATACTTTTCCAGCAGTAACTACAAAGAAGTTATATTTTAAAAGCTGTGCTAATGAGTTAGCAGGCTTTTTACGAGCTGAAACAGATGCAAGTAAGATGGGCTCAGCTATATGGTTACAAGATGCCAAACGCTGGTCTGGTGACACAGATATGGGTAGAGTGTATGGCCCACAAATGCGTGATTGGCAAGGTCCCCAAGGTAGTATAGATCAACTACGTCAAGTAGTAGACAATATCAAAGAAGATCCGACAAGCCGCCGCCATCTTGTAACTATGTGGAATCCAGGAGAGCTCCACTTGGGATGTCTACCGCCTTGCCATTATGCTTTTCAGTTCTATGTGGACGACTGGGGACTATCACTAAGTTTTAATATGCGAAGTGTAGATTTAATGTTAGGCTTACCATTTGATATAGCCTATTATGCACTTCTACTGTCATTAGTAGCACAAGAGTGTAATCTAACGCCGAATATGCTACATGCTTTCCTTGGGGATTGTCATATCTATGAAAATCATGAGTTACTAGTTAAGATGCAAGTAGCAAGAAAGCCGTATGCTTTGCCTACACTTATGCTAGACCCTATGGCTACTATAGATAACTTTACAGCGAATATGGCTGTATTGAAAGACTACACATCTCACCCACCCATCAACGCATTACTGAATACAGGCTAATGAAGTGGCATAGAAGATACTTAGCTATGGCTAAGCTTATAGCATCGTGGAGTAAGGATCCTAAACGCCAAGTAGGATGTGTGCTCGTCGATGAATGTAATAGGATAATATCTACCGGTTATAATGGTTATCCTAGAGGCTTAGATAATTTTAACAAACAAAATAGATTAGCTATAACAATACATGCAGAAGAGAATGCAATGTTACAAGCTAATCAATCACCTATTACTGCCTATATTTGGCCAACATTACCTTGCAGTAACTGTATGGCTAAGTTAGCACAAATAGGTATCCAACGAGTTGTAAGTAAACAAGAGGCATCTGCTAAATGGAGGCCTGAGCTTACTTATGAAATCTGCAATCACTTTAACATAGAGATAATACTACTATGACTACTTTATTTGCAAAAGATGTAAAAGGCGATCTTCGGGTTTGGGGCATAGACGCAGAAACGAAAGGCTTTACTATCTCTTGGGGGCAACTGGGAGGGGCATTACAATACAAAACCAGTCAAGTAATTGCTAACCAGTCCGGGCGCTCTATAATGGAGCAAGTAGCATTGGAAATAGCTGCAAAGATTAATAAGCAACTGGATAAGGGCTATGTAACGGACATTGAGGAAGCTATGTCCGGCCGAACTAACGCAATAGCGCTGCCCCGGCCTATGTTGGCACAGCCATTCAAGAAAGTCAAAAATATAGAATATACTGATGCTTTTATACAGCGAAAGTATGATGGTAACCGTTGCCTAGTTGCAAATATAGAGGGCGAACTTATTGCATATACTAGGAATGGTAAAAGAATAAAAACTATTGATCATATCTTAGCAGAACTAAACATACCAGAAGGTACTATATTAGATGGCGAAGTATATGCACATGGCGAATCACTACAGACTATAGTTAGTTGGATTAAAAGAAAACAGTTAGGAACACAATGGCTAAAATATCATATATATGATATGGTATCTCCTGAGCCATTTATACAAAGGTTAACTATATTAGAAAAATATAGATATGGGCACAATACAGCATTAGTAGAAACTATAGCTGTAGACTCATATGAAATGGCTATATCTTATTTTGATCAGTTTCGAGAAGAGAAATACGAAGGGGCCATTTTAAGAATAGGCGACATGGGGTATGAAGATGGCAAGCGAAGTAATACATTAGTTAAACTCAAAGCTTGGCAAGACAAAGAGTTTATAGTTATTGATGTTACTACCTCACCAGATGGTTGGGGTATACTACACATGCAAGTAAGAAATGGAAAGAAATTCAGTGCTACTGCACCTGGTACACATAATGAAAAACACTTAGTAGCAGAGAATGCACCACAGTATATTGGTAGGGTAGTTACTATAGAATATGCCTACTTAACGAAGGATGAAGTACCTTTCCATCCAATAGCAAAAGCGTGGAGAAGCTGATGAAAAAACTCGACCAGGCAGGCCAAACGGGGCGGTGGTCGCCTCCGGAAAGAAAGGCAAGGGGGTAAGCTAGGCTAAAAAAACGGAGAGCTCACAGGAGCTCACAGGAGACCAGGGGTATATCGCTATATACTAATATAGCCTTAATTCGGAGACAGAAATGAGTGTCACAGAACAAAACATAGCACAACAGATTGCACAAGCATATCAAACAGTAAGAGCTGAAAAGAGAGTTAAAGCTAAAGCTAAAAATAAAGCTAGAGCTAACGTTCCGGCAGGCTATAAAATATGTAGTACTTGTCAAAGATGTTTAAGCATAGACAAGTTTGGTATAGATAGACGCGCAAAAGATGGGTTAAATCTAAAGTGTAAAGAATGTAGCAGGGAAGCTTCTAACCTAGCCAATCATAAAAATAGAGCTACACCAGAGGGCCGAGCTTATGCAAGGGAAGCTGTACATAAATATAGAGCTACAGAAGAAGGCCGAGCTACTGCAAATGAAGCTGCCTATGCTTGGGCAAGAAATAACCCAGAGCGAGCAAGCGCAAACAAGCAACGATATCAGGCAAAAAAGCTTAGGGCATTACCTAAATGGGCAAAGTCAGCAGAAGAGACTGCTGAGATCGATGCCTTTTATTTAGAAGCACATGTGCTAACAAAGCTAGATGGCATACAACGTCACGTAGATCATATCATACCAATACGAGGAGTTAATGTGTCTGGATTACACTGTGCTGATAATTTACAGATATTAACAAAATCTGAAAATAGCAGTAAAGGTAATCGTTTCTCACAAGATGATGCTGTAGCACCGAACCCTTTCTACTATAGGAGACAGAAATGAAACTTAAACCATGTCCATTCTGTGGATCAGAAGATCTGAGTAAAATTATTCGTGGCCAGCCATGGGTCGAATGCCTCAACTGTGGTGCCACCGGTCCAGATCCACTTCATGGGTGGAATAGTAGAGCTCAGCACGATATCATAATTGCAGCAGCTAAAGACGTTTGGAATAACCGACATGAATCTACCTAATTTAACTGACGCTAAACTCATAGCTTTAGACACAGAGACCTATGACCCATATCTCATAGAAGACGGGCCGGGCTGGGGCCGTGGAGTAGGTCATGTATTGGGGGTGTCGTTAGCTGTAAAGGGACAGCCAGGTTGGTATATTCCAATAGGCAAAGACCCTATACCCAAGGTGATACAATATCTTCGTGATACCTTATCAACGGGAATACCTCTTGTCGGTGCTAACCTACAATATGACTTAGGTTGGCTGTCGGAACTAGGAATATATCCCACAGGGACGCCATATGATATACAGTTCGCAGAAGCATTACTAGACGATAACATGCTTACTAGTCAAGGTAAGCGGCGCTCTAGTTCTCTAGATGCTTTGGCAATGCACTACCTTGGGATAGCGAAAGCAAAGAGTGAAATAGAGCAATATAATAAAGAGCATTGGCCCTGGAGTAAGGAACCAAGAGAGAATCTATGGAGAATGCCCGAGAGTATCGTTGCACCCTATGCTATAAAAGATGCAGAGCTACCTTTACGTATTTTCGAGTGTCAATGGCCCGCTCTTAAACGAGAGAATCTATGGGATCTATTCGTAATGGAATGTGAGTTAATTCCATTGCTGATTCATATGCGAAGGCGGGGGCTACCAGTAAATGAACCTGCAGCTATGGAAGTTCGGGATGAAATGCTTACTGCAGAACATCTAATGAAAATACAACTGCAACAAACTACAGGTATCAAAATAAATGTAAACTCTAGTAAAGATTTAGCAAAACTATTTAACAACGTAGGAGTAGACTATGAGCACACTGACAAGGGTAACCCTAGTTTTACTTCTAGCTGGCTCCATGCTTGTAATCATGCAATCGCTAGTCAAGTTCTAGACTTACGTAAACTTATAAAAGCAAGAGGAACCTTCATTGAAAATGCAATATTGGGAAAGTCGATTAATGGGAAAATATATCCATCATTACATCCTCTTAGAAGTGATGCTGGTGGAACAATTAGCGGAAGGTTTAGCTGTTCAAAGCCTAATGGACAACAAATACCAAAAAGAGATGCGCAATGGGCGCCGATTATACGAGGTATATTTTGCCCTGAGAAGGGTTATCCGTTATTTGCCTCTATGGATTATTCTCAAATTGAGTACCGGTTGTTTGCTCACTTTAGTGAAGATCCTACAATTATTGCGGCATATCAAAAAGCAGATACAGACTTCCATGCTATGGTAGGAAAAATAGTGGGTGGCAATATACCTAGAATTGCTATGAAAACAATTAACTTTGGATTACTCTATGGAATGGGTAAAACAAAGCTTACTGCTCAACTTACGCAATTCTTTCCCGATGACCCAGATCCCAAGGGTAGAGCACAGGAAGTATATCGTACCTACCAAAAGAACTTCCCAGCGGCGGCCAACATGCTAAAGGCTTACTCTATCGAAGCCAGTAGACCGCCGTATGAAGTGCAGACTATCCTTGGGAGAAAAAGTAGATTTAGGCTGTGGGAAGAGAACAAGCCAGGCTTAAGAGGTAAAGCTTATTTGTTACCTATAGCCCAGTCTAAGTGGGGTGGGAATATACAAGTAGCAGACACATATAAAGCTATCAATCGTGTGCTACAAGGTAGTGCGGCAGACTTAATGAAGAAAGGAATGTTAGATGCTTATAAGTCTGGTATATTCAAAAAAACTGGCTATCCCCATATCAGCGTACATGATGAAATCTGCTTAAGTTATCATCCAGATCTTCGCGTGGAGTTCGAAGAGCTACGTACGATCATGGAGACAGCCATTCGCCTTAAAGTCCCAGTTAGGATGGGGTTGGAGGTGGGCCCTAACTGGGGTAGTGTAGGCCAATTATAAGTTTTCCTCTGTTACGCCTCCTCCGAGAAGGCCAGGTAAAAATTCAAGGCTGGGCATACCTGCTGCACCATATGCCCCGCCTACATTTCCGCCAAATGGTATTGCACCCGATGGAAGTAAACCTTTTGCACCTCGAGAAAGATACCATGCAGTAGGTATTGTAGATATAAGAGGTATTTGTGAAGATGAAGCTAAGTCAGCTAATGTACCCATATTCGAAGTACGCTGTTTAGGTCTAAAATATTGACCTAACCGTGACCGCATTGCTTGACTACTTATAAACGATTTGCTTTGCATTAAAGCAAACTTAGCAGCATCAAACATATCTTGCCGTCTTCGAATAGCTGCAATTTTATGTGTCCCACTTTCATTAAATATTTTCATTATTGCAGCAGGATCTGCTTCACCTGTTGTAAGCATATTTTTATCTGTTTTAACTAAATCTAGTAGTAATCCTTGCTGTTCACTATCAATTCTCCATTGTTTAACTTCTTGTTTTGAAGTACCAAAATCTCCCATACGTTTGGTTAAGTACTTATGTAAAGTATCAAAACCTTTCGCAGCTTCTGGATTACCAGCTTGGTTTGTATAATGAAAATGTGCTCTATCAGATGTTATCTTAATAAGCTTTCGAATATTTTCATTTCCTTCTGATGGTGTTTGTCTTTTAACTGTATTTGTATAAGCCTTGAGTCTTTTCTCTAGATCTCGAGGGATATCTTCTCCCATCACATCTATATAATCGTCTTTAATTTGTTGTATAATACTTAAGTCTTTAGGTTTAAAATTAGGTTTTACCTTAGCATAAAAAGTATCTAATTTATCATTTAATACTTCTCGTTGCCTATCAATTACATCTAAACCTAAATGCTTTGTTCCTGAAGGTAAACCTATTTGTTCAGCTACACTTTCAGTTAATAACTGTTTGTTATGGTCTAATCTAGCTTTAACCTGATGTGCAGTATTCGCACTCTTCTCTAATGCTTGGTCTAGCATCATAGCTTGTGCTCTTCCAGATTCTAAACCTGGACTAGCCCAATAACCTTTCTTTTCCATTTTCTTTATAAATGTTTGATCTGCTTTACTCCTATTACTAGGCTTTGTAGCCATACGTCCAAGTAAAGCTTCCCCACCTTTTGCAAATATACCACCAAATGCAGCATTTGTTAAAGCATTTTCATCTCTATTAATAGCACCTGTAATACCGCCTGCAGCTATAGCTCGTGCAGTCGGACCTTGATTCATTAACATTTCCCGTGCAGCAAGAGCTTTAAAACCTTTACCTGGTATTACTTTATTAAGTGCTTTACCTACACCAGGAATTTTACCCAAGGCCATTTCAACACCAACAGCAGGTAACATTCCACCTATAAACTTTCCTGCACCTGCAGCAATAGGATTCTGTTCTGACCTTGCTTGTGCTTCTCTAACCAATGCTTTATTAGCTTCATTGTCAGGGAAGTATCCGGCTAATGCAGACTGTAGTCCTTTATTAAAAGCAGCACCAGTATCAGGTTCAAATTCTGGTGGAGTTGTTGGTGCAAGGGCAGCAAGAGAATTTACATGCTTTACAAGTTGTTGTTCATACTTTAGAACATCTTTCTTGTCTGTAGCTTCTGCCCCTTGCATAGCCATTTGATAGACTTTCGGACCATTCTCTAAACCAAAAGTATTATCAAAGTAATCTATTCCTGCTTGTAGCCTGGCTAACTGAGACTCATTCCAGTTAGCCATATTTTTAACATCGCCAATTTGAGTTATCGCCCAGGCTACATCACCAGCGTCTTGGGCTGTCATATTTTCAGTATTAAGGGGCATTATTAAATACTCCTGGTAAGTAAGCTTCTACTCGTGCTCTTCTGGCAGCATCTGAATTGTTTACAGCCCCTGGAGTCGCAGATTGTGGACTACTTCCCTGTGTAGCCTCTAATCTTATCTGCTCATACTCAGGCAAGGTAGGCATAACATTACGTCTACCTCGATTATATTCTGCACGCTCATTAAGATACTCTATATTAGCCTCAGTAATTTTAGCGTTTATTTTTTGTACCATTTTAGGTGTACCAAGTACAGGTAAACTAGGTACAAAATTCTTTTCTTCTTCTGGGCCTACAGCAGCGCCTCTCATTGCTGCTATTAGTTCTTTCTCGATCTTACTACTAAGAACAATTGCTTCAGCAGCATCTGGCGTTATTTCGTTTCCAAAGAAATTTGCTACACTATCTGCGGTAGCTGATTGCCACTCTGGTCTTGCACGCCATTTTGTCCAGAGTCCGCCCATTCCAGATAATTGATCTGTATCATCTGCATCTAATAGTTGCCCATATCGAGACAACATACCACCAACACTCTGTATTTGTGCTTCCTTTGTTGCTTCTCCTGCGGTAGATGCTGTAGCAACCGTGTGTGGTACTTCTCTCATCTGAGTTGGGCTGTTAGGATCAGGTACTAACATACCTTCTCCCGGTTTTTCAGGATTCTTCCATATAGCACCAGAAGGAGCACCTGCAGGTATCGGTATACGTTCTTTCTTACCTGTAGTTACATTAGTCTCAACATTAGTCTTAGGAGTTGTAAGCAACTTCCACATTGCTTGCTGGTATTGTGGAGTACCTGGCTGTAATCCTGTAGCAGCAAGTTGCCGTTCTAATGCTGTAAGATCCTGCCCTCCTCCCGCCGACCTAGCCAACTCTAGCT
>Ga0255047_10001076_pt1 | contig 20725 bp, 31 predicted proteins | sample JV7_2_1_MG_FD_183640 | JGI IMG/M metagenome (GOLD analysis project Ga0255047, IMG submission 183640) | Seawater microbial communities from Jervis Inlet, British Columbia, Canada - JV7_2_1 | ecosystem: Environmental > Aquatic > Marine > Inlet | place: Canada: British Columbia | collected 2016-10-06 | reverse complement strand
CAGGAGTGCGATGGCTTTGCGCTGGCGTTTCGCTGGATGCAGCAAGACCCGACACCGGAACACCGCGCCCTGGTCGCCACGCGCCGCGCGGAAATCCAGAAGGGCAGGATATGACCCGCGACCCCATGACCAGCGCCCTCATAGCATACACGCGCGCAGAGGCTGATTTAGCCCGCTGCACCCGCCTGATGGACACGCGGGGGTATGCCGGTGCCTTGCGGCGTCTCAGGGCGGCCAGGCGCGCGATTATGGCCGCGAGGTGTGGGTGATGGCGCGCAAGTGGACAGACAAGGAAGGCCCCGTTCAGCGGGACACGGTAACATATCTCCGCCAGATCCTCCCCGGCGCAGTTGTGCATCACTCGCCGGGCGAGTTTGGCATGAGCGGTCAGGCCGTCGCGCGCCAGATTGCCAAGAACAAGGCCAACGGGATGCTGCCCGGTTTCCCTGACATCATCGTGCTGTGGAGTGGCCACACGCTGGCGGTGGAAGTCAAGGCCGAGGGGAATGGCCTGACACCAGCACAGAAGGCCCTGCGCGAGGAAATCGAGGCTCAGGGCGTTCCTTATGCCGTGGTCCGGTCGCGGGCTGATGTGGACGAGTTCCTGAGCGATTTAGGCATACCTTTTCGGGGGTCTATTTCGTGACAAAACCCTTGGAAAGCAACGCAAAAGGCGGTATTAAAAGAAGCGGGGCCGGAGGCGCTACCAACGCCAGCCGACCCCTTGAACATAGCGAACCTGCAAAGGAGGTCCGGCGTATGTCCCAACGTGGATATAATGGGGATTCTACCCCCGAAAACAACCCAGAACAACCCGCGAACAACTGGCAGCGCATTGGCGCGGTCATTGCGCGCGAGATTGCCCCCCAGATTGTCCTGAACGTCAAGGCCAGGAGCCAGCGGGGGCAAGATGGCAACGTATAATCCAGAGGCAGAGCAAGCCGTTTTGGGCGCGCTTTTGTCGGCACCGGAAAGCCTCGACAGCATCGCCCACACCCTCAAGTCAGAGATGTTCCACGATCCGGTCCATGCGGAAATCTATCGCGTGATTTCATCGCGCTACCGCAACGGACACTTGGCCGATTTCGTCGCCGTGGCACGCCAGATGGAAGACCACGAAGGCCTCAAGGGCATTGGCGGCAGGGACTACATCATCAATCTCGCGGGTTTCGCCGCGTCATCTGTCGCCCTGCCGGAATATGCTTCCCTATTGCGGGACATGGCAAGCAAGCGGCACCTGCTTGAGGTCATTGAGACCGCCAAAAACCAAATCATCGGCGGTGAGGTCGATGCCGACGCCATCGCCGGGACGATTGAAGCGTCACTTATCAACCGCGAGGCATCGGGCCGAAAGCCCCTCATGTCGTTTCATGCGGCGGTCAATGAAGCCGCTGACGACGCCGTGCAGGCCCACCAGCGCGATGGCGTGGCGGGGGCGACAACCGGGATCTATGACCTCGACCGGATGACCGGCGGCTTGTTCCCCGGAGACCTGGTTATCATTGGCGGCAGGCCATCCATGGGCAAGACCGCTGTGGCCCTGTCCATAGCTATGGGGCAGGCGCGGGCGGGTGGTGGCGTGGCCATCGCATCAATGGAGATGACAGCCGCCTCACTGGCCGCGCGGGCCATTTCCGAGGCCACGGCGCGCAAGGGTGATGGCGTTGCCTATTCCGATGTCCGTAAGGGCATGGCAACTGATGCGCAGGTCGAGCGTTACATCAAGTCGGCGCTGGATATAGCCAACCTGCCTATCCAGATCATCCCGCCACACATTCGGGACATCGGCGCGCTGTATTCGGCGGCTAAGCGGGCCAAGACCATTTTTGACGGGCGCGGCATCGGGCTGAAATGCCTTGTCGTAGATTACCTGCAATTGATCCGGTCAAGCAAGCAATCCCGGCTGGACCAGATCAGTGAAATCAGCATGGCCCTGAAGGGTCTGGCAATGCAGCTTGAGGTTCCAGTCATTGCCCTGTCGCAGCTTTCACGCGCGCTGGAGAGCCGGGAAGAAAAGCGCCCAATCATGTCAGACCTGCGGGAAAGCGGGCAGATCGAACAGGACGCGGACGCCATCATCTTTTGCTACCGCGATGAATACTACATCAGCCGCGAAAAACCGGACGGCATGAACCTGGAAGCTCAAGCCGATTGGCAGGCCCGCATGAGCGCCGCCGAGGGCCGGTTGGAACTTATCGTGGCCAAGCAGCGCATGGGTGAAATCGGAACCATAGAGGTCGGTTTTGACCCCGCACACAACCTGATTTGGAACAGGGTGAAACCCTGGCAGGAGGCCGCAGAATGAGCATCCCTTACCTTCCGCTGTATGTCTCCGATTATGAGGCCGACACCGCGCACCTGACCATAGAGGAAGATGGGGCATACATGCGCCTGTTGCGCTTGTGCTGGCGGACTCCGGGTTGTTCAATACCCGATGACCCGCAGTGGATTGCGCGGCGCTTGCGGGTCAGCATGGCGGACTATGAGCGCCTGATTAACCCGATCATTGATGAGTTCTTTCAGCGCGAAAAAGCCCGGCTTTTTAACCCTCGTTTGATGCGCGAAAAGGCACGTATTGAAGATACATCGCGCAAACGCAGTGATGCGGGCAAAAAAGGTGGCCGCCCGGCTAATGCACCAAAAACAAACAAAAAAGATGAAAGCCCGGACAAAGCAAACGGAAAGCATCTAGAACTAGAACTAGAACCAGAACTAGAACCAGAAGTAAAAGAAAGAACATCAAATGGATTTGATGCTTTCTGGTCTTCATGGCCGAACAAGGTTTCGAAAGCCGCTGCGCAGAAGGCTTGGGGTAAGCTGAAACCTTCGGAAAGAGAAGAGGCCGCGAGGCTTGCGCTTTCCTGGTTCACTGCATGGCGATCCCGAAACAGGGACGCCAGCCCGATACACCCCGCAAGCTACCTGAACGGCAAGCGCTGGACCGACCAGATATTACCCCCCGCCAGCACCAAACACAGAACTGTTCCCCGGCCAGGAGGGCCGATGGAACGCCCTTTCAAAATCGTGAAGTAGGAGAACCCAATGAATAACCTGACCATAGCGGGCAACATCGGCAAGGACGCCGAAGTGCGCCAGACACAGAATGGCAAGACGGTGTGTGGATTCACTGTAGCCGTAAGCGGGCGCGGCAAGGATGCGGAAAGCACTTGGTTCGATTGCAGCCTGTGGGGCGAGCGTGCCGACAAGCTGGCCCCGTATCTTCGCAAGGGCGACAAGGTGACGGTTTCCGGTGAGGTATCGGCGCGGGAACACAACGGCAAAGCCTATCTGCAAGTCTTCGTCAGGGAAGTCACGTTGCAAGGCGGAAAGCCGCGCAACGACACTGGCAGCGCGTCCAGCGGTTCCGACTACGGCTCAGGTGGCAGGCCGGGTGACGGCATGGATGATACGATCCCATTCGCAGCGGAGGGCCGGATATGAACGCCCCGTCACCGCATCGTGGCAAGTCCACGCTTCCCCCGCTCCACCCTTCATTGGCCAAACTGGACCCGGACCCCAAAGAGCTTCGTTATGCGCTGGATTTGTTGCAGTCGTTTATCAAGGTCGAAAAGGAAGTAACCAACGGCGGGCCAAAGCGCAGCGCGCATAAAATCATGGACATCATGGCGGACGGTCGGATTCGCACTGCAAATGACATCGCGTTTCGCATGGACATCGCCCCGGACAACGCATCAGCGCAGCTTGGGGCGCTCGCAAAGGCAGGCCTTCTAAGCGTGGACAGGGAAGCGATTCCATTCATCTACCGAATAGCGGCTATCGGCTAGGCACCCAAACCCAAGTAGGAAGGGCAAAACGATGGGCAAGAGCAGAAAAAACAGGAAGCGCGCCGTCACGCGCAAGCACACGCAGCCGGAAGAGCGCATCACGGCGGTCAGGCCCACACCAGAGCGCCAGCGCCACGGCGTGTGGCTGGACCTGACCGGGCCGGGAAAGAATGACCGTGCTGCCGTGGATCTGGCCAGCGACCAAATCGGCTGGCTCTACCACACGAAGCAGATCACCAGCAGCCAGGAACAGACAGCCCGCAATGTGCAAGACGCGTGGGCGGCATACAGCGCCGAGCTTAACCTATCGACCGGGCGAAGCTGCCTCGACATCGGCCCCGTGGGCTACCGGGGCGACGATGGCAACCCGCACGTCATCCGGGCGTGGCGCGACCTGACACGGCGGTTGAATAGCTGGCAATACGGCGCGCTGGTCCACACGGCCTGTCAGGACAACCCACCGGGCAACATCCGCCTGCTACGCGATGCGCTGAATATTTTGAGCGAGCCGAAAAAAGTGAAAAATATTGCATGACCCCCTTGCACTGTGACCGGACACAGGTTATGTAGGGTGCATAGAGAGAAACAAACCAAACCGGAGGAAGACAGATGACCAACGCTTACCAAGCCGCAGACGCCCGTTTTCAAGCCGAAGACGCCGCAACGGAAGCCGCTTTTGACGCGGCGCACGACGCCGCAATGGCCAAGGCTGTTGCCGAGGATTACGCACTCGGCATAAGCCACGACATTTGGACCGCATTCAACGCTTGGCCGGTCGGCGCGCGGGCCGCATGTATCAAGGCTCACGCCTGAACCGCCACACACCCACCGGAGGAAGACAGATGACCGACGCATTTGACCAAATGTATCCGCGCCGCGCACCCATGACCGCTAAGGCCGCGCGTGAAGTTGTTGCCGAGATGATGCGCGACACGCCCGCGCCTGCTCGTAAGCGCCTTATTCAGACAGCTTTGCAGATCGGCAATCTCACCGAAGAAGCCAAAACCGTCTACCGTGCTGCGCTCACCACCGCCTGACAGGAGGAAGACATGACCAAGCAATATGCAGAAATCCACAACGGCAAGCTGACAATCGGCTATACGGGCCGCACAATTTACCCCATCGGCATCAGGCAAGCCCGCAAAGACCTCGCGCAGATTGAAAACAGCACCCGCGAATTGAAAGCCAGCACAATCGAACGCCGCGATGTTCTTCGCAAAGCCATTGCAATTTGGGAAGCGCGCGCAAAATGACCCCCGCCCACGAACGCAAAGCAGCCGAGCGCCAGCGCCGAAAGGACGCTGGCCTCGTGCGCATCGAAGCATGGGTGCCGCAGGACCAAGCCGAAGCCATCAAAAAAATCATCGCGGACGCGGTTAAAAAAAAGATGTTGCAAGGCGTCAAAAAATAGCGTATGCAACAGGGGATTTATTGCGCCCTGTCGAAAGATGGGGCGTTTTGATTCCAGCCGCTTTCCGGCGGTGTGCGATGCTCATCGGTTCAATTCGCCGGGGGCTAGCGGCAACAACTATCGCACACCCCCAGAGCGCGGCAATCACCAGAACACACACAAGGCCACAGGCCACTAGGGACAGTGTTCGCGCTCTACCCTTCCAATTCATCAAGGCGGGGATCGGTATGCCAGATCTCGAAGTCAGCGATTACGAATACTTTGCCGACGCGGTGGCCATGGCATGGGCCGACCAGCTGGACCGTGAAAGCATCTTCGCATCCCTGACGCTGGCAGACACAGCCCAGGACTTCAACGCAGCCATATGGGCAGCGATTGCTCTGAGAGACATCACACACAAAGGGGATTCCCATGACGGGACTTGAGGTAATCATCTTGGCCATTTTTGGCACCAGCGTTGTTGCGGGCCTTGGCCCCAACGAAAACCCTACCGCATTCACCGAGTGCGAATTGATGGATCGTGGCGGTTATTATGTGTTCGCAGATCCCACTTGCGCCGCCCAGTTCAACGAGGCTGGCGATGAGCAGGTGATCGTTGAGGAGGAGCCGGAAGGCCCTCCCGCTCAATAAGGGCCGTTGGCAATCCAGCGATCAAGCGCCGCGTCATAGTTGTATCCAGGCGACTCATTGGCGGCCCGAAACTGCTGCCACGCAAGGCAGTGATCAACATTGCCAGAGGTGGAACATCTATCACGCAACTGTTGTGCCAAGGCAAATTCTTCATTGACGGACTGGGTGGCCGTCTCGAACGTTTCTATGGTGCAGGCTGACAGCGTGGCGGCAATAGCAGCGGCGGCGAGTAATCTCATAACGTGGTCCTTTTATGGCGTGGTCAAAGCTATCCAGGCATGAACGCGGATATGGCGCTGACTGGGTAAGGCTTCGCCTCCGCATCCTTGATAGAGATATGCACTTATGTCGCCCTTGCCTAGACATGGGCAGGCCGACTCCCGCCACTCAGGTGGACCACATCAGGCCCAAGTCTACCGGCGGCACCGACGACCCCGAAAACCTGCAAGCCATATGCGCGCCATGCCATAGGGCCAAGACAAACAGGGAGGGCGCAGATGCACAGGGCAGAAGGCAAGGAAAGCGCATAGGGGCTGACGGATGGCCAGTGGAGGCAAAACAATGACAATCAACTTGGACCTATTCGACGCCATCAATGATCTGTGTGAATACATTGACCAGGCAGATGCATCTGACCCAGTCGTGATCGCCGCGCGCGATATGGGCCGGATCACCCATAGGGATATTGAAATCAGCATTAGCTTTCATGACGGAAAGGCCCATGCCGACGCTGAGCCAAAGGGAAAGCTGCTTGCCCTGCTTGATGTGCGCGCTGACGCACAGATAGGGGGGGAGGGTCCGATTTCTGTGCGAGAGGGCGCGGGGACCGACGTGGGGGCCTAAATTCTCACATCCACAAAATCGGGAACAATAACATGGCAGGAAGACCAAGGCTCCCCAACGAGGTTGCGAAGATCACCGGAGCGGAGGCGAAAAACGCAGGTCGATTTAAGGGCCGCGCCGCGCCAAAAGTCAAGAGCCTGGGGCCTGCGCCGGTAAGGTATTGCGAGGCGCGCAGGGCCATCTGGGATGAGTTCAACAACGATTTCCCGTGGCTTGGTCGATCCGACCGGCGGCTTGTTGGCTTGGCGGTTGAGTTGCAGCACCAGATTGACACTGAACCGCAGCCGGTCGCGGTTTTTGCGCAGATGCGGCTTTTGCTTAGTTCTATGGGCGGCACGCCCGTTGATCGTTCAAAGGTGGGCGCACCGGAGGAAGAAAGCGAAGACCCGGCTGATGAGTTCCTTAATTGATCCCGTGACCGCCTACGCCTTGGCGGTGCGGTCTGGTGAAATCGTTGCGGGTCCGCATGTAAGGGACGCAGTGGCGCGGCATTTGCGGGATATGGAAGACGCAAACGCGCGCGGCTACTATTTCGACGCCGAGGCGGCGGATCGGTTTTTCCGGTTTTGCGAGACCGTTCTGATGTTGTCGGAAGGGCAGTTCGATGGGGTGCCGTTTCGGTTGCACCCTTCGCAGCAGTTTATTTGCGGTTCCCTGTTTGGTTGGAAGCGCAAGAGCAACGGCAAGCGCAGATTTCGCCGCGCTTACATTGAGCAAGGCAAGGGCAACGGTAAATCGCCTATGGTCGGGGCAATCGGTCTTTATGGCCTGGTGGCTGACGGCGAGGCTGGCGCGCAGGTTTACAGCGCGGGGGCAACGAAAGATCAGGCGGGCATTCTGTTTTCGGATGCTGTGAGGATGGTTGATCAGTCGCCCGCGTTAAATGCGAAGATCAGGCGCAGCGGGGGGCCGGGCCGGGAATACAACCTGGCGCACCTCAAGAGCGCGTCTTTTTTCCGCCCAGTGTCGCGGGAAACGAAAAAGACTGGTTCTGGTCCTCGCCCGCACTTCGCGCTTTGCGATGAGGTCCACGAACACCCGGATGGCGGTGTAATTGAGATTCTGGAGCGGGGATTCAAGTTCCGCGAACAGCCGCTTTTGATCATGATTACAAACTCCGGTTCAGACCGGAAAAGCATCTGTTGGCAGGAGCGAAAACACGCGGTTGCGGTTGCGGCTGGTGAAGTCGAGGACGACACAACTTTTTCGTATGTTTGCGCTCTGGATGATGGGGACGATCCCTTCACCGATCCGACATGCTGGCCCAAGGCTAACCCGCTTCTAGGCGTGACGATTACCGAGGAATACCTTGCCTTGCAGGTCAAGCAAGCGCGCGACATTCCGGCTAAGGCAAACGGCATCCGGCGGCTGCATTTTTGCCAATGGACCGACGCGGAAAGCGCGTGGATTGCTAGATCTGCATGGGAGGCGATTGAAGACCACACGCTAAATATTGAGGATTTTTCTGACCGGCGTTGCTATGCGGGCCTTGACCTTTCTGCTAAATCCGACCTTACCGCCAAAGCTTTGGTTTTTGATGATGGCCAGACCGATGAAGGGTTGCCCAAGTTCGCGGCATTCGTCCAGGGTTATAGTCCGGCGGATACGTTGCTGGCGCGGGCGGAAAAAGACGGTGCGCCCTATGATTTGTGGGCAGAAGCGGGCTTTATAACGGCAACGCCAGGCAAGAAAACGCGGCTTGATTACATTGCGCGAGACTTGATGGATGATGCTGCGGCGTTCGATCTGGATTTTGTTGCCTACGATAATTTCCTGATTGCTGATTTCGAGGCGGTTTTAAGCGATATGGGTGGCGAGCTGCCCATGTTGGACCATCCGCAAGGCTGGAATAAACGCAAACGGGAAACCCCGGACGGGCAGGAAATAACGCTCTGGATGCCAGGCAGCGTGGATGAGCTGGAAACGCTTATTTTGGAAAAGCGCATTCGCGTTCATGTGAATCCGGCGCTGCGGTCTGCGGTTTCTTCGGCAACCTTTGATAGAAGCCCCGCCGATCTGCGGCGGTTCGCCAAGCACCGCGCGACGGCGCGCATTGATATGGCGGTTGCCTTGGCTATGGCCGTTGGTGCTGCCACGGCACGCGACGACAGCGGCGACCAGGCGACACCCTGGGATACCGACCCCGAATTTAAACTGGTGGTTTGATGGCCTTATTTCCGTTCAGAAAGCGCGAAAAGCGCGGCGAGGTTCCGGCCGGTTCCGTTCCGACCAGCGCGGGTAATTTCTTGGAAATTATCACTGGGATGGCGGGCAATTCGACGGCATCGGGTGTTACGGTTAACACCGAGACGGCCCTGGGCGTCCCGGCTGTGTGGACGGCGGTTAACTTTCTGTCTGGCACGCTGGCCGGGTTGCCGTTGCACGTTTATCGCCGCAGCGGTGAGGGCCGTGAGCGCGTAAGCGGTGGTTTGGCGACAATATTGCACGATGCTATTAACGATGAGATGTCGTCGTTCGAATGGCGGAAATACACATTTGACCAAGTGTTTACGGGTGGTCGGGGGTTTACGTTCATTGAGCGCAACACTCAGGGCCGTGTAATGAATCTTTGGCCCCTTGATCCGCACGGTGTGACCGTGAAAATCAATGGTTGGACGCGCACTTATGAATACACCGAAGGCGGCAAGACTTATAGATATGCCGCAGGCGAAATTATTGACATTCCGTTCATGCTCAAGCCAGACCGCGTTTCACATCGCGGCCCGATCACAGCTAACAAGGATGCCATTGGCCTTGCTATCGCGGCAACTGCCTTCGGTAGCAAGTTTTTCCAGAATGGTGGTGTTCCGCCGTTTGCTGTGACGGGTAATTTTCAAAGCAGCAAGGCAATGGAACGAGCCGGGGACGACTTGGCGGAAGCAACGCGCAAGGCCGCACGGGAACAGCGCCAAGCCCTCGTTATGCCCGCCGGTCTGGAAATTAAAAGCATTGGGGCTGATGCCGAGAAGTCGCAGCTTGTGGAGCTGAAGCGGTTTTGCATTGAGGAAATCGCGAGAATTTACGCGCTGCCCCCCACGTTCTTGCAAGACCTGACGCACGGCACGTTCAGCAATACGGAACAGCAGGACCTTCATTTCGTCAAGCACACGCTCAAGCGATGGGTTGAGCAGGTAGAACAGGAAATGAACTTGAAACTGTTTGGCCGGTCTGGCCGTCAGTTTGTTGAGTTCAATGTGGATGGCCTTCTGAGGGGCGACTTCAAGACCAGAATGGACGGTTACGCGCAGGGCATCCAGAATGCCATTCTGACACCCAACGAGGTGCGCAGGCGTGAAAACATGCCGGATATGGCGGGCGGTGAAACGCTCATGATTCAAGGGGCAACTGTCCCAATCGGGCAGCAGCCCAATGCGCAGGGGCAGACTCAAGGGGAATCAAATGAACCGTGAAATACGCGGGGGCATTCCCGCAGAAATACGAGCCGAGGAAGACGGCGGCATCCGGGTTTCCGGGTATGCTGCCGTGTTTGATCAAGAAACAGACATAGGCGGGGCTTTCCGCGAGGTTATCGCGCCTGGTGCTTTTGCGGAAGCCGTGGGCCGTGATGATGTGGTTTTCCTGATCAACCATGACGGCTTGCCCCTCGCCCGCACAAGGTCGGGAACGCTGACCCTGAAGGAGGATGAGCGGGGGCTGTATATGGAAACCATTTTGGATGCGGAAGATCCAGACGTGAAGGCAATTGTCGGCAAGATGAAGCGCGGCGATCTTGATAAGATGTCGTTTGCCTTCTGGCCCCAGGTTCAGGAATGGGACGACACGCAAGACCCCCCACTTCGGACGATCCGGCAGGCGTCCTTGTATGACGTCAGCATTGTCACGACACCGGCTTACGAAGGCACTGAGATCGGCCTTCGCAGCCTTGCGGCTTACCGTGAAAAAGAACAGAGCCGCCAGAATTTCAGCGCCGTCAAGTTGCGACTGCGCATGAAGCAAGACCTCGCATCGCGAGAGAACGGCTAAGGCCCCGCGCCGAAGCCCATTGAGCGGGCCGAAAGGCCCAGAACTGCCCCGCCGTGATGGCGACGGCTATTCCCTCAGAAGGAGCCTATATTATGGCGACTATCAAAGAGTTGCGCGAGCAACAGGCGCGGATCGCTACAAACGCTCGCGCCAAATTCGACGAGATCACCGACAATACGCCGGAAGATCGCGCCGCAGAAATCGAGCGTGAATTTGATGCCATGATGGCAGATCACGACAGCATTGGCCAAAAGGTCGAACGGCTGGAGAAGCTCGAAAAGGCCGAACGCGCAATGGATGCGCCTGACCCGCGCCGCCCCGGTGGTGAAGGTGAAGGTCGCGGCGTGGACCAGGGCGAAGCCCCGTCTTATCGTGAAGCCTTCCATGCCTATTTGCGGGCGGAAGGCAATGTTGCGTCCCTTTCGGCGGATGAGCGTTCCGTTTTGCGCACCGGCTACACCGATGGCAAAGAGCTTCGCGCCCAAACATCTGGCACCAACAGCGCAGGCGGCTTCACTGTTCCGACCGAACTGCAAAACATCCTGGTCAAATCCATGCTCGCATGGGGGCCGATGTATGATGAAGCGGTTGGCACGGTGATCACCACCAACGGCGGGGGGCAATTGACCATGCCGACCGTCAACGACACCGCTGTGGCTGCTGAAGCCCACACCGAAGGCGCAACCCTGACCGACGATGGCGGCAAGGACGTCACCTTTGGCCAGAAGGTGCTTGATGCATACGCATGGAACACTGAATGGGTCCGCGTCTCGAAGGAACTGGCGGATGATTCCATCTTCGCGATGGAACAACTCCTGGGTGATCTCCTGGGCGAGCGTCTTGGCCGCATTGCCAATTCGCAACTGACCACGGGATCGGGGTCTTCGGCTCCGAACGGCGTTGTGACGGCATCGACCGCTGGCCTGACGGCTGCGGGAACCGCCGCTGTGACTGGTGATGAAATCATCAACCTGTTGCATTCGGTGGACCCCGCTTATCGCACCGGCCCCAAGGTTGCCTTCATGTTCAACGACTCGACGCTTTCGGCAATCCGCAAGCTGAAGGACGGCGATGGCAACTATCTCTGGCAGATGGGCAACATTCAGCAGGGCGTCCCCGGAACCCTGCTTGGATATCGCTATTACATCAACCAAGCGATGGCGAACCTTGGCACATCGGCCAAACCGATCTTGTTCGGTGATTTTGGTAAATACTATGTGCGCAAGGTCGGCGGTCCTCTGATCGGGGCGATTTCCGATAAGGACTTCTGGCCCGGATTTGGTGTGGCTGGCTACATCCGCTTCGACGGCGAATTGGCCGACACGGCGGCAATCAAGCACATCGTCAACGCAGCGGCCTAATTGGTCGGCTTTTTGGCGGGGCGGCATAGTTCGCCCCGCTTATCAAGCTGATGGAGGTAAATATGGAAGTCAGACTTTTGGTTCCCCGCGCGACAATTACAGGCGCGGAAAACGTTGGGGATATTGTAATGGTGTCCGACGCCGAGGCAAAGCGCATGATTGAAGCTGGCCAGGCAGCGCCCGTGGCGCGAGCCGCTGAGCCTGAAAGGGCGGTTAAGCGCGGTCGCCCGGTTAAGGGTGAAAAGTAATGGATGTGCGCGCGTCCCGTGTTCTAACGCGGTCCACGGCTCCCGGTTATCTTCTGCCGATTGCCGAGGCGCGCGAGCATCTGCGCATAGATGGGGATTACGATGATGCCTATCTGGAATCCCTGACGGCTGTTGCCTCCGTAACGCTCGACGGGCCTGACGGCATGGTCGGGAAGGCGCTCCTTACGCAAGGGTGGACAATGACACAGCCACGCCTGCTAGCCCAGGGGCGGCTGGAGTTGCCTGTCGTGCCGTTCGTTTCCTTGGCATCCGTTAAATATTACGACGCCGACAACGTGCAGCAGACGGCGTCTTTGTCTGATTTTGTGGTCTTTGGAAACGAGGATTGGGCATACATAGAGCCGGTTTCTTCATGGCCTGCCATGTATGATCGGCCCGATGCGATTGAGGTCGTTTGGACCGCTGGATACGGCGCGTTGAATGATGTCCCAGCCAATATTATCCACGCGGCGAAAATGTTGGTCGCGCATTGGTATGAACACCGCGAGGCAGTCAAGCTTGGAGCCACGCCAGTCGAGGTGCCGCTTGCGGTGGAAAGCCTTGTTAACATTAGCCGCCGTGGTTGGGTGAGATCGTGACGCCTGGGCAAATGGATGAGCGCATCAGGATAGAGCGCGCGGTTGAAACGGTTGGGACTATAGGCGACGTTTCAAAAGCGTGGTCTACATTGGCCACTGTGTGGGCGGCGGTTGCCGATGCGCGCAGCGGTCGCGGTGAGCAATTGCAAGATGATCGCACGATGGCCACGGCGACCACGCGCTTCACGGTTCGTCAGCGTTCCGATGTCACCGCAGCAATGCGGATCGTCTGGAGGGGTGAAACTTACAACATCAGGTCAATACCTGACCGAAGCCCCCGCCGTCTTTACATGGACATTCTGGCCGAGCGCGGTGTTGGCAATGAGAATTGACACCGAAATAAGCGGGGTCGGTGAAATTTACGACTTACTGAGCAACGTTGCTGACCGCGAGGCGCGCAACCTGATGCGGGCGACGGTTGGCGGCATGGCTGGCGAATTGCGCGACATGACGCGCGAGGAAGCCCCGCGCGACACCGGAGCGCTGAAAAGATCCATCAAGGTCAAGCGGCGCAAAATGCAGGGGCAATATGTTCAGGCTGACGTCATCGCAGATCGCGGCGCAAATGATGCCTATTATTGGCGGTTTGTTGAATACGGCACGATCAAGATGGCAGAAAACCCCTTTGCTACGCGCGCGCTTGAGCGTTTCAAGTCTCGCCAAATGTCCATCTTGCTGAACCAGTTTGTCAAAAAACTGGAGGCAGCACTGAAAAGGCGCGGCGGATAATGGGAATTGAAATCGACCTTCACGCTGCGATTTATGCCCGCCTTGCGGACCAGATCACGGGAAGCGGCAGCACATGCAGCGCGGTGTATGATTATGCGCCGGAGGGGGCAGCTTATCCATATGTTGCTTTCGGGCAGGTTTTGCTGACCAGTGAAGACGCGCAAATCAGAAACCGTTTCGACGCGCTGGTGCGCCTCCACACATGGGGCCGCGCCGGGTCAAGCCGGGACGTCAAGGCGATACAGGGCGACATCTACACGGCCTTGAACAATTACAGCCTGACAATTGCCAATGATGGCGGCGGCGCAGTTGAGTGGGTTAGTTATTCCTTGCTGCGTGAAACGAGTTTTACGATGAACGATCCAGACGGCGCGGTTCACGGGGTTTGTGAATATCGTGTCTTAATCCACTCCGCATAAGCGGCGGTTGCCCTTTCCCGCGCCTTGGGCAAGCGCGCGAATTGAACGTTGTGAAACGTCCATTTCCCACAGAAGGAGCCTAGATTATGGCTAACGCAGCAGGCCGCAATTTCTTGGTCCAGAAGAACAGCGCGACAATTGCATCTGTTCGGTCCAAGTCGGTCACATGGAACGGCACGCCAATTGACGTCACTAACGATGATGACGACGGGGCAACGTCCTATCTGGCGAACGAATTCGCCAATACGAGCCTTGAAATCAGTGTTGAAGGCTTGACGGATGATGATTTGCTTTCTGATTTGGCATTCGTCGCCACGTCGTCGAGTAAGCACCTTTCGGACATCACCCTTGAGCGCCCGAACGGTGATGAGATTTCCGGCACGTTCATTTTGACGAACTATGTCGAAACCGGCACTTACGAAGAGGCCGTGACATTCACGGCAACCCTTGTGCGTAACGGTATCCACACCTGGACCCCGGCTGCATGATGCGCGGGTTTGATCCAATCGAACTTGGTTGGGACGGCGAGACCTATGCCGTCCCGGCTGATCGCCAGCTTGAATTGATCATGCGCGTTGAAGACGGTCTTATTGATGGCAAGGATCGTCAGGGCTTTCAGGTCTTGGTCAAGCGTTCTGGCCCGCCCGTCGCGCTGATCGGCAAGGTCTACGCCGATGCTCTGATTTATGCGGGCGCGGCGGTTACGCATGTGCAGGTTGTGCGGGCGCTGCAAGACAGCATCCGCAGCGGCCAAGGGGATCTTTACCGTGTCATTGCGGATAAACTTTCCGAAATCATGGGTGTTATTGAGGCTCCCGAATCCGAAAGCAAGGCGGCACCAGCGCCGGGAAAGCCGGAAGGCTCCGAGGCGGCATAATTCGTTCCTTGCACGGCGTTCTTGTGGGCGCGGGATGGGTGCAGCCGCTGGATTTCTGGCGGTTGAGGCCGGGTGAAATCTGGATGATCTTGGAGGCTCACAAGCCCCGCCAAAATCCATCGGAAACCAATTTCGCAGAGCTTCACGACATGCTCAAGAAAGATCGGGTAGAAAATGGCGCAAGCAGTCGGTGACGTAATTGTTGCCTTGCGGGCAGATATCGGCCCGTTTCAGCAGGGTATGCGCAACGCCACCAGGTCGATGCGTGATGTCGAGGAACGTGGCCGCACAATGGGCGCGGCCTTGGGGAATGCCGGTCGCGGCGTGTCCAACCTCAACAGCGCGCTTGCATCTTCTCGGAGCCAACTTTCAGCCGTCCAGCAACGCATCAACAGTGTTGTTGGCGTAACCGACCAGCTAGAAACGTCGGCGCGGTCTTCGGCCCGCGCGTTTCAGGAGTTTGACCGGGCGCGGTCGCAGGTCGATGCTTTGCGGGCGTCTATTGATCCGGTTTTTGCCGCGTCCAAGCAATACGAGTCAGCGGTTGAGCAGCTAAACAACGCGCTGCGTCTGGGCGTGATGACGCAGGGCGAATACGATGCCGCGCTGGAGCGTGTGGGGCAATCGTATCTGACAGCGGGCGGGCAGGCTGATGTTTACGCCCGCTCTATGCGCGCTTCCTCCATGCATACCACCAACCTGATGTTCCAGTTTCAGGATATTGGGATGATGCTTGCGGCGGGGCAGTCGCCGCTGATGCTTGCCATGCAGCAAGGCACGCAGGTCTCTGGTGTATTCCAGCAGATGCGCAATAGCGGCCAAAGCGCGATGAGCGGCATCATCGGAGGCTTGCGGGCAGCGGTAAGCCCCATGTCTCTGGTCACAATTGGCGCAATCGCGGTTGGTGCTGCGCTGGTGCAGTGGGCGGTGAGCGCGATTGGCGCGAAAAATGAGACATACGAATTTTCGGATGCGATGGACGACCTGACCGAGGCAACGCAAAGCCTTTCGGGCGCGCAGGATATTCTTGATCTTTCCATCGACGAACTGGTTGAAAAGTATGGCCAATATGCCACAGCGGTCGAAGGTGCCGCACGCAGCCTTGCCGCGCTGCAGGCGGCACAATCCCGCGCGCTTTTGAATGAGCAAATCGACCTTATGAACATTGCCATGCGTGATTACATGATGACCACGCAATCAGCATTCACGGCTGGCACGACCCTTCACAACGCGATGCTAAACATCGCCAGAGATATGGGCGTAACCGCAGGCCAAGGCCGCCTTTTGGAGTCGGCGTTCCGGGCCGCGCGTGACGCAATGTCATTTGATGAAGAACTGACAGCGATGACCGAAATCAATCGTCTCCTTCAAGAGATGGGCATTGATTATGCCGCTATTCCGCCTGAGTTGCGCGAAGCGTTGATTGAGGCAAACAACCTGACTGTGGCGATGGCGACGCTAGCTGCTGAAGCTGACAACGCTGCTGCTGCGGCGGCGAATATCACTATAGGTGTGCCTCTTGGCGCGCAGGGGTTTGCAGATGGCGAATTGCTGGCCCCAAGCGCCCCGGCAGAAGACGGTCGGCGGGGTCGCGGCGGTGGTGGTGGTGGTGGTGGTGCGCGGGACTGGGCGTCAGAGTTCGAACAGTTCCAAGGTCAGTTGATGACTGAGACGGAACGGGCGCAGCAAGAATACGAGACGCGGCTTGAACAGTTGCGCGAGTTCAGGGCGCAGCGCGTGGCGACCGAGGAAGAGTTCAATGAAGCCGAGCGCCGGTTGACCGAACAGCACCAAAACCAAATGCGAGATCTTGAGTTTGAGTCCCAGTCCGCACGCTTGAGCATCATTTCCGGCACACTTGGCGATATTGCTGGATTGATTGAATCTTCCGGCAATCGCAATCTGTCAGCAGTGCGGGCGCTCCGAACGGCAGAGGCCGTGATTGACGGCTATACAGCGGCGGTTTCCGCTTGGCGGCACGGTATGAAGAATGGTGGACCCGTTCTCGCTGCGGTTCAAACAGCAGGCTCCCTTGCAAGAACAGGCGCGCTTATTTCCCAGATACAAAGCAGCGGCAAGGGCGGCGCTGGCGGTGGTTCTGTGGGTGCAGCAAGCGCGGCTGCAGCCCCCAGGCCCACGCAAAACGTGGTTATTGATATGATCAATGCATCCCCGTCACAGGTGAGCGGCATTCAAAACTTGGTGGATATGATGACTGAGGCAACCCGGCAGGGGTATGACCTCAATGCATTGGTGAGGTCGGCATGAGTGTTTACATTGCCACAGGCTTCACCGGCACGACCTACCCGCTGTCACATGGCCGTGTGTGCTGGAACGCATACAGCGGCACCGTAACAGCCACCACAGAGGCTGCCGGATTTGCTGCCAGCAATGCGGCAACCGTTCGCACAGACAGCGCCTGGAGGCCCACAGCGGCAACTGGCACATGGACGCTGACATTTGGCAGTGCGCAGCCCGTTAGCTTCATCGGCATCGCCAAGCATGACCTGGGGACGCAAAACGCGACCATAGCCATTGAATACGACGCAGCAGGCGGGTCTGAGGTTTGGGCGGCATTTGCTGGCCTTGGCGCGGTGCAGCCCGCTGATGATGCCCCTCTCCTGTTTCTTGTTCCCGCCACCAGTTCCGACGCGGTTCGCGTTCGGATAACAGCGGCAGACGCTGCGCCGACCATTAGCGTCGTTCGGGTGGGCGAGGCGGATGAGTGGCCGCGCCCCTTTGTCTGGACTGGTCAACCTATCACAGAGGGCGACCGCATCAGCTTTGACAACACTATGAGCCTTACTGGAAACTGGCTTGGCCGTTCAATTGCAAGCGATGGCCTTTCTTTTGACCTTCAAATGAACAACGCGCCGGAAAGCTGGCGGCGGGGTGATTTCGCGGCATTCAAGGCCTATGCCAACGGGGAAGACGCGGCCTTTTTTATCGCTGCGCGACCGACGGCAGACTACCTTGCAGAGGTGGCCTACGCTTGGGCGGCGGATATCGTCACAGCATCCCGTGAGACGCCAAATAAGGCTGTATCCACAAGCGTTACGCTTAGTTGCCAGGCGTTGAGGCCAGCCAATGGTTGACGAAAGCACATTTGGCCGCAAGCCTGTTGTCGTGGTCGAGATAATTCAGCCGCGATGCTCAAACAGGTTCGGATCTGCGCCCTGCACAGCAACGGGGGCGCCCAAGTGTTTCAACACATATTGGACCTGCCGGGATCGCAACAATTACAACACTGACGGGTCCATAACGTGGCGGCTCACGCGCCCGCGTGATGAGTTGGGATGGCTATATGAAGAGGCCGATGCCAACAACATCAAAACAAACGGGATTCCCGTTCTGGTGTCGGCTTCGCATACGTCCAGCCGGATCAACCCTGGCGCGGCCAGGACTGGTGAAAGCCCGCTTGGCCGCAGGGGAACGGCGCAGATTGTGGTTTCAAATGGAATTTGGGACGATCATGTCGGAGACTTCTACCTTGCTGACCGCACCGCGCCCGCGCGCCCCGCTGGATTTTGGGATCTGTTTACCGGACGCAACCTATTTTATCCCGGATTGCTGGCGAAGATTTATGAGGGCTACGAAGGGCAGGCCCTTGCTGACATGCAGGTTCGGTTGTTTGACGTCGAACAGATCAGCGGGCCGAGCGGCAATGATCAATATACGATAAGCTGCCGAGACCCTTTGGACCGCGTGCGCGGGAAAAATGCAAAATACCCGCCGACAAGCAGCATCGACCTTGCCGCTAATATTGACGCCTCAACGACAGCAATCGGGGTTGTCTGCCTCGAAGCGGAATTGTCAGCTAATTTCGGCAACACCGGCTCAACCCGATATATTGTGATCGGTGATGAGATCATCAGTTATACCGGCTGGACCGGAACGGAACCAGAGTTCACCTTGAGTGGTGTTGTCCGTGGCGTTTTGTCAAGCACCGCCGCAGCGCACGATACGGAAGACGCCATACAGCGCGGCGCTTATCACGTTCAGCAGCGCCTTTACGACATCGCCCAATATATAATCGAAGACCACACGACAGTCGCCAACAGCTACATCAACGGCACGCAGTGGGCGACCGAGGGGCAAACCTATCTTTCAACGCTCCGAGCCACGACATTTATTCCCGAACCGGTCGCGGTTGAAGATTTGCTTGGCGAGTTGTGCCGTGACGGCCTTTTTTCGATCTGGTGGGATGAGCGGTCGCAGACAATTCCCTTGCTGGCGGTGCGCCCCCCCAAAGGCACGCCTGTTGCATGGACTGACGACTCCAACCTGGCGAGCTTCAACAAGGTCACGAAAATTGATGACCGCATGACGCGCGTCACGGTTTATTTCGGCGTCCGAAATTGGCTTGAGCCACTAACAGAAGACCGCAATTATCAAAATCGCCGGGTCCGCATTGACGCGGAGGTTGAGAGCGACAACGCAGCGGGCGGTAAGATCGTAGAAAATGTCATCTATTCCAGATGGACAAGCACATTCGGCAACGCCCTCTTGGTCGAAGCGTCATTGTTGCTGCGCTATCGGTTGCCCCCTCAGTATCTGACGGTTCAACTAGACGCCAAGGATCGGTCCATAGAGATCGGTGACGTAGTGGACCTCACAACGCGCTACATCAGGGACACAGAAGGCAATCCAATTGAAACGCGATGGCAGGTTATCGCCATAGAGGAAAACGCCCCCGGATCAAAGATTATGGTGGAATTGCAGTCGTATGCGTTCATCGGTAAATTTGCCATCATTATGGAAAACGCCGCGCTGGATTACTTGGCGGCGGTGCTGTCTGAGGACAACCTGTTGGAGTTCCCAAACCAGTTCGACCAATGGACTGACACCGGACCGGAAATCACGGTTACACCCAATACGACCACCGCACCTGACGGCAGTGTGACGGCATACACCCTCGAAAAAACTTCGGGGACTTTTGAGCGCGTTCAAACACAGGCTGCCGCGACTGCTGGGCTTACTTACACGACAAGCGTCTACCTAAAGCAGGGGACAGCAGCAGCAACCCAAATCCGTATTTACGGTGAGGTAATCGCTGGCGGTGGTTTGCTGGTTCTGAATATTGACTGGTCGGACCCCGCTGCAACGGGTGTGTCGGTCGGAGATGGTTGGTATCAGTTCTCTTTAAGCGTCACGGCGATTGATACAGAAATAAACATACTGATCTACCCTTCGGGAGGCACGACTGCCACAGGCTCTGTATATGCTTGGGGCGCACGTCTTGAGGAGGGGCCAGTAGCGACCGGCTACGAGGAGTTTACACTATCTGGTTGCTGGCTTGCTGACGGGGCAACTAATCTCATGCCCGGTGGCGACGAACCTTATTTGCTGCAATAGGAAAACCGCATGGCCGATTGGACAGAGTTAGACACCGACAATCTTTTGCCGGGGGAGCCGTGGACATCCGCGAAAGCCCTTGCTGTTTTTGAAAACCCGTCCGCGATTGCCGAGGGTGCGCTAAACGCGCCAAAGGTCGTGTCTGCTGCGTTGAACATGACGTTTTTAGATGGCGCTGGTGTTTATACCGACCTAGATCGAATAGATAACCTTTTGATATTTGCAAGTGCGCGGTCTGCCTCGACAAGCTCTGGCACAAAGACTGTTACTGTGAGATATCGTTTATCTTCCGACAATGGGTCTACTTTTGGGTCTTACGTTACTGTTGCCTCCGCATCGACCGGTGGGGCTAATCAGCCCCCAGACGATCTTACTCGCTTTAGACTAGTATCTTTGGGGGCCAACAATGCAATTGAGCTCAACGTTAGCGCGGCTACAGACACATCCGGGGTGATACAGGCTCTGGCGATATCTGGGGTCACGC
>Ga0255047_10001075_pt1 | contig 20764 bp, 23 predicted proteins | sample JV7_2_1_MG_FD_183640 | JGI IMG/M metagenome (GOLD analysis project Ga0255047, IMG submission 183640) | Seawater microbial communities from Jervis Inlet, British Columbia, Canada - JV7_2_1 | ecosystem: Environmental > Aquatic > Marine > Inlet | place: Canada: British Columbia | collected 2016-10-06 | reverse complement strand
TTAAAATTAGGCGCAAGAAGGGGCAGAACTCATTTATTCAAATCGAATCCAAAGAGGATATGAGAAAGCGCGGCGTAAAATCGCCGAACATGGCCGACGCGTTGAATATGTCCTTCGACAACCCGCCGCCATTGGCGCACGTCGAGCCGTTAACATTTACTAGCGAGTTTGCAGCATGAAAGACGACATCTATAAACAAGGGCTCGACCGTTTCGAGGTCGCCCGCTTACACGATTGGGAGCAAAGGAAACTTGCGGTCGAAGATTTACTATTCATACACGCCGAGGACGGTCAATGGTCCGAGGATGTGGTCACAAAACGAAAGGACCGACCGCGCTACACAATCGACCGTATCTCCGGAGCGATCGACCAAATAGTCGGGAACCAACGACAGACCCGCACCGGGATCAAGGTCGACCCACTCAAGGACGGAACGGCCGACACGGCGAAGATATACACCGGATTAATTCGGTCAATCGAGCAGACTTGCAACGCCTCGAATACTTACGACAACGCGTTCGACGAGGCCGTGACGTGTGGTTTCGGCGGGTGGCGAGTGCTTACCGAGTTCGAGAACGACGAGACGTTCGAGCAAGTAATATCAATCAAGCCGTTAACCTCCGCCGCGTCGAGCTTATATTTCGACCCAATGGCGAAGGAGTACGATAAAAGCGACGCTCAGTGGGCTTTCAGTGTGTCTTACATCTCAAAGGAATCATTCGCGAAAGAGTACCCGGGCGCAAGCGTGACGGACTTCTCGGTCGAGAGATATAAATCGGATAATCTACAGCATTGGTTCGGCGAGAAGGGCGTCCGCTTGGCGGAATATTGGTATAAGAAACCGAAAAAGAAACGGATCGGATTGTTAAACGACGGGCGAACGATCGACCTCGACGAAGAGTCCGACGTTATCGACGAGTTAGCGGCCCGAGGTATCACGGTCACAAGAGAACGAGAGGTCGACGGGCATACCGTCGAAATGGTCATATTAAACGGAGCGGAAGCATTGACCGAGCCCCAAGAGTGGGCGGGTAAATATATTCCACTAATTCCGGTATATGGCCGGACAGCAACGGTCAGCGAGAAGCATTATACGAGAGGCTTGGTCAGAAAGAGTAAAGACAGTCAGAGAATCTACAATTACGCTACAAGTGCCGCTATTGAGGCAACTGCGCTAACTCCGAAAGACCCGATTTGGATAACGCCGAAGCAAGGCAAGGGTCACGAGGCATCTCTAAAAAGATTCCCGACGCAAAACTCGCCATTTATGCAATACAACCCGGACCCCGAAGCACCGGGGCCGCCGAGTCGAGGAGGCGCGCCACAATTACAAACGGCCTTACTGCAACAAGTACAGCAAGCCGCGACCGATATTTTCGCAACGACCGGGATCGAACCGGCTTCACTGGGTAACGTCTCGGTATTAAAAAGCGGGAAAGCTATCCAAGCAGAGCAAGCAATGGGTGACCGAGGATCGTATATTTTTCAAGACAACCTCGAGAAGTCGCAACGCTACACGGGCAAAATACTTGTGGACTTGATCCCACGCATTTACGACACCGATCGAATGGTTAAAATCCTTGGACCGGACGAGTCGCTCGAAGATGCGCGAATCAATGAGCCGGTTCTCGATACGCAAACGGGCGAGGTCGTTCTCGTTAACGATTTAAGTCAAGGGACGTACGGAGTCACATCGAAGACCGGGCCGTCATTCAGTACCAAACGCAAGGAAACGGTCGATCAACTCGTTAACTTAGCTGGGCAGAGTCCAATCATTCAAGAATTGGCGCTCGATCTGATTATCGACAATATGGAACTTAACAAGGGCGACGAGTTAAAAGACCGGATTAGAAAACGAATGGTCGCGCAAGGAACCGTCGAGCCAACCGAGGAGGAACAGAAAGCACTCGGGCCGCCACCGGGACCCGACCCAATGAACGAAGCTCTTGTGACTAACCTCAACGCTCAGACCGAGAAGCTACAAATACAAAACGAAAAGATAATCTCGGAAATTCACAAGAACGACGCCGACACGCAAGCGAAGATCATCGCCGCGCAAAAGGACAGTGTGAGCGCATTAACAGACATGATGCAAGCAATCCTCGACAAGCAGGTTATGACCGAGACCGAGGCGGAACTCCTCGACGGTCAGCAAGCACTCGTCGCGGAAACGCAACTCGACGTCATGGAAAACCAAGAGCTCGCAGGGTCGCAACCATTGGGGAAACCGGCGCCGCCGGTTAGGCCGATGCCCGAGGCACCGATGCAACCGGGGCCGACAAATTTGACAGAAATGACATAAATGACGTATATAGGCAACACAAGGCAAACGGAGAGCCAAAAATCTCCGGTTTAATTCGTTCACAAGGGACGCAATGCAAGACGAAGAAACAGAAACAGCTATCGAGCCGGAGGCGACAATCGAAGAGGTTGTCGAACCAACGGACGAGGGGTCGAACCCTCCCAAGGAGACCGAAGAGCAACCGAAGCATGAGGGCTCGAAAGGATTCCAGAAAAGGATTAATAAAATAACCGCGGATAAATATCGGGAGCAATCTCGAGCCGAAGCGGCGGAGGCTAAACTCGCAGAGCTTGAAAAAGCTATACCTGTGAAAGAGGCGCCAACGCTTGAACAATTTGACTACGACGAGAACGAATATCAAGACGCGAGAATCGACCATCGGGTCGCCGCCGCAACGGATCAAATACGCCAAGAGGTCTTTAGAGCGCAAGCCGAAGACGCGCAGAAACGGGCGCAAGATGATTTCGCGCGGAGAGTAGCGGCAACGGGCATCGAGGATTACGGCGAAACTATTCAGACCCTTGTGGAATCGGTCCCGCTTCCGAGCGAAGTGATCGACGCAATACAAGGCGATGATAAGGGCCCCGAATTAGCGTACTACTTGGGAAAACATCTCGACGTGGCGGATAAACTCGCAGGGACCAGAAACCCCCTTTACGAGTTGGGCAAAATATCAGCGGGCTTGAATACGAAACGAACGACGCAAGCACCGAATCCGGTCAAGACGGCAGGGAGCGGAGGAAGCTCGACCAAGGACATGGAAAGCATGACAATGGACGAGATTTACGCGTCATAACTATAAAAGGTAAAACATGGCTAATGATTTTAAAAATACTAGTCTCGTCGTCAAGTGGGCGATGAAGGCTTTTTTAAACGCCCTACAACTTGGAAACAAGGTGGACAGGCAACTCGACGAGAAAAACATCTTCTCGGGTAAAGTGGGGGCAACTGCCCAAGTAAGACGACCGGTCTATTTCGCCGCTACTGATGGCGCCGTAATAGAGGCCGGAGAGACTTCGGATATTGAGGAAGGCATCGTTAATGTGACTTTGGATCAACGGAAAAAAGTAGTTTTCTCGATTAGTTCTCAAGATCAGACTCTAAAAATCGAGGATGCCTATAGCAGGTACATTGCTCCTGCGATGGCCGAGCTTGCACAACAGGTCGAATCTTCAATCGCCAATGAATACAGTAACATATTCAACTTGGTGGGTACACCGGGAACAACTCCCGCAACTTTTCTAGTCGTTGCTCAAGCGAAAGCTAAGCTCGACGAGTTGGGCGTACCGATGGAAAAAAGATGTGCGTTTTTTAGTCCTACCGCTACGATCAACCTCTCGAACGCATTGTCGGGCGTATTCCCTCAAGGAATAGCTAAGACAGCAATCGAAGAGGCTTCAATCGGGCGATACGGTGGATTTGATATGTACACAAACCAGAGTTTGAAAACTCATACGGTCGGTGTAAATACTGGGACACCTCTCGTAAACGGTGCAACTCAAGAAACGACTTACGCCACATCGAAAGACACTTGGACTCAATCGTTAATAACCGACGGATGGACGAACTCACAAACCGGAATTTTAAAAGCCGGCGACGTGTTTACCATCGCGGACGTGTACAGCGTGAACCGTCGTACAAGGGAATCGACAGGCAACCTCGCTCAGTTCGTTGTTACGGCGGACGCTGATAGCGGGGCCTCGACTGGACCCGCGACCTTCACGATCTCCCCTCCTATCATAATTTCCGGACCTTATCAAACCGTGGACTCGTCTCCGGCTAATAATGCGGCTCTGGTTGTTAAGACAGGAACAGGAGGGACCGCATACCGTCAGAACATCTCGTTTCACAAAGATGCAATGACCCTAGCGAGTGCCCAGCTTGATTTACCTCAAGACGGCGCGACAGCAAGTCGAGAGAATTACAAGGGCGTTTCGATTCGTTTAGTACGTCAGTACAACGCGACTCTTGACGAAACTGTAATGCGATTTGACATTCTTTACGGAATTAAAACACAAAACCCGGGCTTCGCTTGTCGAATCACTGGTTAGATTTCTCCCGGGGCCCTTGGGCCCCTTTTTTAGAACTCAAAACAGGTTAAAAAAATGAGTCAAATTAATAGTAAATTTGAGGTAGCGACAGACGTCGCCGCCGCGACTAGCGCGCTCTTGGATATTACGTGGACAGCTAACGAGCCGACCGCGGCTAATACCCAAACAATCGCGGACGGAACGGTCCCAACGGTTGCCGAGTTAGGGCAGTACGCGAAAAATACTAACGTGATCTTGACCGCTTTAATTGCGGACGTGGCCGCGTTGAGAACCTCTATCAATACTTAGAGGAAAAACGGGGGCTCTATGCCCCCTAACCCAAAAAAGGGCGAATCATGATAGATAAGAAAAGGGCGAGAACGTACGTTTACCACGCGACCGAGAAACCGAAAATCGTTTACGAGGAAGACGCACAAAAATATTATGACGACGGATGGGCAGAAAGTCCCGCCGCTTTCTTCGATATGAAAAAACACGGTTTAAACCCGGACGACGAGGCAGAGGTCCAAATCGTAGGGGAAACCATCAAAGGGGTTAAAGATGCCGCCAATGGTGCTTTAAATCTCGAAGAAATGACAAAAAAAGAATTAATCGGGTATGCCTCCGTAAATTACGGAAAGGACCTCGATAATAGATGGAAGCGCGACAAGCTACTTAAAAAGGTGCAAGGCTATGTCGACGGCGCTTAAAATAATAGAGCGGGCGTTTAGTAAAATCGGGATAAAACCCGCCGAGACTCCCCTCTCCGCGTCGGAGATTGCCGACGGTGTGGACATATTAAACGATTTACTCGCGGCATGGGATGCCACGGGGACGTTAAAAGGGATTGCCCCGGTTGACGCCGCCTCAAGCGAGTTACTCGAGCCGCGTTGCGCGACTTGGGCTTTAAAATCAAACGTCGCGGTATTATTAGCCGGTGAATACGGGATACAGCTATCCCCGGGCATGGTATACGACGCAAGCGAGGGCATTAATCAAATGATCACCGCATTGACTAATTTACGTAACTTAGAGTTTCCTTCGACCCTCCCCATCGGATCGGGCAACCGTGACGAGTACGGGACCGGGTACGATAGGGACTTTTTCCCCGAGAACACTAAAAGCAATTTTTAATTATGAACGGACCTATTTTACACCCGTGGAACGGGCACACCGCCGTACAAAATTTAACTAAATACGGAAGGAATACGAATGTTGACGCGACACCTACCGACCTTTGGGATTTATACACTCAACCGATATGGCTCGCCCCGACCGCTACCCGCATACACGCGATAGTGTCAAGCGACACAAACGACACGAGCGCGGGAACAGGCGCGCGGACGGTCCAAATATGGGGCCTTAGAAACTGGGATAGCGCGGAGATTACGGAAACGGTCACAATGAACGGGACGACCCCGGTCAATACGGCTAACAGTTATGTGATTATTCACCGGATGCGTTGCAAAACTTGGTCAACCGCGGGCCCAAATGCCGGAATAATAAAGGCAACGGCCGCCACGGATTCGACGATCACTAGCCAAATGGTGGCCGGTGCGGGATCAACACAAATGGCGATTTACGGGGTCCCATCGACTCAAGTACTATGTCTCTACCGATTATACGCGAATTTAAACAGAGCGGGCGGGGCGACCCCTCTCGCTGACGTTAGTTTGCTATGTAATAGCTACGCCGACGTAGTACCGACTAAATTTATAACAACTCACACCTTTGGAATTGAGGGCGCGGGCACGTCTGCCCTTACTATCAATTACGCCGTACCGAAATACGTGGCCGGTCCTTGTTGTCTGAAATTACAGGCGACCGGAAGCACAACCGACCTCGACATATCGGGCGGTTTCGACGGGGTTGTTTATAGTGCCTAAAATACCCCTCGACCTTGGAGTCGGATCGTACGAGAGCCAGACGAAGCAATTCAGCGCGCAACGGTGTGTAAATATGTATACCGCGGTCGCTCGAGCTAACTCGTTAAACGACAAAGTATTATTTAGCTCGCCGGGCGTGGAGGCGTTCGCGACTAATGGGACTTTACCGTCCCGGGGTGCGATAGCAATGGGCGGGGTTTATTACACGGTTAACGATACGGTTTTATATAGTGTGGATGAGGACGGAGTCGTCGCGGCTCATGGGACGATCACCGGATCGGCTCGGGTGTCGATGGCGCACAATGGCAAGAAGTTATGTATAGTTTCCCCCGGAGGCGACGCTTATCAGTACGAAGCGGCCACGACCACATTAACGCAAATAACTGACGTCGATTTCGTAACGGCCGACACGGTCGTTTGGAAAGACGGTTACTACATATTTAGCGCCACGGCGGGCGACAAGTTTTTTATTAGTGCGCTCAATGACCCGCTAACATACGACGCGCTCGACTTCGGCGCGGCGGAATTATTCCCCGACGATATAATCGCGGTACACGCAAACTATGACGAGGTTTTCGTCTTGGGTGAGAATACGACCGAGGTTTTTCAGAATATCGGCGGCTCGGGTTTCCCATTTCAACGGATACCCGGCGCGAGTTTTGAGAAAGGGGCACACTCGAAATATAGCCCCATACAGTGGGAAGGCAATTTTTATTTTCTCGGAGGGGGTGCAAATGAGCGAACGAGCGTATTTAAGGCCGGGGGATCGACGGGACCGGTTAACATATCAACCGACGCAATCGACCATCAAATCCAACTATTTAGCCGGACGGAGATCGGCTCGAGTTATAGTTTTGCTTACTCGATTGATGGGTTTAGTTTCGTGGGTTTCACGTTCGTATCTGTTAATATCTCGGCTCGGACTTTTGTCTATTCAATCACCGCCTCCGAATTACTCGGGCGGCCTGTCTGGCTTGAGCATCAAACCGGACTAACGGCCAACGCTTGGCGTGTGGCCTCGGTCGACTTCGTTTACGATAAGCTACTCGTTTCGGATCGAGTCGACGGGCGGATAGGCACACTATCGACCTCGGTTTATACTGAATACGGGAGCGCAATTATTAGAGAAAAAGTGACAGGACCTTTAAAGTCAAACGGAGAGTCGTTATTCGTGCATTCGATGGAATTAACCGACGACTCCGGTCAAGGGCTAATTAGTGGACAGGGTTCCGACCCGGTCGTTATGATGGACTTTAGCGACGACGGGGCGAGGACTTGGAGCAATGAGTTTTGGCGTAATTCGGGCAAAATGGGGGAATATGGTCGCCGGATGGAATGGCGACGACTCGGACGAGTTCCGGCCCATAGGGTGTGGAGATTCAGAGCGACGGACCCGGTAAAAACGACATGGATTAAATTAGAGGCCGAAATATCAAATGGCTATTAATATCACAGCGCCCAAGAGGGCGCACACGCTAGTTAGTCCCGACGGTAAATCGGTGCTACAAGCGGCGAGATTTTTCGAGCAAATTAGCTCAGAACTTGCGGACCTCCCCGACGTAGGGGCGGCCGTTGCGGATGCAACGGGAGGAACCGAGGTTGCAACTATTAATTTATTATTAGCGAGCCTACGGGCCGCGGGGGTGATAGCTACATGATTACACAAATGGACAAGATTTTTAAAGCGAATGGAACCGAATTAGAAGAGGAAAAGAAAGAGAAACCCTCGGAGATGGACGAAATTTTCCGACGAGAAGAGGCCCGATGCGATGCTAAATCGCTAATACACGCCGCCGAGGTAAAGGCGGACGGCGCGCGGTTAAAGGCGGCCAAAAAGGAAGTTAAGCGAATGACAAAAGAGAAAAGAGAAGAACTTAGAGCAATGAAACAGGTGTGATCATGCCCACGATGAACGAGATTTACGGGTCAGAGGACCCCGAAGACTTAAAACGCAAAAAGAAAAAGCAAAAGGTCGCACAATTTCAAAGACGTACCCGGGCGAAAAAAGGCCCGGATTTCGTCGGGCAAATAAACGACGCGTTTGGGGCATATTCCGCCGTAAAAAGGGGACAAGCAAGGGGCAAAAAACCGACCCCCGCCCCCGCGACACGTAACAACGCATTTAACGACAAAAGGCGGGGAATGTGAAGGAATTAATTAAGGCAAAGGACCCCGATTTTATTCCCTTGTATCGTGAAAAACTTTACGAGGTACAAGAACGGTTGAAAATCAATGGTAAACCGGACCTCGCTTTAATGCACGATTTTAGCCCGGGGTTATATATGCGCCGGCTATTAATACCGGCGGGTACTTTTTTAATCGGGGGAACTCACAAAACCGAGCATTTAAATATAGCAATGTCGGGCTCGGCTCATGTGATGATCGACGGCGAAATAAATTATATTAAGGCCCCGCACGTTATGAAATCGGGTGCGGGAGTTAAAAAAGTTTTTTACATACTCGAGGACATGATTTGGGCGACGACCCACGTCACCGAGGAAACCGACCTCGATAAATTAGAGGAAACGCTCATTTTAAACGAGCAAGAAGAAAAAGAAACATATTTCAAGAGGTTAAATTTATGAGTTTTGCTTTAGCGGTCGCCGTCGGTACGATAGGGGCGGGGGTTTATCAATCACAACAAGCGACGAAAGCGTCACAAGCGGCGAGCGCCGTCGATGCTCAAACTTTTCAAACCCAACGCGAGGATATAGAAAAATATAGGCGAGAGGACGCCGCACTCGCCGAGGCCCAACGCCTCCGCGATGTGGCATACCGCACCGGTCGAGATACCGAAGGCGACACGAGGTTCGACGAGCAATTCGGGCAGCAAGCCGCGCGAGACGCCGTCGACGCCACATATAAAACCGGCTCGCTCGCCGAGAGTATAAGAGCGGCGAAAGCGGCCGAGTCACTCGGAGCGGATACGTTAAGCGAGCGCAATCGAGCGAGTTTAGCGCAAGAAGCACTCGGGGCGAACACACTAGCCGAGCGCAATCGAGCGTCGTTACAAGCCGAAGCACTCGGACGAGATACCCTCGGGGAACGAGAGCGGGCGTCAAGAGTGGGCGAACAGTTTCAGCAATCGAGCTTCGACAAGACCTTCGGCGCCGGGGAAAACCGTTACGCTTTCGAGCAAGGTGCGGGGGCTAATAAAGAGCTTTCAAGGCGAGCGAGAGAGGACGCGATCAACGCCGCGACGCAAGAGAGATTTCAAGAACAGCAACAAGCAAACCTCGGACGCCTCGACCCATACGCTACGGCGGGAACATCGGCGTCGAATGAGAGGTCGGCTTTACTTGGACTGAGCGGAGCGGAAGCACAACAAGCCGCGATGGGACGTTTTACCGAGTCGCCCGGACAAGCATTTCTTAGAGAGCGTCAAGAACGTACATTATTGCGCAACTCGGCCGCGATCGGCGGATTAGGCGGCGGTAACGTGCGGACGAAATTACAAGAGCAAGCGTTCGGACGTGCTCAAACCGACTATGATAACCAACTCGCGAGACTTGGGGCCGTAGCAGGTCAAGGGATGCAATCGGCGCAAATAGCGAACCAGACACAAGCGGGCCCCGCTCGTGTGACTACCGGGACCGATCTCGGAGTTAATACAGCAACTTACACACCCACAAAGGTATAAAATGACACAAGTCGCACAAAGGCAACGGGCGCAAGTAGCGCCAACCCCCAATTATTCCGCGATGTTAGGAAACGCGGTTAATACTTTCGCCGGGATACAACAAGCCCAAAACCAAGCGGCGGACCGTGATCGCGACGAGCAAATCCGAGCGTACACAATGGAAGCGATGGACGGCAACCCCGACGCGATGCGGAATTTAATCGGACTCGATCCGGTGCGGGGCGCGCGGGTGCAAAGTGCCGTCGATAGCAATACGGCCCGATTTAAAAAAGAAAGGGCCGAGATATTGGTCAAGATGAACGGAAAAAGCCAAGACGAACAGGAAAAACTATTATACGACCGAATACAAACATTAAAAAAGAGAGGCTCGGACCCTACTCACACGGAAAATTTATTTGACATAGTAGCCCGGAGGGACGTCGACCCCGAGGCAGAACTCGAAGTACAGGGAATTATTAATGAAGGGATCGAGATCGGCAAAGCGTCGGGTGTGCTTAAAGCGCCGAAAGAGTCCACATTCGCCGAAAAAATGCGATGGGCCGGGTACACCGACCCGAACGAACCGGGCGCGCAAGAGTACGCGCGAAAAATTTCCAAAGGCGGGGGGACGAGTGTCGTAGTAAATAACGCCAAGCAAGGCGAAGAGGGTAAAAAACTCTCGGGATTCCGGGCGGAGGATTATCGAGACACCCAAAAGAACGCACGACGGGCCCGCGCCAGTATTCAAAACCTTGATATTATGGATAATATCGACGTTAAACAAGGACGGGGCGAGATTTGGAAACAAAAATTTGCTGGGGTGCTTACGGGATTAGGAATCGACGCGAGTTTGATCGCGGACGTCGCCGCCGGTGACGCTTATACGGCCGCGTCAGGTCGTCAGGTTGTGGATCAACTCGGGAACCTATCGGGCGCGGCGTCGGACAATGACGTTAAAATGCTTCGGGATACGGTCGCGAGTTTAGACAAGGACCCGAGGGCGAACAAATTTATTAATAATTCGGCTCGAGCTACATACCTATACATAATAGAGCGCGACGACTTCAATAACAAATATTTAGCGTCTCACACTAACAAGAGAGGCGAACCGACTCTCGCGGGTGTCGAAACGGCGTGGAGTAAGCACGTCGCGAGCCGGCCGCCTATCGTTTCGAGATATATGCGCGACGGTAAATCGTTGCCTAAATTCTGGCACGAGTTCAAAAGCGAAATGCAAGCAAAATATAAAAATGTGAAAGAAAAAGATATTATTAAATTCTGGCATCAAAGCGAGGCAGCGGCTAAACGTGCCCAAGGTAAAAAACGCAAATGAAATACGAACTCGATAACGTCCAACTCGTCGACGACTACGACGAGAAAGAGAAAGCACCCGCCGGGACCGCGATCCCCGGGAGTAAATTCTCCCTCCCTAATGTTAAACTCGTCGACGATTATGTCGCCGAGGACGTAACGGGCGACACGGAACCGCTAGGCGAACCGGCCGAGCAGGGTCCGGGGTTTCTCGATCAAGTGGGCGACTTATTTACCGGTAATTTAAGAAACGAAGAGAATAAAGAGACGCCGGGCGTTATGGATTGGGGGCAAAATTTATCAACGGGTAGTTTTATTAAGGACTTAAAGGTCGCGGCCGCTAACGTGTTCGTGACTAATCCCGAAGCGTTGAAAGATATCTACAAAGAGAATTTTGGGCTAACCGACGACGATTTTAGGACCGACGACCACGGCACGATTTCAATTAGATTTCCACAAGACGGGAAAGTCCGACTTTTAAATCCTCCGGGGTTTGATAAGTTCGACGCCGCTCAAATGATTGGCGACGCGGCCGCATTTTACGGGCCCGGTAAATTAGCCGGCGCGGCAACTAAAGGAATGGGACTCGGAGGACGCGCCGCAATACAAGGCGTAACGGCCGGAGCGACCGAGGCCACACTAGAAAAGGGCGCGCAATTATTAGGAAGCGAGCAAGAGGTCGACCCGACGAGCGTCGGATTAGCGACTGCATTCGGAGCGGCCCCGGAGTTTGTGGGCGAAGGAATTAAAAAGCTCGGAAAGCGTAAAGAATTAAAAAACATGGCGGTCGAGGCCGAAGATTTCGACGTTAGCCGGAAAAAAGTCGGATTCGCCGACAATGTGACCAAGAAAACCGGTATCCCGCTATTTAGAGGGCAAAAGACCGGAAACCGAACGGACCTCGAGCGGCAAGCATTTGTCGCCGATTTACCGGGCGGAAGTCGTAGAGCGGCGGTCGAGTTAAAAAAGCAAGATAAAGCGGCCTATGATGCCGTAATTGATTTAATGGACTCTATCGCACCGGCGACCGCGGTCGAGACGGGCGAGGGCGCCGTTAAAAAAGCGGCGCAAGGCGCAATCGACGCGGCAAAGGCCACAAGGAAGGCGGGGGCTAAACCTCTATACGATAAGGCGTTCGAGTCGGCGGGTTTTTCTACGGCGGGCGAAACCGTTTTAAAAAGCACAAAAATAATAAATAAAGAGGGCAAGCCCTTAACCGTTTACCACGGGACACCGGCGACAGATATTACTGATTTTGTTTTCGATTCGTCAAAAATAGGGGACACCGGACGCGCCGAGGGCGCGGGGTTCTATTTTACCCCCGATAAGAAAGTCGCGGGGGCCTATACTGGCGACGGTAGCGGGAAAATAATCGAGGCGAATCTCGATATACGCAAGCCGATGAAATACGACCGGCCGCCATTTAAAGGCCCGACGTTAAAAAAGATATTAAAAAGGCTCGCCGAGCTTGAAGTCGCCGACGACCCCGATATGACAATGGCTGACGGTTGGCTCGCTAATTACGGGGATACCTACGGGCCGAGGGGCATCGACGGAGCAATCGACGAAGCGGCGAAACTAATCGCCGACGACACCAACGCAATTAACCAAATGGGAGGTTTAATAGGGAGCGGGAACAGCCCGATTGACGTAAACCAAGCGATTAAAGACGTTACCGGGTATGATGGGATAGTCTCGAACGGTTTCGGGAATAAAGGCGGCACGAAAATTTTTACCGCATTTTTCCCCGATCAAGTCCACATTAAAAAAGTTGTGGAAAATGCCGCGACGGGCCTCGAAATCCCCAAGACTCAAGCGTTAATCGACGCGGAACTCGCGCCGCTTGACTCGGGGGAGATATATAAAACTCTTGCGCGTGTTAAAGGGCTTTTAAAAGCTAAGAAAGGGACTGAGGGGGCGCATCTTAAAAAACTTGATACGGCGTCGAAAGAGATTGGCGACATGATCGAGGCGGCCGACAAGGCGGGAAAAGGTAATAAAAAAAGACTATTAACAGAAATAAAAACACAATTACTCGAAGAGATCGACGAAGTAAACCCGGCGTACAAAGCGGCGCGGGGTAAATTCGCCGAGCTATCGAAACCGGTCGACGAGTTGCAAGACTCGCTCGTCGGTAAGTTAGCCAAGGCCGAAGAGGAGCAAATCGTCGGTAAATTATTCAGAGCGAGGACGAACCCGACGACGATATTAAAAGCGAAAAAAGTAATAGAGAGTCAAAACCCGCAAGCGTGGCGTGATATTATGCGAGCCCACATTGAGACGAGCCTCGGCGATTCCGCGGCGTTTCATAGTATGGACGGCAACGTCCCGGGCAAATTATACACCGCGCTCGGACTTAATTCTCCGAAAAAGCGAAAAGTTTTATACGCGGGGTTAAATGGAGACCAAGCGCGCCGGATGCGATACCTTGAGGAAGGTTTAAAACTCGCCTCGAAAGGACGTCCGGGCGGATCGCAAACCGGGATCAGGAAGGTTATCGAAAAAGGTATCCGAGCGGGTAAAGGGGTCGGCCACGCTATTAAGATATTCTTATCGCCCATCGACTCGGTTGTCGAAGGCGTGAGCGAGTACGGGTTTAACGCCAAGGTCAAGGCCCTCTCTAATGTGTTATTCGATCCAAAGTGGGAATTACAATTTAAAAAGATGAGGAAATTCGGAGTCGATTCCACACCGGCCGAGAAAGAATTTAGCGCAATGTTACGAGGCGCTTTACAATCAACGACGCCCGAGGTAAAAACGGAGAAAGTAAAAGAGGCCGTCGAGGTCCCTAATAGTTACGACTTATCAAATGAATCACCTTAACCAATAAAAAACTATGGCTATTTTTTCAATGCCCCGACCGAGCGCATTTGGTCAACACCTATCCCCATCCGATGGGGCTAAATTATACTTTTTTACCGCGGGGACTACGACTCCCAAGGCGTCATACACGGATAGTGCGGAGGGCACTCCCCACGCGGTCCCCGTAGTAGCGGACGCAAACGGACGCTTCGCGGCGATTTATATATCCGGGCTATATAAAGCTCGATTACTCGACAAGAACGACGTTCAGATATGGGAGGAGGACGGACTCCAAGGGCGTGGGGGCGATGTGGCTATACAGGGGACTTTCGACAGTTCGACGAATGGCGGCGATTATCCTCTCACCGGCTCGCAGGGTGACGCGTACACCGTCGCGACGGGGTTCGCATTAAATACAACGAGCGGAAATCACATCTTGCAAACCGGGGACATGATTTACGCCAATAAAAACGGCGCGACACCCATCGACGCCGATTGGAATATTATCCGCGGGGTTGTGAACTCGATCGGGGCGTTAGCACTCACGGACGAGGCTAATATCTCGACCGATTGCGAGCATGGAACCGTTTTTACCGTTACGCTCACTGATAACAGGACTTTAGATAATCCGACAAATAAAATAATCGGGACCGCCTATACTTGGGTAATAACTCAAGACGCGGGAGGAACGAATACTCTCGCATTTGGTACGGACTTTGATTTCTCATCGAGGGCGACTATCGACTTAACGGGCGACTCGATCACAGTTATACGGGGGATGTGTACGGCGTCGGGGGCGATTAAATGCTCGATCGAAGCGACCGACGTATTAATCGACAACGATTTGACTGTAACGGGCAGGGCTTTAATTGACGATACAACCGACGCCACGACAACCACAAACGGAAGTTTACAAACTGACGGAGGTTTATCAGTGGTTAAAAAAGTTTACATCGGGGAGACCATAACCTCGGTCGGTCGAATGATCTGCGACGCCGCCGACGACGCAACAAGCACCACAACGGGCGCAATTAAAACAGATGGGGGAATTAGCGCAACAAAAGCGGTTTATGTAGGCGGAAGGATAAGAACCGACGACTTAACCCAAGCAACCAGCACAACCGACGGAAGCATTCAAACAGATGGCGGGTTAAGCGTAGCAAAGCAGATTTACGCCGGGGGGAATATAGTCTTTTCAGATACGACATCAACTCCCGGTAAGGCTAGTTCCGCGCAAATAGCCGCCGGAACCGATGACGCGAGTTTTTTAACCAGTGCGGGGCTGGCGGGGTCAAAAACTTCCGCTTTATCAATAGATACTGCGTTAGAAACGGTTGATACCGATTGCAGCCTAGGGACTATGTTTACACTAGATGCCGGGGCATATACTCAAACGACCTCCGGGTCGCTTGTTACTGGGATTAATTACCGGCTAATTGATTGGATTAGCGCCGACGATTTTACGAACGTCGGGGCGGCTTATAACTACGACGGAATTGTGTTTGAAGCAACCGGGACAACCCCGACAACTTGGGCCGCTTCGAGTAAAGTTAGGCGAGTATTAAATTTTACAAATCCGACGAATATAAACGTTGGCGAAAGGTATTACTGGGTTATCACACAAGACGGAACCGGCGGAGTCGATGCGGTTTGGGATACTTATTTCGATTTTGAATCGGGAAGCGCCCTAGAATCTTCGGCGAGCGCGGTAACGGTTATCGAGGGGATCGCGGTCACTTCAACAAGTATTAAATGTAGTTTAATGGGCCGGGATAATTGGCGGACTTATGACTATAGTGAAGTTACGCATAATTTTTCGGGCGGGACTTATACCCCTTTTGAGGAAACGACTTGGTTTCGTCCATACATGAAAACCGACGGTACTTGGTGGTTGGAATTTAGGATTAATGGGGTACAATCCGGCGACGGGGGAAGCACCAACACGAGATTTTTTGATATTACGGGGGTTTCGTTTTTAGATACCCCAAGCGATACAAGTTATTGCACCGTGGACTCGATGTATTTCGGCAACCAATCTAGGAATATGAGCGGCGGAACAGGGACGACCGGCGCACTTTATAGAATGACAATTTACATGCTATCAGGGCCGGGGAATGGTTGGTGGTCATGGCATGGCGATCAACCGTTATATTGTAAACCATCATGGGCAGATTAAAATGAAATATGAATTATGGCGCGACGGCAAACACGTTTGCCGAGTAGACGACGACGGACACAAAACGGCGCACTTTAGGAACCAGGGCGAACTTGGAAAAATAAAGTGGGCCGACTATCAAGTTTGGTTAGCGGCGGGCAATACGCCCGACCCCTACCCGGTAGAAACGGACGAAGAAAAAACGACCCGTTTAGCTGAAAGTTTGAGGTTTGAAAGGGACGATTTATTAAAAAATTCTGATATAATGATGCTTGAAGATTACCCAAACGGAGGCGGCCAAGCTATCAAAGATTACCGCCAAGCGTTGCGAGATATGCCAAGCACTCACACAACGATCGCACAACTTGAAAGCCCGACATGGCCGGTAATGTGAGCGAATTTGCAGAAATGGCGGGGATAGCGGCGGTTTTTTCTTCCGTCCTTTTCTCGTGGTACAAAATGTCAACGGCAAACGCGGTGATATTGGAAACCCTTAAAACATTGGTGGCCGACACAAAAAACGCGCAATTATTCAGAGCGGAGGTTAAACACGAAATGATAAGTTTTAAACGAGAAGATCAAAGACAATACGATCTATGCGTCCACAAATCGGACATACTCGCCGAAGCCTCAAGTGATCATAGAATGTTCAAAGAATCAATCGACGATCTAAAAGAAACTTCACACAAAACAAACGAAATTCTAGTTAAATTGGAAATCGCAATCAATCGACTAACTGACAAAATAGACAACCTAAAATGAACACGTGGCATAGAATTATTTTACACTGCTCGGATTCCACATGGGGGAGCGCGGCGGAGATTCGTAAGTGGCACGTCGAGGGCAACGGATGGGCCGATATTGGGTATCAATATGTGATTTTAAACGGTCAAGTTAAACCCGATTACTATCTCGCTTGTTGTAACGGGTCGGTGGAGATCGGGAGAACGATAGACGGCGACCGGAACGTCGAGACCGGAGAATCGGGCGCCCACGCGTACGGGTATAACGGAACGTCGCTCGGCGTGTGTTTAATAGGTAAGGAGGAGTTCACAAGCGAGCAACTCGGCGCGACTCTTAATTTAGTCCGAGATTTACAGCAAAAATTTGAAATCGATACCGACGACGTAATCGGTCATTATGAAATTAACGCCGCGAAGTCCTGTCCAAATGTGGACATGGTCTATTTACGCGGCATTTTAAAAAAGGTAAAATAAAATGGAATTTTTAACAATGCCCGAGTTCTGGACAGGCGTCTCCGCCGTTCTTGTCGTCGTTTTCCCCGCGTTTGGCGTACAATTTAAAATCGGGGCGAAGGTCGCCGGCGAATTGATTAAATTGTTGGACGCCACAAATGACGATAACACCTCTATTAAGGTTAAAGCCGATAAACTCGGACTTGTAGCCGCGCAAAAAGCTATCGAAAAGCACGTCGATTTTAAATAATGAACGACAACGAGATCGAGGACTTGATCGAGAATAAAATCGAGGACTTATTTCGCGGTCGAATACACGCCGGGGATTTGAAACACGTCGGCATTGATTTTATTAAAAAATATAATGAGCGGGCCGGCATTGTGCCCGCGACCGATGAGATTAACATCGATCTCCGGAAGGATAACGTAAATATAATATGGCCGTTAAAATTGCAAATTACAGCGATCGGTTTTATAATCTCGTCCGTCGCTTTTACGATGGGTGTCTATTATAAAAACGTAATCGAGGTACAAGCGCAAAACTTTAAAATCGAGCAACTCGCCGAAGAGGTGCAGGACCTTACTTCCGAAAACGAGCGCCGCGCCAACCGCCGGCCGCGCCAATTGGCCAAGTAGCCGCCCACTCAGGCGAATCTTTCATTATCTTTTCAAACTCTTCAATCGATCCGAATCCGATCGGGACCTCCGCGACAATCTCGTCGTGGGTGTGCATTATAACCGGATATCCCGCCGCCTCGATCCGCAATAGCGCGTCGGCGAGTAAATCTCTTGCAGTGGCCTGAATAATGTTTTCAGATAATTTTCCGCCGTAAGTTTCAATCGGTCCCCATTTGTGGGCCATTCCTACGCCATTATATACGAGCGTAGGCGCGTTTTTATAAAATAGACCCGTTATGTCGTCCCGTAGCTTCTTAGTCACATTAAAGCCCCCTTTTGCTATCGATTCGTACAATTTAGGGTATTTACTGAGCGCGGCTCGCAATTCATCGGGCTTGTCGAATTGGTCTAATATATTCCAACCCTCACTCGATAACTTTCTTGTGGTTACGATCCGAGCGTCGACGTACGTTAGCCAACCGCCGCCGGGTAAAAAATAATAGAGGGCTCGACCCTGTTTTAAAAAGTTTCCGAATCGAGTCCCGGGTTTCTGGGTCGCGCTGATCGCGGCGGACTCCGTCGTCCGCCAAAAATTCACAATAGCGGGGGCGGCCTTACGCCAAGCGCGGACGCCCTCGTCGATCTCCTCATTTGTTAAAAAATTACCCGCGCCGAATTTAAGCCAAGCACCCCGGGCGCCTTGGAACTGAGAAGCGAGCGACGCAACTTTCCCGAGTTTACGCGATTCGGGGTCGTATCGGCCCGTAATTTTAAACCCTGTCCTCTCGTAAAGTTTGCCGTCGTCCTTAAAAACGTCTATGATCCATTGCTCCCCCGCGAGGCAAGCCATAACGACCGCTTCGATTGCGCTATAATCTGAGCATATTAGCTCTTTACCCGGGGCCGCGATGAGCATCGACCGCAAGCAAGAGGAGACATTTTTCGCCGGATTGTCTCCGGCTTTTTTAAATTCGCCGGTCATTAACGAGGGTATCAGGGTTTCGATCTCGTCGATATTTAATCCGCTATTGTACATATTTTGCGGTTGGATTCCACGCCCTGCCCATCGCCTCGTCCGTTGGGCGCCGCAATATTGCAAAATACCTCGGAGGCGTCCGTCGCTCGCGGCTTGATGTTTCATAGCGATAAGTTTCGCGGGCGCCGCTCCGCCCACGTCTCGGCGTATCTCGAGCGCTTCGCGGACGTTGTCGGGTATCTTATTAACTAGATATTCGTCGATCTCGGTAAGCGATTTTAATCGGGGGTCATTGACCCATTTTAAAAGGGCGGTCGCTTGGGAAACCGCCGTCACCGCCCCGCCCGTGAGTTGTGTCATTCTCAGGCCGTACCGCGCTTTCGACTCTTTCATTATTTTAATACACGCATCGACGAGCGGGAGGTCGACAAGGACCCCGCGCGCGTTGATCTTTTGGTCGAGTTTCCAGACCTCTAGTTCATAGGGTGATAACTCGGGCAACTGCTTGGCGGCGTTTATTTCCGTGGTCACATCTTGAGCGCAATAATCGTCGAGTTGTGTCCATATCTCCGACCCGTCCCGCCGATGGCGGAGCGAGTGGTCTTTTAGAGTGCCGTTGCGGGGTTGCGAGAGTTTTAACATAATCCGCTTGTCGCCCTTCTCACTTACCCCGTTTAATACCTCGGACGCCTTACCGAGCCCGCCCGGTAAACTCCAAGCGTGAGCGCGGGCCATAGAGTCGCGGGTTTGCTCGATCGGTAGCGCGGGCCACCCATAAAGCCGGGTGCAAACGCAGTTCCAGACCGCCCACTCGAAAAAGCTATTCCACGCTTCCACGAGTACCCCCGCATTTACGCAAGCAAGCAAATCGTAGGGAAGGGGTTCCCCGGGTCGCCATGTGTGGACCCCCTCACCGAACGAGTAACACGCGACGAGGACCTCGGTCGAGTGGTGCTCGGCGTAGGTATAAGCGCCCGTGAGCGCTATACCGCGCTTATTGCTACCCGCGGCACTCTTAAATCTCCGGGTCTCAAGGTCGAGATGAGTCCCGGCGGCGCTATATGTCTCGAAGTCGAGATTCATTGCGCCGGAGGTTGCAAGAACGAGTAATCGGGAGCGCCCCCCGGTTGCGCGTCGTTAACCCATCGAGGATCTCGAGCCGGAGCGGGGGCGGCTTGGCCCGGTAACGCATTGGCATTAAAAGCCGGTTGCGTCTGAGCCGAGGGCGCCCCGAATACATCCGCAACGCTCGGGCCGGAGACGATAACCGTATCCTCGGCGACGAGTTGTACCATCGTAAAATTTAAGTACACGCCCGGTTTCATCTGGTTGCCGTTAGCTTTAACGGTGTACGCTACGCGGACTTGATAGCCCGGTTTAATCGCGTGAGGGTCGATAATTTGCTGATTTTTATTATCGACGATCGCGTTCGGCGTAAATCTCGTTCTGAATGTGAACACAAAACAACCGGCCCAACCGTTGCGCTCTGGGTTTGTGTCACCGTCTTTGAACTTCCAAGCGAAGTCGGCCCGAGCGGGCTCGCCGTTTTTAAAGCCTTCCGCCGCGGCGCCTTGGATCGTATCGAATAAGCCCTTTAAAAGGGGGTCGTCTTTTTTAATCGCAATTTGAATATAATACTCGGGCGGGTCGAGGACCTTCCCTTGGTATCCCTTGCTCGAAGGTGTGAAAATAGCTTCCGATAACATACGCCCCGCGGGCGTTACTCCATTAAAATCACTCATCTTTAAATCCCTGAAATGGTACTAATTTAGGCGAGCCCTCTCCCTTTGTGATCAACGATTCCAATAGGGGACGACTTGCGGCATTCCGCCAAGCGGCGGATATTGAGACCGGTTTCTCCTCGATTAA
>Ga0255047_10001073_pt1 | contig 20786 bp, 31 predicted proteins | sample JV7_2_1_MG_FD_183640 | JGI IMG/M metagenome (GOLD analysis project Ga0255047, IMG submission 183640) | Seawater microbial communities from Jervis Inlet, British Columbia, Canada - JV7_2_1 | ecosystem: Environmental > Aquatic > Marine > Inlet | place: Canada: British Columbia | collected 2016-10-06 | reverse complement strand
CACGAGAAAAAAAAGCTTTGATAATGGCGCTTAGAAAAATGGCGCTTGATTTAGAAGGGGAGATTTTCAGATAATGGCTACTGCAAACGAAAGAGCTTTGGACGAAGGAATAAAAGACGCGGTTACTCTTGAGAGAATGAAGGCGCGGGAAGTTCGAGACGTTATTGCATTCATGCGTAAAGACTTTGCACCCGATTATATAGAAGGCTTAAATAACAGTCTCGCGAGGATTGAAGGCTTGCCAAGAGATCAGCAACTAAGGCAGTTAGCTGGAATGATGAATTTTTTGAATAAGTTGGCTGCGCAAAAAACAGATCTTTTATTTAATGATGTAATTATTGAGAATGCTAAACAAACTGGCCTCATTTCAATGACTCAGCAAGTGGATGCTTTGAATGAGGCAATCCCCGATGAAGTTCTTGACTTGGGTTTTGTAGTTCGCGGAGTCAATGAGGCTACAATAAACGAGACAATAAGAAACACTCTCATAAATGGATCAACAATTCAAGAAACCGTCACAAACTTTGTTGCAGATTTTGATGGTAAAGTAACCCAACAATTAAGAATGGGAATAAATAACGGCGAGACGATAAGCGAATTAACTCAGCGGGTAAGAGGCGTTATAAATAAAAAGGGTGTCAATGCTCAGACAATAGCGCGAACGGTTCAAACTGCGGTGAGTGCTGAAGTGAGAGAAACGACTTTTTATGAAAACTCAGACGTCGTAAAAGCGTACGAATGGGTTTCAACTCTTGACACGCGCACGAGTGATATTTGTAAAAGTCTTGACGGTGAAATATATAATTTAGACGATCCAAAGAGAAGAAAACCGCCAGCCCACCCAAATTGCAGGAGTACAATCGTACCTGTATTGAAGTCTTGGAAAGAGTTAGGCATCGACGCGCCCGAATTAAGCGCGGGAACTCGTCGAGATATGGACGGGAAGTCAATTAGCGCAAAGACTGACTACGGCGAATGGTTGAAAGGTCAATCTGAGAATGTTCAAAATGAAGCACTTGGAGAAGACAAAGCCAAGCTATTCAGAGATAATAATTTAGATATGAAAGATTTTGTTAATCGAATAGGTGAGCCATTAACCGCCGAGCAAGTGAAAGCGAATCTTGATAAAAGAAGGCGTAGAGGTGGTGGGGTTACTGAAACTAAGCCAAAAAAGAGGACTCCCGTAAGGTCAAAGGCTGACAGGTTAAAAGAAAAGCTTGAAGAGCAAAAGAAAAAGACGGCCGATGCCAAAAAGAAACTTGAGGCTACTCAGAAAATTGTTAGTGACAAAAAAGCAGAATTAAAGAAGATTGAGGATGAGACGGCTAAACTCAAAAAGAAAAAGCCTGTTAAAAAATCACCACCTAAAAAGAAGGTTAAGACTTCAGCAGAGATAACTAAGGATTTTCAAAAAATGAAAATGTCTACAGACCCTCAAAAAAGATCAGATGAGGCTTTTAGCATGCTGATAGGACAAGATATAAACAAGAAAAAACCAAACTTTGATTTTAAATCGACTAGCTTGACGGGAGAAAGAAGAACTTCTGCCTCGGGTACTGCTAAGGGCTTGAAAATATCCAAGGACTTACAAAAAAATGTAGATAAAGTGCTTTCGGACTATTCAAAAGTATTACCAGCTGGGTCTATAGATGAAAATATAGGTTTATTTCAAAACAGAAGTAAAAGGGCTTTTTATGCTGAAAAAAATAAATTTACTGGCTCGGGTGCTTATTTAGGTTTACACTCAAGCGCCTCTGTTGACGCTATTTATCACGAAGTAGCACATCATATAGAGGACACAAAAGATGGCCTACAATTAAAAGCGCAGGAGTTTATAAAAAGAAGGACTAAAAACTCACCCAAAGAAAGTTTATCCAAATACGGCATGAAAGGCGAATACGGTAACGCTGATAATTTTATCAAGGCGATAAAGGCAGTTAGGCCAAATGAGTCAGATTGGGTGAACAATGCAAGTGCTCTGTATATGGGTAAGACATATAAAGGAGGTTCAACGGAGGCAATAAGTATGGGCATGGAGCTATTTATAGAAGATGCGCAAGCCTTTGCAGAAGCCGATCCGGATTATTTTGAATTTATAGTGGATGCTTTAAGATGAAAACACTGGCGACAATCGAAACCGAAAAAGGCTCAATACTACTTATTGAAAACAATAAAGGAGAATTAAAGACATCATCTGAAATAAAGAAGTACGACGGGATAGAAACGACAAAAGCTAATTATTTTCCCGAAGTCACAAACTTATTAGATGACGTTATGACCTTACTTAATTTAGATTTTATTGAATTTGATTACATAATTCACCTAAAAGAATTAGACGAAGCCACAGAAGAGATTTATTAATTTTTGCATGATGCAAATAAACAAAAACGGCGGTGTTCGCCAAATATAAAAAAAGGAGTTGAGTATGCTACTCAAAGCTATTGTTGAAGAAGTACCCGAAGGAATGACAGATTATTACACCAGTCGCGAAGATGGTAAATTTGTCTTAGGCGTTGAATCCGTTGATGGTTTCGGCCTTGAAGATGTCGCAGGATTAAAGCGAACTCTTGAAGAGGTAAAAGGAAAGGCCACAAGCAGAAAGGAAAGGCTTACAGGTTTTGGTGAGTATACACCCGAAACTATTAAAGAACTTGAAATAAAAGCTCAGTCAGCGGGTAAACCAAGCGAGGCTTTGGAGTCGCTTAAAAATGAGATGGGGCAAAAACTCACGGCTTCACAGGGAACTATTGAACAACTCCAAAACCAAATCAAAGAGGGCAATCAAAGAAATACGATTAACTCAATCTTCGCATCAAACGCTTCTAAGTTTCAAGAGGGTTCAGCGGATTTTGCTAAGCAAGTACTTTCAAAGTATATCGGCACTGATGCAGAAGGAAACGCTTTTGTATGGAATCAAGACAAGACAGGCGCGAGAATGTCAAGCAAGCAGGGAGCTTGGGAGAAACAAATGTCTCCTGGTGAATGGCTTGAAGGCGTGACTGGCGCGGTTATGTCTAAAGGTTCTTTCGATGGTATATCAAGCAATGATTTAGCAAGCTTTGGCTTCATGCTTTCGTCTAATGCCAAAAGCGGAAGTGGTCAAGGTTCACCAAATGCACCAAGCGCGGGAATGAGTCCCGAAAAATGGGCTGGAATGAATCTTGATGCTAGAACAAAGTACGCAAAAGAAAACGGTATGCCGAAGTTCTAGTAAAATACGAAAGTGACATTAGTTAACGTAATGTCACTTTTGTCAGTTTTAATAAAAATATCAAATGAGTTTGTAAAAAGTGTTATAAGTGTTTAAATTTAATTAAAATGGGGGTGTTCCTCAAATAAAATGACTTAGGCATGTAGCCTAGTTTTAAAAAGCATACATATAAAAAATAAAACAAAGGCAGAAAACATGGGTACTACAACTATCTCAGACAGAATTATCCCCGAAGTCTTCACAGACTACACTTTTGAACCTTCAATTTCAGCACTCGCGCTTATTCAAAGCGGCTTGGCAGTTCGTGATCCGCGTCTCGATCAATTCGTTTCTATGGGTGGCGATACTGTAAACGTTCCATTCAATAAATCCGTAGCTCGCCAATCCGACACTGTTGGTTCTGATAACTCCGCTTCAAACCTCGTCACTGGCAAGCTTACATCCGCCAAGATGATCGGCGCGCGTTGTTTCCGTACTATCGGCTGGTCTGACATGGATCTTGCCTCGCTTCTCGCAGGTGATGACGCATTGACTTCAATTGGTGCTGAAGTTTCCGAGTCTTGGCAGTACAATATGCAACGCGTTATCCTTGCTCAACTCAAGGGTGTCTTTGCTGACAATACTGCCAATGATGCTGGTGATATGAGCTATAGCGTCTATTCTGACGTTGTTGCGGGTTCAATTACCGACGCAATGAAGATCAGCGGTGCGGCAATTACTGAAGCTAAATACACGATGGGCGACAAAAACGATAAGCTTGTAGCTATCGCGATGCACTCACTCGTTAAGAAGCAGCTAGAATTGCTTGAGCCAAACGCATTCATTCCGAAGTCACAGACCAATACTGGCTTTGATAGCTATCAAGGTTTAATGCTCATCATTGACGATGACATGCCTGTTGTAGCTGGTACTAACTCAAGTGCATACACTTCTTACCTTATCGGTGCGGGTGCTTTTGGTGCGGGTTTCAATCCTGCCGCTAATTACACTCCCGAAGCAGTTCAGCGCGAAGAGTTGAGCGGTGACGGTGCAGGTGAGAGCTCTTTAGTTTCACGTCGTGACTTCATCTTCCATCCATACGGTATGTCCTTCGTTGGAACTCCTGCTGGTGCAACTGCAACAAACGCAGAGTTTGAGGCAGCTACTTCATGGGATCGAGTATACGACCGTAAAAACGTATCACTCGCCGCGCTTGTGACTAACGCGTAGCAAATTATCGGGGGCTCTTAATTGAGCCCCCTTTATTCAATCCAATAAAAAATAAGGTTAATTTATGAGCGAATCACTTAAAGAATTAGAGCAAATCAAAGCTGATTTATTAGCAAACGAAAAAAAGATCATCCAAGCAAAAGCAGACGAGGCAGAGAAACAAGCCGAAGCACAAAAGAAAGTCGATGCTGAGTTAAAAATAGCTAATCAAATCGCCTTTGTTAAACGTCAAGAGCTTATCAATTTAGAAAAAACACTTGCTCCACTAGTGAGCCAATACGCCCAACTGAAAAGAAATCATATAAAAAATGATATTACTGATAAATGGGATGCTTTTATTGCTGACTTGAAAGGCGAGAAGAAGCCACGCAAGAAACGCGCAACTAAAATAGAAGAGTAATCACATGGCCTTAATTGTAGAAGACGGAACAGGACTGGCAAACGCTGAGAGTTATATCAGTGTCGTAGATTGCGATGCCTTATTAATTCAATGGGGGCGCTCAAGTACTGCTTGGCTTGCCTTAACTGATGCCGAAAAAGAAGGACTGTTGCGCAATTCTACAATGTTTATTGATTCAGAATATGCGGGGCGCTGGAGTGGTTGCGTTGTAAATAATACTCAGTCGCTTTCATGGCCTAGACTTAACGCATACAAAGCAAATGGCCAAAGTATTCCATCCGACGAAGTACCAAGCGAAATTCTTAGAGCCGCTTCATTTATAGCGGTTGAGTCCATCGACGGCGGAGTTTATGCGAATGAAGATAACGGGGCGCGTATTGCTTCTGAAGCGGTGGGTTTAGGTTCGGGCGCTCTTAGTGAGTCCAAGTCTTATATAGGCGGTAAAGACGCTTCTTATTCTTCCAAATCCGCTGACTTAGTTCTTAAGCCTTTACTCAGTGGCACAACAGGCCGAACGGTTTACAGGGGTTAATAATGGCTTTACTCGACGCTAAATTTATCGCACTAGGCAAGAAGCTTTTAGATAAGTATGGAATGACCGCAAGCATTACTTTGCGCGATTCATCCGCTGCCTTCAATCCAGCAACAGGAACACGCGAGGATTGGAGCGATGATACTTTTAGCGTCAAGGCCGTTCCTCCTGGAATAGCAAAGGATTTAATACGAGATGGAACAAACGAGACTAGCGCAGTTACTTTCATTTCTCCGCTTGATATTGCTGGCACTGATTTATGTGTCACTTCTGAGTCTCTTAAAAATTGTGATTCATTTACAACGTATGACGGCAAGGATTTTAAAGTCTTGAATCATACGCTTATTTATTCGGGCGATCAAATAGCACTTATTAGATTGGATCTTGAGTAATGGCTAATCTTGCCTCAATCGAGCAAGTGAGCGGAGACTTAGGAAAAATACTTCAAAAAGTTTCTGATAGGAATCTTGGTAAGCAATCTGTAATACTTAACAAAATAACCTTAGACATATTAAGCCAGGTAGTGAGAAACACGCGAGTGGATACAGGGGCATTGAGAAATAACTGGCAGGTTTCAAGAAATCTAAGGAATAAGAGTAAAGAAAAAAGTAAGACATACGATAAAAGCGGGCGCGGTGCAATATCAAAAGGTAAGCGCGAGGCGATGAAGATTAGAATTTCAGATACTATTTACATTCAAAACAATTTAAGTTATGCGGCGCAATACGAGAAAAAAGATAAAATGCTTTATAACGCTATTAAGAAAGTAACTAAGGACTTAAGCAAATGAACGCCGATACAGTAAACAAAGTAAGAGTTCAAGTTTCAAAGGCGGTCGAGGATCACGGCGGATTAGAGTTGATTTGGGATGTCGCGCCAACTGAAGCCAAGAAAGAGATGTTTTGCACTGCGGTAATTCGTGATGGCGGGCGTAGAATGATTGCAACTTGTGGAAACGCTTACGATTACAGAGAAGATGGAACGGTTGAAATAACTGCATACATGAAGCGCGGGCAAGGTGACAAGTATCTTAGAGACGCGGTTGATGAAATAAAATACTTCTTAGAGGAATCAATCATTGAGAATGTAACCTTTGGAGATATACCGCAAGATGTTCCTTTAGAAGCCGAGCAAACGCAATACGCAATATTTTTACAGGTTGAATTTTTCGCCTTAACTTCAAGACCAATAACACAAGGATAATAAAATGGTTACACCGAGACAAAGCCAACTAGCACCAAGCCAACACCCTAAGCAATACGCAGCGACGACCGAGCATATTATCTCAAATGCAGTTGGGATCCGAGCAGATGCAGCGGGGGCGGTGGTCATAGTTCAGAACGGCGAAACAGTCACTTTCAACGCGGTTCAAGGCGAGCAATTACCGCTTTATGGTGATTTCACTATTGACGCGACGACCGCTATTATTACTCAAATATTCTATTAAATAAAAACAGGAAAATAAAATGGCTAAGAAACAAGGACAAGGAACAACCGTAACTTTTGTAAGTGCAAGTGGAAATATCGCTGGCGTTTGCATTACTGATGTGCAAGATGGTGGTGCAACCGTATCAATGGAAGACGCGGTCTGCATGAGCTCAACAGAAATGGAAAAGATAGGTAATGAATTAATTGATAACGGCACGGTTTCATTGACTTTATTACATGATCCCGAAGTAAACGTTCGCCAGCTACTCAAAGAGAAGGGCGTACTCACAATCACTTCTCCAATCTCCGCACCACCTAATGCAACACCCGAGAGCGAGACTGGAAACGCGGTTTTGACTAGTTATTCAAAAGGTCGCCAGGTTAAGACTTTAATGAGTTCCACAGTTGAGTTCACTTGGAATAACGACGCAACTTATACTTACGTACCAGAAGGCGCTTAATTTATGAGCGTCTATGATGAGCTAAAAAAAGCAAACGTTGATTTTAATAAGATTATTGAAAAGGAATCTAAGCTTTTAGATAAGTCTTTTTATTTTCGTAAATTAACGGGCTCGGAATGGCGTATCATAGACGCTTTGAAGACTCAGCTTGCGCATGGAATACTAAATCAAAAGCTGACTATTGAAGAGGCAAACGCCAGCAATTATGTTTTTGACTTAATCCGCTTTAGTTGGGTAAATGATTTTACTGGCGCACAGGTCATTGATTCAAAGGAACGCTTTGAAGGTTTAGCAAATGGCGAGATTGATCCTTATATAGTTAATGAGATTTCAAGGCTTGCGCTTGAAGCTAATGATTTTATTCTGACCGAAGAATCCATAGAGTCAAAAAAAAACTATCTGAATTTGAATTAGAGAACTACGGTTATTTAGCGGATAAAGTTAGCAGGTTAAGGAATGATCGAGAGTTAGCTTTTAAATTTGATTTAGCGGAACACTTGCACAAGTCAGTTTCTGAGATAATGAAACTAACAAAAGAAGAATTGGATTACTGGCGAGCGAGATCCTTAGTCGTTCCGATTGGATGGATGAAAGGCGAGTCAGAAACGGCGCGGTTAATAAATGTAATATCAAAGGGTCGGGTGACTTTCCGAGAAGCTTTTAATAATCCTTTTGAACCAATACCCGAAGATGATTCCGAACTAATAGCACAAGCTCAAGCATTTATAAAACAAGGTAAAGAAAATGGCAGTAACTGAAGATGTATATGTAAAGCTAAAGCTTGATTCAACTGACTTTGAAAAGAGTATGGAAAAATCTACTCACGATGTCAATGAGTTTGCGCGTGAAGTAAAGGGGAGCAGTACCCTAGTAGATAATTGGGGCGGCGCGATAGGTGCGGCGACTGCTTTAATAGGTGGAGCGACTACGGCAATAGCTATATTGACCGCTGAAGTAGCAAAAGGTGTCGTAGAAACTGAGAAGTATGCGGAACGGTTAGGTATTGCAACAAAGGAGCTTTTAGCCCTTCAAGGTGTCGCTAGGTCGTTTGGCGTTGATACTGAAGACATCAACGAAGGCTTGAAGAATATGAAAGAAAAGTTAGGCGAAGCTTTCTTAACTCAAGGTGGTGCATCGTTTGAAGCTATAAAAATGCTTGGTTTAGACTTAGAGAAAATAAAGCAGTTAGACACGATAGATCAGTTTTTAGAGTTATCTGATGCGCTCAGTAAGGTCGAGGACGAAGGCGAGCGGACTAGGCTAGAAATGGAATTAGGCGGGGAAGAATTTTTTAAGCTCGGCAATATTATTGGCAAGGGTCGTGAAGAAATCGAAGCTATGATACTAGCGCAAAAAGCACTAGGAGCAGGCTTAGACGTAAAGAAATTGAAAGAATTTGGCGACGCTCAAAACAGGCTTTCAAACTCATTTAAAAACTCAGCTGATAATGTAGCTACTTTTTGGGCTCCTGCTTTGGGCTTAGCTTCAGAGAAAACTGCCGACCTACTTGATTGGTTTAATAAACTCGGCACTCACTTAGATAAAGACCCTTACAAGGATCAAGTAGAATCAATCAAGAAGCTGGAAGAGGCGCTTATAAGTATTCAAAAAATAGATCCTTTTATAGCTCAGCAAAAAGAAGCCGAGACACTTATACTTGACAGAATCGCAGGTGAAAAAACTATCGCTCAAATCGCTTTTGAATCAGATTCGAGACATGGAGCGAAGGAAAAAGAAGCTTCAGATTTGAGGGGTGACATTCAGAAACGATTAGAGGAAGAAGCCAAAACAAAGAATGATGCTCAAGATTCACTTTTTAAGACATGGGAAGAAGAAGACAAGCGAGCAGCACAACAAAAGCAACTCAACTCAGCTTCGGGCGCTTATCAAACTAGCGGAGTCTTAGAACGTGGCAGTGTTTCAGAGGCTAGTATTGGAGCAGGCAAGGCGAATCAGTATGAGATTAAGTCAGCCAATACATTAGATAAAATGTTGCAACTTATGAAGAAAGAAAATAGATCTAGTCAATTAATTAAGGTAAATCAATTATGAGCGTGGAAGTAGACAGATTCTCAAGGCTTTTGCCCGTTTCTTATGAGCGAGCCTATGAAGGCGTTACAATATCGGAAGAAGTAATGTTAATACTTGATGTAGCGCCAGCTAGCTTTTCAGAAGTTGAGACAATAGCAGCCTATACAACAGGTTCAGCTCATCCAGTTAATTCTCAATCAATTTTAGACAATTTTGAAATAGAGGCAATAAGCCCAACTCAATATAAAATTAATCTCGATTATGTGCCTAGAAACACTTCGAGAACTGAAGGCGGGGCAACACCTCAAACAAAAGTATTTTTTAATACATGGTATACCACAAGGGTCGCTGAGTTCGACACGATCACGCCAACTTTAGCGGTTGCCAACTCTGCAAAAGACGCGCCAAATCCATTGCCGTCAATTCAGATTCCACATGATGAAATTGTAATTGTAAAAAGACAATCAAGTTTTGATTTAACGCGAACAAAAGACAAAGGCAAAGTTAATACTTCAGCCTTTACACTTGTTGGAATCTCAATACCTGCAAATTGCGCAATGCTTTCAGAGTATAGATTCGATGTTGTCTATGATGACCTCGGAAACGTTGAATATGATGTGACTTATGCTTTTAAGACTAATTTTAAAGAGAATGTTTCGGGTACGGTTATAGGCTTTAAGCTTGAAATATTAGACGCTGGCTATAATAAACTTGTGGCGGGTGTTTCGACTCCGATAAGAAGCAATAAAACTAAGACTTTACCCGTTGAGCCTGTAAGATTAGACGGTGCTGGAGCAGTACTGGCAACGGCTTCGGCCTCGGTTTATTATGAACGCCTAATCCATGAGCGCGCCGACTTCGGCTCTTGGGGCTTAGATACGACTTGGCCTTACTAATGAATGATATAAATACATTTGATGACCGCAGTGTTAAAAAGATTGCTAACACAGTGGCATACGTTGAGAATATAACTCAAAGCCAAGCGGCGGGTCAGAGGCAATTTGGCGACAATGATTTCAAGGTAGTACTTGGAGCGGAAACTGTGACTCCTGGAGAATGGAACGCCTCTGAGGTCGTTTGGGATGGTTCAGCTTTTGTCGTTCCCGCAGATGCTGAAATTTGGGACACTACAACGCCGCTAATCGTCACAGGTGTGGCTGGTGCTGTCGGTGATATACTCACGGCTGAAGGTTTGACCAATACAAGCGGTGACACTGTTTGGCTAGCCATCAAACCCGCAGGCGGTGGCGGTGATACTAAAGTAAGGCTCAAAGTAAAGGCAACGGCAACGAGTGCAAGCGGTGTTATTTTCCTTTGCGACATAATCGACAACGCTGGAACAGTTTTAACCGTAGATGTAAACGTGCGCCAAAAGAAATTTGCTTCAGCTAAGTTTTATATAAATGAGATTATTTATGCAGATGCAGAGGGCTCAGATTATCTTGCTGATGCTTACTTAGCGGGGATTGGTGTAGGCTGATGGCTTCGCGTTGGGTTGATAGTGGTATTGATTGGAATAACATTCAAAATTATCGTACGTCGTGGGTAATTGATGAGCTTTATTTAGCGTTCAAAGAAAAAGAGGCTTTATTTAAGTTTCATAGAGCTCCTATCTTGTCATCGACGATGGGCGTTTGGGATATTAGATATTCTTTACGCGATCAAGAGAAATTATTTGAGATAATAAACACTCTTCACGAATGGCTAAGAAGCGACTACTCTAATTTTAAAGCTATCATGGATGGTGGGGGGACTCATCAATGGATAGGTTGGCTGGATAATACCACTAGTTTTTTGGGTGACACAGTGAACACTTCACTTCCTTACGGTGGTGTTCCCTGTTGGAATAGTGACGCTTTAGGGGCTTTAGAGGTTGCAACAGGAAAAGATTTAGGATTTATTAGAAATCCTATAACAGGGCATAGAATAGGCTTAGAAGAACTTGATACAATTCATTTAGTTTTATTGGAATTAACTGATTTATTTTGTGTTGGGTGGGTGCTAAAAACAGGTCTAGATCAAAGTTACGTATATAACGTCAATCCCACGCGTTTTGTTGTAAGTGGATTAAGGAACGGGTGGAATGGTAGCTCTTCAACCTCTTTAGCTTTAGCCGAAACTAATTATATAAACGACACTGTAAACACACAAGATTTAACGGGAGTGAGGTTTATTAATGCGGGATTTGAGGTTAAAGACTCCGCAACCTATTCCGTAGAGCAAGATAATTTAGTTTTAAGAAGTCAAATACTTGCGGGCTCAAAAGGAATTAACGATTCTTTAGGTAATTTAGTTTCATTAGGTGATGCAGGAGCAAAATCAATTAGCTCAAGACTTACATCTACAGGATTCGGATTTCCTTCTTATGATTATGATGAACTATTCTTAATTGATAACAATGGCGTTGATGTGGTTGTGTTTTCAGAGGCTCACCCAAAAGCGATAACTGGATACGCGACAGGAGAAGAAACAATATTAGGAATATCAAACACGTTATATATAGATACGGGACTTCCTGCGGTGTCAGAGTATTACACTCCTTAACTTGCAAAAGTGCCAAAATTAACTTAACTTAAAAGAAAACTAACGGAACTAACAAAAATGCCAAATCCTTCAGATACGCCACTAACAGATAAAAAAGTTTTCACGGTTAAAAATGTAGGGTTTGTTATCCTCTCAGTATTTTCTTGTGCCAGTGCATGGGGTGCGTTAAGTCATCGAATAGAAAGAAACGAAGCGGTAAACATACTCCAAGAAAATGAACTAAAAAAAACTAACGAAAAGATAGACAAAAAGGTTTACAATAGCGATCAATTAACTTACCGCCTTAATTCTGGGCAAACTAAAATAATTGAAGAGTTATCCGAGCTAATTAAAGACCATTCTGAGATGATTCACGAACAAGAAAAAAACAACGTGCGAGAGAGTGCAAAAACTGACTACATGCTTGTTTTATTAAAAGAACTTAAAGAGGCTAAAAAATGAGCGATCCAAGAGAATTTAATTTTACATCAAGCAATAAGGGAACACAAGTTAATATTGATTCTTATTGGGTCAAAGCGATCACGGTTGAGTCTTGTACCGCGAATGTAAAAACGCCTATAGACTTAACTAATATCACTATCACGGGGACGATCTTAAAAGCTGACGGGACTTCATTAGTTTCCCTTGCCGAAGTTGGTGATAATGAAACAACGGGCTTTTATGTCAGTGACGCGGTAAACGGTCAATTTCAGCTAGTTATAGAAGCGACTACAAGCGGAGTATTAACCGCTGATAATCTTGGCTCTTATGATATTAGATTCACAGACGCTGATTCAAAAACAGAAGTATTTTTGCAGGGAAAGATCGAATTTAAACTAAGCGCGAGCTCTTAAGATGTCTTCTCAAATAATCACGATTGATAATATCGAGCCTAAAGTTATAACCATTGACAATGTAGCGACTGAAGTAATCACGGTCGAGACGATTGAAACGATAACTATTGAGGGCGTTGGCATCCGTGGCGCGACAGGTCCTGCGGGAAGCGGTGGAACTTGGGGAACAATTACAGGAACACTTTCCGACCAAATAGATTTAAAGAATCAGCAAGATGCGCAAGATTCAGCCATTGCACTGAATACGGATAAGGTCACTTTCCCCGAAGCTCCCGAAGATGGAAGCCAATACGCGCGTAAAGATGCAGGTTGGGAAATTGTTAGCGCAGACGTAGACTCCGTAAATGGGCAAACGGGAATAGTCGTTTTAGATACCGATGATATTGATGATTCAACACAATTAAATAAGTACACTACGGCGGGCGACATAAGCAAGCTTGCAGGAATTGAAGCGGGCGCACAAGTAAATACGGTTGATTCAGTCAATACCAAAACTGGCGCGGTTATAATTAATCCAGATGACTTAGACGACTCAGCAACGGTAAACAAGTTTGTCACCGCTTCACAAATTATCGTCATTGATAATCAAAGCGGAGTAAATACAGGCGATCAAGATTTAAGCGGAATCGAGACAGATATATCTGACTTAGAGACGGCAGTAATATTGATTGAGGGCGAGCAGATCACTCAAAATGCGGCTATCTCTTTAAATACCGATAAGAGATCTTATCCTTTAGCGGATGAAACGAGGCTTTCAAACACGAGTGGAACAAATACAGGCGACCAAGATTTAAGCGGAATATCAACAAACGCCGCTGATATTGCGACGATAAACGACGACGCTATTTTCTCAGATCCTGCCAGTCCAAACGAGATTGATTTTGGATGGTTGGGAACGCGCGCAGAATATGACGCTTTAGTTTCTAAGCCCATAACAAAAATGTTTTTTGTTTCTAGTTTCGGCTTTTTAAACTCCGTAGTTGTTAGCGGTCAAACTCCTGTAAATATTACAGATTCCGAGGTATACACCGCCACGGTTGATTCAAACGCGCCCGACTTAACTTATTCATGGACGGTAACGGGAACGACTGACGCGACTATAAACGGAAGCGCAACGAGTAGCACTGTGACGGTTGATTATGCTGGAAATATAGGTGATCCCGACTCATTCGCTGACATAAAATGCGTTGTTAGTTCTATTGATGTGGGGGAGAGCGTTGAGGATACCTTACAAATTACAGTAGAGCATATGGCGTTACCTACACAATCATTTAAAATAACTTCCACTACTGGTGGTGTCGATGTGGCTTATGGTGTTGACCCTCTAGTGTCGGACATGATAGACCACGGCACAAGCGGAGTTAATTTAACTCAGTCTAATCCGTCTAATCAAGCCTCAGTCATTGCAGGATCATCTAACGTTATTCGTTTTGGTTCGGATGATTATTATGCGGGAGTCGAACCACAATCGGGGGATTTTACCTATGAGTGGGAAATTGACATGACTAACGCGTTAGGTGTTGGAGCTAGACTTCTTTCTGGAACTACAGGTAGGCAGTTCTTAAAGAAGAGTAGTAATGAGTTTAGAATGACATCAGCAGAGGGAAATAACAACGATTTCACAGGGTACTCGATGACTGGAGGAATGAAAACGCTCCGATTAGTCAAGGAAGGCTCAGAGGCTAGGCTTTATGAGAACGGAGTGCTAAAAAGCACAATACTTTCATTAACTGGCACTTTTGGGCATTGGGTAAATCTAGGACAATCGGCTTTAAGTATAACCTCAGACTTAGCTAGATTTGATGTCTACTCTTCTGCTATTAACCCTTAAGGATAAATCATGATTAAATTAAATATAAGCTTAATTGAGCAGGAATTAATAGATTTAGAACTTCAAGTATTCATGGCAGGCAAGGGATATTATGAAAGTATTGGAAGGTCTTTTATTGATGATAAACTTGTTGCACAAGATGGTAATGGAAATGATATGCCTGACATGACGAGGACGGACTACAGGCAATTAGTTAGATGGGATGAAGGACTCCAAGCTTATTGGATAAAGTCATCGTCTAATTTTAATTTAGACCCTGCACTTAGTGAACCGTTGCAAGCAATCGCTGATAGTTACGAGAGCGTAAGTACTATTGACCATGATTTACCAAGTGAAGATGAGGCATAAAAAATGATAACAAGAGACCTGCAAAATGGAGTGATGAACGGCGGAAAGCAAATTGCCGACCTTACGCCAATAAGCGCGATAAATGCGGAATTAAGCGAGACAACTATAATTGTTAAACAAGCTTCTGACTTTGGCGTTATTGATTCGACGAAAGTTTACGTTATTGATGGTATTATTGACATGGGCGCTACTCAGATAGTTGTTCCTGTCGGTGGCATAACTATAATAGGATACTCATTCGACGTAAGTGGTTTAATTTCTAGTGAAGACAATTATACGATGTTTGTATCTGAGTCTATTGCAATAGGATCGGGAAATGTCTTAGGCGCTGATTATCATATATCTGTAACTGGAGCGGCTTCTAAAGTATATGAATTATATGACGCAACTGGATTTAATGCCTTTGAATTTATACGGGTTAATTATAACGATTGCACAAGCTTGGGAGATATTTATGATTATCGCCAAGGATTAGAAACGGGAACAGGTAGATTTGGCGGTTCGCCCTCTTTGACCTTGCATGGCTTATGGGTTGGCGGTTATAGGATCACGACTTCAATCGTAAGAAGTTTAGCGGGAACGATGACTGAGCCACTATTTAAGGCGGGAACTTTATTTCAGATGAATAGCAGATTTTTAACTGACATAAATGTAGACCTTCCAACCCTGGCGTCGTTATTGGATTTCGCGCCTGTTAATTTTCCCAACCCAAGCACATTACAATTGCAAGGTTGCATAGTGACGAGAGACGGCGCTTTTGATGCGGACGATTCAAATTATACGCCGAATATATCAGAATCTGATTTATCTTGCGCTTGGGCTGATAATAACGGAATGAAGAACACATTTGTAGGTGGTGAGGCTACGCTAACAACTGAGATATTGACAGCTATTAATACTCAAGGGGTTTTTGAGTCTTTGAATGGAACTTATACAGAATCATCATTGACTCACTTTGATTCACCCGCAGAAGGTCAATTGAGGCACTTGGGGAGCAATCCAAGAGAGTTTACTGTTATAGCTGACTTCATAATTGACGGCGGTCAAAACGACGTAATAGATTTAAAACTCGTAAAGTATGATTCATCCGCCGCTTCAAATGTAGATATTTTTACTCAACGAAGACAAATAAACGCGCTTGTTGGTTCTCGGGATGTCGCATTTTTTAATATAGTTAAAAATATTAATTTAGATCAAGATGATTATATCTTCTGGGAAGTCGCAAACGAAACAGACACAACAAACGTAACTGCTGAGATTGGTTCATATTTTATAGTGAATCCTAGATAACAAATAAATAAAAAGGACATAAAATGAGCAGATTTGGAACAGGATTAGGATTTAATAAATATAATGCGTCTTTATGGGGCGGGGGAACTGAAATCTTTCCCGCTAACGTGGCGAACTTTAATGGTTCAACATCTCACGCAGAAGTTACAAATGGTACACTATTATCCAATAGAACAGCACTAACCATCTCGGCTAGATTCAACCTATCCACCTTGTCACAAGTAGCGGTGGTATCAGAGGCGTTGGTTGGGACAGGTTCAGTCGTTAACATATATGTAAATACAGATGGCTCAATGAGGGCACAGGTGACAGGTAGCGGGGATAAGTATACTACCGCAGGATCTATTGAAATTGACACTGATTATCATATACTGATGGAATATTCAGCTAGCACTTTTATTAATATGGAAATAAATAGAGTACAGAAATTGAACGCCACAACGGGCATTCCAAGTTCTACGGGGTCGGTTAGTGGCTCTAGACTGCTTGTAGGGGCAACGGGCACGGCTAGCTCTGAACCCATCCCCTTCAACGGGGATTTGTTCAAAGTTGAAATATTTGACAGAATATTAACTACAGATGAAAAACTTCTACTCAATGGTCTAGTATCTAAATGCTACGAACTGTATACCCAAGACATGAAAGACGACTGCATACTGGCTTCTCCACAGTACAACCATGCAGGATTCATAGGTCAAGAGTTCACAGATCAGACAGGCATTAACACTATAACGCCTACTGATATTGCATTCACAGGATCAGCTCACATCGAGTGCGAAGCATGAAACTCCTTCTTTTAATATCCTTACTTGTCGGGTGTGGATCAACTAGCACCGCGCCCGATGACAAAGGCACAGGCGATAAACTAGCGGGAATCGGATTTGAGGCTAAGGCAATAGGCGAAGAGTTCCCCGCAGCGAAGCCAAGAGCAGATAAGATAATAGTCTTAAAAGATTCTGTTAAGGACGATTTTAAGGCTATTAATGAGCGATTGAACAAGCTTGAAAATAAACCTAACTGGATCGAGTCCCACGCGCCTAAGATTTGCTTTGGCTTAGGCTTGGCAATTATTCTTATTGGTATCTATGCGCCAGGTCATAACCATTCTACGGCAGGGTTGTTTCTTGGCTCAGTAGGTTTCGCAAGCGGATACTACGGCAAGGAAATAGCAATAGTTTCAGCGGTAGGTTTAGGACTTTACCAGGTTGCACAGTTATGGATGATTTGGGACGCTAAAAAGAAAGGTAAATAATATGAGTCACGGAAAACCGCAGTTAATAAAGAATCATCTCCCTAGATGGAATGAGGCAGATAAATACATTTGTTTTTCCGTTGAGTTTCCCAACGGCGAAGAGTTTGATATAGGCTTAACTTCAAACGAGTTTTATAAAATTATGCGGAAATCAAAAAAACGCTTCAAACTCAATCCCGAATTAGGGCGGTTTAAAACGTTTCTTCAGAGGTTATTTGACTAAAGACTAGTCACGTATTAAAGTAAACAAAACACACTGGCTATTCAGCCTCTTCTTATCTCCTAATAAGTCGTTTTGGAAGCACTCACTTAAAACTGAGTGCTTTTTTTGCCCTATCCTCTTCTACATAATCAGTTAATGCTTCGCCCGCTTCACAGAAAGCTATTCTAAGTTCATGGAATCGGCTATCTTCAATATCTCTAAAATCTGAGTATCCATCAAAGCAATACCACATACCTTCTTTATCTATTTTTGATTTTACATATTCCATTTCGGTTTCTTTACTCATCGTTTTATATCTCCATTATTATTTAAAATTAGCTAAAAGAAACCCGCCGCGAGTCACTTGACTCAGCTATTGTGCGGGGGCTCTTTGGTTGAGGGTTAGTTCTGCTGATAGGGTTGTTGGAACTGTTGCGGTTGTTGGGCTACCTGCTGAAACTCTTGAGGAATCGGCGCGCCCTGTTGGAACTGTTGTGGCGCTTGTTGGAACTGTTGCGGTTGTTGTGTGGCTTGACCTTGAGGAGTTGGCTGCCAAGTGTCGATCACAAGGCTATGCGTTTGCCCGTACTGGCTTGGGCTTTGTCTCTGATTCATGTTGAGATTTACATATCCTTTAGCGTTTAGATTCGCTTGAAGGGTTGCTACGTCTTGGGCTGAAAAGCTGATGCTATGGAAAACGCCGAAGTTACCAGTTTTTTCCTTTGCTCCGCCTACATAGATTTTTTCTTGTGACATATTACTTATTCTCCTTTTCTTCTTCTAAGGCCAGTAGATACTGACCTTTCATTATGTTTAATTCGCCTTCAAGTTCCATTCCCATTTCAACACCAAGATAAAGAACGAGCATGATTTTTTCGAGTTCATTTAATTTAGTGTGATCTGATGCAATGCCTTTAGATATTGCGTTGATTTCTTTTAATTCTTTCATTTTTTACTTCTCCGTTGTTAGTTTTGGTATTAGGTTTGATTCAATATATTTTCTGCAAAGCCTTACGCGTTCGTAAACGTGCTCCATATACTTTGGCTCAAAAGCGAAGTCGAACCGCTTTAAACGATCCTGCAAAGGCACATGATCGAAGTTATGGTTAATCCTTATCTCAAGCTCTTTGACTTCTCTATCTTCTTGCGAGAGGGTGAAACAGTCGTTATAAATCTGCTTAGATAGAAGCTCTTCCGGTGTGTTGCACATGGCATAGACTACAGAATAATAATGTATTCCAGTAAGCGCCATATATGCCTGCCCCTGGCACCAGTAATTAAAATTATAGCTCTTCATTGGCGAGTCTTCAAACATTGGGAACGTGTCGGGCGACTCAGAGCACTTTGTATCATAAACGCGGTCGGGATAAATTAAGTCGGGAGTTCCACAAATATAGTCGTTCTCAAAGAATTTTTCATTCTTCTCGTTATAGCTCAAGCCATAATTTTCAATTAACATCGAGATCGCTTCATCTTCGCAGATGTTTCCTTTCTTTACCGCGGCGATATGTCCAATATCTTTACGCCAGTTGAAATGTTTTTCCTTCACCCATTTCTCAAGGTAAGTAACGCAAGTCTTGGGCAACTCTTTCGGCATATCGCGCTTAATAAGAAGATCGCGCCAAGTCTCGTCCTGTTTAGCAGTGCGCTTCTCTTTAGCTTCAAGCGTTGCGAGGTTCTTCGCCTGGGTTTCAGTCAAGCCACCTTTGAGAGCTCCCATGATTTCAGACATGGCAGAGCAACGTATTTTGAACTGTTCCATTATTGAAGCCCTATCAAGCTATCTTTAACGACTTGGTAATTAACCGCGGTCACTTCAGCGGTTGACTTTGCGCCGAAGTGATTTAGGCAGGCTTGAACCGCTTGTGAGGGCTTTGTTTGGCATATCGCTAAGAGCTCTTGTGCTTGTGCTTGGGTGACTTTCTGCGGTGCATGGTCGTAGTCATCGCTATGAGTTGCTTCAGTGTCTTCCATTCCTGCGGCGACTGTGAACGCATAAAGAAGCGCGTTTTTAATCGAGTAAGTACAAGCCTTACCCGCTCCTTTGTCTTGATTATCTACCGCATGACCTAAGCCTACAACCTCGATGAATTCACCGCTTGAGTGCATTAGTTTATACTTGCCTTTGACTTCAACAAAAACACGCAGAGCAGGCTTTCCGCTTTGATTTACATAATCAGTCATGGTAGTTTTTACATCGTAGTCAATCGGAATCATGGCGAGCCCATTCTTGTGTAGGATCGGATTAAATGCGCCTGCAACGTCCATCCAAGTTGTTCCTTTGTAGGTGTTGCGACCAAAACCCACATCTGCATTTTTACCGATTAGCGGTAATTCTAAAGCGGCTTTATTTATTGCCTTTACTAAGTTTTCCATCTTCTCTTATCTCCTGTTTTTTTTTACTTGCTTAAAATTAATTTCAGTTCTTCAACAACTGAATCAATGTGATTCTTAACTTCCTCAACTTTCCCGCAATCATCGAGCCTGCGATCAACATAAGCTTTTAGAGCTCCAAACGTGCTGCCGAAATGTCCTAGCACCTTATCGGTCAGCTTTCCTTCTTTGCCACCTTTAGGCTGAGTCATTGACGTCTCTATTAGGTTGTAGTTTGATCCGTCTTTGCATTCTACTTTGAATCGTTCGTTTATAATTATTTTCATGCTATCTCCAGTTTTTTACTTGTTTAATAAATAGTTAATTACTTGATCTTGGCTATCTAACTCTAATTCATCTTGAAGACAGATAAGCTTTGATTTTGTTTTTTGCTTCACCATTACACTAGTGAATTTAATAGGTGTTTTTTTAATCTTCTTACGCTCTTTCAATTTCGACTCCTTGGTTTATGTCGTCCTATATCATAACTCAAGTCATTAGTAAATCAAAGCCTAAAATAAAAGAAAGTCATTAAAAAACTAATTATTGTATTTCTACACTAAAAGACTTGTTATAAATATTTTGAAAGCTTATTATAAACCACGCTCGCCGTTGATCTTTCGAGGAAAACTAAATCTTACGATTTCTTTTTATATATTTAACCTCGCCTCGGCTGAGCTACTTTTTAATAACCAGGAGAAATAAAATGAGCAACAATTCAACGCGCTTCATCCAGTGCTCCATCGTAAAGGATAACAACAATTCAACGCTACGCAACTTCTGCGAGTACCAGTATAAGAAAGTCGAATACCTTCTTTGGATCGGCATCGCGGCAATCATC
>Ga0255047_10001072_pt1 | contig 20790 bp, 25 predicted proteins | sample JV7_2_1_MG_FD_183640 | JGI IMG/M metagenome (GOLD analysis project Ga0255047, IMG submission 183640) | Seawater microbial communities from Jervis Inlet, British Columbia, Canada - JV7_2_1 | ecosystem: Environmental > Aquatic > Marine > Inlet | place: Canada: British Columbia | collected 2016-10-06 | reverse complement strand
TCGGTGCTATTTTTGTCAGGTCATCCATCATATCGCCACGATCTGTTGTGTGTGATAGCCAAAGGCATTGAAGTACGAGTAGCCTGCCGCTTGTGCCCAGTGAGAGACAGTTATCAGATACCCTGCCGGGTAAGCCGCTACCGTGTCACGCGGCACCGTCCAGGTAAACTCCTTCATTGTTGAAGACCAGTACACCCAGTTTACAAGGTAGTCTACATTAGTTCCGCCAGAGTCCTGTATCCTAATCCAGGTTCTGTCACCGTCCGTCGGGTTCTCATGACTAACCACCAGCTCGGACAGCCGGAACTCATCCAGTAATGTAGCCGATATCCCCGTAAAAGAGAGCCCGGGGTTATTGTATTCCCACCCGTATAGGAAAGGGTACCTTTCTGCTTCTTGGCGTTTTGACTGGTTAATCTGCCCCGGCACCATGTGAGCTTGGGGCGCCCCAGCATGAGCCGCCGCTACTGCAGCCAGTGCCGATATCTCGCCGGCAGTCAGTACGTCCTTCATCCAGATGTTCGCTGTCACACCATCGTAGTCGATGTAAGAGATAGTCGTCAGAATCAGGGGGTCTAGGTGGACCTCCTCTGTGAGTGCAGCCACATTGCAGGGAGCAACCGCATGCGCGTAGTTAGTGACGACAGCCATCAGACAAGTACCTTACGGGTGTGGTAGCCGAAGACATGGGCGTATGTATTGCCGGCCGTTTGTGCCCAGTATTGAGTGTATACCTGGAGACCCGCCTTGTAGACCTGAGTTGTGTTCCGTTCAGGGCGCCAGATGGTTTCATACACTCCATCTTGCAGGGTTATCCAGTTTGTGAGGAACTCCAGGAAAACCCCGTCGTATACGTAGATCCTGATTATGTCGCCCCTGGTAGGGTTATTGTGTACCAGCGTGACTTGGGATATCTTGAATGCCTCTTTGAAGATTATAGCTGTGGCCGAGTAAGAGAGTCCCGGATTAATGAACCTGGAAGTGTAAGTGTAAGGGTGTAAGTCTGTTTCGACTTCATGCACCTGATTGACCTGGTCCGTCACCATATCAGACAGAGGGGTGCCAGTATGTGCAGCAGCGACTGCATCAAGCGCAGTTTCTTCACCGGCAGGGAGGACATCCTTCATGTAGACATCAGCATCGGTGCCATTGTAGTCAATGTCCGACACGGCAATTATGATAGCGGCATCCAGGTGGATCTCCGCTCTAAGGGCAGGCACATCTACAGGTGCAATCGTATATGTGTACTTAGTTATTTTCGCCATTAGAAGGTCTCCACCAAGACGATACTGCGCTCATACATTGTAGCGGCACCACCTGTGGTGCGCCATTGCCCGGTGATTGCTTGGGTACCATCTACGGTGGCTATGTCCGTACATGAGAATGGATAGGCATCATTGCGGGTGCCCCCTGACCTACGCTCTGAGTGCGCTGTCTGGACGCCATCCACATAGATAGATGTTTCAATGAAGTTACCGTTGGCAGAGGTACTGACAGACCCGGTATACCACACCAGATAGACACCAGCTGCCGGTGTGATAGTCATAGCCGCTGTAGGGATATCTGTTAATGAAATAGTGGTTGTATTAGCTGTCGCCGTGATACTAGATGAAATAGCTTTAGACCCAAAACTAAACCCACTCACACTAGCGTCTAAATGTAAATTACCGTTGGCAGTAAGTGCCCCGAATACAAATTGATTAGCTTCTGTAGTAGATACCAAATCAATACTAGCCGGTATAGCAGCAGCAGTTACCTGTTTAGTCCTGTTAGTATTACTGGTTGTACTAGCTAGTGAACCCATAGCACCAGTACCTGTTACATGTAACCCTATGTAATAGAGTCCTGACTGTAACAATGTACTATTATGTAGTAATATCTTCTTCAATCCTATAGTATCTAAAGGAAAAATATTAGATACGGCAGGACCAAACCGTTTAAGTTGGAAAGAGTTATTGCGAGGTTGCTCTACTCTATACAGATAAAACTGGCCACGTAATGTAGAAGCAAAGGCAGCAGTTACGTATAGGCAAAAACTATGAAGGATGAAAGGATCTGTAATCTCTACAGGAACTAACGTAAGAGTATTAACAGCAGGGTAAGTAAGGCTTTCGGAAGCTAACGATAGAGGAGTGTCATTACCCCAAGCATAACTAGGTTTATGCCTGGGAGCAGCCAGTTCCGCAATGACAGACGACGCGAACGCATCATTTTCTCTAGTCGTCCACTTCGTCTGTCTCTTCAACGACATAGCCTAACTCCTTAAGCACCTTATCAGCTTCATCCTCATCAAACTCTGCCATTGCCCGTTTGATGTAACTAAGGGTGCTCGTCTTACCAATCACTACATTAAACTGAGTAGCAGCTATACGCTTCAACCTATTATACTTAGACAACGCGGTAGTGAAAGAAGGATCATCCTTATCTTCGCTCTTCTTCATGGGCTCAAGTTTGATACCCTTACGACGGAAAAACTGATACTCAGCAAATGTTAGTCGATACGTCGCACCGGGAGCAAACGTTATGGGCTGACCATTCTTACGCTGTACCATAGTATCGGAACAGTTGTGATGATACGGTTTATGTTCCCCATGAATTCCGCTTTCTATCTCTCGCCGGAAAAACTTACTGATACCACATACATTGTTAGCCGTAATAGGGTCCAAGTCTAGGAAACCGTTTGGTTCCCAATGAAGGTGGTCACCTCGCATCTTCAAGTTACGCGGAACAGGATTACCTTTACCATCTTTAAAGTCATTCCAGATTCGTGGCATTGTGAATCTCCTTAGTTATTGAATACGTTACTGGGGCGTTGCATACCGGCAAATAGCCGCATTCGAGAGTTGTGCGCTTGTAGCATGATTTGCGGTGTAGGTCCCATATCCCTGGTCTGGAGCAACACGCACGCGCCCCACATAACCGCGTCTTGGTAAGTGGTAGGGATAAGTGCCGTGGTGTCCGTGTTTAGCTCCAATACGTCAAACGGTGGCCTGTAGTACACCCGCATGTTATTGGTCTCGTACGTCATACCTACCAACCGGATAGTATCGCCGACTACAGTGTAACCAATAGGTCCGTTAGTCATATCCTTGGCTGATACCCAATGCAACTCAGCATGTTCATTCGCTGTATTGTTAGTGTCAGTTACTAACTCTACCCTTACAATTTGTGTAGCTTTGATAGTGTTAGGCAAAGTAGTAAATACGCCCGTCAAAGGAAACTGAGCAACAACGATGAACGACAAAGGATATTTAGTAGTATAGTCGCTCATCAACTGATGATAGCTATCGTTAATCGCATCGATAACTGCACTATCAGGATTAGCGTTCGTCTCGGCATACCTGGTATACGACCGTACTTTACGGATGAATTCTGCCAGGTTCATATATTCACCAGGTTCCGCTTGTTTGGGTCAGCTTGTGTACGTGCTTTAATCATTGCGTTGTACAGCTTTGGATTAGTAAGTTTCAGGTACTCTTCCCGGCCGGCTCGGTCCAGGTTTACCGTAGGCATATCAATCTTATTCTTGATATAACTCATGTAATCTTTGAGCTTATCTTTAAGGACTTCACGCTGTGCGAATCGTTCCTTGTAATTCTTAAGCGCCTCTTGCCTACGGTACTTATCGGCAGATTTCTTAGGGGACTGTTTAAAGTCCCTCAACATCTTTGCCGAATAGATATGCATGTATTTAGGCTTAATTGGCTTTCCGTCCGGGTCTGCACAACGAAAGATAGGCTGAGTGGATGACCCCCGTTTGAGGACTACCCACCAGCTTCTATCTTTCTTGAGGTACTGGAATTCAAAGCGTGAACAGATGGATTTAAGAGATTTCTTAAGTGAAGGATTATCCCAATCTCGCAGTGACATTATAATTATCCTTTTTTACGCTGACGTGACGGCTTCCCAAGCAGCACCTGTGTAGACATTGAGCTTGCTGGTTGATGTATTGTAAACGATCAAACCTTCCGGAGGAGTTGGGATCAAATCCCGCTGAGTAGTCGTCATCCGAGGCGGAAGGAACCCGGAGTAAGTACCTTTATGCCAGGTACCAGTTGCATCATCAGCGACCCACGTATCGGTGATTTTGAAAGTAGTTCCCGTCTTTGCTGAGATGGTAAATTCACCATTGTAGTTGGTCGTTCCCTGAATGGTGACAGTCATCCCATCATTCAAACCTGCCATGGAAGCCGAAGTTACCAATACTTCGCCACCACCAGCATCAGCAAAAGCGGTAATAGCAGCAGTGGTTCCGCTGATACCGGCAACTTGCAAGGATGCATTTGCGTCTCGTGTTTCAGTACCGATAATCAAGGCACCTTCACCGGTATCACAGTCTGCAACAATAACTCCGGTGTTTACCGAGTTACCAAAGCTAACTTCAACTGCATCTTGAGTTCTTTGGATACGACCGTAATTACCAGTTCCGCCGAGACGCAGTTGGCCATTGGAAGAGTTCCCAATGGATGTATAACCAGATGCACTGTGGGCGATAATCGTACTGGTGACAGAGGGAGAATTCGCCAACGCCAATACACCAGCCGTATTGGTGAGGTTACCACCGGCGAGCGTATCAGCAATTTCTGTGAGTGTGGAGACCTTCTTGGCATCGAGAGCTGCGCTGTCTTCGATAACGAAGTGATCGGCACCGACAGGCATGGCCTTGGCAGTCAGCGCACTGATTTCAGCTACAACACTACTATGAATAGCGTCAGCATCTGAAGCACCACCAGTTTCAGCAGAAGCAGACGAACTCTTAGATACCCAATCGGATCCGTTATACTGAAGATCATAAAGTTTGCCAACAGCAATGGTACTGTTAGAGCCACCGAGACTAAGGTTATCAGCACCGTGTGCCAGCGTAATAATTCCGGTGACTGCCTGAATAGTCAAGATATCGCCGTAAGAACCTCCGACAATTGTATTGATGGTTGCAGGACCGGTAACAAGTTTTAGTGTACCGACACTAGGATACGTAATTGAATTGGAACCGACAACATCGGCTACTGGCTCTGTTGAAAGCGCTTTGCGAAAGGCCACTTGTTACTCCTGATAGATGTAAATGGTCTTGTTACCAACTGGAAGTGAGAAGTAAAGAGTGCGGCCGGGAATAGGCGCGACCGCAACTCTCAGACCTTTTGCAAAGAAATGACTACGCGGAGATGTCAACGAGACCACCAACCATCTGCCAGACTGCGTTACCCTGATACTCAAGAGTCAACGTGTCACCAGCTGCCAGTGTAGCGTTTCCACCTTCCAACAGAATTGCCGCGACATCATTCACTTGAACACCAAAAGCGGAATCAGCTGCCATAGTCAACGTGATACGATGACCTTTCTCCAGCAAAAACCCGGTAATAGAAGTAATGACATGCGGATTATCTGTACCTACGACTTCAACACGATCCGGTGCATAATCTCCCAATGGAAGCGCAGCCACCGTAGTAGCAAGCGTAACTTTGAGCGATGTAGCTCTTTGACGACCCATGATAATTCTCCCTTAAACCAAGGACCGGACTTCTGGGTCAGTGGTAACGTTTTCGAGTTTTCCATTCCGGCGACATGCCGTACAGATAAGTTCCCCAATCATCAGGAGAGTACCGGCATAAACCAACTGATCCCGAGCAGCCTGGAACTGTGCTCCACCCATGGCGGAAGCAGAAGTATCCAAGTGTTGCGCACGGGGTCCAAGAGACTTTTTCATAAGGAACTTGAACGTATCAGGATTCAACGCCCAGATGGTATCAAAGGGAGCTGCATCGTCAACCTTGAACTGGAACGTAGCGTCTCCAGACTTAAAGACTGCGTTCTCGAAACCGAGCATAGCCGCGCCACCAGGGCTAGACTGTACGGTCGGTTGGAAAAGTTCCGCATACTCTACAAACATCCAGTCATTCATCAAGCCCATCTTAGGCATATGGCGAGAAGCCACTTTAACACCACGGAAGAGTTTGTGAAGGTTACGAGAAGTCAAGGCACCGGTACCATCAACAACGAGAGACTTCCACTCATTGTAAGTGTCACGGTCAATACTTTCATGAACCGTAGCGTTCGTGCCATCATCAACGTGAACAGCAAGACCGAGCAAGTTACCGAAACCAGCAGTTCCATCCTGAGTACCAATGCGACAAACAACATCACCATTGGTAAGAGTAGGAACGTTGTTACCAGGAGTCCCGCCTTGCGTATCCGTCAGCGAGATAGTTCCTGTGCTGGGCTCTACATCCGTAACGAAGAAAGTACCGCGTTGCACTGTTCGCGCAGCGTTCCAGACTTCAACTTCCATGTCTTCATAAACATACTGAGCGGAACCGTTAGCCTCAGTCATGTCTACGCCGTCAGTAACAGGACTGGCATCCAACGTGGTGAACAATACGCCGGTACCGTCGAGGTACATCTCTCGCGAAAGGTTCTCTTTGAAATCGTCTCGTTGACCTTCCAACAGGAACTGCAAGGTATCGATGATTTCAGTCATGTCGCCGCCACCGACAGATGCCAGAGCGCCGTCAGTAAGCTCCATCTCAGCCACGAAGAATTTTTCCGTGACCTGACCACGAACCGGCTTGGGATGATTTCCCCGGCGAATCGGACCAGCATCCCGGGTAACGTGCATAGAGTTGTCGCGCCGGAAGTTCACATGGAAGCGGGCAACCCCACCTTTCCACTGCTGTGCCTTATCCTCAGCGAACATCTGAAACAAGAAAGAATCTCGCCGAATCTCATCGGTGAGACCGGGCAACATCTTTTCCAGCAAGTAACCGACTACGGTGTTAGCATTGGTGGATGCCCAAGTGCTTGGATCACCAATAACCGGATACTTGAGTTCATTAAGGCTGATCGTTGAGGTCATTGCTTATCTCCGTGTTATCGTTGACCAAGTAGTGCTTTGAGCACGTTCGCCGTATCTGCAATACCATTCGTTTCTATCTTAGTATCGCCGGACACGACATTACCTGAGCGGTCTTTAAGCTCACCCGGAATGTACGGCATCTTTTCCTGTCGTTCAAGAGCTTGTTTGCGTAAAGCGTTATGAACAATCTTTACTGTTTGTCTTGCGTGTTGCACAGCTTCTCTTGCGGGAATGTTATTATCTCTAGCATACATGCTAGCAATAATAGCGGCTTCTTCCGGTAAGCCAGACTTTGTTAGTTCATGTTTAATGTTTTGCTCTAACTGTTCACGATGAGTTACTGCTTGTTGTTGGGATAATGTATTACTAAGAGTCTGTTGAAGTCTTTGTATCTCTGCCTTTTGTCCCTTAAGACTATGGCCGAGGTAAGAATCAAGCAATTCCTTATCCGAAGGGGTCAAACCCTTAGACTCCCAGTCCGGCTCGTTAGTTTTAGCCACCTGTTGACTATTATTTTGTGCTCGCTGCTTAGCAACCATGGCTACCAGCTGTTGATTCTGCTGGATCAGCGCTTGAATGTCCGCGGCGGGCACTGCACTAGTAGGTACCGGTGCTTCAGTAGTGGATTTAGCCGGTCGGTTTTCCGTCAGGTACTCAGCAATAATGTCATCGGTACTAGGTTTAACCCTACCAGTAAAACTTTTAACCTGGTCGACAAAGTTATCGGCACTAATGGCATTAGGATTTGCTTCTGGAGTCTTAGGTTCAGTCATCGTCTTGCTGCTCCTCTTACTTGTTGTGCTGCGAGTGCTTCACCTGCGGCATCAGCACCAGAGATTCTCTGTGCCGCACTTTGGGTAGGATCAATAGTATTCTGTTGGCCGGGAGGTGTACCAGCTCCAGGCATTGGTTCTGAGCCACCGGCTATTTGTTGCTGTGATGCTGCAAGGACTGCCTGCTGTGCCTGTTGTAACATCTGTTGATGTTGCATCGCGTGTGCTTCTAATGCAACCCTTGTCGGGTGATTCACAGTAAACGTTCGTAGTTTCTTCAAGTGAGTTTCAAAGTGGGCCTTATGATCGTCCATCATAGAGATAGGTGCAGGCTCTTGAGGATTCGGCTGCTTAATGATTTGCCGGTTTTCCCGCTCAGCGTTATCTCTTTCCTGTTTTGACCTATCTATCTCTTCTGAGCCCAGATCCATCATTGCAAGAATACGCTCGTTATCCGGCATTCCTGTTTCAGGATCGATAAAGAATGGGGCCAGTTCGCTGACAACTTCTATCCTAGCAATCTTGGAATCCGGTAGGACATCTCCCTCGCTGATATAAACATCAGAAGGAATACGGCTATCTTCGCCGGGCTCCAACTCGCCAAACTCTGGTTTATTAGACTTACCGATGATAGAGAACGAACGGTCTTCGTCAGTCATACGCTTGACAATGTTAAGAGACATTTGACCGGCTAGCTCAAAAGCTTCTTTCTGTTGTGTCCGCTGATGAGCGTTGGATTCTTCTTCGCCTTCTTTCTGTAAGGCAATAAGTCTACCGGTAAGTTTACCGGGCGTAGCTTCCTTATCAACGACAAGTGCAATCTCTCGCATATCGTTTTTAAGGACTGCAATCTGTCCGGCAATATCAGCGGTCATTGGAGGAATCTGTAAGTACCTGGGCTCAACTGCGCCGGGTACATATTCCAGTACCTGACCAGGCATAGGATAGCCTTTCACTTCAGAAACAATAGAATCGGCAGACCTAAGCAAAACAGGGTTAGCAGCGAGATTCCCATGCTCAAGCAACATTGAATGAAGTCTATTATATTCCTTTTGCATTGGTCGGAGATCGTCTCCGATGGATTGCCCATATACCGATCCTGGTATAGGGAAGTCAGTGAACCATGCGATAGGATGGTGACCGTTTTGCGGGAATGGATTATCAAACTCTTCGAGTATATGGGTTCTTGTGAAACGATACACCCTCCCGTTCGGATGTTCGTCAGTAGGCTTTCCGTAGTAATCGTAAATTTCTACTCTGTCCGCATTACCATGATTAGTTGCAGTACCAGGATGCGACGCCATACCGAAATGGTGGATAGCATCAATGTGAGAGATAGACGGTTTCGCTGTAGCAATAGAGATATACTTAGCAGCTTCCGGCATTGTTCGCCGAGCATCTTGCAACGAACTTACTCGCCGGATAATCACATACTCTGAATCATCAGCATTCAGGGCACCAGGCTCAAAGAAAACATTATAGGGATTAAGTACCCGGGCGGTTACTTCGCCAATAGCTTTCAGCTCTACTTGTGGCGTTCCACCAAAGCCATCACACTCAGGACACAGTCCGGTTAACTGCCGGGTAATGTCTAGCTGATTCTGAATATTCTGCTGTTGGATTTCAGCATCTAATCCGCTGCCCATACACGCGGGACATTCACTAGCAATCTGAAGAACACCATTTTCATCTAGTACGTCTCTCGGCTGTAACTGTCCACCGGTTTTATCCCAGGAAATCTCTAGACCACCGTTACCGGTCATTGCTACCCATTCAGAAAGAGTGGCAACTTTCCCGGGCATACGAATAGCACGCCACGCATACTGTAACCATCGCTCGTCATTGATTGCCCTAGCTTCATCGTCAGTATCCTCGCTGGCAGGGAGAGCTGACCATTTAGTACGTTGCCGGATAAACCGACCCATACGCTCATGGAGGAGTTTCTTGAACTGGTTATTACGATGCCTGACACGATAAGCCGGCGCTTTAGGAGTCCTCAAACTCTTGTGATAATTACTCCAGTGTGCCCAATGATGACCGTAATAGAATAATATATTTAGTGTCCAGTTGATCTCGTACGCCCACCGGTAGTCACGAGCGCGATGAAGCCGTCGCAATAACTCAGCGTGAGTATCATCATCATGAGCTTTAGGATGCCCGGGTTTGGCCGGCATTTCATCCAGAGTCTTTATGCTAAATCTGCCAGCCATTTAATGCTCCCTTGTTACTCGATGATATCTTGCTCGTACATGTTTACGTATTCTATCGGCGTATTGTTGGCGGTATCAAGACCAACCGGCAACTGCGTCGCTGTAGCAGCAGCTTTCACCTGTGCCGTTTCTTGTACCTTATATATAGAGTACCCAGGGCGCTCAGAGTTGAGCAGCTCTACCAGGTACTTCTGTTCCTCGCGGGATTGTGATTCGATCTCGGTCATCAAATTAAGTGACCAATGCAGCAGGTACAACATAGCCAAGAAAGAGACGCCCAACATACTACAAGCATAAATGATAACACCAGTTTCCACGTAATCCTCCATTTAGTAGCAAGCACCCATATCAGAGTCCGCTTCGTAGTTTCCTTCCTCATGTTTCAAGTCATAGTATTCCTGAAGAGCCGTACGGTCTTGTGTATCAGCTATATAGTTTAAGTGCAAAGACTCTTGGCCAGCTATATGAACTACCATTGCTAGGCACGTAACACAATCATCGTTGAGTCCATGCATAGCGCCAATCTTTCCCGTAGCCTTACGTTCATAGAATCTTAATTCTTTCATAGTAATATGGTCATAGACATAAAGCGGACCGGCAACATCTTTACGATACGGTTTAATGGCATCAATCAATGATTGAATCATTTGTGACTTAGTAGCAGAGTTCGTTATCCAACCGGCAGTGTTAACCCCATCCCCTCTTTTCCTAGCGTTAATAGGCCGCCCACGGAAAAGGTTAATATACTTGTGCTGGGTCTCGATGCGATAAACTGCCTTAAAGCCTTCATTGGCTAATTCTACCGCTAACAATCCGTTATTAAAGTACCGAGCTAAACCTACTGCGATGTCCGTACAAGTAGTAATGTCCGTGGTACCTCTCCACCGGGCTACTTGTTCAAAGGTCTGCTGATCCACAACTTGAACAACAGCATAGTCATCGTCAAGACCGCCACGAGAAGTATCGAGACCAATAATGTATTTGTGACCAATAGTAGGCTCCCGGTAAATTACACACTCAGCATCATCATCGTCTATTAAAGTAGGAACAGTATCTATAGGAGCACAATTGATATTCACAAACCGGGGGGTAATATACTCTTCATTCAGAGCTTCTACTGAACGCTTCCATATAAGGGTAAGCGCCATCTGATTGAACACCGGGAGTCTCGCCCGGGGGGTAAGTTCACCGTCAATGCGGACAGCCCGGTCGGACTCGTCCATCTCTTCATATTCAATCTGTAACTGTTTGTGATCCAGGTAAGGGTTATCCCAGGCTGACACCTGGTACACTCCCCACCGGGGATGGTTATTCCTTTCGATGTCCTTATCCTTAAGGATTTTATCGTGGGTCCACGTAATCCCGCCTTCTTCCGGCGTTACGGTAGCACCGTAGATAACCTGACCGCTGCGAGATATCCGGCGAGCCCTAATCTCTTCAAAGACCTTATACTTAATTTCCTCATCAATAACGATAAGGATAGGCTCGCCACCTTTAAAAGAGTCTACACGCTGTCGGTCAGACTTGACAAAGATGGATACTTTACCTTTAACAGTATCCCACTCTAATACATTGTCGCCAACTTGTCTTGGTTCTCCCATGGGGTGGGAGGGCGGGAAGTTACTACGCAATAACGAGATCAGCTGTCCTGGCTCATTCCAAAGTTTATCCAAATTTGTAGAGACAATATATATCGAGTAAGGGGGGTCAGGCAGTGTTTTAAATGGATGCGAACCCTCGATGTGCCACGTGACTTCTTGTGCTAAGAAGAATGACTTTCCACCGCGGTTCGCTCCCCCAAAAAATATATATGGCCTTTTATCTTTGTGCGCCTTGTACTGCTTGTCATGCGGTATATAGGCTAGAATCGGCCTTTCAATTGCTTTAAGGTAAATCTCCTTTAGTTTTGCGTGTAGCTGGCGTAAGTATGCTTCTGTCGTTTTAGTGATCATTAGATGAGTGTAGCATATGCGGTGCTGCGAAAATCAATCACCGGACCACAGGAATTCTACTGTAGCTGTTAAGCCACTAGAATTGCTGAGAAAGAATCCGGTTGTAGCATTCCGAGTAAGAGTAAGTGAGGATACAAAGAAAGCCTTACCACTATCCAATGGTGTAAGAGTAATCAACTCAGACCCAGTCGTACCTACTCTAAGACCAATGGTCTTGTCAGAAGTAATAGCAAAGAGCTTGATTGCCAGGACATCGAGAGCACCGGCAGCTGAGAACGGGTCTAGCCGCTCATCAGTTGTACCCGTTACAAGAGACAACCGGCCACGCCCCTTAAACTCAGTATGGGTAGACGTTTCAAGAGCATCCAACACAGAATGCCGAGCAGACTTCAGGGAATCCTCGTAGATTCCTACGTTAAACAATGCTTCTACGTGCGCCATAATGGGATTTCCTCGTGTCTAAGTACCCTTGAGGGTTGCGCGGTCAATGTACCCTTTGATAAGGTGGCTGACAACCCAACAAGGAGACTACCCACCATGAAAATCACACCTACTGGCACGAGGCTACACGTAAAAAGGCTTACTGTTGAGGATAAAGGTACCATCGTTACTCTTGAAGAGCACAAAGAGAACCAACATCAAAGTGTATTCGAAGTTCTTACCGTAAGTGAAGACGTTAGAGATGACTACCCGGCGCTAGCGCGCGGCTGTAAAGTATTTGCCGATGCCTACTGTGTCCAGCAAGTGGATTACGAAGGTGAAGATTACCTCTTCCTCTCCGTGGAAGATGTTTTTGCTATCGTAGCATAATATTAATGAGTAAACATCGACACTTAAAGAACTACAACCTAATAAACATAGACACTACTGTCTACAATGAAGTCGATTGGACCTACGAGATTAGAAAGAGTACCAAAGCAACTGCCGAGATTAGTCCTTTCCGCTGTAAGTCATGCAATAACTTAATTTACTACCACAAGACTCTAGAAAAATACTACTGCGAAACCTGCCATAAGTTTGTTGTCAAAGATATCGTTAGTGATCTCATCGATATGGTATAATTGAATCACATTATCCCGAAAGGGTAATGCCCACCTGCCGACTTCGTCGACGGAGCCCCCTAAGTCAAGCCCCCCCTCCTGGGTATTTTCGACCCCCCCGGGGGGGTACTCTGCACCCCAAAGTTTGCGATGCAAAGTGTGCCGTAAGTGACTGTTATTGCTATGGAATTAGCTTTGGAAGGCAAACTTTGACATACAAAGTGACTTTACGATGCAAAGTGCCGCTAAGTTAACGATGTTAACTAGATGGGTCGATGACTCAAAGCTAACAGTGTTAACTAGATGTGGTCGCACGTGAAGCTTTGCATCACAAAGCTACTCTGCAACGCAAAGAAACTTTGCAGCGCAAAGTCTTAGTCCAGGTGTCCCGTCCCCCCGCCTGCTTTATTTCTCCGGTGATAACATTTTATCATAAAGTTTATGTTCATGTCAAACTATTTGAGAAAATAAATGAAAATAAATAACTCTTGACAGAGTTATTATTGATCTCCAAGTGATTCAAACTATATCAAATAAGCCTTGACATTTGAGATTCATGCCACTGTAACCGAAAGAGTTACACCGAATGAGTCGGACTGACTCTTTATGTAAGCTGGGATTTGTTCGGAGATATTACAGAGGTGAGGCGAGGTGGGATTGTTTCACGTGGAACATCTTACCGCATGCTTTCGTACCAACCATCAAGGTCCTCTAGCCTGTGGTCATACCATGCGACCGCAACGATAGGAGCGACAATCACGAATACGATACATGCTGTAATCATGACCGCACCATTTCTTTGATTGCGTCGACGGTCCAGACTGTACCGACTGTAACAACCGAAATGCCGAACATTGCGAATGGAACAAGTTGGATGAATGCTTCGTAACCTGTCATGTCTAATGCCCCCTTGTGTTTAAGTGAGACCGACAAATAGCATAGATATTTTATGTGGTCAAGCTTTATTGGAATATATTTTTAAGCTGGATTGGGGACTATATAATATAGAATAGAGCTAGGCAGGATGTTTCACGTGGAACATTGCGAGGGATTGAAAACTATCGGCAAAGCTTAGCGGCAAGCAATACGTGCAAGCAATGTTTCCGTTGCGTTCCTATGCTCGACTGAACCGTCTGGACCGTAAGCGTGTGACGCTTCATGGCTTAGGGTTGCGAGGAGTTCGACGCGGTTATCTAGCAACGTGCGAGCCAGGTTAACGCTACCGTTATCATACGTCCCATACAAGCTATCCGTCGCGAAGGTAACGACGCTGGTGTCATTGGCATCGTAACTGGTTTCGAACTGGCTCACGAGGTCCATAGCCCACATGAGATTATCAAGCTCGGCTAGCGTCAAGTCATCGGCGCCGTGAGTTTCCGAAACGTTGTTTCCCTCATTGGCCAGCCGAACGTCGAATGAGCCCATGCTAGCTTGGAGCGCGTGCAGCATGGCGTTAGGCACTACGATACCTTTCAAACCGTACAGAGCCGCCTTCATGGTCTGCGCAGTCGTGGCACACGCGATAGCCTTATCGCCATGGGTAGTGCGAAAGTCTGCCGCCAACGTATCGGTAACAGTATCCTGTCCATAATACTGGTAGCTTTCGCCTATGCTCTTTTCGCCTGCATCATCGCTGAACATCGCTTGTAATGTCATGGCATCGATGTCTCCGTTAGCGACTGCTTCACGAAGGACAGATCGCAGATTGTGCTTCAGCGAATACGGATCGGCCATTTTCCGGTCACGGTCCAATTCCACACTGTAGAGATCATAGCCAAACGTGAAGTTCGAGCCCGGAAGGTTCGTGACGAACAGACCACGGTTAAAAAGCTTGCCCGCGTGTTTCTTGTCAGTGAGAATCTGTCCCCACGATGTAGCGTGTCCTTTGGCGTTTTCAGGAAGGACATGTGGTTGCAACTCAGCCCACTCTTGCTCGCTTACTCCGCGTATCTCCTGGACGATTGAATTGACAAATTTGCAAGGCGCCACGTCCACCGCGAGTAATTCTGAATCGAAGTTGGCACTGTGCTTAACGCTTGGGATCCACCGCTCTGAACCAGACTTGGCCCAGACAGTGTATCCCGCACGGAGCAAAGCATTCCATGCGAGTTTGTAACCTTCACCAAACTGTCCCCTCTGGTTGGCGTCGTCATGCTTTGAAGTACCACCGAGCAGCAACGTGGAACGGTCAAGCGTAGTTCCCTCAGTTGTGAGCTGAACCGTACCGCCCTGTTTCTTGGGGAGATACTTAACTGTCATGTCGTAACCTTGATCGGACGCGTCAAGAGCATTCTGCAGCAACTCTCTATAACCTTCCCAGAGTCCCCACCCCGCGACGTAACCGGTTGCGATGGTAAGCTCAAGCGTCGTGTTTTTCTTTGTGGTCGTCATCTTTGTTCCCCTTGTTTCGTTTGTGGTTAATTGATGCTGAGAAACTATGCTCAGACGGTAAAGGAAAAGTAAAGCTTTTTGAAATTATTTATTTTGCTTAGGGGAAGGCGCGGATCGGGGAGTATATAATATAGTCTTAGAGGGAGCGGAGATACAATTCCCACTTGTAAGCATTAACCTTATCCTGTGCGTGATTCCTTCCGATGATTCCGTGTTTATCGTACCAAGCTTGCGCTTGTTTCTCCGCTCTGAACAGGTTCCGTGCGAGTTGTTTATCTGTGAGATTTCTCATATCAGTATCCCATTGTTTCGGCGGCGTAGTCTCGTTGACGGGAATTCAACTCTTGCCATTCTGGCATCATGTGTTGTCCATCGATGCTAGGTTTTGTTTGGAGTTTGCCGATAGCGCAATACAAAGTACCAGACTGTGACAGTCTACCGTCACAATCAGTACCATCCGAAAACCACTCCAACATAAGGTGTTCACCTTCATGTGTGTATCGCGAACCTGTCGAAGTCCATCCTTCGTCATGCGAATAGGAATCCCCATAGGCTAAAGTCTGCCCCGGTTTCAGTGTGAGCTTTACCCAAGTATCACCGGGTGAATAGTAGATCCAGAGCCTTGCGTTTCTTGCGGTCGCTTTCATCGGTAGTTCAACTTTTCCCATGTGTGCCATTTCTTTTTCCCCTTGTTTATCGTTCCGTTATGTTGCGAGACGATAGTTAGCTAAGAAGTTTTAATCTGTCAAGTTATTGTGAAAAATATATTTCATTACGGATCGGGGTCTATATAATATCGTAAAGTTAACCGAACAAAGAAAAGGCCGGACGCTATGTGAGCCGTCCGACCTAATCCTGAGAAAGCTAGCCCAAGGGGTTAAGCTGCTTTCTCTATTTGTGCGGGCGAAGTGTCGGATACCGTGATCACGTTGCCCGTAATGTGGTCAAATGCCTTTTGAGCCTGGCTCGCAGCACTAACGATAAGCTTAGGGTCGCCTTTCAACACCTTAATCCAGTTAGCCAGGTACGCTGCACTGTTGTCGATTGTATTATCAACAATTCCCGTATTCCCGCAAAGAAACGCGGCAGACATTTCCGCAACCAGTTCCTCTTTGCTGTAGCTATGATTGCCAAAGCTAATCGGATTCATGATGCCCGGTCGTTTCAGCCGCGACTCGTGGCCGGTGCTATGGCCCATTTCGTGAAACAGTGTGCTGTAATACTCTTCGCTTGAATGGAAGTCCTCGCGGTCTGGCATACGTATCCGGTCCATCGACGGCGAATAGGCAGCCATGTGTCCACCGTGGTCGATTCTAGGGCAACTGAGCCATTCCTTGACTATGCGGTCGCATTCAGCAATCGGTGTAGGTGTCGGGCGTTCGGTTGCGTCTAGACCCACGGTATCCGGCACCGTGATACCCTCACACTGGCTGAGATTGAACACAGTGTAGTATCGCAGCAGTGGGATTTTCTTTCCGGGATCTGATTTACTATCCAGAAACTTGAAGAAAACAAGAGGCGTTCCTTTCTCGCCTTTCTTGACACTACCGCCTGCCTGTTTCGCTTGCTTGTACGTTACCCAGTAACGGGACGCATAGCCTTGCATTCCGGTCATGATTGTGTTGATACCGCGGTATGGTTTTTTGGAGGTAAAATTAGCCGGGGCTCCATCGCTACCGCCTACCCACGGTTTACGCCATGGCGCGGTTCCTTCTTCCAGCTTAGCGATAATCCGGTCAGTGATAATCTCGTTAACTTTTGACATTGTCTTGCTCCCCTTGTTTCTTTAGTTAACTGCTAACTACGGTTATCGGTTATCGGTTAACTGTTGTCAAGTATTATTTATCGGGGTTAATTCCCATTGAACGAAGAAACTCGTTTTCAGACTGAATACGGTAGTCCGAATCGCTAACGGCATCGGCGTCAGTGTGTACAGGTTCGCCGGTTTCGAAAGTTTCAAGTTCCTCTGGTTCCTCTGGTTCGGCGACCACCTCATAAAAGCAGTCGCTTGGGCAGTCGTCGCCATTCATATTCCCACAGAATTTCAAAGCGGCACCCCAGTCGGCAAACTCTGCCACGTCTGATACCGGTGACCCGTCATTGGCCATACGTACGACTGTATATTTCATGGTCATTTTAAGCTACCTCAGCGGCACGCATGGCACGTGACATAATGTTAAAGCGTTCGGTTGCAGACTTGGCAGCAAACTTGGCTTGTGCTTCCTGATTCGCAAGGCGCTTCGCCTCTTTCCGCTGCCATTTGATAGCGTTTCCTACGTGATCCAGTACCATCGTAGTCCTCTCCCTTGCGATCATTGCATGGTATGCTGCCTGGCCTTCATATATAAGGACAAGACACCCTTTGGAATCGATGCCTACCAGTCCGCGCTTGGTGAGTGAGTTCAATGTACTCGCATTAAGCCTGGACTTGTGAAACGGTGTAAACGGTGAGCGGGCCAAAGCTTTGATAGCGTCTTTCTGTTTCGCGGTGAGGTTCATGTTTTGTTTCCCCTTTAGTTTTTGCCGACACCGTGTCGACTCCACGGACACTAAGCGAATTCTTTTCGGGTGTCAAGAAACTTTTGAAAAAAGATTTCAGGCTCACGTTACACTCTGCGATACAAAGCGACTGACTTGGTAAAACAAAGTAATCTTTTGGGTTGACATAGAAGCACTACAATGTAATGGTGGCCCATCACAAGGGAGGACACACGAAATGGAAGTCGAAGTTTTATTGTATATCGCGGACCTAGATGAACAGATAGAAGAAGTAGCCGAGATAGCCGAGGTGGGCGAAAAGTATAAAGCTGCATTTAAAGCGTTGGCACCCTATAAAACAGATATAGGCGAGGTAGAATTATACTTAACCGTATCAGTTGAACGCGAAGACTATGACCAACACTCATGGGCTATCAAAGACGTAAAAGTTTGGGTTCATAGTAAAGGGAAGAAAGAGAAACTGCCACAAGAGGTAGTATTGAGTCTTATGGAATATTACGATGAACCTGAACAACGTGAAGACGTATGGGAAACAGTTAACGATGAACTGAGCCAACAAGAATGAAATGGAAACCACAAAAAGGTGATTTAATCAGTTGGTATGGTTATGGCATTTACCAGTTAATAAAAGACGGGAATAGATTTAGGCTTAAAGCAATAATAGATGATCCGGACCCTGACTATAAAATTAAACGCGGTTTACTACACGGAAGTTATAGTAAAGAGATATTAACCAACCCAGTATTTAAACCTATTTTAGCTAGTGACTCGTTATGTGAACCTGGCGCTATGCTCCGGGATATTACTGCTGAATATCATACTGAATCATCTGAATATAAAGGTACGCACTCCCCTAAAGAGGATTGGATACTTACTAAACTAGCGCCTGCCACATTAATGCGGTTAAGCGGCAATAAAGATAGCCTGGTAAACAGTGAAAATAAAATCAAACATTCAGATTTACCATCAATAGAGGAAATGAATAAAAAAGAGCAACAAAGTATACAAAAGATTGCGCAAATGTTAAGAGATTCTTTACCTCAACATCAAGTAGAAAGTAATGATAAGTGTTACGGAGTAACACAAACTGGTAAAAAGATAAAACTAAATGGTCCAATGCGACCACAAACAAGGGAGACAACCACAATGCCACATTCATCAACACTTGCAATCTTTGGTAACGCAGTCCTAACAGGAAGTGCGGCCGGCGGAATCAGTGAAGGTCTTAAGCTAGCCTATGGTGTTGCGGCTACATACATGGGACACCCGGAGCTAGCCGAGTCTGAGGAGTTTCAGGACGCCGTTAACCTTTTGCTGTCAATCGTTGCAATCGAACTGCTGAAACCTGACGGACGGTTTGGTCACCTTAAACGTGCTCCATTCTTCTTTGGTGTATCTACGGCTCACGTCCACGCTGTCGCCGAACGACGCGCTGGCCCTATGCTTAAGGCAGTGGTAACCAAAGCTAGAGAAGCGGTACCGATGCTGGCTGCCTCACTAGGACTGGACGCCGAGGATACTGCCGAAGTAGCATCGGCAGTTGAAGAAGTAGCCCACACGATTGGTATGCCCGCTGTTGAAATGGAACGGTCTATATAAGGGAGAAGTGATGAGATATATCGTTGTATTATTGGTATTAGTCGCGTGTAGTGAACCCATGCCTAGAGCTGATGTAATTGTAGCACCGGAGTTAGAGGAGCCAGCAAAAGAAGATGAGGGAGTAGGTGGAATCGAAGGAGAAGACATTGAACAGCCGGGAGAATACGATGGTTCGGGAGAAACTCTAGAATCGCCGGTAGACGGATTTTATAACGCGGAGTACACGGTAACAGAAGATACCTTCTATCCCAATGGTCTAGTAGATACAGATAGCGTTGGAGATAGTGATTACTTTTCAATCGAGGTACTAGAGTTAGGAAGTCCTGATATAATTCGTATCATCGGCTTATTTGAAACTCATGAGTATAGCCGCCTCACCTCTACCGGTAGCATATGTGATGAGTGGTACGTCGAAGTCTACGGCACGACTAGCCGCAATCGCTACAGTGTGTGCGGCGCTATTGCCGGTGGCCGACTATGGCTAGAAGCTACCTTCGCTTTAGAGCAGTCGTGGGAAGTATCAGAAGCTAACGCCGTAACGTGGCAAGAAGAAGGCCGTTACGATTATGAGATCAGCGGATGGCGTCGATGACAAAGCCGACAGAGAAACAGATGGAAGCAGCGCGGGCTACAGTATGTTGGAAATGCTCGCAGGGTGAACCTGTAGTGGTTTGGGTCCGTCGAGCTTGGCGCAGTGAAATTAGCGAATGGCAATACCAGGGGCACGGACCAACCCCTAGCATAGACGGCGTAGATGCAGACTGGTGTGATGCCGGAGACATAGAAGATATCGCACAAGCTATCGCAGACGCGGTAGTCGAAGAGCGGGAAAGGTGCGCGAGGATAGCCGACCAGGCGGCTCTTAGACAATGGTCTGCCACCACAACACGGACAGTAGAGGCTATTTCCAAGCTGATCCGAAAAGGTATAGGCAAATGAAATCGATTCTGGATGAGTCCTTATCCGCGATAGCTTCATGGCTAAACGATCAGGGTTACATGGAACTACTTTTGGAAGAGTGTGGCTGCGATTGCGGTGACCCTGAAGAGCTAGAGGATCATGGATGCTCGGCAGGGCTGGCGGAATGCGAGCTGGTTGCCTTACGTATGCACATCGGGAGAATCTTCACAGCATACAACACAACGGAGCGACACAACGCAGAGCTAATGGCCTACATCGGCCGCATTGGAAGCTGTCCGCCCCTGAACATACAGTCACACTATGCCGTCATTGCGCAATCGCTGGCGCTGTTGTCGCGCGAAGGGAAAACCCTTGCGGCTACAGGTGCGTTGCGGTCGCTCGATGCGCTCAAAGCCGAACACTCAAGACAACGCAAGCAGATTGCCGACGCGGTAGCGGAGGAACGTGAACGGTTAGTAGTCCTACACCGAGGCCAGCGGGAACGCATACAAGACGATGCCTACAAGCAGGGCCGGCTTGATGAACGTGAACGATGTGCAGGGGTAGCGGAAGGAC
>Ga0255047_10001071_pt1 | contig 20792 bp, 32 predicted proteins | sample JV7_2_1_MG_FD_183640 | JGI IMG/M metagenome (GOLD analysis project Ga0255047, IMG submission 183640) | Seawater microbial communities from Jervis Inlet, British Columbia, Canada - JV7_2_1 | ecosystem: Environmental > Aquatic > Marine > Inlet | place: Canada: British Columbia | collected 2016-10-06 | reverse complement strand
GGCGCTGACGCCCTCATTTTGAGTGGTACTTTAGCTAAAGAATGTCATAAGCTTATATGTACAGACAACAGAGTGGAACTAGAAGAAACTCTAAAGAACTGGGATAGATAACAAAATAAGTATATCGCATGAAAGAAATGAAGGGATTTGAGGAATTTGTTTTTGAAAACAGCAAATCTACTCTTATAGAAGAAGGTTTAATGGCTCAGATTGATACATTAATTCAAGATACTAAAGATGTTGAAGAGTTTGTTAAAAAATTCTTCAAGGAATATGGTTCTAAGATTAAGAAAGATAAGAAGTCAGAAGAATGGGTACGTAGCCTATACTCTGGAAGTACAAATGAAGCTATAGTCGAAGCCGAGGATGTTACATTAAAATACGCTGACTTTCTAAACGAAGGAACGCTTAACGAAGCAATGGATGTTTCTGATGATTTGAAAAAGGTTAAAACATTAGAAGATTTTTTATCTGTTACTAAAGGTAAGTATATTGTTATTCAGTCTAAGCATGATATTCTTAATATTAGAAAGAGAGGTGGACAATGGCCAGCTATCTGGATAGCTTGGGATACGAGTAAGAAAGTAGTACCACACTTAACTATTACTGACCGGGCATCTGCACTATCAGTTAACTATATTGCAAATGAATCTTCTGGTAGATACGGTGTTAGTCCAGAAAGGTTATTTGAATTTTTCATGTTTAATAAGAAGCGTGGGAATAAGATTTACACGGAATCTAAAATGCCAATGCAAAACGAAATTAAGCCACTTTACGACAAGATTGTAGGTGGCATGTCAGAAATCAGTAATAAGATACTTACTTATGAAGTTGACCTTGGAAATCGGAAGATTGGAAACGGACACGTCTTAAGGAAAGAAGGACAGAGTCACGGTGACAGAATTTACGAATACACAGTAAACAAGATGGGTAAAACTGCTATTTACAATGTTTATTACAACACTACCAAGATTAGTGAAGGTAGGAATACATTCCGTACTGGATATGGCGATAACGATGTATTTAAAGTAGGAGCAAAAGATCAACGTAGAATTGGTGATATTTTTGAGACTAATTCAAATCTAATGGACAAATGTCTAGGCATCATAAATAAGTGGATAAAAGGCCAAGCTATTAAAGTTAAATAGCCTACTTTCTCATTTCCATATATACTACAAATAATACAGCACATGAGCGACATTAAATCATACGAAGACTTTAGTTTAAATGAAGACCTTGCAGATGACTATGATACGTCAGGAGCTTCACGCTCAGATGTTAAAACTATTCTAGGACATCTTGACAGTAAAGACATTGATTATAGTTTAGATGGTGATATTCTTACATTAGATATTACTGAACTTGATAAGAAATGGCAACGAAAACTACAAGCTACTTTTGTTAGTAGATTTCAACTATCTGAAGGTAAATGGGCAACTATAATGAAGGATGTTAGAAAAGCACCTCAGCCACCGTTTAGTGTAGTTGCAATTCAAGGTGGTAAAGTTGTCGGACAAGCAAACGATATTAAAATCGCAGATGCTATTCCTGCACATTATGAAGACATGAAGAAGAAATATCCAGGCGCTAAGATAAGTATTGAGAATGGAGAAGGTCTTTCTGTATTTAACGAATCTTTAAACGAAGGAAGCGACCAAGCTAGATTAACACATTTTAAGAAGTTAGGAATAGCTCCTAATAATCAACCGCAGAATGCAGCTTATATAAAACAAGTTGCAAAACCTGGCAAATTCTTTGTAGATTGGAAAGATGCATTTGACTTAGGAGATGTTGCATTGGGGTTCGTAAAGTCTGACGGCAGTATTTCTGAGTTTGATATTATTGATCTTAAAACGATGAAACGTACTGGTAAAACCTTAGATGTTAAAAAAGGTCAATTAGGTAACTTAAGAACTACCTATGGTGTAAAGCTCAGAGAATCTGTAAACGAATCAGGAATTAAATCATTTGATGAATTTAATTTAACTGAAGCTGCTAGTAAACCAGCAATCGTAATAATGAATGGCAGGAGATTAGCAGTTCAACCAGATGATTTAAAGCGCTTAGAATCAGGCAAAGATGTTGTAGGTATGAGTACCAAATATCCAGGTCAAGAAGAATGGGTTTTGGCAAAGAGTGGTTGGAAATTAGAAGAATCTGCTGAGTTTTTACCATCGTTTGAATTACTGTTCTGGATGGCAACGATAATGGGAGCTGCTGATTTAGCACAGGCTGTTAAAGACGGAGAAGGAAGTATCATTAAAGACCTAGCAGAATTAGCAGCTAAAGAAGCTGGATCAAAACTCAAAGCTGCTGGGAAGAATATTAAAGCACTTGCTTCTAAACTTAAAAGCAATCCTAAGCTTAAGGCAGCTATTACGAAAGCAGATGCACAAATCTCTGAGGGTTTAGTTGAAAAATCACTTATTCTTAAAGGTGACAAAGTTAAAATTGGTAAAGTTTTAAGAAGCAATGACTTTGAAAGAAATTGGTCATCTAAACATGGTGGATTTATATTTGATATTGACGATGAAGACAATGGAGTTTATGCTTCAGATGAAATTGGAATAGCTCTTGATAAAGCAGGAGTTAAGTATGACTTTGATATGGTGTTTGAATCTTTAAATGAATTTGGTCCTTTAGCTGGTTCTGGCAATACTTCAGCTAATGCAATCGAAGATATTAAACGATTAGCTGCTAAAAGATCAGAAAACGGTAAATACATATATGTCATTAATGGTAAGCACGGAACTTATAAATTATCTAGGCGTGATGCTGGCGCAGATACAGTTGCGGCATACTATAACGGAATGCCACAAGACTTAGAAGAATCTTTAGACGAAATGAAACAAGATAAGACAGGTTGGTCAAGAGTTGTAGATCGTAAATCTGGTAAAATTATCCGAGACCAGATGTCTAGGAAACTTGCACTTAAGCTTGCAGCTTTAAAGACAGGCTGGATAACTCAACTAATTCCTGAAGATGAGATTGAAGAATCTTTAGCTGAGGCAATGAAGCGATGGAATAAGTCAACTGTTAAAGATGTTCAGAAATGGTTCCAATTTTCAGCACCACATCCAAAGGGTGACGGTGACGGAATTGCACCTAGAAAAGATGTTCAGAAAAGATGGGAAACTATCTTATCTAAGAAATTTGAAGCACCTGTAGATTTATCTAAAGTTAAGAACTTAACTAAAGATAATGAACTTCGTATTGTATTTAAGCATGATGGAGAAATATACAGATTGAGAAAGATGGGAGAAAATTCTAAATCAGCTTCTTATTCATTACAACTTCTTAAGAAAGGCGCTAAGTTAGAATCAGTATTAAAAGAATATAAAACCATGAATATCCAAAATTTTAACGAATACTTTATGAACGAGAATATCCAAGACAAGGCAGATGCTATTAACGCATTTGGAAGAGCTGCTAAACGTAGAAACTTCGATGAATTAGTAAGTATGTTTATTAACAACAGAGAGTATGAGGAAGGATCATATCTTGACGCTTTTAATAAAGTACTAACTAAGTATAAGCTAACTGATAAGTTTAGGATAGCACTTGAAGAATTTGAAAATTTTACTGACTCGGCCGGAGGGCGTGGGTTGGCTTCACATAAATAAAAGTTAATGAAATACACACGAACATTTAATCAATTCTTAAACGAATCAGCACTCAACGAAGCTAGGTCTATAAACAAGATCCATAAAGAATGGGCTAAGGTTACTACGACTATGAAGGAAACTGTAGAATCTTATAAGACAGCAGAAGGTAAGGAGAAAGATAAACTATTAGCAAAGCTAAAAGAACTATCTGCTACTAAGAGGAAGTTAGAATATGAGTTGGATTCTGCAGTAGGTCTTAAAGATGCAGACATCGAACTTAAGGAGGCTGAGAAAATTGCTGGTGGACTTTCAGATGGAATGACTCTTTCAGATATAGCAAAACATCACGGCGTTGATGATGATGTACTCCAAGGTGAATATAAAGAAGGTGTTAAAGTTGAAATGGAACATACATCAGACGAGGAAATTGCTGGTGAAGTAGCTCGCGATCATCTATATGAGGATCCTAAGTATTATTCTAAACTATCAACAATAGAAGACGATTAGATTCATTTACTAAATTTTTGTTATTATTTAAAAACAGAGGAGATTATGTTAAACATATTTCCTCTGTTTTCATATAACATAAAATACATTACATGGGAGACATATATCCAGAGGGAGATGAACAATCACAAAGCCAAGGTAAGAAGAAACAAAAATTTGTTTCACCGCCAACAGTTTTAGAGAGCTACGGGACTAACGTTAGTAAATTAGCTGAGGCTGATGAATTAGACCCTGTCGTTGGAAGAGTTGAAGAGATAACACAAATTGTACAGATTCTAGGACGGAGAAGAAAGAATAACCCAATTCTTGTTGGTAATCCAGGGGTTGGTAAAACGGCTATCGTAGAAGGATTGGCAATAATGATCCATAAAGGCCAAGTACCTAGATCGTTGAAGGATAAGATTATCTATACACTTGAACTTACTACCATCATATCAGGTACTAAATACCGGGGTGAGTTTGAAGCTAGGATGAAAGCAATCATCGAAGAATTAAAAGAACGTACAGACATAATTGTATTCATCGATGAAATTCATACACTTGTAGGTGCCGGCGGTGCTTCGGGTTCTATGGATGCAAGCAATATTGTAAAACCAGCTTTGGCTCGTGGTGAAATAAGATGCATCGGTGCCACTACGTTTGACGAATACCGTGAAACTATAGAGAATGACGGTGCATTAAATCGAAGATTTCAAAAAGTTCAGGTTAACCCTTCGACAGAAGCAGAGACAATTGAAATACTTCAAAACATCAGACACAAATACGAAGCACATCATAGGGTTAAGTACACCGACGAAATCATTAACTTAGTCGTTAAGCTAACAGATCGTTATATTACTGGTCGTTACTTTCCAGATAAAGCTGTTGATGTTATAGATGAGGTAGGTTCTTATAAAAACTTAGTAAGCTCAACTGTCCCAGCAGAAATTAAGAAATTAGAACTTAAACTGGCAAAGAAAACCAAAGAAAAGAAAATAGCTGTTGGTCGACAAGATTATGAAGCAGCAGCAGAATATAGAGATGACGGTGAAAAGATAGAACTTAAAATAGAAGAGGCAATAGCAGTTTGGGAAAAGTCACTTATTTTAAATGCACCAGAAATTACTGAGGATGATGTTCTACAGATTCTTAGTAAAATGACAGGTGTTCCTCTGGAGAAGATGGGAGTAGAAGAAAACAAAGCACTACTTGAACTTGGAACTCGTCTTAAATCTAAAGTTAAGGGACAAGATGAGGCAATTGATAAAATTGCAAGTACAGTACAGAGAAACCGTATCGGTATAAGAAAGAGAAATAGAACTAACGGTAACTTTATATTCCTAGGGCCTACAGGAACCGGGAAAACTTTTTTAGCAAAGCAGTTGGCCATTGATATGTTTGGAAGTGAAGAACACATGATTAGATTCGACATGAGTGAATATATGGAGTCGTTTTCTACGTCTAAGCTTATTGGTTCACCTCCAGGATATGTTGGTCATGAAGACGGCGGTCAACTTACAGAGCAAGTTAGACAGAAGCCACACAGCCTAATTCTATTCGATGAAATTGAAAAGGCACATCCAAAAGTATTTAATGTTTTACTTCAAATGCTAGATGACGGTAGGCTTACTGATAGTCTTGGGAGAGTAGTTGATTTTAGAAACTGTCTTATTATAATGACAAGTAATACTGGAAGTAGAAAACTTGAAGACTTTGGAACTGGAGTAGGATTTAAGACAAGAACAGTTGCAGATACAGTTGAACTTGAAAAAAGTGCACTTATGACAGCTATGACTCAAAACTTCGCGCCTGAGTTCTTAAACAGAATTGACGAAATAGTAATCTTCAATAAGCTGAAGGAAGCTGACGTAGAAAGAATCGTAGATTTAGAAGTTGACCTAATAAGAAAGAATCTTATTGAAGTTGGCAATTATAAAATGCGCATAAGCCCATCTGCTAAAAAGATTATCATAGCTGAAGGATATAGCGCTAAGTACGGAGCTCGTCAAATTACAAGAACTCTTGAACGTCTAATTGAGAATAAGATAAGTGAATTAATACTAAGAGGGTTAATACACGAAGGTGATACAATAAGCGTTAAAGCAAAAGACGGTAAGATAACTGTTGGATAGTGTTTGATAAATATAGTGTTGGCAGTTGATGTCAACGTTGAAACACTATCCTACAATGAAAGTATTCCGATTTATATTTGCACTTATTAAGTTCATTGTTTTTGGTGAGGAAGTTACTGAAGCAGAAGCTAAAGCCAGAATGGCTCAATGCAATACTTGTATTTTTAGACAAGATAAGAAGTGTGGTAAGTGTGGATGTGATCTACACAAGAAAACTAAATGGTCATCTGAAAGTTGTCCAATAAATAGATGGTAAGTTATGTGTGGATGTAATACAGGAATAGCAAAAAGAGTAGTCAATAATATTAAACGAGTAATCGTTAAGCGAAAGTATGGTTATAGAAGCACACCTGAAGTGAAAACTAAAACCAAGATCATTAGACGACACTAAGTTTCATTTTACTTATTTTTATGTTATCTTTGAATTGAAAATAGAATAAATACAATAAAGATATGGAATACTGGGACGGCTCTGAGGAATTTGAACCATCAGATCATGGTGTAGAAGAGGACGAATTGGCCAAGTTACATGCACGTAGGGATATGGAAGACGAACGATTGGCGTATGCACGAGAGCAAGCTTACGAGTTTTACTCAGACTTTGAAACACTTAATATACATAACGCTATAGAAGCTGTTTTTAATTTGATAGAAACTAAAGATCTTACAATAGATGAAGTCAATGAAATGATTGACAATATGATCGTTATATTTGAAATGGATGAAGCATTTGAAAAATGTGCAGTCTGTGTAAAAATAAAAACTGGAGTCAATGCTAAAGTTTAATGCATCAAACATAGAAGAACTCCAAGAAGAAGTTAAAGAAAGAGCCCACGAAGTTTCTATCGCAATTGTGACTTCTATTATTTTAGCTTTAGAGCAGGATGTAGACAACGTTGAAATAGGTTCAGTTGCTGGTGGCGGTTTAAGTATAGCCGTTAAATGTTCAGATTTTCTTAAAGCTCTGGAGTTAAATTTGAAGCGCTGTCAAGAGGCAGAAGAATATGAACTTTGTGCTAAAGCAGTAGACTGGATGGCAAAACTTTCTGCCTAACTCATCATACAATAAACAAAAACGATTGTTATCAATTATTTCACATTAAAGTTTTGGCTTGAGTGAAATCTTTTTGCACAGGAATATAGTTTTAATCTCGTAAAGTTCATAATTGTCCAATGAACTAGACAAATAATAGTTATATTTGCATTGTACCAAATAAACATAAAGGAAAACAATATGAATGACATTGCTTTTAAGGAGATCGGAATGAAGAAAGACAGTACAAACCCAGTAGAGGCAAATATGAGACTGGTTGTCTTTATTGCTAAGAAATACCAAGGAATGGGACTTCCTCTTGAGGATCTGGTTCAAGAAGGTATGATAGGACTTGTCCGAGCAAACGAAATGTTTAGTAAAGATAAGGGGAAATTCAGTAGCTACGCTGGAATTTGGATTAAAGCAACAATCACCCGAGCACTATCTAACAAAGGAAGAACGGTTCGTGTTCCATGTAATCAAACAAAAAATGAAGAAGCTCAGGTTAAAGTGTGTGTATTAGATTCTTCGTATCATGGTGTAGAAAGCCCAGCAGTTTACGATAAGTTTGAACAAGATGATGTAAGCCTAAGACTTGCTAACTTGCTAAGTATACTTAAGCCAAAGCAACAAAGCATCGTTAAAATGAAATTCGGAATTGATTGCGATGAAATGGATACGAAGGATATTGCTTCTGAATTAGGTATCACTGTTCAGGCAGTTAACAAAACTGTTAGAAAGTCTATCGTAATCATGAGAGGATGAGCGATAAAGCGAGTTGGTTAATTAGCGAAGAACGATGAAAACTAAATCGGTTATATTTTTAGACCACGACGGTGTTATGTGTCTACATGATGAGTCAGGTGGACGCTTCAAGAAATGGAAGGAAAATCCTGAAATGAGCGGTGTGTTTAAGGATGGGCGCATTAGAATGAATGTAAATCAAATTAAGACTATTCCTATCGGGATACGATTTGATAGTTTCAATCAGAAGGCTGTTAAAGTTCTTAATAGAATACTTGAAAAGACAGATGCAGAAATTGTAGTAACTTCAGATTGGAGACATCATACTACACTTGAAGAAATGCAAGAACTATATAAGCTATATGGGATAATCAAATCTCCTATCGGTTTAACTCCTTTTGCAAAAGATCTTGAGAATGGATTTGAATATGCATTCATGCCAGATCGTTACAGATTGGAGATTTCCAGGTGCGCAGAAATAAATCATTGGCTGTCTGAAAACCCACAAACAAAATGGGTTGCAATAGATGACCTAGACCTTTCATTTGACACTTGGGAGAATTGGAAATTTGGATTGAAGAATTTTGTACATACACCTCGTCTCCTAGAAGGTATTAAGCAATCTGGGAAGGCAGAAAAAGTTATCAAATTTTTAGCGGAGTAAGTAACAATATTCATAAACCGTGTTAATATTAAAATAAATCTCAATATGAAATATTCATCGATAGTAGCTTTACATTTAGACAATTACAAAACACCAGTTGAATTATCTGAAACTCTAGAAGACGCCGGAATTAGCGGCGTTAAGGCAGATGAAATTCTAGAATTAAAAGAAGATGGCTTTGACATTATATACTTAGATGTAAATACTGGAAACGCAATTGCGTACCACGTAAAAGGAATGCACTCCAGTAAAGTTGTTCCGATGCAACCGTTTATTGAACACATGACAAAGCTAGAATGTGTGAGTAAAATTATAAATCCACGCCCATTGATAATGGATGAAATTCTTGAGCAGATATTCGATAAAGGTAAAGAATCGCTTACAAGTAGACAGCTTACTTTCTTACAAAGAGAATCTACAAAATAATTTAATTGGCGGCTAGTCATGGTTAAGGTAGAGCGTAAGTTAGCAGAGGAGTTCGCACAAGAACTTATTGCAGAGTTAAAGAAAGAAAATAAGCTTGAAATAAGTCTTCTTAATTGGGGTTTACTTCAGACTACACTCATTCTTAAGATTCAAGAAATGTCTTTGCTAGATGCTGTAGATAAAGTAAAGTTGACTGGAGTAGTACACGAAAGTCTTAATCATATTCTCGGTGTTAATAGAGGAGAATGTTTAGACGAACAACTTATATGTCTTTTAAATAAAGATCTTATTCAATTAGTAATAACACAACACGGAAAATTAGCATATCAATGGAAATCTTAACATACATATTTTATGTCTGCATGTATTTAATACTAGGCGGAATGTGGCTATTCATAGACGCTATACTTCTTAATAGCGTCTATGGAGATATTAGTAGAACGCTTGTAAGCTGTATACTTTGGCCCGTTTCTATTTTAATACGTACGTTTGACTATCTTAAGCTTTAAGTATATGAATCGTACACTAAAGCAAAAACATGAAACAGTATAACGAACTTGATGTCAATGCCAAAATTATGATAAAGCAACATGCCATAAATCTATACGGCAAGCAATGGCATACGCCAAAACCTGATTTTTGTAGTAAGTTAAACGAACTTCAAATAGTAACGGTTTTAAGTCTTTCTAATACTAATTAAACGCACTATTGGATAGTATCATCTTAATTGACTTAGGAGAAGATTTACAGAGCATGCTTGGTGTAACTGGCCCACTGATTACAGTTGATAAGCATGATTCTGGATATAGAGTAAATCTTCTTATTGAAAAGTACAATGAAGATATGACTAGTGATGAGCTTATTGATTTTTATTTTGGTAGACGTCAAGTAACACTTCCTGATCATACGTTTGTAGATCTTCGCATCTACCCACAGAGTACGAAACTAACACTTAAAGAATTAGAAGCTTTTATGAAAGACGAAAAATAATGGAAAACTTAACACAGGGTAAAGAAATAGAACGACTAGGATTAGAGTACGCTAATTCTACTGAAAGTATCGATGAATTTGATAATTATCTAGAAGAGAATTTAGATTTCCCGGTTACTATCATAAAACAAAAATTCGCAACATACACTACATACAACGTGCATTATGAAGTTAAGCCTGGCGATGTTCGTGTATTTTCAACTTCAATAATAAAAACAATAAAAGAATAATGGAAAGATTTAAGTATTTAATGAGTAGGTTTGGGATGATAATTCCTTTCGTAGTAACTATCATCTGTTTGCTAATTTCAAAGTCGGCTGGTGAACCACATGCATCTAATGCGCGTATTGCTATGTGGGTATTCTTAGGTCTATTTACTGCTTCTTTAAGTTATTGGGTAGTGCGTCAAGTAATAGAAGCTGTCAGAATAAATAAAGAGATTAATGACGCTGAAGAGTGAAATTCTTAAAGTTCGCTTTAGTTTGGTATAGTCAACAGTTTGCTATTCCGTTTTGGATAGTAGGCCATGTTCACTTATCGTTAGCAACTTACAGCGATGCTAAAGAGATAATAGCTTCATTATTTATGCATCTTGGAGTTGCATGTGGGTTTTGGCTAGATTACCGTAAGAACAAAGAAGAATGGAAGTAATTTTTGGATTGGGTACTGGGAGATGTGGTACACATTCGTTAACGCATTTACTCAATTCACAAGAGAATAGTAATGTTTCACACGAGATTGGTGGAATACCGTTTTTGCCTTGGGAACCTAGCAAAGGTACCTTTATGCATGGTATAGGAACAGTTGGAGAATCGGGTTCTGACTTCGTTGGAGACGTAGCATTTTATTGGCTTCCTTACGTCCATGACATACTTGAAATTTACCCAAATGCAAAATTCGTGGTGCTAAAAAGAGATCGTCAAGCTGTCATTGATAGTTATATGAAATGGACTCCTACTAGGAATCACTGGAAGAATCACATGGGAATAGAATGGATAGAATGTCCTTGGGATAATTGCTTTCCAACATATTCGCTTGACTTAACAAAGGAAGAAGCTATCGGTAAATACTGGGATGATTATTACATTCGTGTAGACATCCTAAAAAGGATCTATCCTGACCACCTTTTAATATTCCCAACAGAGCATCTTAACGAAGAAGATAAAGTTCAAACTATGTTAGAATGGTGTGGCTTTAAAAACATTAAGCCAATTAGTAATATTAGATTAGCAAGAACATAATGGACCAAACTCAAAAGACATACACTATAGATACTTATTTTGATAAAGTTCTATACATTAATATGCCAGGTGATGAAGCTAGAAACCAGGCTATCGTAAAGCAACTTAATCGTTGGGGTATAACTAATTATGAACGAGTTGAAGGTGTAAAAGTAAATTCTGAATTAGTACCAGTTGAAAGATATCGTAACTTTATTAAGTCAGATCCTAAATACATTAACGGCAGTTTAGGTTGTGCAGAAGCACATCTCAAATGCATTAAGCTTGCTAAAAATAATAGCTGGAATAGAGTATTGATTCTTGAAGATGACATTGAAATTCTACAAGATCCTAACAAGCTTTTAAATTCAAATCAGCATCTATTGAATGACTGGGACCTCTTATTCTTTGGTGGTTTAATAGAACCAGAGTTCAGAAATCAAATCGTCTGTGCACATGCATACGGAGTCAACAGCAGCGTTTACGATGACATAATCTACATGGCTAGGCCTAGTGGGATGGAAATTGATAACTTTTATGCAAAGATAATTCAGCAGATGAGCTATAATCATAATCAAATCGGCAAAAGAAGAATCCGGAAGATTGAGCCATTTAATCAAATAGTCCAGAATAAATCACACAATTCAAACATCAGATAAGATTAATTTGTTATATTTAAACTGATGGAAAAAAATACTCAAATAGGATACTGCTGTATAAACCTCAGCTTACCAAAAGGTCATAAAGTTAATCGTAGTTGTATTAATAGAACTTTCTTAGAGAAAGGTCTTGGTTATATTTCTGAACTTGCTATTAGTAATCTTCGCGGTACGATTGAGGTCATTAAGTGGAATGAAAAAAACAATGTAAAGGTATACCGCCTTACATCAAGTCTATTTCCTTGGCACTCAGAATACGAGTTCGCAGATCTTCCAAATTACGACGAAATCTTAACGCTCCTTAGAGAAATTGGTAGTCTTGCCAAAAAATATAATCAGCGTATTGGCTTTCACCCCGGTCACTTCAATGTACTAGGAAGCCCAAATAAAAAAGCACTTGATGTCACTATTGCTGAGCTCAATAAGCATGGTGAAATCTTAGATCTGATGGGACTACCTCAAACCACAGCTTACTCTATCAATATTCATTGTAACGGTGTCTACGAAGGTAAGACTGAAACACTTACAAGATGGAGAAATAATTGGAAGCGGTTAGATGATGGTGCTCGTAAGCGACTTGTTGTAGAGAATGATGATAAAGCAAGTATGTATAGTGTAAAGGATCTCTACGAAGGCGTGTACCAAAAGATTGGTGTTCCTATTACTTTTGATTATCATCATCACAGGCTCAACACTGGTGGTTTAACTGAAGAAGAAGCTATAAAGTTAGCTGCAAGCACGTGGCCCACTGGCATCAGACAACTTACACATTATTCATCGTCTAAGAGAACTAACGAGGATTGTACGGTAAAGGTACAGGCACATGCTGAATACATTTACGAAAAGATCAATACTTACGGTTTACCAATAGACATAGAGTTAGAATCTAAAGGTAAAGATCTTGCACTACTCAAGTACAGAGAAAACGAAGATAGTTTATTAGAATCTTACATTCCTCTAAACTAAAGGTTCAAGTTATCACACAGTTGTTATTATTTAAACATAAACATTTAAACAATTATTAAAATGAAAGCATTATCATTATTAAAAGAAAACAAATCAACGAAAGATAGAGCAGTTAATTACGCTACTTCAGTTAAGCGCAATATTCAAAGAGATATGATTGATGTTTTAATTTCATCTAAAGAAAGTATCGAAGATCAACTCTTTGAGCTGACGGATTTTACTCTTGACACTGACCTCAACCGCGGTTTGGCAAAAATTACTCGAAATGAGGTTCAAGACCGCTTTACAAAAATCATCAACTTAGAATATGAATTGAAATTCGTTGACCTTGAGCTAACTGCAAAGCAAGAATCGTTCGATAAGTACTTCGGCAACAGCTAAGATCCTTACAATATGAATACATTAAAAACTGTAACGTTAAGATCCTCTTCTGATATAAAGAAAGAGGATCTTAACGTACTGGAAGACTATCTTAAAGGCCATTTTGGAGTTGTGCATAATTTCTGGAACAGAAAAATCCAGATCAATCCACTATGGGCCGGTGCAAGTGACTGTCTTGTAGTAGTTCTTCCAGAGATTAAATTTTCTAAGGTAGTTTGCGAACTGGAGAAAGATTTACAAGAAGACATCAGGTACGCACGTAAAAATAAAATTCCAATTTTTGTAGCTTACCGTGGTAAAACAAGCACATGTTGGCGCATTTATGATACTGATTCATATGCATTACATGATCTGGACACGATTGAAGGAATATGTGGAAGTACAGAAGATATTCTTTTCTACTGTAGTAAAAATCAAGGTCTTCGCTATCAAGACATTGCGCGGAAGCTTGATAGTAAGACATCAGAGAAAGCTAAGACTTCAATACTGAACGGTGGTCAGAATATTACATACGAAAAATCTGTCGTTATGGAACTACAAAAAGTAGGGAGATTAAAGCGTGGTAAATCTAAAATAACCAAAGTCCTAATTAAAGGTAGAGATCAACGTCTACTCTTGATGTTGTGATAGATGTTCGTCAGAACATAGATAATCATAATAACTATGAAATATGAAGCAAGAGTAAACTATAGCTACTTATTTACATAAAATACTAAAGGTGCGGGTTCAAACAGCCTGCACCTTTGTTTGTAAACATGACTGAATTTAGACCCTCTCAACAAAAAGCAATCATTCAAGTTCTTAAGGCTATAAAGGCTGGAAAGACCGACATTCTCCTACAAGCACCAACTGGAACTGGTAAATCTCTAATAGCAATGGAACTTGCTAAAATTCTATATGATAGAAAGGGATGGAAGAGTTTTATTCTTACATCAGAGAAATTACTTCAGCAGCAATACGAAAAAGATAGCCAGGAAAAATATGATAGACGATATAAAGATTTAGTCTCAATAAGTGGTATTGATAATTACAACTGCCATATTAACGAAGAGAAATTTTCATTGGGACATTGTAGGTCGATGGGAATGTCTAATCGTCAAGCATTAGCATTGCCATGTGCTGCAACATGTCAATATTTACAGCGGTGGTCAGGTGCCCAGGCAGCATCAACTTCAGTATTCAATTATTCATATTACCTACTTCAAATGAATTATGTTCTTCGTAAGATGGGTGAATACGCACCGTTCAAACAAAGAGAAGTTATATTCTGCGATGAAGCACACTCATTACCTGATGTAATAGAAAATCATTTTGCTTGCTATGTTGATAAGTCTATGACCCATAAAATAAGAGAGGCACAACGCTTCTTAGAAACTGAAGGCATAGCAACTCAATTTAGAAATATACCCACTGCTTCGTATAATCGACGCGTAGATAGTGTATTTAGACTAACGTTGAGCGATAACGAAAACCACATAAAGGAACTTGTAGCTCTTCATAGGCTTCATAGGACTATGATGAATACAGCTAATGATGCTAAGAAAGATTTGGCTGAACGATTTAAAGTAGAGCTTCCAGATGGAAGCGATAGTGAGTCTTACATTAAAGCCAGTAAGGACGCTATGGATAATGTACCTAAATCAGTTTTAGAACTGTTCAGTGTAGCAGATGAACTTAAAGATTATGACTGCAAGTTAGAAGACTATATTGAAATTATGCAGAAACAAGGTGTGCATAATATGGTCGTTGAGTCAACTAAGACTCGTCGAGTTTATCATAATTTATCTGACCATAAATTATTTGAACAGCACTTCCAACCGTTCTCCCAAATAAGGATCTATATGTCTGCAACTTTACAGGCAGAGAATCTTATAGAAAGATGGAATCTTGACCCAGATGATCTTGAAGTAATTACACTTAATAGCGGATGGGATCCTAAGAATAGTCCAGTTGTTTTAAGGAACGCTGCTAACTTCAGTCACTGGAATAAAGATGAAGCACTCGATGCAGCGGTAAGTGACATAGATGCAATTCTTGATAAGCATCCAAACGAACGTGGAATTATACACACAACTACTTACGCTATTACCGAGGCACTTATTGGAAGGTGTAAGAATAGGAGTAGGCTTATAGATTATCAAGGAACACGGGAGAAGATGCAAATTTTAGAAGATCTTGAAACATTTCCTGAGAATGGCGTTCTTTTAGGACCTTCACTTACTCAAGGTGTGGATTTACCTGACGACCTTGCTAGGTTTAATATTATCGTAAAGCTTAGTTACCCTGACATATCATCTAAACTTTGGTCAGCTCGGCTAAAAATCAAAAAGAACATATATCTAGCAGAAACTGCAAACAGACTTGAACAATCCTCAGGCCGTTCAACGCGGCATAGCGATGATAAATCAACTACATATATTTTAGACAGCCGAGCACAACGATTCATATTCCTTCCTGGAACGAAGCGCTATTTCTCTGACGAATTTCTACATCGAGTTTTAGCTGGAGAGAAGTAGTTTCACATCTAGCATTCGTTTGTTATTATTGGAAATAAGAACAGTAATATTATAAGATATGAAAGTAACGAACATAAATCACGTATATTGTAAACCAGAAACAGAGAAAGAGAAAAAATTGATCTTTGATGATCTATGCTCATGTTTAGTAGATCGTGGTAAATTTGAAGGCTGTGCAGTATATATGCCAGATGCGTTTTACTCTAAAGAGTTAAAGGGTTATACTGAAGTATCTGTTAAGAAGTTTGCTGATATGATCAATGATAAAATTGAACCTTGGCGTTTGGAAGAACTTGAGTTTGAACATAGAGAAGCAACCAAGACTTGGGTTCTGAGAGTTGAAAACGAAGTAGACGGATGGAATCAAGATTATTACGTAAAGTACAGAGAGAACAGAGTTCAGCTGGGTGGGAACTACACTACAATTACAAAGTTTAGTGAACTACAAACACTTTTGAGATTCTTAACGTTAGTATGAAATATGCACGCAGTAAGATGAGAGTTTGAAATTATTTCATATTTCTCATATTTGTCCAATGAACTAGACAAATTATAGTTATATTGTATATGTAAATAAAGGATACTAAGATGGCTGGAAAGAAAGGACAATATATTAGACCTACCGAGTGGGCTAAGCACCTTAGACCTCGTGGAAAGAGACAATACTGGAGTGCAGAGCGCCTAGCAGCTAAGAAAAATATTAAAAAAGCAGAAGTAGTAAACACAAACAGATACCCAAACCCAGAAGAATGAAATATAAAGGAGCAGTACTCGGAATTATCACATTAATAATTGCGTTAGCAGTTGTCTACCCAGCAGCCTACTACAGTCAATGGGACACACAAGATGTCACCGTCACCGGCAAGGAACGCATCACCAAGGTTCGTGATGGCAGCGACAAGAGCTATTACCTGGTCTACACCAACGAGGGCACTTTTAAGGTGGAGGACATCATCATCCTGTTCAGATTTAGTTCTAGTGACCTGTACGGCAGCATCAAGACTGACAGCACATACACATTCAACACAGTTGGATTCAGAGCTGGATTCTTCTCAGAGTATCCTAACGTGGTAAGCATCGATTAATAATCATAACTACTCAACTAATTGGACTGATGTAAGTTTCAGAAGCACTACTATGATTGTTATAATTATATTGAAACACAATGACACTATTTAAGAAAATATTCGGAGGAAAAACTCCAGAGGAACAGAAGATCATAGATAGCGCAGAGCGTGAAGCTACACGAACAGCAGCGGCTTTAGCTACTAAGATACTTACTGAGCGCATCGATACTCATGAACTAAAGTTCAGAGCAAATTCTGAACCGTTATTCGACGTTGGCAATAAAGTGATTGTCAATAAGTATGGAATTGGTAAATCAAATTCAAACGGTTGGGATGGCGGAGCAATAACTTTATTAGGATGCATTAAAAGTGAAGGTGTAGATGAAAAACCAATCTATGCAGAAATTACTTCTGTTCGTATTACTAGGGGATGGGCTAACGAATGTATAGATCGTTTCCTAGAACAGGATAGCTTTAATGTTATAAAAGCAGTTAAGAGTACATTCACACTATGTGAGGATTTTGACAGATGGCTTAAAGATACATCAGAAAGAAGTCCTATCGACATGTACTATGGGTTGTATTGGAACTATGGATTTACCACAAATACAAATTTCAATCCAGAATGGGGACTTAATGGTAACGCTTTTCACTTTACTTCAGCAGAAGAAGGTAAAGCAACACTAGAAAAATGGGAGAAGGAGATAGAAGATGCTTTATAAGAGTAAAAAATTACTAAAGAATTTAAAGGACTTAAATTTTCTACCGGCATTGGATGATGCGGACCGTGATATTTTAATAGAGGCTTTAGAGTCAAGTATTTTAGCCACTGAAAATAATAGGGTTTCATACAACAGATCCTTAGATCATTACGAAAACGATTGTGGTGATGCAAATGAATACTAACATGAAACTTACACGCCTATGAATTATTTAATATGTGCAATTGTATTACTTATCTCCTATGGACTTGCGTTCTTATTTTCATATTCATCTTCGTTAGATGAAGTGAAGGATTGGATTAGACAGAAGAGTTATTCACTCATCACGTCAGATTTACACATGACCACAGTTGGCACTCCATTTTTATGGATGCCTAGCAACGGTATGATATTTGAACTCGACGTTATGACAGAACACGGAGAGAAAGAAAAATGGTGGTATCGACAGAGTACGATCTGCATAAATAGTAAATTTATTAAAGTAGAAGAACAAGTTTAACTATTAAGATTTTTAGGGACGACATTGCATATGAAATTTAATACAAAAGAAAGAAACATTTTCTTTACATCCGATACGCACTTCCACCATAGCAACTTAACAAAGGGTGAAACTACTTGGCCTAATGATGACAAGTGCAGAGATCTATCAGGTGCTAAAGAAATGGATGCTCTTATAATTAAGAACATCAACGACTATGTAAAACCCGAAGATGTTCTGTTTCATTGTGGAGATTGGTCCTTTGGTGAATCAGATCGTATTCAAGAATTTAGAAGTAAGGTAAGATGTAACACCATTCATCTTTTGAGAGGGAACCATGATAAGCATCTACGTAAGCTAGGACATAACATTCAAGGTTTCGCATCAGTGAATGATTATTTGAAGATAGAAGTTGATGGGCAAGCAATCGTCTTAGCACACTATCCAATGAAATCTTGGCATCATTCATATTACGGATCATGGATGTTATTTGGTCACTGCCACGGTAACTTAAGAAATCAAATTCCAACTTGGATGTTGAGAAGATTACTTGAGGAAGAACGTTGGGATGATTTAAAAACATTATCGAACGATGAAGAAGTAGACGGAATTTATCCAAATGGCTATAGTATGGACATTGGGATAGACACACATCCAGAATTTAGACCATACAGCTTCAGTGAAATTAAAGAATTTATGGATAAAGTAAAGGACAGTGGGTGGGAAACTCACTCTGATAGGTTGTGATAAATATAGAAACAACTTCTCAATGCCTAGACTACTTAATTTTGCAGATTGGTGCCAACTTAACGAAGGCGGATGGTCAACTACTGCTACACAGGATACTATCTTAACACCGAAGCTACTCAAAGTTGCTGACGAAACTACATTAAGATTTCAGAAGGACTTTAATAAGTATCTCAAAACTACAGGTCTTCCAGAAGTAAATTTCATTAAGCCTATTGGGTCTGGGAGTTGGTATGAAGATGACATCATCAACCAACCAGATAAAGTATATGGTGATATTGACTACATGGTTTCTTATCCTCTATTGGGTATAAGTACAGACCAGCGTAAAGATGAAATAGAAACTAATAAGACTTACAACAGTGAGATGCTTAAGTTTGTTCAGACAGTTAATCTACCTTACATTAATGAAAAAGAAACATCAGCTTCATCTTCTCCAGGCGTAGTAAGATTAATGCTTAACCTTGAGTTTGAGGGTAAAGCTGTTGTAGTTCAAGTTGATGTTGTAGTTACCTTTGCACCTTACGAAGAATGGAGTATTGCTAGGTACACACCAATAAGAAATGTAAAGGGATTTGTTAGTGGTAAAGTATATAAAGCACTTGCAGATGCACTTGGAATATCAATCCAAGAAAGAGGCGTAAGAGCAAAATTCCAAGGTGATGTATTAGCACCGTGGACTAAGAGGGCTGGAGTTCAGGATAAAGTAATTACTATGAACTTTGGTACATTCTTAAGGGACATAGCTGACTTCTTCTATAGATATGAAGGTGGTGAAGGTGAAGGTAATCTTGATGCACACTTAAAAAGCAATCCTGGCCTAGATGGCAATAAGCTTTCTATAGAAGGAATGTGTAAAGGTATACGAGCGTTAGCTAATTCATTAGAGGCTAATGGTACATTTACCAAAACTCTCAAGTATAGAAACGCACAAGACTTCTTAAATCAGTTCATTAAGAATTATGAACGTGAAATGATGGACACTTATAATGCCAAGAAGTTCGATAAAGCAGCAACACCAGCCGCACACGCAGCTGTTGCGAAAGTAAGAAGTCTTATCATAGAATACATCGGAAAGGTTAAATCACTTTTAGCATAAGAGCATGTAAAAATAAGCGTCAGGTATGATAATCCTAATATGCATAATCTACGCCTCTGGTAAATTGTTATACGTTATATGTAAATATGAAAAATAACTCATATTTGTCCAATGAACTAGACAAATAATAGTTATATTGTATATGTAATCAAACAACAAATACAGACTATGAGAAGAATTGCAATCGACGAGGAAAGAGCAAAGGAAATCAGAAAGGAATACGCAAAACGTAGACGAGAAGCTAACGCTGCCTATAAGAAAGATTATATTGAATCTTATGGGAAAGAAGCTTGGGATGATGAACAGCGCCGTAAGAAGGAGCATGCTGAATACGACAGACAAGAAAGAAAAGCTAATAGAGAACTGAAAGCTAACCTCAGACGTGAGAAAAAGATTCTTACGTATATGAAAAGGCATGACGTAATGTACTATCATCACGATAGAAATGATTCAAGTATGAAGCAGATTGAATCTGCACTTAGAAAGGTGAAAGAGGACGGTGCTTACCAAGAATACGATTCATACATCTGGAACAGACAAGGAGAAGGTAACAGTTATATGCCACTCTGTCAATTTCACAACATCTACAGTCCAGTGGATGGATTCGATACTATCTACGATGTTCCATTGGACGGGACATACCAATTCCACATTTACGATTCAGGTCAACGAGGACTTGGTTCATTCAATTACATCACAGCAACTAAAGTAGAGGAGGAAGTTGCAGTGCCATTCGTAAATCCTGGTGGGTTCCCACAAATAACAGTTTAATCATGAAACTATTATTCTGTAAAGCTTGTACAGATACTTTTAGCATCTGTGTAGAAGAGGAAAGAAGCTGCAAATGTGGTGAGACC